>Ga0187892_10006897_pt1 | contig 16548 bp, 17 predicted proteins | sample MA1701073metaG_FD_139345 | JGI IMG/M metagenome (GOLD analysis project Ga0187892, IMG submission 139345) | Bio-ooze microbial communities from a basaltic lava cave in the Kipuka Kanohina Cave System on the Island of Hawaii, USA - MA170107-3 metaG ... | reverse complement strand
GCCGTTCCAGCTCTTCAGCGCGAGCATTCATCGTCTGAAGCGACGCCTCGTGCTCCTGGCGATCGCGCTCCAGGTTCTTTCGCATGTTTGCGACTTCTTCGCGACCGAGGGCAAGTTCATCGCGCTGCGAAGCGACTTGCTCTTGTAAGGCCTGTGCGTCGGCGTCCAGCTTCCGCCGTTGCTCGACAAGGGCCTGCTCGCCGTGCTGGATCTTCGCTTGGGCCTGCTCCAGAGCATGTTCACGGCCCTCAAGCTGGGCAAGAGCGCCGGTCAGCTCTTGCTCGCGACGATGGTTCTCATGGCCGGCGCCCTCGGCGGCGCGTTCGCGCTCCGTGAGCGCGGCTTCGCGCTTGTGCAGCTCCTCCTCGCGCGTGTGAACTCGGTTGGATTCGTCGGCGAGTTCCTGTTCGCGCTGGGCGAGTGACGCCCGCGAGCCGCCTTCGGCCTGCTCGCGCTGGGTGAGTGCGGCCTGGCGCTGATCGAGTTGCCCGCGCCATGCGTCGAGCTCCGCGTGGTGGGCCTTCTGTTGATCTTCGGTGGCGGCTAGCGCCGCGCGGTGGTCGTCCAGTTGCCGGCTTTGCCCGTCGAGTTCAGCGCGTTGCCGCGAGACGGCCTGCTCCTTGGCTTCCAGCTCTTGTCGAAGTTGAGCGAGTTCCTTCCCGAGCTTTTGATGAGCCGCCGAATCCGCGGTCAGCTCGGTCTCCCGCTGGGCCGATTGCTGCAGGCGCTTCTCCAGCTCCCGACGCTCTTTTTCGAGTTGCTTACGCTCATTGGCAAGTTGCTTTCCGGCGTCTTGAAGGGTCCCACGCTCCCGAGCGTTCTCTTCCTTGACCTTCTGCTGCGCCGTCGACTCGGCGCTGAAGTCCGTTTCTCGCCGCGCAAGTTCTTGCACGCGTTTTTCCAGCTCCCGAGCGTTCGCCTCGAGCTGTTTGCGATCGTCCGCGAGCTGCTTGTGGGCGTCGTGGAGGGCCCTACGCTCCAGGTCGAGTTCCTGTTTCGAGTGTTGCTGCGATGCCGACGCGGCGCCCAATTCGGATTCGCGATGCGCCAGTTGTTGTACCCGCTTCTCGAGCTCCCGGCGGTCTTTTTCAAGTTGCTTTCGTTCGCTGGCGAGCTGCTGGTGGGCTTCTTGAAGGGCCCCGCGCTCCAGATCGACTTGCTGTTTCGACTGTTGCTGAGACGCGGAGGCGGCGCTCAACTCGGATTCACGATGAGCCAGTTCCTGTAGGCGTTTTTCCAGTTCACGACCGTTCTTCTCGACTTGGTTGCGCTCGCTGGTGAGCTGTTTGTGGGCGTCTTGAAGCGCCGCGCGCTCCAGGTCGAGTTCCTGCTTCGATTGTTGCTGAGACGCGGAGGCGGCGGTCAGTTCAGATTCGCGCTGAGCCTGTTGTTGTACTCGCTTCTCCAGCTCCCGGTGGTCTTTTTCAAGTTGCTTGCGTTCGCCCGCGAGCTGCTTGTGGGCATCTTGCAGCGCCCCGCGCTCCAGGTCGAGTTCCTGTTTCGACCGTTGCTGGGACGCGGAGGCGGCGGTCAGTTCGGAGTCGCGCTGAGCCTGTTGTTGTACTCGCTTCTCCAGCTCCCGAGAGTCTTTTTCAAGTTGCTTGCGTTCGCCCGCGAGCTGCTTCTGGGCGTCTAGAAGCGCCCCGCGCTCCAGATCGACTTGCTGTTTCGACTGTTGCTGAGATGTCGACGCGGCGCTCAACGCGGATTCGCGGTGAGCCAGTTCTTGGAGGCGCTTCTCCAGCTCACGACCGTCCTTCTCCAGTTGCTTACGTTCACTCGCGAGCTGCTTTTGGGCGTCTTGGAGCGCCAGACGCTCGGCTTCGAGTTTGGCGGTTGCCTCGCCGGCTCTTTTCTCGAATTCACAGCGACGCTGCTCGAGGGATCGGACCTGCTCCTCCACGGCGACTGCCTTCTGCTCGACCTTTTCACGATGCCCTCGGTAGTCTTCGTCGCGCTTTCCCAGCTCGCGCTCGCGGCGATCGCATTCCGCCGTGAGTTGGTCGAGCTGGACTTTGAACTGGTGGAGCTCCGACTCCCGCCGGGACAACCCCTCTTCTTGCTCTTGCAGCTGACCCGTCCGTTCATCCAAGGCCCGCGCACGCTCACCCAGGCTATCTTCATGACTCGCCTTTTCGCGATGGAGCGTCGCGCGCACGCCGCCGGACCATGAAGTCAGTTGGCCCTGGTAAGCCTCGAAACCGCTTTCCAGCGCCGCGATGGCGGCGTCGGCGGTTGCCAGCAAGTCACACGCTCGATCGGGTTGGGGCATCAGCTTCACTCCTTCGCAACCAGGGACTCCGGGCCGATCGCCAATGGTCGAACGGGCGCGCGAGGAGTTTCCCCGCGCGTCGACACTATGCGCAACGGCCCATAGCCGCAAGAAGTCTACGTTTTGACTACGGCAAAGGGGGGGCGCACGTCCGTTAACCCATGGGTCGCGAAAGGGACGCCGCGGGACCGCGAGGTCGTATCGTAGGCTACAGCAACCGCCAAGAGGGTCACGCCAAGACAGCGCGGTGGTCCCGCGCCCTAGGTCGCGGCGTATCTCGTGGAAGGATGGGATCGTGGCTGACGCGATGGTACTAGAACTGGATGTCGCTCCCGAGGGGACACGCGTGCGGGAACTGGCCCACGAGGCAGTTCGCGCTTTGCGCGCCGCGCAAGCGCACGTTCGCGAAGAGACCGAAGCGCTCGAAGCCCACCGCACGCAGTTGACGCAGGAGGAATCGGACCTGGGCCGGCAGCGAAAAGAGTTCGAGTCCCAGCTTGCCGACATTGTTCGCATGAGTGCCGAGCTGGAAACACGGACCACCGCCATCGCCAAGGCCGAACGTGAGGTCGACGGCAAGGTCCGCGAGCTCGAACCGAGGCGTCAGGCTCTTGATCGCCGCGAGCAGGAGCTTCACGGACAGTTTCAGGAAATGGAAAAGCAGTCGGCAGAGTTGAGCCGCACCCGCGATCTTCTCGCGGAGATGCAAATCCAATTGCAGCGCGATCACCACGAGGTGGCCGCCCAACGAGACGAGCTGCTGCAAGGACTCTCTTCCGTGGCCCGAGTAACGCCGCCGGCGGAGGCGGTCGTGGTGCAGGCGGAGAAGACGATCGCGCCGCACGCCCAGAATCGAAGCCCAAAGCCCGCCCTCGCACAGGCGGTGGATCAATTTCGCAAGCTGCGCCGCGACTCAAAGCGCAAGGCGATCGGCGTGTAGCCCGCGCCGGCGCGCGGTTCGCGGCAGCGTTCGCCTACGGAGCCCTATGCCATGGCGTTGAAACTTTTCTCTCGCAAGAAGCAATCCAACCGCTCGGCGGAACGCAACGGAAAAGCGATCCTGGACGCGGTCCTGCCCTCTTCCGTGAAATATCAACCCGCGCCCTATGAGAGCTTCGACGGCGACCAGCTCAAACGAAGTTTTCAGCAGGGTCGGTTCAGCGCCATCCTCCGCGAGGAAGAAAAGTGGCGGGCCCAGGGCGACGGAGCGCAGCTTCTCGAACAGGCCAAGCGTGAGCTCGAACAACGAATGGCCCTCGTTCCGGCGGGGACGGTGACGATCGCGCAGACGCTTTCCGCGGCGGCCGGCTCCCCGGAGGAAGAGGTCGGCGTCGAGCCCTTCCTTCTGGACGTGCACACGGTAACCAATGCCCGCTTTCAGAAGTTCGTGGACGCCGGGGGGTACGACGCCCTCGAATTCTGGCCGGAGGAAATCTGGCCGCACCTCATCGAGCTCAAGGACTTTACCGGCCAGCCTGCTCCCCGCTTCTGGCGGCAGGCGCGGCACGACGCCCGCCTGGCCGACCATCCCGTGGTGGGAGTCAGTTGGTACGAAGCCCAGGCCTACGCCCTTTGGATCGGCCAGCGCCTTCCCACCGAGGCGGAGTGGCAAATGGCCGCGTCGTGGCACTTGAATACTTCGACCGACCTGATGCGCCGCTTCCCCTGGGGGGACGCCATGGACCGTCAGCGCTGCAACGTCTGGGCGTCACGACACGCCGGCACCGTGCCGGTGAACGAGTATCCCAACGGGACGGCTCCGAATCACGTGCTGCAACTCGTGGGCAACGTTTGGGAATGGACGGACTCCGAATACGTGATCAACGACGACCGGGGTCGCCCCATCGTGGGCGAGATGCCTATGCAGGCCATTCGCGGAGGCGCCTTCGATACCTACTTCGAGGTCCAGACGACCGCGGAGTTTCGCACCGGCCAGTTGGCCATGGCCCGGTCTCACAACACGGGCTTCCGATGCGCCATGGGCTTGAGTGAGGCGAGCTGGATTACCGGCTCGGCGTCGGACGCCGACGCTAGTTCGCGGTAGATGGAGCGATCCCTATGACCACAGCCGTAATGACCCGAAAGGCGACGATGCCATGCCTCATCTGTTCGCACCAAAACCAGTTGGAGGCATTGGTCTGCGCGACCTGCGGCGCACCGATGTCTCTCATGCAGGAGGCCGTGGCCCAGGACCGTGATCCCTGCATCGTCACCGTCGTGGGTGACAGCAACGTCGGGAAAACCGTGTACCTGGGGATGCTTCTGGACATGCTCTCCAAGCGGGCGGAAGACTTCGAGGCCATCCCCAAGGGCGCCTACTCGGTCAACCTTCAGCACACCGTGATCAGCTATCTGAGCACGCGGCAGTTCCCACCCAAGACGGCGATGGAGGTCGACGACTGGCACTGGGCCTACTACCAGATCTCGCGGCGGAAGCGTGGCTCGAAAATCTACGACCTGGTGATGCCGGACATGGCGGGCGAGGCGATCGCTGCCGAGGTCGCCAACCCCAAGACCTTCACCGTCATCCGTTCTCTGTTGGAAAAGAGCGCGGGGGCCGTTCTCCTGGTGGACGGCGCGCTCGCGGCTGCCGGCTCGCCGCAGCCCGATTTCTTCGCCCTCAAGCTCATGACCTACCTGGACGGCGTTCTCGCATCCAAGCACCAGCAAAGGCTCGCCACGCCCGTCGCGGTCGTTCTCTCCAAGGCCGACTATTGCCCGGAATGCTTCGACGATCCGCGCACCTTCGCGCAGACGAACCTCAATCGCCTTTGGAACATCTGCGAGAGCCGGTTCACTAACTTCGAGTTCTTCGCGGCCAGCGTGGTGGGGGCCCTCGGCTACGGCTCGGACGAGTACAGCAACGTCGTGCCCTACCCGCTGCACGTGGCCCCGCGCGGGATCCTGGAACCGTTCGAGTGGGTGCTCTCCAAGCTCTAGGCTTGGCGGATTCGGATCGCGCTCATGGCCGTCATCCATTGCGATCAGGCGATTTTCACGTCCGTTCGCGGGCCGATGGCCGAAGGCTACCGAGTGGTCGCTGCCAGCCGCGGCTTGCGCCCTGACGAAAAGCAAGCCATCACCAAGCTGTCCCCTTCGCACGATTCGTTGTGCTGGCAACCGAGCGACGACGCCGGCGGTTCGGCATATGCGGCGGCGTTCTATCCCTTGCCCACCGGCCGCTTGTGCGTTGCACTCTCGTGCCACGCAGGCGCGGAGCACACGGGCCGCGGCGGCCATCGCGTTTACACGCAAAATGTGGTCTTTGACGGCCGCGCACTCGACGGCGTCGGGTGCAACCCCTTCCACGTCGCTCGCGGCATGTTGGCAGCGGGGTTGGGAACGCCGCGTCTCGATGTCCAGGGAGTTGTGGATGAGATTGAGCTGCAGGTGGACGTCGGTTTTCCAGCCGATCTTCCGCGGGCGTTCACCGGTGCGCTCCAACTTCCTCAGGCCCGGCGGGCCCTCACGGCACTGTTCGGCGATCGCGGCCTCATCGTCCCCCTCCGCGAGTCCTGGGTAGAAGCGGCTGAAATGCTGCTCTTGAGCCTGCCTTCGCCTCTTCGAATGAAAATCGCCTTTGCGGCCGGCCTTCGATTCTCGCTGGGCCGCAGCCACCGCATGTACGTGCTGGTCGATGAGAAGAACGCGGCCAAAGCCCGCGTCGTTGGACAGCGGTTCGACTATCTGGACGCCGATCCTGACGCCGCCGCACTCTCCGCTTCCTCGACCTGGACCGCTTTCGTGGAGCGCCACTGGGTCCAGGGCAAGGTCGAACAGCTCGCCCGCCGGACGGTCCTTTCCGCGGAGGACTGCGGCTTGCAGCCGCGGGAGCGCATCGCGAGCTTGTACAACACGATCGATTCCATCGCCTCGATGCCGATCGTGGAACTGTTCCGCCTCGCGCTACGGAGCTTGTCGGAGGCGAGTGCCGGCTCGTTGGAGAACATCCGCAGGGAACTGGTCGGCTGTGCGCAGAGCGAACTGCTCGCGCGACTCGGACGATTGCCGTGGCGAGAAGTTGTCGTGCTCTGGCCGGAGATGGTGCGGGCATGGAGCGCCGGCGAGGCGCCCGCGCGGTTCGTAGGACCACTTTCGGTAGCGGCATTGCGGTCGGCCTTGAAGGAGGACGTCGCGATCGCCGCGGAAGCCGCCCTCGACCTGGCGTCGCAGCCAGCCCGTGAGTTGGACGCCGAAGTGCGCGCCGCCATCGATGAAGTCCTCCGCCGACTCGCCGCGACGCCCCCCACCACGAGTCCCGAGGTCAGTCGACGCCTGTCGTCCGTATGTACCCGTTGGCGCGCAGCGCGCCCGACTTGGCCCCTCGTCAGGCAACTCCCGCAACCCGCTTCGCCGGGCGCGACGGTCGCCGGCCTGCGGTAGTCGGGGGGGCATTTCTACAGACAACATCCGCTCGTATCGCTATCATTCTCGTCCATGAGCGAGCCGTTGATCGAGTGCGTCCCGAACTTCAGCGAAGGGCGGGACCCCGCGGTGATCAAACAAATCACGGATCAGATTGAGTCGATCGACGGCGTCCTGTTGCTCAATGTCGATCCGGGCAAGGCCACGAACCGCACCGTGGTGACGTTCGTCGGTGGGCCCGAGCCGGTCGTCGAGGCGGCCTTCCGCGCCGCCAAAAAAGCCGCGGAACTGATCGACATGACCAAGCACAAGGGCGAACACCCTCGTTTCGGGGCGACCGACGTTTGTCCTCTGATTCCCGTCGCCCACATCACCATGGAGGAGACCGTCCAATACGCCCGCAAACTCGGCAAACGGATCGGCGATGAGCTGGGCATTCCCGTCTACTGCTACGAATGTGCCGCTATAGTGGAGGCTCGCCGCAATCTGGCCCATTGCCGCGAAGGAGAGTACGAAGGCCTGAAGGAGAGACTGTCGCGCCCGGAGTGCAAGCCCGACTTTGGCCCGGCCGCGTTCCATCCTCGATCCGGCGCGACCGCGGTGGGCGCCAGGGACTTCCTCGTCGCCTACAACGTGAACCTGAATACCACCTCTGCGCGTCGCGCGAACGCGATTGCCTTCGATATCCGTGAAAAAGGCCGGCCGAAGCGAGAAGGCAATCCCATCACCGGCAAGATCGCGCGTGATGAAAAGGGCAATCCCGTCACGATCCCGGGCAGTCTGAAAGCCGTGAAGGCCATCGGCTGGTACATTGAGGAATATGGGATTGCGCAAATATCCATCAATCTTACGAACTTGAAAGTCACTCCTCTGCACGTGGCGTTCGACGAATGCTGCAAGAAAGCCGAGGCCCGCGGAGTGCGCGTAACCGGCTCAGAGCTGGTGGGGCTGGTGCCGCTCGCGGCCATGCTCGACGCGGGACGCTACTTCTTGAAGAAGCAGCAGCGCTCGGTCGGCGTGTCCGACAAGGAACTGCTCAAGATCGCGGTCAAGTCGCTGGGGCTCAACGATCTCTACCGCTTCAAGCCCGAGGAGAAGATCATCGAATACGCCATCGAGGCGCGGCGCGGGCGAGCCAAGCGTCTCGTGGGCATGTCCGTGAGCGACTTCGTTGAGGAAACCGCCTCCGAATCGCCGGCCCCCGGCGGAGGCTCCGTCTCCGCCGCGGTGGGCGCGCTGGGCGCGGCATTGGCGACCATGGTCGCCAATCTGTCCGCACACAAGCGCGGTTGGGATGATCGCTGGGCGGAGTTCTCGGATTGGGCGGAAAAAGGAAAACAGCACCATGTCGAATTGCTGCGCCTGATCGACGAGGACACTGCGGCCTTCAACGCCGTCATGGCCGCACATGGCCTGCCGCAGACCAGCGATGCCGAGAAGGCCGCGCGGCGACAAGTTGTCCAGGATGCAACCAAGCGCGCGATCGAGGCGCCCCTCCGCGTGATGGAAACCGCGATCGCTTCCATGGAAGTCATCAAGGCCATGGCCGAGATCGGCAACCCGAACTCCGTTTCCGATGCCGGCGTAGCCGCACTGTGTGCGCGAACGGCCGTCCTCGGAGCGCACCTGAACATCGAAATCAATGCCCCGGGTCTCGAGGACAAGCGCTTTCTCAGCACGGTGACGGCCCGCGCGAACGCCTTGCACGAGCAGGCCGAGCGAACCGAGGCGACCATCTTAGACCTCGTGCGCCGGAAACTCGGCTCCGGCGGCTCCTAGCCGCGACGCCCGTTTGCTGTCAAACTGGCAGGGACCCTCCCTCGGTCACTCCGAAATGACAGCTTGGCGGGTCTCCGAAAAGGCGCCTCCAGCCTAACTAAGTATACATAACTAATTGTCAATCAACGACTTACGATCCATGCGTTGCTCAAACGAGGCTGGGTGACGTTGGTATCGCTCCTGCATTCGTTGGGTGAGGGTGCGCGTGCGCGCATCGACGGTAGCAGGGTGATGGACTTGAGCGGCGGAGATGTGATCGGGTGTCGAAGGGTCTTGCTGGCCCACCAGCAATGGCCTCTGGACCGCCGTTGGTACGCGGACATCGACGAGGCGTTCGCGCCGGCGGGCTTGCTGGCCTGCCGGGTACACAACGGTGTCGAAGTCGTGCGCCGCGTCGAGCAGGGCGGACTGGCCGGGGCGGTGCTGGTTTCCGACGAGCGCTGCATCGACGGGCTCTCGCTCCTGCGGATCATCCGCTCCATCGATGCCGTGCTTCCTTGCTGGTTGGTGGCGGAAGGCCCGTCACGATGGACGCTCCAGGAAGCGCTCGCCCTTCGCGTCGCCAGCGTCATCGCGCCGACCGTCGGCGCCGATGAGTTAACCTTGGCGCTGCGCAAGCGCCTCATGAACTGAACCGTACCGCGATCCCGATGTCCATCGGGAGAGCGGGCACAGATACGAAGGAAACTGAATCAAGCAAACGCGAAAGGAGAGTTTGAGGACATGCCCAAGCTGAACATTCGTCCATTAGGGGACAAGGTGATCGTCAAGCGTGTGGAAGCGGAGGGGCGGACGGCCGGCGGCATCGTCCTGCCCGACACCGCCAAGGAAAAACCCAAGCGCGGCATCGTGCTCGCCGTGGGCAACGGCAAGCTGCTCGACGACGGCACGCGCAGCGAAATGCAGGTGCGCCGCGACGACGAAGTGCTCTTCACCAGCTACGCCGGCACGGAGATTAAGGTCAACGGTGAAGACTACCTCATCATGGAGGAGAACGACATCCTCGGCGTCGTCGGTTGACGATCACACGAAACTGAGAACCAGTAAACGAGCAAGGAGATAGGCGGAAATGGCAGCAAAGCAGATTGCGTATCAGATGGAGGGTCGCGAGGCGATCCGGCGCGGTGTCAAGCAGTTGGCACGCGCGGTCAAGGCTACGCTGGGCCCCTGCGGGCGGAACGTGGTCATCGAAAAGTCCTTCGGCTCACCCACGGTGACCAAGGACGGCGTCACCGTGGCCAAGGAGATCGAGCTGGAAGACGCCTACGAGAACATGGGCGCCCAGATGGTGAAGGAGGTCGCCAGCAAGACCTCCACCGTCGCGGGCGACGGTACCACTACGGCCACAATCTACGCCGAGGCCATCTATGACGAAGGGCTGAAGAACGTCGCCGCCGGCGCCGAGGCCATGGCCCTCAAGCGGGGCATCATCCAGGCCGTCGACGCGGTCGTCGAAGAGCTCAAGAAGATGAGCACCCCGGTCAAGGGCAACGAGCAGATCGCCCAGGTCGGCACCTGCGCCGCGAACCAGAACGCCGAGATCGGCAAGATCATCGCCCAGGCCATGGACAAGGTCGGCAAGGACGGCGTCATCACCGTCGAAGAAGGCAAGACTCTGGACACGACGGTGGACCTCGTCGAAGGCATGCAGTTCGACAAGGGCTACCTCTCCCCGCACTTCATCAACAAGTTCGAAGGGCTGGTCTGCGAATTGGAGAAGCCCTACATCCTCATCCACGAAAAGAAAATCAGCGCCATCAAGGACCTCATCCCGCTGCTGGAGAAAGTCGCCCAGTCCGGCCGGCCGCTGCTACTGATTGCTGAAGACCTCGAAGGCGAGGCCCTGGCCACGCTCGTGGTCAACAAGCTCCGCGGCACGCTGCAAGCCTGCGCGGTGAAGGCCCCCGGCTTCGGCGACCGCCGCAAGTCGATGCTCGAAGACATGGCCATCCTCACCGGCGGCTCCGCCATCTTTGAGGACCTCGGCACCAAGCTGGAGAACGTGACTCTCTCCGACCTGGGCACGGCTAAGAAGGTCCGCGTCGAGAAGGAGACCACCACGATCATCGAGGGCGGCGGCAAGTCCGAGGCCATCAAGGGGCGCATCTCGCAGATCAAGAACGAGATCGAAGGCACCACCAGCGACTATGACCGTGAGAAGCTCGAAGAGCGCCTGGCGAAGCTTTCCGGAGGAGTGGCTCAGATCAACGTGGGCGCGGCCACCGAAGTGGAAATGAAGGACAAGAAGGCCCTCGTCGAGGACGCCCTGCACGCCTGCCGAGCGGCCGTCGAGGAAGGCGTCCTGCCTGGCGGCGGAGTCTCCGTCATCCGCACGGCCAAGGCCCTGGACAATCTCGCCAAGAAGCTCAAGGGCGACGAGAAGACCGGCGTGGACATCGTCCGCCGGGCGCTGTCCGCCCCCGTGCGGCAGATCGCGGCCAATGCCGGGCTCGACGGCTCCATCGTCTGGCAGAAGGTGGCCGAGACCAACGACACCAACTTCGGCTACAACGCCCTCACCGGCGAGTACGGCGACATGATCAAGATGGGCGTGCTCGTGCCCACGAAGGTCGAGCGCGTCGCCCTGCAGAACGCGTCGTCGGTGGCCAGCCTGCTGCTCACCACCGACTGCGTCATCTCCGAGATCAAGGAGAAGGAGAAGAAGGGCGGCGGCGGTCACGGCGGCCACGGCCACCCAGGAATGGGCGGTATGGGCGGCGGCATGGGCGGCATGGGCGGAATGATGTAAGCGCGAGCCGCGGGCACGAAGCCAGTAGGCACTAAGGCACGAAGTGGTAGCGTCGCCCCTTGTGGGCGGCGCACCGCGGATCAGAACCGCGACATAGATGACCGGTCCCCAAACGATCGACCCGGTGCCACTGGCGGGCTCGCCCCGCCAGTGGCACTTGCTTTGTTTGACTCTCGCGCAGAACATGCGTTAGGATTATGGTCGGACTCTTCGTTGGGCAGGTCTTGCTAGGAGGTGCGTTATGCTAGGCAGCAACGCCGAATCGGAATGCGAAAAATTGATTCACACGCCAAGCCCAGTAGTAGTTTTTGCGACCAATACCTTCATTGACACGCCCATTATTTTGCAGTTCGAAGACACTCCGCTAATTGAAGTCGTTCGCACACTGCAAGCTGGCTTCACTACCCAATTCCAAATCTACGCGAGTGATGGCACACACCTCGCTAAGGTAGTTGGCTCCCGACTCTTCACTACGGAGGTGGGCACCAAGGCGGGTCTGCGTCTCCGTCACCCGGATCGGATGACCGTGTGCGAACTGGGCGGGAGGACAGTTTTTGAGGTGCGCCGTACGGAGGCAGCAGCGCTTGCGACACAGGCCGAATTGTACACGCCGCAAGGCGCGTTCATTCGTGGAACCGATACGGAATTGGGCGGCCATGTTATTCGCAATGACCAACCTCTGACTCTTAGTTCCATGACAATGGAAGGCTGTCGGTTCGAGCGGTGCCGAATTGGCATCTGGGTGAAATCTGATGGTAGCGTCCGAATCGGCTGTGGCTAGACGTCCCGTAGCAAGCGGCGGCGGGCTAAATCCGGACGCCCGTCCGGGGCGAGCACGGCCGGCTCCGCGATGCACCACTGTGGCGCCTCGCCTACGTCCCGGAGGGACATCGCGGACTTAGCCCACCAGTTTACTGGTGGGTACCGATGTCGTAGAAACCCCCTAGCCCCGGAGGGACGGCCGACCAAAGGCATCGGATGGGCCATTCGTATTCCAGTTCGCTTTTTCACATCGTGTTCAGCACGAAGGAGCGGCGCAGGTGCCTCGACGCAACCCTCCACGAGCGATTGTTCCCCTATCTCGGCGGCATCGCCCGCGAAAATAGCATGCAGCTACTCGCTGCGGGCGGAGTAGAGGATCACGTTCACTGCCTGGTGGTAATTCCGGCCAACCTGGCCTTGGCCAAGGCCGTGCAACTTCTCAAGGGCGTCTCGTCGAAGTGGATTCACGAGACGTTTCCGCACCAAGGCTCTTTCGCCTGGCAGGAAGGCTACGGCGCGTTCAGCATCTCGGTGTCTGGCATTGAGGACACCATCGCATACATTCGAAATCAGGAGGAGCATCATCGCACGCGGACGTTCGAAGAAGAGTTCGTCGCGTTTCTGAAGCGGCACAATCTGCAATACGATCCCCGTTACGTGCTTGGCTGATCGCCGCCTTCCGGTCCTCCCTCCGGGACTTTGTTTCGGTGGGAAACCGCCTACCCAGCAATGAATTGCTGGGCTAAATCCAAACGCCCCTCCGGGGCGAAACGATCCCGTCCCGTTGCAATCAGTGCCGGGATAAATCCGGACGCCCCTCTGGGGCGAGACAAGCGGGCCCCGGGTGGCCCTCGTCACGGTGTGTGCCACTGTTCTGTGAACAGTGCTTCCGTGGGCCGGGTTGAGCCAAGACCGCTCCATGCCTGTCGCGGTTCTGATTGCACGGCTCGTGTCAATCGGCAATCGACAATCGCAAATCGACAATTCTTTGTGTCGCTTCCGCTCCACGCCCGGATCAGGCGATGACCTAGGCGCTACGTCTGCGGGCGAGGAGGGCTTGCACTTCGGGGAGCAGGTCGTTCGGTACGGCAACGAAGGTGACGTGCTTGGCTTCGTGGGCCGCCTCGATCTCGGCGAACTGCTCGTCGTCCGTCTGGCTGTCGTAATGGGCGCTCACCTCGCGTACGCGCTGCTCATCCCAGCCCGGCGGAAAGTTCTGCTTGGTCATGGGCGTTTACTCCGCTGCCTTCGGCGAAACGCTTTCTTCGCCTTGCCCTTCAGCTCATATGCGGTGATTACGAAGACGTCGCCAGGGTTGGCGTCCGGCACGTAGATCACCGCCACGTACCGACCCGCGTGGGTCTGCCCTAGCTTCATTCGCGAGTTGTTCCGCGCCGGAAGGTCCTCACCCGGCCCACGCATGACCTCCTCAACCTCGGCCTCACTCACACCGTGCCGGACGATGTGCGGCTCTCCACTTTCGGCATCAATGTAGAATCGAAGCCGCACTCATCGCCTCCGTGCTTGTAAGATCCTTAGGCTTCATATTCTATCGGCTGCATTAGCACGTTTCCAGGTAACGACGCTGAACCCGCGCCAGCCTCGGCTTTCGCCGAAGGCGTATAGGGCCAGGTGGCACTGTCAGGGTGTGTGCCACTGTTCTGTGAACAGTGCTTCCGTTCGACTGCTGGGGGATTTGGCGTGGTCTCGTCGCTACAAGCCAGGCCCGCTCCCTGACGGTCGCGGTACTGAAGGATCGGATTCAATCGCCCTGGAAGACGAGGGTGCCGCCGATTTCGAGGGCTCGATCGATCATCTCGTAGGTTTTCTTGGCCAGGGCCGCGATCTTGTATCGATCCAGGTGCAGCGTTGCGTACGTGCTTTGCGAGCTGTCCTTGATCGTCCACACGCTGGGGACGCGGCAAACACCGTCTGGTCATACGGATCGAGCAGCTGGTCTCCCACGTCGAAGTAAGGGAAAAGAAACTCCTGGTGCTCGAAGTCCGGGAACGAGCATCCGTCCTTCTCCTCGTCCCACCCCGGCAGGTCCTTGCCGTCAACCTGGATTCGCCAATCGATCGGCATCTGAGACTCTGCCACCGCAGCGTCTGAACTCCAGGGCCGCGGATGTCACGCGCGCCATTCAGTTTCGGGAATGTCGGCGCCCAAGAGGATGCTCCGAAGGGTACCGAGCGGAAGCTGGCGGCCGCGGTGCTCAGGAACGATGACCTGGAGTGCCAGGGTCTCGTTTCGCCACTTGTGGTGACTGCCCTTCTGCGAAACAAGCTCGAATCCGTGGCGACGCAGAAGTGATTCCACTTCTCGGGCGGTCATGCGCCGAATTCGGCCGCCCATTACACCACGACCTCACGGGTGACGGCCCCCGGCTGGAGATCAACGGGGTCAGGTTGCAGGTACAGTTCAATGGCCTCGCGGATGTTGGACAAGGCCTCGGACTCGGTTTCACCTGCTGATGCGCAGCCAGGCAACTCCGGGCACCAAGCGGCCCAATCACCGGTTTCGGCGTCGGGTTCAAGTATGATCCGCCATCTCATGTTCGGGAGTCTCCATGGTCTTGTTCGTTCGCAGTATATGTGCACGGACGCGGCCGTCAAAAATTGTATGCTCTGGTCGCTATCGCTCGCCGCGCGGATCTGTTGCGTTGAGGTCGAGGGCACTGCGATTGGCGTTTTTTCGCGGTTGCGGGTAGACTGACGTACGGAGTGTAAGCGGTCCCTAGGCACAGGCACTTTTCAGGAGGCTTTGAAATGAAAGCGGCAAAACCAGTTCCCCCCGGGTTCCATACCATCACCCCGCACCTGATTGTGAAAGGCGGCGAGAAGGCCATCACCTTCTACAAGAAGGCCTTCGGTGCACGCGAGGGCGACCCCGGCTGCATCATGAAGATGCCCGACGGCAAGATCGGGCACGCCGAGCTGTGGATTGGCGACTCGCCGTTCATGCTCGCCGACGAATCGCCGGACTGGGGCGCGTTCTCTCCGCAGACCAAGGGGGGCGGGAGCGTGTGCATCCACCTGTACGTGCCTGACGTGGACAAGACGTACGCCCAGGCCGTCGCCGCCGGGGCGACCTCGACCATGCCCGTGGCGGACATGCCCTGGGGCGATCGCTACGGCAAGCTGAAAGACCCCTTCGGCCACGAATGGTCCATCGGCACTCACAAGGAGGACCTCACCCCCGAAGAGCTCGACAAACGCATGCAGGCGGCCATGTCCGGCGGCGGCTGCAAGTAGTCCGGGAGGGCGAGGCCCCCGCCGAGCCGATCAGAGCCGCGCGGCGCGAGCCCGCGGACATTCAGAGCCGGGAGCGGAAGCTACCGGTGTTGACGCAGGAAGTGCCGGGCGCGGCGCGAGAATATCCCAGGACTTCCAGTCCTGGGATAGCGATGCGCCCTCCATCACCCCTCTCCCCGCTGAGGCGCTGAGGAGAGGGCAGGGTGAGGGGGGTTTGCCTTTTTCTGTGAAACGGGGCCATGCAATCCTTTGTGCTCTAAAGGGTTACGTTTCGCCGCTTCGCGCTTCGCCAGAGCCATCCCCCCAAACGCGGCGTCGATTGCACTGACGGTGTGTGCCACTGCTGTGTCAGCCGTGCTTTCGTCTCCTGCTTCGAGCATCGCGTCCTCTACAGCGGGAGGGGGGCGATTAATGACTGGGAAGTTCAGCGGCCAGGGCTCGTCCATGCGATGGCTCAAATCAGCGTAGGATGACGTGCTTGCGCCTTTGGCCCACATCCACTGGATTCGCGCCGCGGCGCGCGGCGAAGGAGGGATCGTCGCATTGCAGTCCGCGCAAAAACACTGATCCGCGCCAGACATGCCCGTCGGGTACTCCGCGCCGCACCAGATACAAAGGCGCTCATCCATTATTCGCTCAGGCCCCTCCCATCCCTTTCACGGAATTAAATGGTTTCGCTCGTCGGTTTGGCCTATAGTAATTCATGCGTAAGCGGTCAAGCAGAGTAAAAAAGAGTTTAACTCGGCGGACGAAGCACGCCTCGCATACTCGCGCCTGGGAAGCGTTTCCCGAAACCAACGGAATCAACCTGCAATGTCAATGTCGCGTGATCGATGCGCGCACCGGCGCGAAGAATGTCGCGGCCGTGGAATTGGGTCGATTGGGCGGGAAAAGGGGCGGCGTTGCGCGGGCTGAGAAGTTATCGAGCAAGAGACGCTCGAACCTCGCCCGCAAGGCCGCCAAGGCTCGCTGGTCGAAAAGTGCAAAGCGAAAGTAAGCACCCGGCCCTCCCGACGGGGCGGGTCGACTAACCGTGAGGCGTGTCACTGCCGGCAGGTTCTCGCGCGGGCGGCGTGGCACTGACGGCGTGTGCCACCGCTGTGTCAGCGATGCTTCCGTACGCATGCGGCCCGCTTCCTGACGGTCCCGGTACTGATTTGTTCTCGCGCATCAACGTGGCGAGAACTGTCCGCGGGCTCTGATCGGTGGATAGGTCGACAATCCCGCGGCTCGGCGGGAGCCTCGAGATATTTCCAAATCTTGTGGATGACGTCATGATCAGGCGGCGGCTTTTTTGATGCCGTCGGCGAATGGGACGCCGGCGATGACGTCGGCTGCGAGCGATGAACCGTTCAACGCTCTCCAAG
>Ga0187892_10006896_pt1 | contig 16556 bp, 13 predicted proteins | sample MA1701073metaG_FD_139345 | JGI IMG/M metagenome (GOLD analysis project Ga0187892, IMG submission 139345) | Bio-ooze microbial communities from a basaltic lava cave in the Kipuka Kanohina Cave System on the Island of Hawaii, USA - MA170107-3 metaG ... | reverse complement strand
GGCGCTGCTGTGCCTGTCAGGATACGCGTGCATCGCGGTCGCTCGCCGAGTGCGGCGGAGATGGGCGCGACTGCGACCTCGATCTGAATGACGTCTCCAACCGCGGCGTGCTGAAGACGCTGGGCGGGTCTCAGCGTGGCTCGCCCAGCTCTTGCCGCAGCGCTTTCGCTTCCTGCAAGTCGCGCGTCTCGAACCCTTCGGTGAACCAGCCGTAAACCGCTGCCAGCTTCCGGCGGGCCTGCTCTCGTTTACCCTGCCGCCGCCACAGGCGGCACAGACTCATCGTCGCACGCAGTTCCCAGAGCTTGGCGTGTTGGTTCTGTGCGATCTGGATGGCCCGGAGATAACAGGCTTCGGCCTCGCCAAGCTTCTGATGCTTGCCTTTGGGCTTCCGGCCGCCACTGTTCGCCGACAGCAGTTCGCCCTGCACGCGGAACAGCTCCGCCTCGTACCAGCGTTCGTCAGATTCCTCGATGAAGGTGAGCGTGCGCGCCAGTATCTCCAAGCCGGCACCGCGCTTCCCTGCCTTCCCGTAGGCGTCGGCCAGGCGCACGAAGTAGAAGGTGCTGCCCTGTTCCTGTCCATGCCCCCGATACTCTTCCAGTCCGCGTCGCAGCGAGGCGATGGCTTCGTCGTGCCGGCCATCAAGCGCCAGCCGCACACCGTGCAGCATCTTGGCGGCGGCCAGACCGAACTCGAAGCCGTTCTCCTCGCAGCGATCGATCAACGGAAGGGTCTCCGGCGACTCGCCGAGCAGCGCGTCCGCGATCCCGGCGAAGTACAGTGAGAAGGCCAGGCTGAACCCGTGGTCGACCTGGCGGCCGCGCTCGATGAGCTGCGCCCGGCGTTGCCGCGCTTGCTCCGGGTACCCGAGTGCCAGCAGGGTCGCGGTGAGATAACTGAGGTCGACCACCCCGCCGTCGATTCCCAGAGCCACCTGCGGCCGTCGCGAGCGCGGCAGCCCCAGTTCGAGGTGTTCCCGTGCCGTCGCGAAGGCGCCCCGTGAGAACAACACTTGTCCGAGCACGATGTGCGCTCCCCAGCTCAACCAGGGCGCCTGCAGCTGTTCGGTGAGCTGCAGCAGCTCCTCGCCCATCGCCTGCGCGGTCTGGTGCTGGGCGCGGTTGTAGTGAAAGACGAGCTGGCCTCCGATGGCTACGAAACGATGCAGGGGATCGTCGAGTTGCTGGCTCAACTCGCCAAGTCGGGCAAAGGCACAACGCATCTGCTCCAGCGCGAACCCCTGGGTGGCCAGCAAGGTGGTGGCAAGCGTTGCCTGCACGTGGAGCTCTTGCTGATCGCGCTCGCGATCCGCCGGCAGTACCGCCAACCGCTCCAGAGCGGTCGCCAGGTGCGTCACCGCTTCGCGGTTGGCGAAGCGACGCAAGGCGTTGTTGGCGGCGGCTTGGTAGTGCGGCACTGCACGGGCGTGGTCACGGCCGCGGTCGAAGTGCAGCGCCAGCTCGGTCGCGATCTCCCCGCTTCTCGTGCCGTAAGCGGCTTCCATGCGGTTGCCGATACCGCGGTGCAACCGCTGGCGCCGTCCCTCGGGAAGCCCGTGGTAGAGGATCTCGTGATAGAGGGCATGCCGGAAGCTGTACCGCTCCGTCAGTGTACCGTCGGGCCATTCGCTGCTGCCGGCGCTCTGCAGGAACAGCTCGCGCCGGGCCAGGGCGGCGCAGGCGCTCTCCACGGCTTCCTGGGTCAGCTCCAACACGGCCGCCACCGCGGCGGCAGTGAACGTGACGCCGGCCGCGCTGGCCGCATCGAGCACCGCGCGGTCCTCCGTGCTCAGTGCGGCGAGCTGCGCATCGACGAGGTAACGGAGGTTGGGAGGCACGGCGTGCAGCGCGGCCTGCAGGTCCGCCGACTCGCCATGCTCGGTCAGCAGTCCCTCACGTACCATGTGGTCCACTAGGGCCACCATGAACAGCGGGTTGCCGTCCGTCCGCTGATGCAGCCGGCGCACCAGCTCCGGCGCCGGCGCAGTCTGTTGGAATCGGCGCGCCATGTACTCACCGACGGCGTCGGCGCTCAGGAATTCCGGCGTCAGCTGCGTGCAGCGTCGGCGCGCCAGCAGCCTTGGGACCAAGTCTGCGACGGGGTGCTGGCGGAGTACGGCGTCGGTTGCGCGATACGTCACCAACACCAGCAGGCGCGCCGGCTCGCGCCGTTCAGCGAGCAGCGCGAGCAGATCGGTGGTGGCCAGATCACTCCAGTGCAGATCCTCGAGCACGAGGACCCACGGCACCTCGGCCGTGAGGGCTTCGACGAACACCGCGAACTCGCGCGGCATGCGCTGCGGCGACACGCCGGCCAGCGCTACCTGCAAGCGCTCGGTCTCTTCCGGTGGCAGCAGCCAGGGTAGCTGCATGAGCCACATCGGCGCGCGCTGCCGGAGCTGCGGCACCACTTGTCGGCCCTGCGGCCCCTCGACCAGACGGCCGAGCGCCTCCAACAGCGGCAGGTACGGCTCCACCGCGCCGTGCTGATCGATGCACTGCCCCATGGTGACGCGTACCGAGGGATACGCACTCGGAACCGAATCGAGGAACGTGGCGACCAGCGCGGTTTTTCCAATCCCCGGCTCACCTTCAATAAAGACGACCTGCCGTCGGCCGGCTACGGCGATGCGCAGATGCTCCTCGAGCTGAGCCAGCTCGGTCACGCGGCCCACGACCGTGCTGAGGGATGGCTCACGCACGAGTGGAGCGAGCGCGGACAACGGGTCGCCACTGGGCGCGTGTTCATCCGTGCCGACCGGCGCGACGAAGCGGAACCCCTTACCGTAGACGGTTTCGATGAACCGGGGTGGGCTCTGCTCGTCACCCAGGGCGCGCCGCAGCTCACGCACCACCTCGGCGACCGCCTCTTCGTTGACCGCCGTATCCGGCCACGCGAAATCGAGCAGCTCATCCTTGCCGACGAGCCGCCCGGCGTTGTCGATCAGGTAACGGAGGACCGTGAAGGCCTTCGGCCGCACCGCCACCCGCTCGGTGCCGCGCCAGAGCAGCTCGCCATCGAGGTCGAGTCGAAACGGTGGAAAGTACACCCCCACGGCTGGCTTCGTACACGCAGCGCCCGCCACAAGGCAAACGCATTGCTCGGGCCGGTGGAAACCACCACCCGGCCCGGGCCCGAACCTCCCGGTTCCCTCATGCCGTGGCCGTGTCAAAGCCCCGAGCCCGATGACCTTGCCGGCCCCTTCCGGTCTTCCCCACCGCTCGTCTCCGCGCATTTTCCCGCTCGGCTGCCCGGCTGCGGGCTAGGCGGCGGCGATGCGAGAACGGGGCGCAGCGCGCCCGGCCACTTCCCATAGAATCGCTTCACGGCGCGGCTGAACGCGGGGGCGGAGCCATAGCCGAGCTGCGCCGCGGCGTCGTCGATGGTGCGATTGCGGTCGCGCAAGAGGATGGACGCCAAATGCATGCGCCAGCGCGTCACGTACTTCATCGGCGGCTCGCCCACGAGCTCGGCGAAGCGCGCCGAAAACGCCGAGCGGGACATCGCCGCCGCCTCGGCCACGCTGCGCCGCGCCCTCTAAGGTATGGCCAAGCTCGCGGCGCGCAATCCCGACTCGGCACCGGGCGACTGGTACGTCGACACCGCCTGCATCGACTGCGGGGCCTCGCGCAACGTCGCGCCCGGTCTCGTCGTCCGCCGCCACGAGCTGTCGGTCTTCGCGCGCCAGCCGGCGACTTCCGAGGAGGAGCTGGCGGCCTGGCGCGCCGCCCTGGTCTGCCCGACGGCGTCGATCGGGCGTACCGCGCACGGTCGACCACCGCGCGGGTTGTATCCGCACGAGCTGGCGCCGGGGGTCTTCCGCTGCGGCTACAACGCCAGGAGCTCGTTCGGGGCTCACTCGTACTTCGTGCGCCGTGACGGCGGCAACCTGCTCGTCGACTCGCCGCGGTTCACGCGCGAGCTGGCGGCGCGGTTCGAGGAGATGGGCGGCCTCGCCGACATCCTGCTCACCCATCGCGACGACGTCGCCGACGCCGGCCGCTTCGCGGCCCATTTCGGCGCTCGTCTCTGGATTCACGCCGCCGACCGCGACGCCGCCCCGTTTGCCTCGCAAATCCTGACGGGCGTCGAACCGACCGCCATTCGCGACGGGTTCCTGGCGATCCCGGTTCCCGGGCACACGCGGGGCAGCGTCGTCTTTCTGCTCGACGAACAGTATCTGTTCAGCGGCGATTCCCTGGCCTGGAGCTTCGAACGCGACGACCTGCAGGCATTTCGCGAGGCGTGCTGGTACTCGTGGGAGGAGCAGACGCGGTCCCTGGCGCGATTGGCCGGGCACCGCTTCGAGTGGGTGCTGGCCGGGCACGGCGGCAGCATGCACCGCTCCGCCGAGGAGATGCGGGCGCGCCTGATCGACTTGGTCAACCGGGGATCGCCTTGCTCGCGATCGTGCTCGCAGTGATCTGGCAGCGCTGGGGCTCGGCAGAGAGAGCGACAGCGAAGGACGCGCCGACAGGGCAGCCTCCTAGCGCGCCTTGCCGATCGTCTTCAGCAGACAATTCCGATCGCCGAGGCGGCGAGACCGGAGAGGCCGGCGACCAGGAGCCCGCTCCGTGAAGGGCGGGTCGCTGCCGGCGCACTCATCATGCCGCCGACCCTACAGCCTATAGCTAGGTATAGAGTCAAGCAGCCACGCAAGGCCTGTACTTCTCCGTTGGCGAATAACCGCGATGACGGCCTGCCCAAATGGTCGGGGCACAAGAACGCCTCGGATAGGATACCGCTATTGAGCGGAATAGGCGGCGCATCTGGAAGCGTCCGATGATTGGTAAGCGTCAACCAGCCACGAAAACAAGTAGCCCATTAGCGAGACACCCATGATCCAGCGCCGAGGAGAAGCGAATCTCAACCCGCCGCCGCCACCTCGTTGTCGGGGTGTTCCCAAATGCTTGAGGCCGATCCCGTACTTATCGACCTGCTTCGGGAGGTCGCGGACTACCCCTCGTCGCGATCTGCGGAGCCGCGGGGAGCCGAGGCGCCGGCCGGGGTCTTGGTGCCGCTTCGCATCGAGATCGCCGCCGGCACGCTGGCCTTCTTTAGCACGACGACCGTGTTCGGGACGCCGGTAGACGTGACGCTGTCCGAGCTCGCGATCGAATCGTTCTTTGCGGCGGACGCGACGACGGCGGAGATGGTGCGAGAGCTCTCCGCGGCGGCCGAAGCTTCAACGCACTCGTCTCGCCGTTGGCTTCGCCCTTGACGCGTACGGCAAGGCCATCCCGCGGCGATCCGATGGGCGACCATTCCGCACTCATGAATCCACTGCTCGCCGAACGTGCCGCACGCGTTCACGCTCGGCGCCGGCGGGATCACCGGGTTTCGCGAGTACACGGACACCGCGGCAATCGAGTCGGCGTTCCGCAGCGGTAACAGGGGGCGAGCACGGCTCAGCGCTGCCGCGCGGCGATGGCGCGGTCGATGAACTCCTGCACGACCTGCACCGTGCGCTCCGGCTGTTCCTCGAACAGCCAGTGTCCCGAGTCGGGGATGAGCACGCTCTGCACCTGGGGCAGCCCCTTGGCCTGCAGCTGCTTGCCCAGCAGGTCCCCGGCGCCCTCCGCTCCTCCTCCGCCGAGCGCGAGGATGGGCAAGGTCCGAAGCGGGGCCACGTCCGCCGCCTGGTTGAAGACCTTGTCGGCGGTGAATGCCTCGTAGTGCTTGAACGCCGCCCACATGCCCCGATCGCGCTTGAACGAGTCGACGTACGCCGACACGTCTTGCGCCGTGTATCTGTGCGCGTGCGAGCGGCTGTTCAAGAACCAGAGGATCAGTTGCTGCTCCTTGCCGCGGTAGCGGGCCGCCGCCTCGTCGGCATCGTCGAAGATGAAGAAGTGCTTGGCGCGCGTGATGTAGCGGCCGAACAGGTCGAACAGGACGAGGCCGGGCAGGCCCTCGAGCAGCGTCTCCGCCACCGTCAAGCTCGACAGGCGATTCGGGTACTGGACGGCGAAGTCGAACCCGACGCGTCCCCCGATGTCGTGCGAGACCATGTGGACCTTGTCCACCCCCAACTGGTCGAGCAAAAGCTTCACGTCGGTGGCGACGGTTGCCTTGTCGTAGCCACCGGCGGGGCGATCCGAGCGGCCGAAGCCGCGCAGGTCGGGGATGATGAGGCGATAGCGCGCGGACAGAGCGGGGATCACGCGGTGGAACGTGTCGCCGGTCTCCGGAAAGCCGTGCAGGAGCACCATGGTCTCCGGCCCGGTCCCGACGTCGCGATAGAACAGGTTGATGCCGTTGACGAGAGCGGTCTGCGTCTTCATCCCGGGCAGGGTGAAGCCGGCGGCACCGCCCGCCGTTGCCTCCGATTCCTGGCCGCCTGCTGGATCCTGTTCGTCGAGCGGAAGGGTGGGTGCATAGCCGGGCGCCCCGGCGAGGCTCCAAAGAACGAACAGCACCGCTGCTGCTCCCACCCCGAGCAGCATCCTGGCAACGGTTCCGCGAGCCATTTCCGCTCCGCACGGCGCGGCTGTCAGGCGCGCGAGGCTCGCACCAGCGCGAGCGCCACCACCGCGGGCACGGCCTGCACGAAGAGAATGCGCGGGTTGGCGGTCGCTGCGCCGTAGATGCCCGCAACCACCACGCAGAGCAGGAAGAACGTCAGGATGGCGCGTCCAACGACGACCCCGTACGCGATCAACGCCCACAGCAGGCCGGCGGCGAGGAACCCGTTGTAGAGACCCTGATTTCCGGCGAGCACCGCGGACGACGCGGCGAGCTCGGGGGTGGTGCCGAAGGTCTTCATGCCGTACGGCGTCTGCCATAGGAACATCTCGAGCACCAGGAAGTAGACGTGCAGTGCTGCCACCAGAAAGAGCTGCTTTCGAGACACCCAAGATAACCCAAGGTAACTCGCAAGCCTTTCACGCATTTTGGAACACCCCGACAGCGAGGTGGGGGCCGCCGGATGAGATTCGCTCTCCTCGGCGCTGGATCATGGGTGTCTCGGTAATAGATCACCACCGCACTGGGAGCACGCCAGCGCCAGGCGGGTGCCACACGCGTCACAAAAGGCGGCGCCTTCGCGGTTGTCGTGGTTGCATGAAGGACAGAGCATGCGTGCACCTATTTCAGTTTCCGTGGGACACGCTGCGTCACCGTGTCACATCCGCCGTCCGAACTGGATGCTCCGAGACCGGGCCTCCCCCTTGCCAATAGAAAATCGCGTTCACGGCAGAAGGTCAATTGGGGAATTCCCCCGACTCGTGGAAGGAGCGGATAAGGACAGCCATGTTGCCGCTAAACCAGGCAAGGAAGGGCAGCAAGTCACGTCTCGAAGATGGGTGTCCTCGAAAACTCTCCGTCGCTCGGGGCGAGCGGAAAATTTGCTTTCAAGATCAAGCATCGAATCCGTTCACCCCGAGTAGCGGCCGTTCTTTGGCCGCGTATCGAGGGGCGCCCCGCGAGATAATCGACAGTCTCTTGAGCTCGGAGAGGATTGGGTGCCTCGTTGACCGGCCAGTATTGATGCACTAGCATCAGATGCATGCGCACTACACTGGACATCGACGACGACGTGCTGCGGGCCGCGAAGGAGCTGGCCCAGCGCGAGAAGAAGACGGCCGGAGCCGTCATTTCCGAGCTGACCCGCCGGGCTTTGACGGCGCCGCCACCGGCCACACGCCGTTCCAAGGCCGCGGCGGTGCGCGGCTTCCGGCCGTTCCCCAAGCGCGGCGGCATTGTCACCAACGAACAGATCGACAAGCTTCGGGAAGAGGACGCTTTCTGATGCGCGCGCTGCTCGACGTCAATGTCCTCATCGCACTGCTCGACCAGGATCATGCGATGCACACCGAAGCAGTTCGCTGGTTCGAGGCCGCCGGTAACGGCTGGGCGTCCTGCCCGATCACGCAGAACGGATGTGTGCGCGTCATGTCGCACCGAAACTACCCGAACCCGCTGAAGGTGGGAGCGATCATGGAGCGCCTGGCAGAAGCGATGGCCACGGCCGAGCATGAGTTCTGGCCCGATGAAATCAGCCTGCTCGACTCGCGCATCGCAGACCGCAGCCGTATCCACGGCCCGCGGCAGGTGACCGATCTCTATTTGCTCGCACTCGCCGTGCATCGCGACGGCTGCTTTGTATCGTTCGACGCTTCGATCCCGCGCACCGCCATCCGAGGAGCCGAGAGCCGGCATCTGATTGCACTCTGAGAATACGCCCGCAAAAGAGCTGAGTCGGTGCGCAGCGGTTGACTCCACAGCCTAGCGAGTCAGGCAATCGACGCGCAGAGATCGATGAAGAGGAGCGGATAAGGACAGCCATGTTGCCGCTAAACCAGGCAAGGAAGGGCAGCAAGTCACGTCTCGAAGATGGGTGTCCTCGAAAACTCTCTCGTCTGCGATCGGTGCCACGAGCCCATTGAGGCGCGCGCCATGACATGGCGGCCGGGACCGGCGGCAAGGCGGTGACCCGACCGAGAGCGCCGCGGCGAGGTCTTTGACCATCGCGTGACGCATCGATACCCGGAGCGGATGCGTACGCTGGGCCGGAGCCGCAGATACGCGTCTCCGAGCAGAGCGCCTTCCAGCGCGCCTTCGAGCGCTGGACCGGCGCCACGCCTGGAGAACGCCGCGCGTCCGGCATAGGATGATCGCCATGCGCAAGATCATCTGCAGCGTGCAGCAGCGCAAGATCGCACGCGCGCTCTTCCCCGACCTGGAAGCCGCGCTCAAGCGTTGCTACGCAGAGCATTTCGGTGCGCGGCCGGCGGCCGTCGTGATCTGGATCGAAGTTCCGCACGGCCAGGGTTACACCGAAGGGCGCCTGTCCGATGTGTCCTGGATCATGGTCGAGGTCGAGGACGGCCTCACGCAGAGCCGGCGCGAGGCGGCGATGCTGGCGCTGGCCGCGGAATGGGCGCGCGTCGCCGGGGTGAGCACGGACCGCATCGTGCTCACGCTTTGCGACAGCGCGGTGCTGGGTCTCTACCTGGCGGCCAACCGCAAGCGGCTGCGGCCGCTCGGCCGGATCGGCCATCTGGTGAAGACGCTCGCGGCCCTGTGGTCGTCACGCCGGCGCGACGGGTTTCTATCCGTTCCCGCGAACCTCTGATCATGCCGCTCTACAACCTGGCCAGCCGTGAGGCCCTGGAGCCGAAGACGCGCGAAGCCGTCGCGCAGGCGGTCACGCGCGCGCACTGCGAGGTGACCGGCGCGCCCGCGGAGTTCGTCAACGTGATGTTCGTCCACGGCTATGCGCTGGCCCGCGGCATGGCGATCAGCGCCATCGGCGGCGTGCGCAAGGGCGGCACGCGCACGCCCGAAGTGGTCGAGCGCCTGCGAACGGCACTGCAGGACGCGATCGCTCGAGCGTCCGGCAAAGCCATCGAGCGCGTGGAGATCAACTTGATCGGCATCGCCTCGAACTGGGTGATGGAAGGCGGCGAGATCATGCCCGATCCGGGCGCCGAAGCCGAATGGCTGGCACGGCGCGCCGGTGATCGGTGAATGACCGGCGCAGCAAAGCCGCGTCCGGAGCAGCCGCTGATTCGGGGGCGCGGGTCTCCGAACCATCTGATCATTCGTGAAGGCGAGGGCGCCTTCGGGCGGCTCGCGCGCGATGCGGTGGAGATCTGCGTACGCTGCGGAGGACTTCCACGCCAGCGCTTCCTACACCCGGTCTAGCTGCTGAGCAGTCGGTAGATGACGTAGGGGAGGACAACGAGATTCGGATACATCGTGCCGATCATGCCAAAGGTGCGGTACATCGGGTTCCTGACGTAGCCCGCCCAGTAGATGATACGCGCCACGATGAACAGCACGACCAGGACGGGGACGAGCTTGAGGGATTCGGCTGGGAGGACCGTTGAGAGTGCGAGGTTCAAGAGGACGAAGATGGTGGTCTGCTCGTGGGTGTTCTGCATGATGCGCGAGTGGATGTTGACGCCCTGGTCGCGCGCGGAACCATCTCGGCCTAGGTCCGAGTTGAACCGCTTCGCGCTCACCACGAAATACATCACGATCAGCAGGAGCACGGGGAGCACGTACCACTGGGCCGCGTAGGCGAGCCGGTCGCCCAGCTGGGGGCCCACGGCGGCGGGCGGAGAAAGATGGAAGCCGGCCCACACGAACAGGAGCTGAAACACAACGCCGACGGGGATCTGCAAGGTGATCGTACGCTTATCCGGGTGCATTGCCAGACTCCTTCCGAGGTTGATGGGTGTGCGACGATGTTTGCGCGTCTTGCACGTTTTGCACGTCGGCAACGGCGAGGGAAGCGTCGTCGGTTCGGGCGAACGACATCCCGCGTGTCCATGCTCGGCGCGGTCGCCCGACCGGGGGCTTTATCGAGACACCCATAATTTTCCGCAATGTTGTCGCGCGATTTCGCTCGCCCGCAACGAGAGCGATTGGAATCGGGCTGACGCGCCGGATCATGGGTGTCCTGATGCCGTCCTGATGCCGTGCCCCTGATGCCGTGGCCCCAGCTCGGCGGGCCATCTCAGTAGTCGCTGGCGTCGATCACGTCGATGACCAAGATGGTGCTGTCGTTGGAGTCGGCGGTCTCTCCGTTCGAACCGCTGACGTGAATCTCGGCAACGCAGCGCGCCGGCGACATGCGGTTGGTAACCAGAAACTGCGCTGGGTCGAGGGTCACAGAGAGCCATCCACGTGCGCGCCTCCCGCTTCCCACGACGACGGTGTCGGTCTCGACCCCGTTGAACCGCAGAACGCCCACCGTGCCGGTGGGACAGTCTCCATCGGTGGCCCCTACGAAGGCGGTGGCGGTCGTAGCGCCAGTGTTGCCGACGACGACGGCTACTCGCGCCGATTTCACAGCGCCACGTTGAAGCAGTGCGCGAAGCGTTTTCGCACGGCCGACGTAGGTATCGTCAGGCGATTCCATATAGGCACCGCGCCCGTCCGCTCGTTTGGCTGCCGGCTCGATGACAACGTCGACCTGGATCTGGATGCTATTGTTGTTCGGCGTCGGATCGACGTTCTCCGGGATAGGCCCGTGTGCCGATACCGTCATCGAGCAACGGTGAATTCCCTCGCCTGCGAACTGCCCGCGCTCGAACTTCAGATGAAGCGTCGCCATCCGGCCTTCTTTACCGGCGCGAGCCTTTATGTGCTCCGTTGGAGCGACAGCCTTAGTGCCGCTGTCGAAGAGAAATCTGCCGACAATCGCCTCCTTCTCGCAGTTCCATTCATCCACCTCAACCCAGACCTCGTGGCCGTCTTCTTCGGGCGCAGGGATGATATCGACGTTTTTGACAGAGACGCTGATCTTTCCCTCGGCCTCGTTCTCCCGTGGGCCAATTCTGAACTCCGAGACCTTCTTGAGTTCTATGACAGAGTCGTGCACCTCATCTCCATGGAAGCGCATCAGCGTCAGCACCCTGCCATCGTTGCCGTTCAATGCACCGGCAGTGACGATTTTGCCGTCAACCTGCAGGGCGGCAGTCCACGCCTCGTCCTCTCCGGGCAAGTTGCCGAAGGCGATACCATCTTTGCCTGAACCGAAGGTCGTGTCTATTTCTCCGTTACGCTGGTAGCGGACGAGAGCCACGTCTCGACCAGTGCTAGTGCTGCGGTCGGCCCAGCCTGCGGCGACGAGTTTGCCGTTGCTCTGTACCAGCAGTTTGCGGGCGCCGCCGCTGTTTTCGACCTTGATTGCATACAGGCCCCCGCCGGCAAAGCTTGGATCCTCTTTGCCAGTATGGTCGAAGCGGGCGACGACAAATTCTTCGGTTTTGTCTTCGTATTCACTCTCTCCAGCGGCAACGATGTTGTCGTCCTGGAAGGCCACCGCGGTGAATGCGTTGTAGGAGTCGCCACGAGTGAGCTTGGTGACCTTGGGTTCGCTCCCGTCAGGTGGGTAAATCGCCAGAGCGAAGCCGTATTGATCAGGGTTTTCGGGGTTGGCCTTGTTGTACCAGCCGGCGACGGCAATCAGCCCGTCCTTACGGATGGCAACAGCCAGGGGCCCTGCGTATGGGTTCTGGCAGTCTTGGCCGGCCACCGAGGTCGTCACCGTACCGGTGCCGTCGGTACCGAATTTGTCTGGGGCTCCCTCCTTGGTGTAGCGCGCGACCGCGAAGACACGTTCGGTGTTATCGCCGTCATTGAAATCCTTTCGGGCCGTTCCGATGACCACGAGCTTTCCGTCATCCTGCTGAGCGATGCCCGTAACACGTGCGTTTCCGTCCCCAATCTTGGTTAGGCGTACGCCCCCCTCTCCGAAGCTCTTGTCGAGCTCGAATGCCCTCTCGTCATAGCGCCGCAAAGCAAACTGCCAGCGCTTGTCGACCCACGCAGTGCCGGCAACTACGATCTTCCCGTCGGTCTGGCGCACAATACCCGCAATGTCGATGAAGTCTGAGTCTGATAGGCTCACCTTCGGGTTCCAACGGCGGGTCTTCAAGTCAAAGCGCCCCATTGTGCCCCCCCCGGTCTGCGGACGTGCCAAAACGACGAAGTTCCCCGTCGGCTCGATCAGCATGTCGTAAGGCGTACCGATCGAAGTGTCCGAGTAGACGCCATTGGTGCCGAACGTGGTGTCAAGGTCCCCCTTTTCTCTTCCTGCCAGAGCAGACGCTGCCATCAGTATGGTCGTACAGAACACGATGACCGCGCGACTCGAGACCCCGGCGGGCCGCCGGGGCTCCCTGTGCCGGCTGCTGAAGGTTACGAGTAGTAGCGCGAGCCCAATCAACGTTGTCATGGTCGTCCTCCGCTGTGATCTTGCGACAGCTGGAGTCCAAGTGCCGTGCCAGTGAGGGGGTTGTCCGACCGGCGTCGTGAAGTTGTCGCTGGATGCAACCGGAGGGGAATGTACTGACCGAGGGTTGCGTGCGCCGCAGCACGAATCTCTTTAGCAAACAAGGCGGAAGCGGCGACTGTAAAGAGCAGTTATCACGGTGACGGAATTGACATCTCATAGAGGTTTGCAGGAGTCGAGCGAGCCACGCAAGCCGGCGATGAGCAGGCCTCCAACAACCGGTTGGCTCGTGTTTGCGGGCTTCGTCCCGAAGCGGCTATATGGCGGGCCTAAGGGCAGCTCGTCGGGGGAACGTGCATGCGCGATCAGTCGCTCGATGCTTCGTCCGTCGTCCCGAGTGCGGCGGGATTCCCGCCGGTCGAGGCATCGGTGCGCGGTGTCTTCGTGGGTCGCGCGCACGAGCTTACCGTTCTGCAAAGCGCAGTCGACGAAGCGATTCGCGGCCGCGGCCGCTCCATCCTGGTCGTCGGGGAACCGGGGATCGGCAAGACGCGGCTGTGCGACGAGGTATCGCGGTATGCCGAGAGCCGCGACGCGCGCGTACTCTGGGGAAGTTGTTGGGAAGGCGGCGGGGCGCCAGCCTATTGGCCATGGGTGCAGGCAATCCGCGATCTCATCCGCAAAACCCAACCACAGCATCTGGCGGCCCAGCTCGGCGATGCTGCAGAGGACGTGGCACGCATCGTTCCCGACCTGTGCAATCGACAGCCCGGTCTGGTTTCACCGCCGCCGTCGCAAGCCGATGACGCGCGCTTCCGAGCTTTCGATGCGACGACGGAGTTTCTCGTGCGCGCAGCGGCGGAAACACCATTGGTCATCATCCTCGACGACCTGCAAGTAGCCGATGCGCCGTCCATCCTGCTCCTGCACTTCGTTTGCCGATCTCTGCGGTCGATGCGCGTGCTCATTGTCGGGGCGCAGCGACCGATCCTGGCCGAAGATCGGCTGCCGTTGTTCGATCAAATGGCGCGCGACAGCGAGTGTCTGCGCTTGACCGGTCTCGGCGCCGCGGAGATCGAAGGCTTGATCGATGCAACGGCAGCTTCCAGCGGCGTCAATCTGACGCCGGCGCGTAGGCGCTCACTCGCCGGCGCAATTCACTCGGTTACGGAGGGCAATCCATTCTTCATCGATGCCGTGTTGCAAGTTCTGGTGCGCGACAACAAGCTCTTGGGCGACGATCTGCCGGTCTCCGGGCGCTTCTCGGTGCCTCATGAAATCCGCGCCGCCGTTCATCGCCGCCTGCAATCGCTGGCGAACGAGACGCGGCAGCTGTTGGAGACCATGGCCGTGCTCGGGCGAGACCTCGATCATCACCTGCTGGAGCGGCTCGAACCGACCCGATCGCTGCGTGATCAGCTCGACGAAGCCAGACGGGCCGGCATCATCGTTCCCAGCGAGCAACGAATTACTGATTGGAGGTTCTCGCACGTATTGATCTGCGACACACTCTACGAAGGCTTGCTGCTGCGGCGGCGCGAAGAGCTGCACCGAAGAGCGGCGCAGGCCTTAGAGCGGCTCTACGGCGCCGATCCGGATCGAAGCTCGCAGATTGCGCATCACTTCTTCGTCGCGGCGAGCGAGGCGATCGATACGGCAGCGCGCAAAATGGATCTGCGGCGCGCTACAACCTATGCGACGTGGGCGGGCGAGCGGGCCGAGGCGATTTTGGCATACGAGGAAGCCGCCAGTTGCTACGAGCGCGCCCTCGGCGCTCTCGATCTGGGCGACCCTCAGCCGCTACAGCGTTGCGAGCTCTTCCTCGCCCTTGGCGGTGTCCGCCGTAAGGCGGATGACGGCCTGCGTAGCCGCGCCGCATACGTGCAGGCGGCCGACATCGCGCAGCGCTTGCTCGCGGCGCACGAGCCTCAGGCGGCGGAGCTGCTCGCACGAGCTTCCCTCGGTCTGGGAACCAAGGGCTTCTGGGGTACGCTGCCGGCGGGTGAAGTCGACGAACGCCTGATCGGCATTCTCGAAGAGAGCGTCGCAGCGTTGGGGCCTGACGACAGCGCCTTGCGTGCGCAAATCCTCGCATGCCTGGCCTTGGCCCTCTACTGGGCGGTCGATCAGCGCGGCCGCTGTAGCGCTCTCAGCGCCGAGAGCGTGGCGATTGCCAAGCGCGTGGGGGACCCCCTGACGCAATTGATGTGCTGGGCAAGCCATCGCATGGCGACGTGGACTCCCGACAATGTCCTCGAGCGGTACGCGGCGACGACCGAGGCTGTGCGGCTGGCGACGGGCTTCGGATATCGCGAGATCAGTCTGTTTGCCTACGGCATGCATATCAGCGACGCCATCGAGGTCGGCGATTTCGAAACGGCGAGAGCGGACGTCACGGCGTATGGGCACATCGCCGAGGAGCTGCGACAACCGCAATACACCTGGTGGCTGACGGGACTGCACATGATGCTGGCTCTGACCGAGGGGCGTCTGGCCGAAGGCGAGGCGCTGGCGATCGAGATGCTGGCCAAAGGACAGGGAGCTCGCGCCGACGACGCCGCGCGCGTCTTCGTCATGACCCAGTTCAGCATCCGGCGCGACCGCGGCGGTCTCGAGGAATTGGCCGACATGCCCGACGTGACGAACGAGCAGTTCCGGGCTTTCCCCATCTGGCGCGCCGGCCTCGCGCTTCTGCTCGCGGAGATCGGACGGCCCATCGAAGCGCAGCAGGAGATCAATCTCCTGGCTGCCGACGACTTCGCAGCCATACCGCGCGACCCGGCTTGGCTTTGTGCCATGGCCATGGTCGCCGAAACCGCCGTCCTCCTTGGCGATCTTCCGCGCGTCGCCTCCCTCTACGATCGCATGCTCGGCTGCCGCGAGAGTGTTGTCGTCCTCGGCTTCGGTTTCGGCACCTGGGGCTCGTTGTCGCGACATCTCGGTGTCATGGCAACGGCGTTGTCACGCTGGCCCGAAGCCGTGCGGCACTTCGAGCACGCGCTGCAGGTCAATGAGCGCATGGCCGCGCGGCCGTGTCTTGCCCGGACGCAGATCGACTACGCCGCCATGCTGCTGATGCGCGGCGAAGAGTCCGACCTTCGGCGGGCGGAAGCGCTCGTCCGAGCGGCGCTCGAGATCACCGGCGAGTGCGGTATGCATCGGCTCGGTAAGCACGCCCAACGCTTGTTGCGCCAGTGGCGCGTGGGGGACACCTCGATCGACCGGAGCGGCAGACAAGAAGTCGCTGTAAGACCGTCCGACGCCGAATCTCAGTGCATCTTTCGATTCGATGGCGACTACTGGACGGTGGGCAATCGCGAACGGACGCTCCACCTGGCGGATAGCAAAGGCATGCGCTGCATTCATCATCTACTCGCCAACCCGGGTCGGGAGTTCCCTGCCGTCGAGCTGGTTGCACTGACAGGCCGACCGCGCACGCGAAGTCCGGGCGACGGTCGAGTGCAATTCACTTCGCCGGCCAGCGAACGCGCGCGCATCAACGTCACTCGGCTCATTGCCGCCGCAATTCGCCGGGTGCGAGCCGATGAGCCGGAGCTCGGACGTTACCTGGCGACGAGCATCAAGACGGGCACGTTCTGCTCATACACGCCCGCTTCCGACCGGGCGTTGCGCTGGGAGCTGTGAGGTGGAAGGCATCTTCGTCGGGCGCACGCAGGAGCTCGCCAGACTGAACGCCGCATTCGACGAAGCACGCGGCGGTCGCGGCCGACTGATTCTCCTGACCGGTGAAGCGGGGATCGGCAAGACGCGTCTCTGCGACGAGCTGACGCGGATGGCGGAAGCGCGCGGCGCGCGCGTGCTGTGGGGTCGCTGCTGGGAAGCAGGCGGAGCGCCGGCCTACTGG
>Ga0187892_10006894_pt1 | contig 16561 bp, 18 predicted proteins | sample MA1701073metaG_FD_139345 | JGI IMG/M metagenome (GOLD analysis project Ga0187892, IMG submission 139345) | Bio-ooze microbial communities from a basaltic lava cave in the Kipuka Kanohina Cave System on the Island of Hawaii, USA - MA170107-3 metaG ... | reverse complement strand
CGCATGCTTGAAGAGATAGTGGGCCTGTGGCGTCAGCCCACGCTGATACATCAGTTCCGCGTCGACCAACTGCTTCAACCCGCGCTGTAACGTCTCTTCGTCGAGCGGGGAGACAGTCTGAAGTAACTCGTAGTTAAACTCCCGTCCGATGGTGGCGCCTAGTTGGGCGATTTCTTTTGCTGCTCCTAACCGATCGAGTCGAGCCATGAGCGAATCTTGCGGCGTGGCAGGAATATCGAGCGCTTGCAGGGACAAGCGACCGGTCGCCCCTACGGATTCCACGACAGATTTGGTTAATTCCTCCACAAACAGCGGCACGCCATCAGTCTTACTCACTATCTGTTGCACGACCTCGTGCGGTAGTGCGGTACTGCCCGTGACGCGCTCGACCATCGCCTCGACTTGACGGTGTCCTAACCGGCTCAGCGTGAGCTGGCTGAGGTGTGAGCGGTTCCCCCACGAGGGCGTAAACTCCGGGCGAAAAGTCAACAACGCCAACAGCCGCGTCGTGGGCACTTGATCAAGGATGAGTGTCAACACCTCCAACGTGGAAGGGTCAGCCCAGTGCAGATCTTCCCACGTGTTGTAGACCGGCTGCTTCTCCGCGTCCTCTAGCAACCACGCCACCAACGCAGCCTGTGTCTTCTCTTTCTGTTTCTGGGGACTCACGGTAATCGGCGGGTAGCCTTCGGGGTGTGGTAACGACAACAGGGCAGTCAACAGAGGGACCGTGTCCGCCTGGGGGAAGCGATAGTGGCTGAGCGTGTACTGGAGTTTCTTCAGCTTGACGGCGGGTGTATCGTCGCGCGCAAACTGGAGCAGGCGCTGCAGGTGGTCGATGATGGGATACAGGGCACTGTTCTGGTGATAGGGCGAGCAGCGAAACTCAATGCATGTGGCGCCTTCGGCGTTGACGTGCTCTTTCAGTTCCTGTACCAGACGGGACTTGCCAATCCCTGGCTCACCACTCAGCAGCACCACTTGACCGGCACTGGCTCTCGCCTGTTCCCAGCGCTGCCGCAGCCAACCCAGTTCCTCTTCGCGGCCTACCAGCGGTGTTAAGCCTGTTTGCACTGCTGCCTCAAAGCGGTTCTGCGCTTCCCCTTCTTTGAGTACGCGATAAAGAGTCAGCGGGACTTCTATCCCTTTGAGTTCTGGTTGCCCCCGATCTTCACACGTAAACAAGCCCTCGACCAGCCGATAGGTAGCCGCACTGATCATGACTTCATTGGGGTTGGCTTGCCCTTGGATACGCGCCGCAAGGTTCGGTGTCTCTCCTAAGGCCAGTCGCTCCGTGTGCTCCCCTGCTCCAATCTCCCCCACCACCACCGGCCCGGTGTGAATGCCCACCCGCACCTGCAACGGCGGCGTATACTTCAGCTGGCCCACAGCCGCCACGATCTCCAATCCGCTGCGTACGGCGCGCACCGCGTCCTCTTCATGTGCCGCCGGATAGCCAAAGTACGCCAGCACCCCATCGCCCAGATATTGCGCAATATGCCCTTCGTAGCGTGCAATGATCCGCTGACAGGCCGCTTGATAGGCCACCACGCGAGCATGATAGTCTTCGGGGTCAAGTTGTTGTGAGAGTGTGGTGGACCCTACCAAGTCAATGAACTCCACTGTCAACTGGCGTCGCTCACCCTCTGATGGTCGAGAGGTGAGTGGCTGGGGCTTCGCCTCAAGAGAAACTCCTTGCGCCTGCTCTGCTTCCCTGCCTCTCCGCTTCCCCGTTTCCTCTCCTTTTGCCTTTCCGACCCAGGCCAGCACATCCCCGTCTTCATCCACCGCCACGCCCTCGGCGCGGATGAGTTCTCCCTTGAGGTCCTCCAGATACTCATCATCGAGGTCGAAGCGGCGTTTCAGGGACCGATAGGTCACTCGGCCTTTACTCTGTAACAACTCGCGGACTTGATCGAGCACTTCATCAAAGGTCATGGCACATCTCCCCTATGCCCTGCCATCCTGTTCTCTGTCATTCAGCCGGACTGATGGTTGTTTCTGTCATCTAACGCTCCCGCGCACCGCGAGCGGCCAGAACGCACCCCTTCAGCTTGAGCAGGACCCCAACGTGGCCGCGATGCGGTGGCGCGCCAAGTTAGGTGCCTCTTCCTTCAGTACACTTCATCGTGAGTGCCAACAGTTTGCAGTGAAATAGCCTCAGCTCCCTCATGCTGGACGAACTCGAAGAGAATGCGCAAATCATAGCCTGCAGTGCAAGCCCAAGACCCTTCGAGATCTCCTCTCAGTTTGTGGGTCTTCAATCTGGGATCGAAGGCGTCTTCTGCCAGCAGTTCTAACGTCTGCTGCAGATCTTGGGCCACTGCAGGGCGTTTCTTAACATGGCGCTTCGCCGCTCGAATAAAAGCACTGGACCGGAGAAGGGTTCGTTTCACGAGAGGATCTCTTCCATCAGTTCGTTCACCGTGGCTGGGTGACACCTCCCTGCTGCAAACTCCTGACGCGCCTCTTGAATCTCTGCGGCGAGGAGCTTGCGCCCCCGTTCGGCGACGCGGCGTTGGATGATGTCTAGCAGAGTTTCTTGCTCGTCCAAAGATAACTGGTCGATTGCTTCAAGGACTTCCCCAAAGGGTATGAGCTGCTCCATAGGTACTCCGTTTACAAAACATGCATTGTCTTATGTGACATGATGGAATTTTATATCAAGCTTCATCTCCATAAGACATCTGAGTACAGAAGATCAAGAGAGCGATTCTACCTTGCGCCTCGATTGGCACCTAACGCCCGCGGTCACCGCGAGCTGCCCACACGTGGCCTTTCACATTTATTCCAAACCGCAAGCGGGCGGCGATGCGGTGGAGCGATTCGTTAGCCAGCATGGCTCTGACCGGCGGGCAATACTCCACTTTTTTTCTCCCTTCATGCACCACCTTCTGTACGCTTCGCGGTACACTCATTTCAGCCCCCCCTTGCGCAAGGCAGCAAGAAGACGCTCTAATTCTGCCTGGTCTTTGAAGGGGAACCTCTGCCCTAATACTTCCAGAGAGAGATTGGGATTGAGCCGCAGGACTTCTGCCGCCTCAGCTCGGGCCTCTGCCTCCTGACCTGATTCACTGTAGACAGCGAGCAGCTGCGCATGAGCAGCCAGAAAATTGGGGTTGCGGATGAGGACTCTCTTGAAAGCGGTAATCGCTCCTTCATACCGATACGTCAGGCGATAGGCATGGCCTAAATTGAATAAGTAGAAGAAGGGGTCACGGGGATTGAGGCGCAGCGCCTTCTCCACTAACCCAATGGCTTCCTCCGGTCGCCCCGCAAAGTTGAAGATAACCCCGAGCCACGCATACCCATCAGCATAGTTGGGATCGAGTGTGATCGCCCGCTCCCCTTCAGCAATGGCCTGCTCATGTTGCTTTTGAAATAGATAGGCAATCCCTAGTATCGAGTGGGCCAGAGGCAAGAAGTCATCCAGGGCTGCGGCCTGTTGCGCCAAGGCAAACGCCTGTGCCAGCGTCTGTGGATCCTGACTCCATTGTAAGATCCACTCTTGAAGGTGGGCCCAGCTCAGGGCTGCATACGCCCCCGCATACTGCGGGTCCAGCTCAATGGTGCGCTCAAACAGTTGCCGCGCTTGCACATTGGCCTCTCGTGTGAGGCGCCAACAATACGCCTGCCCGCGCAAGAAAGAGTCATAGGCGTCGAGATTGGTGGTGGGCGCCTGGCGAAACCGCACCTGTTCTTCCGGTGTGAGCATGACCTTCAGGGCGAACACAATCTTCTGTGTGACCTCATCTTGCAGGGCAAAAATATCCTGCAGTTCCCGATCATACCGCTCGGCCCACAGGTGCCCGCCCGTCGTCGCATCGACCAATTGCACGTTAATGCGCACCCGGTTCCCCGCCTTGCGCACACTGCCCTCTACCACGTATCGCACCCCAAGCTTGCGGCTTACCTCTCCGACCTCCACCGCTTTGCCCTTATAGATGAAGACCGAGTTGCGCGCGATGATAAACAAGCCCGAGAGCTTGGAGAGATCGGTGATGAGGTCTTCCGTCATCCCGTCGCTAAAATACTCCTGCTCGGGGTCGCCACTCATGTTGGTAAAGGGCAGGACAGCAAGCGAAGGCTTCTCGGGCAACGCTAATGTCGAACCCTGCTCTAGGCTCGTTGTGGGGACAACAGCCCTGGGCTTTATCTGTACCCGATACACACGCACGGGCTCAGCGATGTTCTTGACCGCCTGTTCGCCCAGCGAGTCATATTCCAGAGACAGTTTATTCTTAATCTGGTCGTAGACCGTGCCTGAGATGCAAATGCCGCCCGGTTCGGCCAGGCTCTCTAACCGCGCGGCGATATTGACCCCATCCCCATACAGTCGCTCTCCCTCTACGACGACATCCCCGACGTTGATGCCGATGCGAAACTCCATGCGACGCTCAGGCGGCAGCTCGACGTTCTTGCCGTGGAGGTCCCGTTGAATCTCTAGCGCCCCACGCACGGCATCGACCGCGCTGGCAAACTCGGCCAGCAGGTTATCACCCGGAGAATCGACTACTCTGCCCCGGTGCTGCACGATAAGGGTGGCCATACTCTGGCGATAGGCGGTCAAGGTACGGATCGTTGTCTCTTCATCCTCGCCCATGAGGCGGCTGTAGCCTTTGACATCGGCACTAAGAATGGCGGTGAGCTTGCGTTCCATCATAAGTCTGGATTATTCTGCTGTTGTCGCCTTGCTGTCAACCGTTCACCATTTCAGATGGTGGGTTCGGGATGAATTCCAAAGCTTGAAGTGCCCACGTCAGTCGTGAAGGCGGGCTAACGCCCCTGCGCACCGCGAGCAGCCAGCACGCGGCCCTTCGGTGTTTTCACAGACCCAACGTGGCCGCGATGCGGTGGCGCGCGAAGTTAGACGCACCCCTCTACTCTCACTAATCCTTCTTCCTGCCATTTTAGGATAAGACTCGTTACGAAGTTCAAGGAGAACTCAGCTTTCTCCTTCAGTTCTTCGTCAGGCAAATCTTCCAGGGCTTCAACGATTCGTCGGTGCTTCAGAAAGTCCATTCTGTACTCATCAAGAAATTGCATACCGGTTGTTGTCTGTCCCAACTGCAGAATCGCACTGTACAACTCTCTTGCAAGCTCGAAGTAATCCTTTCCCTTATATTTCTCCAGAGAATCTTGCTTCAGAACTATTCTTAACTCATCAGATGCTCCCCAATATCCTGTCAGTAGTCCTGCATTCAAGAAAATGTCGGCTTCGTCAAATGTTGCTGACATGAGTGCTTCGTCGCATAGTTCTACGCACCTTTTATACTCCTCTTTCCCAAAGGCTTCCTCTGCCTGCAGCAATTGCTGTCGCAGTTTCCCATTTTCAATCAGTTGGGAAACGAACAGCTCTTCGTAAGGCACGCCGAACATCCCTCGACAAACCTCTGCAAAGAAATCTTCTGTGTACCCTCTGTATTTGATGACAGACTCCATTGAGGGAATATCTCCTTGATGCTGAACAGCATTTCTCACTCTATGCAGGCCTCTCAACTGTCCCTTCAGTGGCATCTCGTCGACTTCTTCCAAAAGGTCCTCAAAGTAGAGCTGTTTCTTTCCTGACTTGGAGCCTTGTGCTGTTGCCGCACATCTCAGGACCATTTCGATAGCGTTGTCAAAATGGTGAATAGCAAGCATCCTACTCACGCTATCTTTGCGGGAAGCGTGGGTGCAACCGTGCAAGTAGAGCATTTTGGCAAGCACGAGTCTTCTAATTTCCGAAGTCCGTTTTCCTTCCATATTGTAGTCGTGAATTCTCTCGTCGTGAGTTATTTCCTCACCAGAGGATCGCGGCGTCTAACGTTCTGCCTCAGCCGCCGCGGCCCCATCGTGTCCGTTCACGTTTACTCAGAGCCGCAACCGGGCCGCGGTCGCGCTGGAGGCGTTTGTTAGGCACAGCCTTGCGCTACCTACTGCCTCGAATCTTTCTTTTCACTCCGGATCGCCACCACTCCACCGCTTTGTAAACATTGTCGGTCCAGTCATCGTCTGGAGTAGCTGCCACGGGCTGGAATTTCAACATTTCGGATGGATCTGTTTGCCCTGGAAGAAGCCAGTCAGATACGGTGTACATGAATATATCCCACGTATTTGTCGATGGATACATGGCCACCGCAAGTAGGTCAAACTCGCCAAAGCGGTACGGGCGCGTCGAGCCACCTGTCTTTCTGTTGCTTCCTCCTCGGGTGCGTTGCGTTTCCACGACGTACATGTCCGTTGGCAGGAACCGATAAGCTTGGCTGGCCCACATGGGACGGCGTCCCACACTCCGCTGCAACTTCACCTGCACACGTACTGGTCCTTGACTGTCGCTGAGGAGAAAATCGTACGGTAAATCTCCTGGGGGCGTGACATTAGTCCACCCTGGTAAATGTTCTACGACATGAATCTGAAATGCGGCTTCCGCAATCACTCCCCTGATCATGCGGAGCGTTAGCCCACTTGCTCTTTGGATTGCTTCCAGAATAATCTCGGCTTCAGTATTCAGCTCGACCTCCAGGGAATGAATGGGAAACTCTTTTCTCAAAGAGCGGAAAATCTCTTCTCGCTGTGCAGGGGTACAGAGACTCAGCAAGTGCTTGATTTGTTCGATATCATTCATTTCTCTGGAAGTGACTTCGGGCGTCCGGCAGCCCGTGGATGAAAGGATAAAATTTCAGCGCGGTTCACAAGCGTGTGTCCACCGATCACAATACTTTTCAGACGGCCTTTCCGCACGAGTTTGGAAATTGCCTGCCGAGAGATACCCCGTAAACGGGCGGCCTCCGCTTGAGATATCCAGTCAGAGAGCGAAATACGTTCTTCTCTAGAATGGGTTGACAACGTCAGCCTATTCCCCTATGCTTCGCTATAGTACTTTGCTCGCCACAAAGGAGCACCTTTAGTCAAGCTATCTGTCGGCTGTAACATAGGAGTCGGAACTTGACCAGACCGCAAAAGCTGATTAACGAACAAATGCCGTTTCTGTTCAACGAGAAGAGCAAGTCCCGGCTCATTCTCCCCGGGCTTTCGCCTTACTACAGCACAGATTTCGGCGATGCCTACTTAGCGAACTCGCTTGATGTGCTGAAGACCCTTCCTGAGAACTCGATCAATGCCGTCGTTACCTCTCCACCGTACGCCTTACATTTCAAAAAAGAGTACGGCAACGCCGCGAAGCACGATTATCTTGAATGGTTTCTGCCTTTTGCGAATGAGATCTTTCGAGTCCTACAGGAGGATGGAAGCTTCGTCCTCAATATAGGAGGGAGCTACAATGAAGGCTCCCCGACACGCTCACTGTATCATTTCAAGCTTCTCGTCGCACTGATAGAGCAAGTCGGTTTCAATCTCGCGCAAGAATGCTTCTGGTTTAATCCAGCTAAGATGCCCATGCCAGCAGAGTGGGTAACGGTGCGCCGTATCCGCATTAGAGACTCTGTCGAATACGTGTGGTGGCTATCGAAGACACCGTGGCCCAAGGCGGACAATCGAGCTGTACTCAAGTCGTACAGCAAGGACATGGAGCGACTTAACAAGAGAGGGGTGCGTCGCACGGTTCGACCTTCCGGACACAATATCAAACCAAGCTTCAGCAAAGTCGAAGCCGGAGGCTCTATTCCGTCAAATGTAGTGGAAGAAGAACTGCCGATTGATCTGCTGCGGTTTGGCAATAACGCAGCTAATGACGCCTACACTGAGCGATGCAAAAAGGCAGGGGTGAAAGTTCATCCTGCGCGTTTCCCGGCAGCGCTTCCGGAATTCTTTATCAAGCTGTTGACCGATGAGGGTGATGTAGTGCTAGACCTCTTTGCGGGATCGAACACGACGGGGGCCGTCGCCGAAAAGCTGCAACGGCGGTGGATTGCTGTAGAGAATGTAGAGGTTTATCTGGAGGCCAGTAAGTTTCGATTCAGCTAAGCCTATTGTGGCGGTGCCTAACGCCCCCGCGCACCGCGAGCGGCCCAAACGCGGCTTTTCGGTTTCATTCCCTCACGCCACAGGGCCGCGCTGCGGTGGCGCGGCTGGTTAGCGGGTGATCCTCCTAGCCTTTGCCTCCCTCTCGGTCCACCACTCTTCTACTCGGGTCAGCTGGTCTGCGATAGTCAGCGGCCCTTCCAGACGGAGGTAGGGGCGTGGCAATCGCGCCAGCCACTGCTCATGATGTTGTCGGCTGCGCATCGCATTATCCCCCTCATCATAGGCTGCTGCCCAGTTGAGGAACGCTACGTGCGTCGCGTGCATTGCGCCACCAGGAGCTAGCGCCTCTGTTCCGAACCGTTGTCTCTCACGGTCCTGCAGCCGTGTCAGGCGGATTTCTGTCGGAACGAGCAGAAAGATTACGAGCTCAAAGCGGGGAATGAACCTATCGCCCCAGCAGCATAGCGACCCGGAGAGCGTCCAGCGAGGGTGTGCATCAAGTGCAGCAGCGAGTAGCGTACAACGTTCCTCTTGGGCGCGGGTGCGTTGAAAGGGGGGATCAGTCGGTTCCCACAAGTAATGATCGGTATCAACATGAGCGATTCCCAATCGCTCAGCGAGTGCCGCACCCAGTGTGGTGGTTCCCGAACCAGAAGCTCCTAGGATATGAATCCGATCCATCGCGATGAGATCTTTCTGGAGCCCGCTAACGCCTCCAGTCACCGTTTGCCGCCCAAACGTGACCTCTCAGGTTCACCCCAATCCGCAACCGGGCGGCAATACGGTGCAGTGGATTGGTTAGGGAGCGTTTGTTGACTTCCGCGCAACAACCACGAGCCGCTGCACATCAAGCCCATAAGGGCGACCATCGAGACTGCCGTACAGTTTAATTTCTCCAAAGCCACTGGCCGTCATCAGATCCTTGAGTTCCTGCCCGGAATAAACCCTGAGAGCAAACTCAAACGTTTGTACTACACGGCCGTCTCGGATTACGATCCACTCATTCTTAACACGGCTCCAGTCGTCAATGATCTCGTGACGTTGAATGAGCAGGGCACCATCCGGGTGCTTCATTGAAGCCGTGAGCTGGAAATTTCTCGCCAACCATTCCTTGCTCATCAGTTCGAGCAGCACAGTCCCGCCGGGGCGCAGGTTATGGTGGACTAGGTTTAGGACTGCAACGTCATCCGCTTTGTCCGCGAAGTACCCGAAGGAGGTGAAGATGTTGATGACCAGATCGAACGCGTCAGGCCGACGAAACCTCCGCATGTCCTCCAGCACGAAGTCAATGGGAAGGGCTGCCTGATCAGCATTGTCTCGGGCCTTCTGGAGTAAGAACGGAGTACGATCAACGGCGGTCACCTGGAACCCCCGCCGTGCCAAGGCCAGGCTGTGGCGTCCGGGACCGCAACATAGATCGAGCCCCTGGCCAGCCTGAACGCCGGTAAGCTGCATTACCTGCCCAATCTCAGTATCCGCAGCGGCGAGGCGGCTTTCGGAGAATATAAAGGGATAGATCTCCTGCCAGAACGCCTCATCGGCAAACCATTCTGCTATTTGCTCGTTCACATTCGCCTCAGGGTTGAGAGTGGTTTGTTCCTGCGCTACCTAACGTCGCCGCTCACTTGCCGCCGACCAACCGTGTCCCTTCGGCTTAAACAGAATCGCAATAGGGCGGCGGTCAAGTGGAACGGCTTAGTTGGGCTGCGCCTTTGGTACTACGTTTTCTTCACTGTTGTCTTTCTGCTCTTGTGACTTTCCCCTCTTGGCTCACAATCACTGCGGTCATGTCACCTGCTTGGCCTTTTTCAAACCTGACGCTGGTATTGACTGCTTCGGTGACAAAGTCGAGTTCCGAGATAGGAGAAAGTGGCAGTGGGGATTGCTGCCCTAATCGCAGCATCACCGTTCCGTTTTGGATCGTTATGTAGAATTGCATCCCTACCTGTGTTGCGTATACCCCTGCGTAGGTATCAGTACGTGCTAAGTCGATCCTAGGCTTCTCTTGCGAGAACACTCCTGGCCACTCGTACTCCCAGGCAATGGCTCGCATAATCTCTTCTAACAACGGATGTCCCTCGTTGGAATTGACCATCACCACAGCGCCCTTCCCAAGGTTTCTATAGATGCGCATGAGCGCGACGAATCCCTCATTCCACCCCGCGTGGCCGAATGAGAAGCTATCTCCCCTGCCGTTACAGAAGAACCCCAACCCCACAAACTCTCCTCCTTCCTGCTGATCCGGAAGCTGAGGGTGAATCATGGCCTCGATCGTTTCCGGAGCCAACAAATTACGCGGTTTTCCACGCAATGCTTGGAGAAGTTCCACCCCGACTTTGGCTAGGTCGGTGGCGGTCGTCCACAACCCGGCGGCTGCCATCTCAGGGTACACGTGCCATTTCCCAGTCAGTGGAATCTCCTTCCACGGATGGGCCGTGGCCGCCTTGGTAGTCCAATCCTTGGGCAGGAACTGTTCATACGTGCTGTCAGCCATCCGGAGTGGATCAAGTACGAGGGTGCGCATGATCTCTGGAAACGATTTGCCTAGTGCGTCAACCAAGAGCTGTTGAGCAATAGTCGTCCCGCCCCCCGAATAACGAAATTGGACGCCCGGCAGGATATTGACCTCGACTTTTGGGGTGTTGGCAGGTCGCTCGCCGTTGAGGATTTGTGGTACCGTCGGGATAAGTTCCGAAGTCTGGTAGCCTGGGAACCCGTGCACCGTCAGGCCCGCGGTGTGACTCAAGAGCTGGCGCAAGGTGATGCGGGGTTGCCAGGTTCCATTAGGAGGCACCTGCCACGAGGTGAGATAGTTATTCACATCCCCATCAAGATCAAGGTGATTGTCCTCCACGAGACGCATCACGGCCAGAGCGAAAATCGGCTTGCTAATTGAGCCGGCTTGAAACAGGGTAGATGGGGTGACTGCGATTGATTTTCCCGTTTCGCAGAGGCCAAATCCCCGCGCCCATTCGATTTCGAACTCGTTGATGACTGAGATGCTCACACCTGGTGTGTGATAATATGCCATCCGTTTGTCCAATGGCTGCGGCGGCCCGTAGCGTCCCTGAAATGCTATATCGGGAATAAGATGATTGATAAGGCGGTCGATGCGTTGCTCACTAACGTGAGACACTGGAATAACCTCCCAAAGTGCTTGTCCAACGAGCAAGCCTTAGTTGACATTTCTCTCTGGGGCAACATCAGCAGCCCAACGCCGCTGGTCACTTGCCGCGGCCCAGCCGTGTCCCTTCACGGTTCTTCCGAACCGCAACAGGGCCGCGGTCAAGTGCATCGCCTTTGTTAGGCCGCGCTGAATTCACGAGCACGGTTCGATAAGGAGAGATTCGAAGAAGCTGGTAACTACCTGTTCGCGCTCACTGGGAGGAGCATCGTCATTGATGATCTTAACCTCTCGACAGAAACTCAGCCCCCAACCAAATGCGATGAATGCCGCGTCAAGGACTTTAGCGCCAGAAGCCGAGCATAACTGTCGTGCGAATTTCCGCGCTTCCTTTTTCGACTTTACTTCTTCGATCGCCGCGAACGCGAGGGCTCCAGCCGCACAGAGAGCAACTTTTCCACATGGGAGCACTCGTGCAGGGCTTGTCGGCGTTTGCTGCTGTTCACGAATAATTGCAATCGCTCGTCTCATAACTTTGTCGGGAACATGATAGTCTGCCATTTTTGCCTCCCTTTTTTACCTAACCAAGTGCCGTCGCATGCGCTCGTATTGTCGTTTATGCCGTTCGAGCATTCTCTGAACAGATTCTGAGTGCCGGCGTCCGTATAACTCAAATTCATCAAGGAGTATCCTTAGGTATGTAAACGGCCCCTGAGAGTGCGTTTGCTCGAAGTATTTTGTTTCGACCCACCAGTTTCGGTGGCTAGAATCCGCGAGGTATTTCTTCATCACCTTATTTGCTCTCAAAAACGAAAGGTGATAGCCGATGGTTGTTGCTATCTCATTCATGCGAACGAGACCTTGGCAGTAATGATACCCGACAAGATCAAGGTAACCGAGAAACGAGTCAAGGCGGCGCTCCTCCGAACTTCCCATGAAGACGTCAGGATGATAGAAGCGGCGAGGTTCCTTTCGCCCCTCCTGTAAGCATTCGAAGGGTTCAAAGATTGGGGTGTAGTCGTTAAGCTTTGTTAGCTTCTTTTCCTCTTTAATTCTGTCGAGTTGGTCGAACTTTTGGTCGTCATACGTTCTAATCAGATCATGGAAGGCTTCAGACAAATCCGAGTTAGTGTAGACCTGACTGACCAGATCCTTAACCATGGCTGACCGCTGAACGATCTCCGTTCGCGAGAGCTGTGCCATAGCTGAGACAAATACCGGTATAGATATAAACTCAGCGCCTCCGAACAATGGGGTGCTAAAAGATCGCTTCCAATAGTCCTGGAGTCCCCAGAGTATGATCTCGGTCAGCATAACCCAAACCACTGTCCGAAAGAAGAAGCTATGGCGCCACAGGAAGGAACTCCGTTCGATTGCGTTACGAATCCACCACATCAGACTCTCCTAAGCAATTCGAATGCGCGGGCTAACTAGTGATAGGCCGTGTATATAGCCTCTACGAATATATGGTCCCATCTACGAATAGATGCTTCTCTATACATGTAGATGCCTCCCCTCCCATCTACGAATAGATGGTCACGCTCGTCCAGCTCCATCTACGAATAGATGGGCGCTCCCCTCGTCGGCGCTTGCCTTGGCGACGATACGAGCCGTGAGCCCCAAGGCCACTACTTGCCTATAGGGTAACTCCCAGACCAGTTGTCGGGGATTCCACTTCCCGCCCGCAGCCTTCACTCGCTGCCTGCTCTCTCGTTCCTGCGCCCCAACCTGCACGGCGACGAGTGTGTCTGCTTGCCACCTAGGTTTTGGTGGTTCCCATGCACTCTTTTCGATAATCAGTTCCACGGTTTTCCACCGTTCTTTCTTCACGTCGTCGTACCGATAGCGGACACAGACCAACCGCTCCCCATACCGCTCTCGCAGCTGCTTAGCACCATCTTGATGCGGATGCAATGTTAATCGGGTCCGCATAGCCTTCTCCCTCCAACGTGTGTGACTCAGAGCCGATCTGACGGGCTGGCTACACCCTTGCCCCCACGATTGAGCACATGGGTGTAGATCATCGTGGTGCTGACATCTTTATGCCCCAATAACTCTTGAATCGTGCGGATGTCGTACCCATCTTCGAGTAAGTGGGTCGCAAACGAATGGCGTAACGTGTGCGGACCTACGGGCTTAAACACAGCAATCTTCTTGGTGGCAGCTCTCACGGCCTTCTGGAGCACGGAGTCGTGCTCATGATGTCGCCGTCGTTCACCTGAACGGGGGTCAACGCTGAGCTGCGCGGCGGGAAACACCCATTGCCACCCCCATTCCTTGGGCGCATTGGGATACTTCCGGTGCAAGGCATCTGGCAAGTAGACGCTGCCAAAGCCTCGAGCGAGGTCGCGCTGATGCAGTTCCCGAACGTGGGCGAGATGAGCAACCAAAGGGGCTTTCACGGCCAACGGCAACATTGTGATGCGATCTTTATTGCCTTTCCCTTCGCGCACCACAATGGAGTTGGCACTAAAATCGATATCTTTGACCCGTAGCCGGAGACACTCCATCAGCCGTAAGCCTGCCCCGTACAGCAGATGCCCCATGAGCCAGTGCACGCCCTCTAGCGCGTTCAACAACGCTTTGACCTCGTGTTTCCGTAGCACTACAGGCAGGCGTTGTGGTTGTTTGGCTCGTACCACGTTGTCGATCCAGCCAGGATTGAGATCAAGCACGTGGCGGTACAAAAAGAGCAACGCGTTGAGCGCTTGATTTTGGGTGGAGGCGCTCACCTGTCTGTCCACTGCGAGAGCCGATAAGAATTGCGAGATTTCTTGCTCGCCCATTTCTCCAGGGTGTCGTTTCTCGTGAAAGACAATAAAGCGCTTGATCCAGTGCACATAGGTGTCTTCCGTACGCAGGCTGTAGTGACGGAGGCGGATCGCCGCGCGGACTTGATCAAGCAGTTTTGGCTTCTGTGCCGCTGATAGACCTATGGAAGGAGAAAGCGGGAGTAATGAGGCGACAGCGGTGGAAGCAGCAGGAACAAACCGTGCATGAATACGACGTGTTCCCCATTGCCCACCCGTTGCTTGTAGGGCCATAGATTCCCTCCTTATTTGAAGCCTGCGCGCAAATCGGCCTCTGAAAAAGCCAAAGTTTTCAGGGAATCTATCTTTGATCCCCCTCACCCTAGCCCTCTCCCAGTCGGGAGAGGGAATTTCTGCATGAATTTTTTGTGGAGTGCTTTAGACCGGGCGATGCTGTGTTCCCTTCCCAGGGGTGATGAACAGCCCTTTGCTGGCGCGGCGGATATTGGTCCGATGCCACACGCCACGGGGCACGATGCACGCGGCCCCAGGCCGCAACTCTACGACTTGCTCCCTGTCCCCAATCTGGAGAATCATGTCAATCGCGCCCGATAAAAGAAACAGGAGTTCATCTCCTTCTGGGTGCATCTCCCACTCGGTTGAGCTGTCGGTCATTAGGAACGCGCGCACGAGTCGTCCATGGTAGAGGTCGAACTGGTTGTCGATCTGGGTCCAGAAGTCGTGACCAACATCGACCGGCACTGCACCACCTTCGTCTGCAAGTCGTACGTAGGTGCTGACAAGATCAAATGTTGGTCGGTCAAATCCAGTCATCTCACTCCTCCTCTTCGTTTCCTACAAAGGAATCCATCGTTGATCCCCTTCACCCCAACCCTCTCCCGTCCGGGAGAGGGAATTTCTGATGGTCTTATTTCATCGCGGCTTTGGCACGTTTTGCCAATTCCTCAGGTGAGAGGTCTTCCTTGTGTGTGGCGATCCACCACTGGTTGCCAGACGGGTCTTTTACTCCCGCACTGCGATCCCCGTAGAACTGATCCATCGGTTCCATCGTCGAGGTCGCACCTGCCTGGAGTGCGCGCTTGTAGGTGGTATCAATATCGTTCACATATAAGTACATCGCGCCTGGCATCGGCTGCCATTCGCCACCTGCCTCGCTCATCATGACAACCGAGTCGCCGATTCTGACTTCGGCATGCCCGATCGTCCCGTCTGGTCGTGCTAACCGTTCGATTTCTTTCGCCGCAAAAGCTTGCTTCAGAAAGTCAATTAGTTTGCTTGCTCCTTGCACCACCAGATACGGGGTGATCGAGTGATAACCATCGGGAATTGCTTTCACAGACATGGTAATTCCTCCTTATCGCTTACTCGCGAGTTCAACGTCTCAGGATGCAGCTTCTCATGAAGGATGCACTGGCCCGGTGAACATCCAATAGCTCAGGGGAAGCCAGGATAGGGCAATCACTGGGCCAGTCACGGCGAGGGACGGACGACGACTACGACATCGGTGGCATCTTGGGAAACTTGGCAAGCTCAGGGTTCATGTAATCCCACGGCTGGGCGCTTGAGGTATAAATGTCAAAGGCCGGGCGATACCAACTGGGGTCGTCTAAACTGCCGGCACTAATCCCAACAAAGGGTACGCCGGAAGGATAGCCGAACAGCCGCGAGCCGCAATTGGCGCAAAACCCACGCCTGATTGGCTCCCCGCTATCACCTTTCACTTCGTGGTGTTTGACCTCCCCAGTGATTTTGAGCGCCTCCTTCGGCACCCCGACGATCGACACAAATGGACCCCCACTCGCCCGCTGACAATCGCGACAGTGGCAATTGCCCATCATCAGCGGCTCTACCGAACACTCGTAACGCACGGCACCGCATGCGCAGCCACCTGTAAACGGAGCAGCCATAAGTACCTCCTCCTGTAAAAGGTTTCTTGACATACTGTATTTATTTACAGTATTCTAACGCTATGTCAACTATCCCTTTGACCGCTCGGCAAGAAAAGTTGTTACGACTGATTGAGGAAATTCAAGCAACGCGAGGGTATGCCCCGAGCCTGCAAGAGTTGGCTCACGCAATGGGGATTGCCTCTCTCCAGGGGGTGAAAGATCACCTCGCCGCTCTCGAACGAAAAGGTTATTTACGGCGCACTCCAGGACGACGGCGGGCAATCGAAGTGCTCCAACGTCTTGTGCCGCTCGAGGGAAGTCTCCCTATTTTGGGGCGCGTGGCCGCAGGACGTCCGTTGCTTGCGGTTGAGAACCGAGAAGGCGCGTTGAGCTTGAGTCCGGAGCTGCTTGGTACCGGCGAGCACTTTGCGCTTCGGGTCCAGGGCGACAGTATGATCGACGCGGGCATTAGCGACGGGGATTACGTCATCGTCCGCCAGCAAGATACGGCCAATCCAGGCGAGATTGTCGTTGCCCTGTTGGGAGATGAGGTTACGGTAAAACGCCTGCGGCAAAAAGGAGCAACCTTGTTGCTTGAAGCCGCCAACCCGGCATACTCACCCATTCCCCTCACAGGTAGTTCTCCTCCGCCGCGGATTTTGGGCACGGTGGTCGGCTTGTATCGCAACTTCAACAAAATACGGTGAGAAAGCGATTCCCTCTCCTATCCGGGCAATGGCGCGAAGTTCGCGTTTCGCTCATCCTTCGACTTCGCTGCGCTACGCTCAGGACGAGCGGAAAAGGGCCGTTCATGCTGAGCGTAGCCGCGAAGCGGCGAAGTCGAAGCACGGAATCGTGTCCTTAACTTCATG
>Ga0187892_10006893_pt1 | contig 16570 bp, 9 predicted proteins | sample MA1701073metaG_FD_139345 | JGI IMG/M metagenome (GOLD analysis project Ga0187892, IMG submission 139345) | Bio-ooze microbial communities from a basaltic lava cave in the Kipuka Kanohina Cave System on the Island of Hawaii, USA - MA170107-3 metaG ... | reverse complement strand
CGGCCTGACGGTCCCGGCACGCCTCCGCCGCCTCGACGACCGCGCCCAAATGTAGTGAAATAAACCCCCCGAAAACGAACCTAAGTCCTTTGTCGATCGTCAAACCCCTCTAACTTGGGTTAGGCGAGAATGGCGTGCACCACTTCTCCGTGCACGTCCGTAAGCCGGAAATCGCGCCCGGCGTGATGATATGTAAGCCGCTCGTGATCCAGCCCCAGTAAATGAAGCAGTGTCGCGTGCAGATCGTGAATGTGTACGCGGCGCTCGACGGCATAATAGCCGTAGTCGTCGGTTGAGCCGTAGGTCATTCCCGGCCGCACTCCGCCTCCGGCCAGCCACATGGTGAATCCGTGCGGGTTGTGGTCGCGTCCGTCTTTTCCCTGGGCCACGGGCGTGCGGCCGAACTCACCTCCCCACAGCACGAGCGTTTCGTTCAAGAGTCCGCGGCGCTTCAAGTCGGCGATCAAGCCCGAGAGGGGCTTATCCACTTCCTGCGCATTTCGCGCATGGTCGCGCTTGAGCTGATCGTGCTGGTCCCATTTGTAGCTGTGCGTAATCTGGACGAACCGCACACCGCGCTCGACGAAGCGGCGCGCCATCAGGCACTGGCGTCCAAAGTTGCTGGTGACGTCATCATCCAGTCCGTAGAGCCGCAGCGTGTCGGCCGTTTCGCCCGAGATATCCTGCAGCTCGGGCGCCGCGGCTTGCAAGCGAAAGGCCAGCTCGAACGATTGGATTCGCCCCTCGAGCGCCGGGTCGGGCCCCGCCAATTCGCCATGTGCGCGGTTCATCTCGCCTAACAGATCGAGCTCCATCCTCTGCAAGGGTCGCGGCGTATGGTCGTTTGCGATGAACGGGATCGTCGCCCGCACCGCCGCGACACTGGCGTTGCCCAGCGGCGTTCCCTGATATGCTGCCGGCAGAAAGGCCGAACTCCAATTGTTCACGCCACCATGGGTCAGCGTGGGGCAGATGGTGACGAAGCCTGGTAAATCCTGGTTTTCGCTGCCCAATCCGTAGGTGATCCACGAGCCCATGCTCGGCCGCACGAAGGTGTCGCTGCCGGTGTGCAGCTCCAAGAGCGCGCCGCCGTGCCGCGAGTTCGAGCCGTACATCGAGTTGATGATGCACAAGTCGTCGACCGAGCGACCGAGGTGTGGAAATAGCTCGCTGACGTACGCGCCACTTTCGCCCCAGCGGCGGAACCGCCACGGGCTACGCAGCAGGTTGCCGGTCGGACTGGAAACGACGCGCGGCTTGTCGAACGGCAACGGCTTGCCGTCGTCGCGATCGAGCAGCGGTTTGTAATCGAACGTATCGACCTGCGATGGCCCGCCGTGCATGAAGGCGAAAATCACGCGCTTCGCGCGCGGCGGAAAGTGCGGCCGCTTCGGCGCGAGCGGATCAAGGCCGCCGCTCGCAGCACGGCCCGCCGCGGCCGAGCCTTCGCTCAACAAGCCGGCCAGCGCCAGATATCCGAACCCGACGGCATTCTCGCGGAGCCATTGCCGGCGCGACACGGGGCTGTTTGCAGCCTTCGTATCGCGCGTGCGGCGCGAATGCGTGCGGCCGCAATCGCAGCTCGGCTCAATCGACATATATGAACTCGTTTGACGAAAGCACCACGCGGCACAATCCCAGCCACGCGCGATGCCGCGCGTCGTCGCGCTCGGCAGCCTGCGCGTAGCGTTTGACGAATTCAAGAGAGCGCGCCGTCTCGGCTGCGCTGGGCGGTCGGCCAAGCGCGCGGCGATACAGGTGCGCAACGCGGTTCGCGTCGTCACTGGGCTCGCCAGTCAGCAACCGTTCGGCGAGATGGCCGCATTCATCATGCACGAAGCGGCTATTCAACAGGAACATCGCCTGCGGCGCGACGGTCGTCGTCTCGCGGTCGCCATTGCCGGTGCTCGGGTCGGCAAAATCAAAGGCTTGGAACACATCGTAGAGGGCGCTACGGATTACGGGCAGATAAAGTGAGCGGCGTCGGCTGTCATAACGGGTCGCATTCACCGAGGCGGTCCCGGTGACGTACTCGCGGTTCTTGGCGTCGAGCAAGCTGCCGCGCGCCGCGTGGTCGAGGCGTCCACTCACCAGCAGAATCGCGTCGCGAATGGCCTCGGCCTCCAATCGCCGGCGGTTCATCCGCCAGTGCAGCCGGTTGTCGGGATCCATCGACGCGGCATGCTCGTTGTGCGCCGTGCTCATCTGATACGTGGCCGACTGCATGATCAACCGGTGCATCTGCTTGATGGACCAGCCAGTCTCCACGAACCGCCGTGCCAGCCAATCCAAGAGCGCCTGGTTGGCGGGCGGTTCGCCCATGCGGCCGAAATTGTCCACCGTTCGCACGATCCCCTCGCCGAAATGCCAGCGCCAGATGCGATTGACCATCACGCGGCTGGTGAGCGGGTGATCGGGTTGCGTGAGCCAATCGGCGAGCTCGATCCGTCCGCTGCGATCGGCCGAAATGGTTGGCGCATGCTCGCCCTCGAGCGCGCGCGGAAATCGTCGCGGCACCTGGGCTCCCAGCGTCAGATGGCTGCCGCGGATGTGAATGGCCACGTCTTGAACCGTGCCTTCTTCCACGGCTAGCGCATCGCACAGTTTCGGCGCTTCGGATTCGAGCTCAGCCAGCCGACGCTCCAGCGCGTCGTCGCGCAGCTCATCGTCGGCCGCCTCGATCCTTTGCTTAATTTCGGCCGTCGTTTGTTCCACTTTTTTTCGGTGGGCGTCAAGCCGCGCCAGCTCGTCGCGCGTTCCCAAGGGTCGCTCGTGCCAGCGCGCGACGACCTGGAAATTGTCCATCGTTTTGGTACTGCGAAAAATGCCGGCCAACGCGTAGTAATCGTGCATGTCGACCGGGTCGAACTTGTGATCGTGGCAGCGAGCGCACCCCAGCGTCAGCCCCATGAACGCACGACCGACCGCATCGACCTGCTCGTCGACGATGTCCATCTCCATCTTCACCGCGTCATCTTCGGCGAGCATTTTCGGTCCAAGCGAGAGAAACGCGGTGGCGATGATCCGTTGCTGATTGACGAGCACGTCGCCGGAGTCCGGCAGCAGATCGCCGGCCAGTTGCTCTCGCACGAACTGGTCGAACGGCAGGTCGCGGTTCAATGCATCAACGACCCAGTCGCGGTATCGAAAGGCGTTCGCTAGCGCCAGGTTTTCGTCCATGCCGTTCGAGTCCGCGTAGCGTGCCACGTCGAGCCAGTGACGGCCCCATCGTTGGCCATAATGCGGCGAGGCCAACAGCCGCTCGATGACTGTTTCCACTGCCTGCGGCGAATCATCGCCCAGGAAGTCCTCGACTTCCTCGAGCGTGGGCGGCAAACCGATCAGGTCAAACGTCATGCGGCGCAATAAAGTCCGCCGTTCGGCGTGCGGCGCGGGCGTGAGTCCCTCCGCCTCCAGCTCCGCCAGAATAAAATGATCAATCGGCGTTCGCGGCCATTTGGTCTGGCGCACCGGAGGAACCACCGGCTCCACGGCCGGCTGAAACGACCACAGTGCCGACCCCCGTTCGGCGCCAGCGGCGACGGCGCTCAGCCCTAGACACATCAACAGGCTGACGAGTATCAATCGGCGGTTCACGTAGCGGCTCCGCACGGTCCGCTGCCTGCCATGCCCGATCTCGCGTGCAATCGTGCGCGCGTCCCAATTGAACCGCGCCCGGCCCGTTTTGTCCAATCCGCGACCGGGCCAGCAATCCCCAACAATTGCCGTTGCGCCGATGCACCCCGGCATGATAATCTACGCACATGAAATCGGCCCAGTTTCAACTCCACGCGGCGGTGGACGACCGGCATTGGTGGTTTCTGGCACGACGACAAATCGTGCGGAGGCTTGTTGAGCAGGTGGTGCCCCCGTCGCCCGACTCGACCATCATCGACGTGGGGTGCGGCACCGGTGGCGATGTGGCGTTGCTGGCGAACGATTATCGCTCGATCGGTATTGACGTCTCGGCCGAGGCCGTCGAACTGGCCGCCGCGCGGTGGCCGCAGGTGCAGTTTTTGTGTGGTGACTCGCCCGCCAGCGTGGGCGACTCAATACGGGATGCACGGCTGGTGCTGTTTTTGGACGTGTTGGAGCACGTGCCCGACGATTTCTGGATGTTGTCGCAGTGGCTGGCGGCGACCACGGCGGGAGCCCATTTCCTGATCACCGTGCCGGCCGATCCGGCACTCTGGAGCCCGCACGACGAGGCGTATGGCCACTATCGGCGCTATGATCGCCGGCGCCTCGTTCGATTGTGGGACGACTTGCCGGTCGCCACGCTCCTGGTCTCGTACTTCAACAGTCGCCTCTTGCCCATGGTAAAACTGGTCCGTCTATTGGGCCGAGTCCGTGGCCAGGCGAGCGGGCGCGCCGGAACGGACCTGCGCCTGCCGATTTCGCCAGTTAACCGGCTGTTGCAGCGAGTTTTTGCTGGCGAGGCGCACCGCCTGTCCGATGCACTCGCCGGACGCCGCCGCGGCTATGCCGCCGGCGTGAGCCTGGTGGCATTGTTGCGACGCGAGACAGGAGACATTCCTGTTCGTCGACGGCCGGCCGACGTCGCGCCCGACTGCCACGTTCCCGTTTGCTCCGTCTCCTCCGCAGCCTGTTGATGGGTTTCGCTGATCGACTCGCGAAACACTCGGCCAATGCCCTCATCTCGAGCAACGATCGTGGTGCCCTGCTACAACGAAGCGCGGCGGCTCGATGTGACGGCGCTCGGGCGTTACGCGGCGAGCGGGAGCGCGCACCGATTTCTGTTCGTCAACGACGGCAGCACCGACGGCACGTTGCGGCTGCTGGAAAGTCTTCGAGACTCGGACGCGGCGCGTTTCGGCGTATTGAGCCTTCCCAAAAACTCCGGCAAAGCCGAGGCGGTCCGTCAGGGTATTTTGGCGGCGAGCGCCGACCGCGGCGATTACCTTGGTTATTGGGACGCGGATCTGGCCACGCCGCTTTCGGCGATCAAACAGTTTTGCGGCGTGCTGGACGAGCGTCCCGATCTGGAATTGGTGATGGGAGCGCGAGTGAAGTTGCTCGGGCGCTTCATCCACCGCAAGGGGGCGCGGCACTATTTAGGGCGACTGTTTGCCACGGCCGTCTCGCTGGTGCTGGGGATCGGCGTCTATGACACGCAATGCGGCGCCAAGCTGTTTCGCGCATCGGGGCCGATGCGCGCCTTATTTGATGAGCCCTTTATCAGTTCGTGGATCTTCGACGTCGAGATTCTCGCGCGGCTGATTCGCGACCGGCGGAACGCCGGGCTGCCGGCGGCGGAGACCGTGATCTACGAGTTTCCGCTTGATGAGTGGCGTGACGTCAGTGGCTCGAAGTTGCGCCCCCATGATTTTGCCAGGTCCGCCCTCGAGCTGGCCGCGATCTACCGGCGATATCTGCGCTAGCTTGTGCGTTCGATTCCACGAGTGGGACGCTGACGCCAAACGATCGCCGCGCCCCAGGCGATCATGATGGCGATTCCGACGCCCAGCAGTACGAGGCCGTTGCGAAAGGAAGACGGCTCGTAACGAAAGATCAGCTCGCGATCGGCGCGCTCTACTCTCACGCCTCGCAGCGCGTGGTTGGCGCGATGGATATTCACGATTCGCCCGTCGAGATAGGCCTTCCAACCCTCGTACCAGAGATCGGCCAATACCACGACCGCGTGAGTTTGCATGTCGAGTGCGATGCGAATTTCGCTCGGCACATCGGCGGTGATCGTGGCGGTTCCACGGCACGGACCCGCTGAAATTGGCTCGTTGCCGTCGACAAAGACAACTTCGCGCGGGTCGAATCGAGCTTGACCGAGCCGCCGCAGCACATCGTCGTCGGTCGGCAGTCGCTCGACGCGGCGCGGGACATATACGCGCGGCAGGAAATTGGGCCGTTCGGTCACCCAATAGTCGTTCCCTTGAAGTATCAGATTCGTTCCCAACGGTGGCCGTTCGCGCCAGACCAGGTAGCGGACGTTCAGCATGTCGAGAATGCGCGAATAGGTCGCGCCGACAAACCAGCGCATCGAGGTGCGGCCGAACTCGTGGCTGTAGCCAGGCTCCGGCTTCGACAGCGCCAGGATCTCGACCAGTGGCAGCGGATCGGCCGCGTCGTAGCCGCGAATGTCCACCAGCCCCAGCGGCTGGTTCAAGCGCGCCGGCAGGCAGAGCATGCCGCAGATTCGTCCGGGACCATGCGAGGCCAATTGCTCAAGCACCGCGATCCGTGGGTAGTAATACACCGGGTCGCACTGCGGATTGACGCCATAGCCCATCCAGACCAATTCGCCAACGGCCAGCATTGCCGTCATCGCTGCCAGCCCGCGCCCACGGTGGCGCAATAACCCAATGCCAGCCCAAATCAATAACGCCAGCAAACACAAAAGCGCGCTGCCGATATACATGGAAACGAACCAGTCGATCGTGGGTTGTATCCGCGCGAGCTCGTCCGCGGAGAGCGCATGCCCCAAGTGGGCGGAAGCCTGCTGAATTGCTTCCGCGGGTATTCGCCACGCGCGCCATCCGCACCAAGCGCCCAGCGCCGTCACGAGCGAAGCCGGAATGGCAAACCACCAGCGGCGCACCAGATCACCGCGACACAATACATCCCATCCCGCGACGGCCATCGCCAGCTCACACCAGGCTGTAACGAACACAAATCGGTTGTTTTGCAGCAGCTTGAGCGGAAAGACTTGGAACACGTCCACGACGATTGGTACATCGAGCACCTGACTTGCGGTCCCCAGCGCCAGCAGCGTCCAGAAAACGTTGAACCAGCGATGATTGCGGCTACACCAACCGAGTGGCGCCAGGACGAGCGCCACGAGTAATCCCGCGTAGGCGCTGGCCGGGCTTTCCAGTGGATTGGAAGTTCCGATGTATGCCGCGCCGGTGCGCGTCGAGCCATAGAAATAGGGCAGGACCATTTGCGGCAGGGCCGAGAGGCCGACGGGCGGAATCTCGACACGCCCCGACATGCGTTCGCTCACGCGCCGGCTCGTCTGCAAGTAGTCGAGCGTGGGCAGATTCTGAGGCGCCGACAGCAGGAATCCGACCGTCCAGCCAAGCAGCGTGGCGAAAATGGATCCGAAGGCCGCGCGCTGCATGATGCGGACGCCGTACACGGCGAAGAGCGAGAACAGAAAGTACGCTCCATTGGCAAGCAGCACGTGGATCGCGGTGGCCGCATGGCCGCTGACCAGCATTCCCGCGGTGGCGACGGCCAGCCCCATGCCGCTCCATCCGCCCGAGCGGCGAACCGTTCCGTCGGTGGCCAAAAACACCCATGGCATCCACGCGGGGACAAAGCTCAAGGGGTATCCGCGCCAAAAGACGAAAAACCCAATCAACGGAAAACACCACGCGCCCACGCACGCGGGCCAAAAGTTCACTCCCATTACCACGCGGAAGAACAAGTAAGCCCCGATGCCAGCAAAGATGGCCTTGGCAAGCTGGGTCCAGGCGATCGTCCGTGGGCCTGGGAACAGGTAATCGAGCACGCGAAATGGCGAGAAGACGGCCGGCTGATTTGCCGCCAGGAACGGCGCGCCGCAATAGTTGTTCGGGCACCACAAGGGGAGCCGACCTTGTCGCACTTCGGAAACGGCGAATTGGCGTGCCGGTTCGATCGCCAGAATCTCATCCAGGAATATCTCGTCCTGTGGGCGCTCAATTCGCGGCTCGAAATGGCGTGGTAGGTACCAACGCGGCAGCGAAAGGATATCGACTGGCAGTAGGATTTTCGTGCCAACCATCGAGGGACCGTGGAGTATGGCCTGCGGGATGACCAGCCCGGCGAGGACGATCATCGCGCGGAGCGCGCGTGACGGAACCGCGAAATCGCTTTGCCACGCCGCCGCCACTCGCATGCGCGTCACCCGTACACTGGTCCCGATCGGCGTCTCGTACGTGCGGCGCGTTCGATCGGCATGAAGCTCATCCGCGGCCACTACTGGGCTTTTGAGATGGCGCATCGCGCGGCTTGGCCGGCGCGGCCGGCGCTCGATCGCCGGTGCGGGATCTGCCGGTTGGCGCGTCGGTGTTCATCTCATCCAGTACCTCCGCGGCACGTTCGAGACACGCCACGGACTCGTCCAACTCCCCATCGGCCGCGGCTGACCAGGCGCGATGTAGCGAACGGTCTGCAAGCGAAAATGATCCCATCAACTCGGCATAGCCGCCCCGGCCGAGTTCTCGCACGAGCGCGTCGCGAGCGCCCACGAGCGCCGTCACCTCGCTCAACTCGATTTGGTCGCCGCCCTGTAGGATCGCTCGCATGCGAGCCTGGTCATTGGGGAGCTTGCCGACCTCGCGGCGGAGCTCCGCGACCGAGCGCCGCAAGCCACCCACCAGTTCCGCCGCCGATGCGTGCGAGCCTTCGACTGCCAAGGCAGCTTGACGACGCACGCCGCCGCGCAACAGCACGGCTGAGACCAACAGTCCCACCACGGAAGCCACGAAAGCCCAGCGGCCTCGCCAGCGATCCCACGAGAACTCCTCGACGTGGGCATAGTAAACTTCCTGCGCGCGGAGCAGCGACAACGTGTTTGCCGTGAGCTGCTCGCCGCGCTCGGCCACGGCGCGACGCGAACCGTCGGGACCATCGATCGCACCGGCCGAGGATGCCAAGGTGAGCCCCAACAGTCGCTCGTCGCGCAGGTCGAGCGCGGTGAGATACGCCGTGGCCGCCGAAAGGGTGCCACAAACGAGCGCCAGCACCAGAATTGCTTGTCCGATGAGCTGCATCATGTTCACTCCAGGGGCCTGTGCTGCCGGCTCGATCGCGGTTTACTCCGTGGGCTTACGCCCACGGCTCAGGGTCTTGATGGATCGAAAACAGCGCTGAACGATTGTTCTCATCCGCGAACCAGTACGATCGAGTTGATCACCAAGGCCAATAGCGCCTCGCCCACGATCAGTCCCGCGCAGAACGGCACGCCCCATTCTTCCGACCAGGTGCGCCCCTTCACGAGCACGACGGCCATATTGGCCAGGCACCCCACGCCGTACGTCAGCGTGTAGACGATCGGCAGATACATCGACAGCCCGATCAATACCCCCAGCCCGGCATACGTTCCCACCCCCATTGCCATCCCCAGCACAATTCCGCAGATGTACAGAGCGTACGGCATCTCGCCTCCCTGCACGCCGACCATCACCGCGTGCAGCGCCTGTGCCTGCGGAGCGGTGGTTTGCGTTCCCGGACCGATCGGTATGCCGAATGTTCGCGTATTCGTGGTCACGATCACCAGGAGCGTCGCCACGGAGATGATCGGACCCGCGAACGCGGCCGACAATTGGACGACCTGCTGCCGCCGCGGCAGCGAACCGACGAGGTAGCCGGTCTTCAAGTCGGTCATCAGCTCCGATGAGCAGGCGATCGCGCAGCACAATGTCGCCCCGACCAGCACCGCCCCGGCCACCTGCTCGCTGCCCAAGAGCGACATCACGAGTGCAATTGTCACCAGCGCCATTCCCGAGACGGGTTGCCAGTCGGTCATGCCCGTGCATTGCGCCACGATCATGCCCGCGAACCAAATCCACGCCGTTCCCACCAGCGCAACGACCATTCGCGCAACGTGTGGATTCCAGCCGGCCAATAGCCCGTTGTCGGCCGTTCCTTCGACGTGCACGGCGCCTGTGGCCGCGTACAAAAGCGCCAGGCAAACAATCACGGCGGCCGCGACGGTCTTGAATCCAAGCTCGTCGGAGCTTCCCACGATTCGGCCGGCCGCGCGTACGCGCTGTATCGCCGGGACCATTGCCGGCAGCGCTGCGATGATGCCCATCAACGCTCCACCGAGCAGCATGCCAATGCCCAGCGGTCGGTTCAATGCGCCATACGCGTAGTCGGCCGCCCCGGCGGCGTCCACGGTGGCCGGCATCCAACCGAGCGCTAGCGCTGCGGGATTCAAGATGAAAAATGCCAGCACGCCTCCGGCCAAGATCATCAAACCCGCCTGCCCGGAGAGATAACCCGCGCCCAGCGCAAACGGGGCGATCGCCAGCACAAGCTGAAACTGTTCTGGAAGTCCGATGAGTCGCCCCAAGTCGAATGAGTCGCCCGAGAGCACCAGGTCGGGCCAGTCGTCGCCGTCACGGTCGATTCGCCTGGCCAACGGCAAGCCTGCCGCGCGTCCATCGCGGATATCCTCGCGCGGATCGCGCAGCCGCCAGCCAAGTCGGCCATAGTCCCAGAGTGGCCGAGCGGCCCAGAGGTTGGTTTGCTTCAGTGCTTCCCATGGCTCCTCACCGGCACTGATGCGATACGCTGTGAGTGCCAGCAGATCATTCGGCTCGGAGCTGTGCCGCCCGGTTTCGATTTCGCGTGCGAGACGGTGCCCTTGCTCGACAAGCGCCGGCGGCAGTTGCCGCTGCGCCAGCCAATCGACGATCTGCCGCGTTTGCTCGGCCTCGCCTGGTGTCAGCTCGCCGGATTCCACGAGCGCTTGAAGCTCCTCGAGCGACACCTTCACCTGGATCGAGGAGAGCCCCACTGGAAGGTAGATGACGATGGCCACCACGGCGCCAGCCAAGAGCACCAGCGATTTCTTCGGACCAGCGCCGGGCGACCTTAAGATGGCCGCCACGGCCGTGCCGCTCGGAAAGCGCAGTCGGTCGATGTCGATCATTTGTTTGCGCAGTGGGATGATGAACGCACAGCCCACGACGGCCCCGGCGCCACAGGCGAGCGTGATTGCCCAAAGCGACCGGTCGGCTGCCGTAATCGAGCTCCCCAACAGCCAAAGCACCGGAACCGTGAAGATCACGCCAGCGGCGGTGGAATCGACGGCCGAGGCCGCGGTCTGCACGATGTTGATTTCCAGTATGGTCCCGCGGCGCAGCAGTCCGCGCAGAATGCCGAACCCCAGGACCGAGGCGATGGCGCTGGAGACAATCGTGAAACCGATTTTCAGCCCGGCGTAGGTCACCGCCGCGCTCATGATCGACCCGATTGCCAGGCCCAGGACGATCGCGCCGAGCGTGCTCTCGCGATATTCGGTGCGACGTCTGCGCTGCGTGGCGTCGCGGACTTTGGGCGGCGATGTTGACGGCTCGACCATCAACCCCTGGCATCCTTGGCGAGGGAGCGGCTATGGCAAGCTTTGCCGCGCGCCGCCGACGGATTCACGAAACGGCTGGCCCGATTGATAATTTCGCAGGCGCGTGCTGATAGCCTCGGCTTCGGCAGATAATCCAGCGTCCACGAACAATCGATGAGCTTTTTCAGCAAATTCCACGGCTTTGGGGTAGTTGCCCGTTTCGGCGTACGCCGCGGCGAGCGTGTCGAGCGCCTCGGGCGCGGCGTATTTCGACGCGGCGGCCGCTCTTTCGGCCAACCGAACCGCTTCCGCGCCGTTGCGCAGCGATCGGTTCGGCTGCGTCGCCAGAAGCCAGGCTAGGTTGTTGGCTGGTCCGCGCGCGTCCGGCTTCAGCTCCATCACGCGCCGGTACTGAGCAATGGCCGATGCCGCGTCTCCCGCCTTCTCGAACGCCTGGGCCATGATCGTGATGGCCTGCACGTCGTCGGGTGTTTGTTTCAGCGCATCGTGACACGCTTGGACAGCTTCTTCATAACGGCCGACGGTGGTCAGCGCCAGGCCCAGACGATAATAGGACATCATCAGTTTCGGCTGCAGGCGGATGGCCTCGCGGTACGCGGCAATGGCCGCGTCCATTTGACGCCGCTTTTCCAGGATGCCGCCGATCTCCAGTTGCAGCGGTGCGAAGCTCGTGTTCATTCCCATCTTGGTCGCCAAGCGCAAAGGCCAGGTCGCGTCGACGGCCTCCAGCAGGGCCAGCGCCGTGGTGGCCGACGGCTTGCCAAACAGCCGCAGCGGGGCATCGAATTCCAACCGCATGTTCCCGTCCGTGTTGATGGTCGACCGACCGTCCAGTGCCAAGAGGCGGTCCAGCGCGCCTTCCTCCATGAGGTGATGCCGCAGCATCACGAGCGCCACGCTCGATGTTCCGAAATAACGTCGCAGGTCGTTGCGAATCGCCGGGGTGCGGTTCACGACAGCCTGCGCCCCCGCGACCGTTTCCTTGCTTAAATCCAGCGGCGCCATCGACGCCACCAGCAGCGTATCGGAGTAGTTGTCCTGCGTCGTGAAGAGTGCGTAGTGGGGAAACACCTCGCGAAGCGTCCTCACCACCAGCGCATACTCGGTTGGACTGAAATTGTACGCCTGAATCCACTGCGCCAGGGCGCCCTGCGGCTTCAATCGATCTCGCACCGTTTCGTAAAACTGCTGTGTGAACAACGCGGCACAGCCCGCGATCCACGGATTCGAAGGTTCGGAAAGGATGAGGTCAAATTTTCGGTCGACGGCCGTCAAATAGGACCGACCGTCGTCAATCACCATCGTAAATCGCTTCGCCTTTTCGGGACTGTGGTTGACGGCGGCAAAGTGCCGGCTCGCTGTATACACCGCCGGCTCGATCTCGCAGCACGTGACGTCCGCATGGTTGAACAAGAGCGCCGCCCCGGGCGTGGTGCCGCTGCCGAAGCCCACGACCAGGATGGTTTTCGCCTCGGGTCGAACGAAGAGCGGCAGATAAGCCGAACCAAGTTGCGTCGTCATGTCGCTGCCGGTGCTGGCGTCCGTCTTGCCGTTTACCTTGAGAAAACGGTGCCCTTTGTTGTCGACCGTCAACACGTTGCATGCGGCCCCTTCCTCGAACTGCAGTACCTCCGCGTTGGCATTGCTGGCGACGGTCTCGGGACCATACAGAAACGTCCCCATGTTCGTTCGCCGCGGATCCTGGGGAATCGCGGCGAGCAGAACGATGATGCCACCCGCCAGCGCCGTCCCGGTCCATAACCAAGGTGCGCGTCCGCCTCGACGCGGCAAGAGCACCAAGACCGCGATGAAGTACAACGCCATCGCCAGCGCCGTGGCACCGGCCGTGCCGATTGCCGGCGTCACGACCGATGCGGCGAACGTGGCACCTAAAATGGACCCCGCCGTATTCCACGCATAGACATTCCCCACCGTGCGTCCTACATCGGCGGCGCTCTTTCGCGTCAATTGCACCAGGAGTGGAAACAGCACGCCCATCGCCAGCCCCGGTAGAAACTGCAGTACCGCCGCCATACCGGCGCAGAGCACGGCGTTCCACCACTGCGACGCACGCAGTTCGCGCATCGCGCCGATGTACTCGGTCAGCGCGGGGATGAGCGCTCGGCCGGCGAGCGTCGCCACCGCCAGCACCACGATGACCGCGGCGGCCGTATAGGCCGAAGTCGGAAGCCGCCGGACCCACGAATGATAAATCAGGCTACCCAGCGCGATCGCCACGAGAAAGACGAAGAGCGTTGCCGTAAACGCATACGTCGAGCCCCCGACCATCACGGCCAACTGTCGCGCCCACGTCATCTGCATCAAAAGTGCCGCAGTCCCCGTGATCGCCGATGCTGCATAAACCGCCAGTACTCCCCCAATCTGCGTGTCGGAACTGGTCGACACCGGCAAGACCGCCGCGGCGCGCGTGCGCGCCTCGGAGCTTCCCTGCGCTTGCAGCCGCTTTGCGACCAACAGTGACGCAGCTCCGATAGCCAAATTGAGCGAGGCCGTTAATACGTTCGCCTGTACTAATCCAATCGAAGGCAGAATATGGAACCCCGTGAAGTAGCAACCGGCCGAGGCGCCCAGCGTGTTGATGGCGTAAAGCCAGCCGGTCGACTCGGCGAGTGACGACTCCGGCGGCGTGAACTGCCGTACCAAAAGTGGCAGCGTCCCTCCCATCAAGAAGCACGGTGGGCCAATGATCAAAAACGTCAATCCCGAACGCGCCAAGAACAGCCCCAACGGCATGTCGCCGAACACGGCGTAGAGCGGCCCTGTGACCGCCAGCAGCCAATGCATCGTGTAAGGGATGATCAGGGCCAAGAGCCCGATCGCGATCTCGAAAACGCCGTACCAGCGCAACGGTACAGCCACGCGGTCGGCAAACCGCCCCACCATGTGGGCCCCGAGCCCCAGTCCCAGCAGAAACGAGGCGACCACCGCCGCCATGGCCAATGTCGAGTTCCCCCACACGTGGGACAACCGCTTGAACCAGATCACTTCGTAGGCCAGCCCCGTGGCCCCCGACAACAGGAACAATGCCGACGCGATCCAAAACACGCCGTCGCGCGTCGCCTGAGTGTGGCGTTTGGTGTTGGCTTTCATCTTCACCGGATCACGATCCCTTTGCGCCGGCGCGCGACGAGAATCGACACCACCATAATAGACGACAATTCAGTTCTTGAAAAACCGCTTTACGGTGCGATCAGTGGCGACGAACGAAACGGTTTTCCGGCGCGGTACAACTCGATGCGCGATTCCAATTCGTCGGCAAGCCGCCGCGATTCGGCCAGGGAGCGCGCCTCAAGCCGCGCTTTTTGGAGTGCCTCGATGGCTACGCGCAGCGCTTCGTCAAACCGTCCCACCGCCGCGTAGCTCGCGGCGAGTGCGTCCAGCGCGAAGGCCGAAGGCTCCGGCTCGCCTCGGCTCGCCCTCTGGGCAAGTCGTACCGCTTGAGCGCGCTCGGCGTCGCTTCGCGCGCGAGCTGTGGCGTAAACCCATGCCAGCCGAGCTGCCAACACGGCAGCATCCGGGTGCCGCGACACACCGTCGCGTAAGAGGTCGATCGCTTCGTCCGTCCGACCCATGCCGGCCAGCGCCCTGGCCAGGCCGTCGACGGCGTCGATATTCGCCGAGCCATGTTCCAGCGCGCGCCGGAAGGCGGCCGCGGCCGGCCGCAAATCGCCGGCGCCTAGAAAACATTCTCCCAACCGTGTGAACGTCGTGGCGCGGACGTATCCGAACCGCAATGCCTGCTGGTAGCTGTGTGCCGCTTCCATGTAACGACCTTCATGCAGCAGCAACACGCCTCCCTTGTTGTAATGGGCGTGATTGAACCCCGGCTTGATCGTCAACGCCTGGTTGTAGTGCGCTAGCGCGCCATCGAAATCGCCCGCGCGCAACCGCTCGTTGCCGAGCAAGAAATGGGCATAGTAGTTATTCCGTGTAACTTGCTGGGCATGGCTGAACAAGGTTGTCGTGTCGCGCCAATAACCGATCTGGTGTCGAGTCATCGCGGCCAAACCGACAAGCGTTGCCAGACTCGCCGCGACGATCGGCAGCTTTGTCCATGGAAATCGCGTTGCTACCTCGCAGAGCCCCCAGGCAACGACGACAAATACGCCGATCAGGGGCCAATACGTGTAGCGGTCCGCCGTCGCTTGCCGCCCCACCTGAATCAGCCCGATGACCGGCACGAGCGTTCCGAGATACCAGAACCAGCCGACGAACAGGTAGGGCCGGCGCCGTGCCTGTGCCACGGCGAGGAACGAAACCAGCGCAAGTATGGCCATTGCCAGTCCGATCCGCCACATGGTCAGACGCTCCGGATCGAGCGGGTACAGCACCGTCAGACGGCTTGGCCAAATGGTCATTTCCAGGTACGCCAGGTATGCCACCGCGGCATTGGCGAGTCGCTCGCCCAGGGGAAGGACATCCAGCGGGTGCACGGTGTTGGCGCGGGCCTGCGCGATCAGCGTGATCGCCCCCACCATCCCCGAGATCGCCAGCCACGGAAGTTTTTCGAGCACCAATCCGATCGGCCGGGAGCGGTGTGGTGCGTTGTCGTGTGACTTGATCGCGATCCGCCCCAGCGGCCAATAATCTAACAGCAACAAGACAAATGGCAGCGTTATCAACATGGGCTTGCACAAGAGGCTCGCGGCGTGGAGCGCTGTCACCAGAAGCCAGCGAGTCAGCCTGCCACGGCGCGCATAAGCAGCGTATCCGCCGATCGCCAACAGGCCGAACAGCGAGCTGAGCACGTCCTTGCGCTCCGCGATCCATGCCACCGATTCGACGTGCAGCGGGTGCCAAGCAAAGAGTGCGCCCACCAGTGCACTTTTCCAGAGACAACCTGTCATTCGGCCGAGCACAAGGACTAGGATCGCCGAATTGAGCGAATGAATTACGACGCTCGTCAAATGGTGGCCGCGCGGATCCAATCCCCAGATACTGCAGTCGGCCATGTGCGAGAGCATCGTCAGCGGGTGCCAATTGCCGGCCACGAAAGACGAAAACGCCCAGCCGACCCCATCGATGCTCAGACCGCGCTGCACCGTTGAATTGTTGGTCACGTAGACATGATCGTCGAAATTGACGAACTGGTTGCCGACACAGCTTGCATAGAGGGCGGCCGTCGCCAAGCCCAGCGCGATGGCCACGGACCATTCGAGCACTTGTCGGGGTTGCCCGATGGGTGCGTCCATCAGGACGCGGACCACGCCGCCAGGCAAGCCGCTGCATAACCAGCGCCCAGCAGCCAGCACGCCAGTCGAATGCCGGCTCGCCGTGGTCGCAGCAGTTCATCCAGCGAAAGCGCAACGCAACAGGCCACACCTAGCATGAAGGCATAGACGCGCAGCGGCAGGAACTGCTGTGTGGCCAGGATGGCCGATGCGGCACTGACCATCAACCAGAGCTGTGCCAGCGAAAACTGCCGTGCCGCGGCCGACGTGTCCGCTGCGATCGCGACCTCTTGAACGTCTTGCGGCAGCACACTCTGGCGCAGGG
>Ga0187892_10006892_pt1 | contig 16570 bp, 14 predicted proteins | sample MA1701073metaG_FD_139345 | JGI IMG/M metagenome (GOLD analysis project Ga0187892, IMG submission 139345) | Bio-ooze microbial communities from a basaltic lava cave in the Kipuka Kanohina Cave System on the Island of Hawaii, USA - MA170107-3 metaG ... | reverse complement strand
TAGATAAAGCCCCAGCAGAATTGGTATTTGGACAATTACAATCCCCAGTGAGGCGAAAGGATTGATTTGCCTTTCTTTGTAAAGTTCCATAATGAGCGCTGACTCTTTTTGACGATTGCCGCCGGCAGCTTCACGAATTTTTTTAATTTCCGGTTGCAGCTGGCGCATAGCTTTGGTGTGATGGAGTTGTTTTTTGACCAACGGCCACATCAAAAGTCGCACCAGCACTGTGAAGATTATGATGGCCAAGCCGAAATTATGCCCAGGGATTAGGGCATAAATTAATACCAGCAAATTAAAGATCGGTTGGACGATAATAGTCGTAAACATTTAAAACTCTCTAGGTTCTTACTATACCACGTGCACCCCAATTAAATTTTGCGCTCCGGGCCTCTTCTTAGGTGGCCAGTTACGCGCGGGGCAGCACGCCGGCCTCGTGCAATTGCTTTTTTACTTGCTCTGTCAATGACTTAGCCGGCTGCTGCAGTAAGTTGGGCTCAAAAACAGTAATAACGATGTCGTAAGGGTCGGCAATTTTAGCTTCCAACTGCCTTACGACTTCGTACAGCCGCCGGCGCATTCGATTGCGGGCCACCGCTGATTTGTGGACCTTCCGGCTGACCACCACAGCAAGGCGATATGAATCGCGGCCGGGGTTGGGGAGGGCTTTTACAGCGAAGAAAGGGCCGCGCACGGTTTGACCGTTGCGGTAAGTGCGGCGCAGGCTGTTGTACCCATGAAAGCGATGTTTGCGTGAGATCATCCTGCTACTAGCGTAGCAGAGCTCTGAGCTGAGAGCTAAGAGCTTGGGCTTTATGATAGGCCCTTAGCTTTTAATGTGTTAGCCGGGTTCGGCCTTTAAGGCGCCTGCGCCTTAGTATGTGCCGGCCGCCACGGCTGGCCATTCGCTTTAAAAAGCCGTGTTCGCGACTACGATGGCGTTTTTTGGGCTGGTAAGTTCGTTTAGGCATGACTAAAATCCACCTCTAGCTAAAGCAGTATGACTCTGCCGGAGTTTTGTGAGTTAAATTAACAATACTAACCCACAAATATTAGCAGCTTTTCCACTTTCGGCCAACTTTTTTCCACAAATTAACAGATTAGCCTGTCACCTGTGCATATTTATTCACCTTGTGACCTTAAAATGGTTCGAGCTGTCGTAATTTTTGTAGAGACTGTGGAAAAAGTAGGCCCGCTGAGCTATAGTTAGTCGGATAACGCGCTGAGTAGGTCTAGACAAAGGAACGAGGAGGGTCACCAAAAATCGTGCAACAAGAAACTGCGCTCTGGCAAGCCGTGCTGGGTGAAATTGAGCTGACTGTTTCGCGCGGCAATTTTGTAACTTGGTTTAAAAATACCCAGTTGATTCGATACCGCGATAACGTGGTGGTGGTAGGTGTCCCGAATATTTTCGTCAAAAATCAGCTGGAGCGAAAGTTTAACGATTTAGTTTTGGGCATGCTGGCTAAAAACGGTATGCGGCCCGAGCGTGTCGAGTACAAAATCCATAGCGGCCTCTCGCCTCAACCTAGGCGCGATGAGGGCGAAATTCTAAAAAATCCCGGAGTCCACTCGTCCGGACAAACCGCCGCCGGTTCGGTGCAGGCCCGCTTTATTACCAGTGTTACTCATTCCTATCGGCAAGGACTAAATGAGCGTTATACTTTTGAAAATTTTGTAGTGGGGGCCGGAAATGAGTTGGCTTACGCCGCTTGCCGAGCTATCGCCCAAAACCCCGGTAGCAAGTACAACCCGCTCTTTGTCTATGGTGGAGTTGGTATTGGCAAAACGCATCTGATCCAAGCGGTCGGCAATATGGTCATGGCCTCGCGCCCCAAAGCTAAGATCGTCTACGCCTCCACCGAGCAATTCGTCCAGGAGTTTGTCGATTCCTTGCGCTACAAAAAAAATACCGACTTCGCCGGTCACTACCGAAGCGCTGATGTCTTAATTGTTGATGATGTGCAATTTTTAGCCGGCAAGGAAAAAATCCAGGAGGAGTTTTTTCATACTTTCAACGCTCTCCATCAGGCGAACAAGCAAATTATCATGAGCAGCGACAAGCCGCCCAAAGACATCCCAACGCTCGAAGAAAGATTGCGCAGCCGTTTCGCCTGGGGGATGACCATCGATATGCAGAATCCTGATTTCGAGACCCGCTGTGCTATTTTGCAAAGTAAGGCCGGTTCCCAAAATATCGATCTACCCCACGCTGTTGCTGAACTATTGGCTACGCGCATCCAAAGTAATATCCGTGAGTTGGAAGGGGCCCTCAACCAGGTGTTGGCCTTTTGTGAAATGCGCGGCACCGAACCTAGCGTCCAAATAGTATCGGCGATGTTTGAAAACGGCCGAAACCGCCCCAGACACATCAATGCTCGCCATATTATTGAACGGACGGCCAAGCATTTTCAGATTTCGATGGAGGAAATTTTGGGCCCTAAACGTGATAAAGATATAGTCGTACCGAGGCAAATAGCCATGTATATGCTCAGGAGCGAGCTACATCTTAGTTTTCCTAAAATTGCCCACGAACTGGGGCGCAAAGATCATACTACCGCCATTCACTCGATTGATAAAATCGAAAAAGAGCTGACCTATGATGGACCAATAAAGCAGTATGTCAGCGAACTGAAGGAGCGACTGTATGCTTGAGAAGAGCAGCGCAGGAACTTGAGTGGACAATGATATGAAAAACCCCGGAAAACTAAGCAATATTTACACACTTTCCACAGAGCCATCTATCGTGGTGTTAAAAGCCGGAGGTTTAATGCACATTCTGTACCACGCTAAACGGTTGGTTTTAGGCACTTTTGCGCAGTCGGTTTTTTTAATAAGTGGTCTGTTGCGGCAGTCGATTTTACACATTTACCCCCATACCTACTATAAGTACTACATTAAATATAAGGGTCAGTAGTCATGAAGCTTCAAGTTACTCAGGAAAATCTCGCCAAAGCACTTAACACGGTAGCCCGCGTGGCCAATAGCCGTAATACCCTGCCCATCCTATCCAACGTACTACTCAAGACCGTTGATAATCGCTTGAGTATATCTGCCACTAATTTAGACATTGGCATCACTCACTATATTGGTTCAAAGATAGAAAAAAACGGCTCAATCACAGTGCCAGCCCGGCTAATGCAGGATTTTGTATCAAATTTGCCTGACAGTGTCCTAAAACTTGAACTGACTGATAACAAACTAAACATTACGACTGATAAATACCAATCGACAATCAATGGCATATCGGCCGAAGACTTCCCGGTAATGCCGGCCATCAGTGGCGGCATTACATGGTCCATGAGTGCCCGCATGCTCAAAAAAGGCTTACAGCAGGTAGTCTTCGCGGCCAGTGCTGACGATGCTCGTCCGGTGCTTACCGGTGTGTATTTGCACTCTGGAGGCGGGGAGCTCTACCTCGTGGCTACAGACAGCTATCGCTTGGCCGAAAAGCGTTTAGCTAAAAATAAAAAAGCCATTAGCCTGCTGGTACCAGCCACGGCTATCGCTGATTTACTGCGTATCATCACCGACACGGATGAGGAAATTAGTGTTACTCACGACGACCAGCAGGTCCTTTTCCGAGCCGGGGACGTAGCACTGGTAGCCCGTTTAATAGAGGGTAATTATCCTGATTACCGTAAACTCATCCCTTCTAAATTCGCGGTCAATGCCAAGCTGAAGCGTGAAGATTTTATTAACATTGCTAAAGTTTCCAGTTTGTTCGCTCGTGAAAGTGCCGGTAGCATAACCATTAAAGTAGACTCCCAGGGGAAAAAAGTCAGCATCAACTCTATTGCTTTCCAGCTCGGCGAAAACACCGCTACCGCGGACGCGACCGTTAAAGGCGACGGCGAAGTAACGCTTAATTCTCGCTATCTATTGGAGGCTCTTAATGCTTTCGGTGACGAGGACATCGAACTGTGCTTTAACGGCAAGCTTGAACCATGCATCCTGCGCAGTTCGGCTAGCCCCGACTACTTGCATCTAGTCATGCCCCTTCGCAGCTAAGCAAGCCGCCGTGATCAGCACTATCCGCTTGCAAAACTACCGCTCATATAGGGATGAATCGTTTGAGTTTGAGCCGGGGGTCAATATAGTTGTTGGCCCGAATGCCAGTGGTAAGACTAATCTGGTAGAGGCCGCTCTGGTTTTAGCCCGCGGCAGTTCGTATAAAGCTCGGGATAGCGATCTGGTCCGGCGAGGCGCGAAATGGTCAAGGCTCGACGGGTTTTTTGGCACCTCAACCCGCAGCGTAAAACTTCAAGCCGAAGGTGACACTGTCAGCAAGTCATTCATTATTAACTCCAAAAACTACCATAGACTGAATCTGGAGCGAAGCGTGCCGGTAGTTTTTTTTGAGCCTAACCATCTACAGCTAATTACCCGCGGCCCGGAGCAGCGCCGAGAGTACATAGATGATTTGCTGGAACGGACTAGAGGCGATTTTAAAAGACTATCCGCCAGCTACCGACGGGCGCTGGCTCAGCGAAACGCTTTGCTGAAAACACCACCCACTCGGGCCAAAGAGCAGCTTTTTGCCTGGAATATTCGCTTGAGTGAACTGGGCGCTAAAATTGCCCAGTCCCGCGGTGAGCTTGTTAGCCAAATCAACAAAAACTTAACCCGCACTTATAACAGCATTGCAAGCCAAAGATCCAGCTTAAAATTGAGCTATGACAGCCAGTTTGATATCGAACGATATGCCAGTCGCCTGCTCTCCAAGCTGGAATCATCAGTTGAGCTGGATTTTGCTCGCGGTTTTACGGCCTATGGTCCACACCGCGAAGACCTAACACTCTATTTAAACAAACAACCTATGAGCCAATTAGCTTCCCGGGGTGAAACCCGCAGTCTATTGCTAGCCTTGAAAATCTTTGAGCTTAGCTTGGTAGAAAAAGCTCGGGGTATGCGTCCAGTTTTTTTGCTGGACGATGTTTTTAGTGAGCTGGACAGCGCCCGCCGTCGCGCCTTGGTAAATTATCTTAAAGACCAGCAGACTATTATCACCACCACAGACGCCGATGCCGTGGTCGAGTACTTCGCCGGCCAACATACCATCATCCCTATCGCGGCTAATCGCCAGTAACATTATCCAAATAAGCGGGTATATCTTGCCTGAAACTATACTCCGGGACTCTTAGGACAAGCCGGTCGACTGGGGATCTGTCGATTGTTACTATAAATGTCTTTTTATTTTGAAATAGGTTGACTTGAAAAGAAATGTTTCCATTTTGGTCAAAATTCAACTTTTCGATTCTAGCCACTACTGCATTTTTGTCAACCTCTAGTTTAATAAAATCGTTTAAGGTAGTGGTGATCTTGTCATACTGCTTGTTGAAAATTACCTCGCTCAACTCCTTATCCTGAAAGACGATATAATCAACTCTGCTATCTTCCTGTTCGCGTTTTCCAGAGTAGTTTATAAGTAGAAATATGGTGCCAATAATAACGACGATTAGTATTGCTAGGGCGAAGAAGATTCGTCGTCTCCTCATAGTCTCTTGATCATTCATGCCGGCAAACCCTCCCACAATTTATCAACTAGAGGAACCGATCCGGGGTCCCGACAGCACTCAAGACCACCAGGAGATCCTTGGGGGGAACCTCTATCCAGGTGAAGATGTGGTTGAGGTGCTGAACCCGCTTCCCTGCCGTGACAAATAGATCCTAGGCTGGTGCTGGCTACCTCTGCTATTTGCTGCCCCGCCTTAACAAACTTGTTATTGGCTATCTTGGGTTTCTGTAGGTGTCCATACCAGTACCAATAGCCATCTTTGCTCGATTGCAGCTGCATACTATAGCATCCCGTTACTCCCCTATAGACACGTAAATTTCTAATTTGGCCGTCTGAAATAGCGTACACCGGGGCTCCATCTACCCCTGCTCTGATAACGTCAGCCGCAGGGGTTCCGTCCCAGTGGCAAGTAGCTCTTCCGCAGGGTAAATTATAGCCAGCGCTTTTTGTCTGGGGGCCAACCGGAAATGCGTATCCGTCGGCGTTGACTTGACCGGGATCGCCCCCGCAACCAGTTACTTGAGAGGGCGGGGTACCAGGGATATTATTTACTGGGCTGCCATCGTCCCTAACAGCGTATAAGGGGGGATAATTTTCCAGCCCATTTTTGGCCAGCCAAGACTGAAAATCAGGTAGCTGGCTATAGGTGATCGGTATGTCCGCGCCGTCGCCATTATTGTACCAATCAACTATTCGGTTAGCGTACTCTCTAACAGTTAAAGAATTTCCGGAGCCAGGCACTATGTCAAGCAAGCTAGGATCGTCGATGGCTGCAAGGTAGTATTGAACTACTGCTATCTTAAACACACTGCCGCCGTATTTATTGGCAAGTGCAGCAAAGCGGTAAAATGTCACAGCGTCTTGCACAGTCTCTGGAGCATCGCTTGCATTGACATATCTAATCGCGGGCGGATAGTAAGACCTCGTTGCTCCTTGCCACGTGGTAGTAATGTACTGGTATTTCCCGTATGCCGGTCCGGCAGGATTGTATGCCTTAGGATCACCACCGCTCTCATTTTTTGCAACGGCTCGCATAAAACGGTCAATACTTCCATCACCGACACTGCCACCATACGAAGTTCCACTGCATGGATCTGTTTGCACGGTGAATGCTGGATCATAGAAGGGCCATTGCAGCGACTTATAAGTATCTGCGGTCTGGGCGGATACAGTCGAGCCAATATTGAAAACCGCTAGGGTCAGGCTGATAAGTAAGGCTATGATTTGTCTTGGTTGAGAGAAATTTTTTTTCACCTAACGTTTACTCCGAGGAATTACACCTATTTGCCATATCGAGCGGATCCCAATGCCACGATTCATATGAATACTGCTCAAAACCATATGTTTCGGCATTTTTGAATAGCCATGCCCAGGATGGATTGTTGGGCTCTCGTGCGCGTCCAGCGCAGGTGATAGTGCTTGTACCTTTTAGGCTCATTTCGGCAAAGTCAATTGCGACTCCTAGCTGATGGGGTGAATTACCAGGTGTTGCGCAAGCAGTTCCGTCACCGGTGCCGCCACAAGAGTCTGCCAATCTAAATGAACTGGTGGAGGTCAGTTTTATATTTGCTGCTTCAGCTGCCTTTGCCAGAGAAAGCCAAGCTCCAGATACACGTGAATTCACCACTGCACCACCACTAATTTCAACTCCGGCCGTATTGTTGCCCTCGCCTGGTATATCAGGTATTTGGCATAATCGAATCTTCAACGGCCCCGGCTCTGTCTTAACGGCTCCAGTGTATTGGCTTGTCACAACTCCTAAACCTTTTGTACCCTCCGCGCAACTCACAGAATCGGAGTTAGCGCCGAGGGGTGCCACAATCTGACTGTTTGCCTGAGTTGGCGCAGGAGCATTAGCGTCGCCTATGCCTGTTGTCGTAGTTTCTAAACCATAGTCCCGGTCAAAACCATATAAGTATCCTAAGCTGCCGCGGACGGCATTGTCGAGCAAATTGCAGTTATAGACTTGTTTGGCAATATCATCAGCGTCTCTACGGTTGTCTAGCTTGTCGTACAGGAAGTCAGCAAAGGCATCCGTATTAGTCATAATATCCCATGTAAGCTCGTCTTCCGTAATGGCTGCACCATTTTGAGTAAGGACAGGCACTATATTAGTGCCACCGCGGGCCGGCGTGGTCACGCCGTTACGAGTAAAGCAGATGGGCGGGAAATCAAACGTTTCAATAGCTGCGAACGAGCTGGCAGCGTAACCATTTACTCCCTGGGCCTCTACGCGGTTAATCCCCAGCATCGAGCCTAGCCCGCCCGTAGCTGACTTCCATAAGTTCTTTGGAGCGTTGGCTAGTGCCCTAACCGGCTCGGTAGCGACTTGGCTGAAAGCTAACCGGGCCTTGTAAGCTAGGGATTCAGAGTTATTTAGCGAAAAGAGCCTCTCGCTAAGGCTGGTAGCCAATTGTCGGTCTGTTTCGGCCGAAGCTAGCGTTTGCTCGGCGAAAACCCGCGACTCATTAGTAGTCAGAGCGGCTCCCTGAAAACGCGAAGCCGACTCGGCGGTGTAAGCCCCGCCCTGTATTATCCAGTTAAAGTACACACCAGCCGGCTCATTGCCATTAACAATTGGCCCGGCGCCCAAAAACTCAGCAAACTTGCCAAATAACCACTTCAAAAATGCCTTTAAGTCGTCTTGTAAGCCCAGAATGCTTAATATCGCTCGCACGGCAGCGCCAATCACCTTAGATAGCAGGTCGCCCAAAAATCGGAACGCATCGAAAATAAAACCAGCAACCCCACTATTTAATGACTTCCACTGGTCGACAATCGGGCCGATTATGTAGCCAATACTCCTATTGTAGTTCTCTTGAATTGACTCGGCTCTTTCCACCATGCCTACCTGCGTACTCGGGCAAAGAATTGCTAATTCGTTGTCATGATTTCGCGGGTTCTTTTCGATATCGGCTTGATTTTTAGTCGAACAGTACTCGTTGGCCTTGGCCGTTTTAGTTAACCTAGTCGGGTCGCCTTGGCCGGTAACTACTTTTGTCCAGCCTTCACTGCTAGCCGAGTTGTTAGCTATCTGCATAAACTGGTTGACCTCCGAAGCGTTTACCTCACCGCTTTTTATCTGGTCGCGTGAAGTAGAAAAAACTTGATATAGCCCCATAGCCTGAGTGCCTCTGGCCACGGTTACAAGTTTACCCAGTTGGGCAATCGCGTCGTGACCAGCTTCAAGAAGGTCTAGAGTCTCAACCGCATTGAAAATAAGCAAATACACTCCGGCTGCTCTTAGCACCTTGTTTAAAATAGAGTCAGTATCGGCAGTCAGCTTTGGTATTGGTTGCCCAGTCTTAAAACTTTCGGAACGGTTTTCTGGGTCTGCTGGGTCGCTACTTATCCGGCAAGGCTGGAGGTTGAAGGCGCATCGCAGTGTTTTGCCAAGCGCAATATTGTCGGGCAGCATGGCTGACACTATTTTATTGCGCACATCAAGCTGCTTTTGGTCGACTTTATCGCGCTTATCACCAAAAAATACCCAGCTGCGATAGCCGACCATATTAGTAATATATTTTCTAAGATGCCGCCTTTTTAGGACTTGATCCCGGCGAGTGAGATCATTTAAGGCAGTATTTAGATGTGCTCTGAATTCAGATCGTTTTTTGAACTCCTCGAACTTAACATAGTTACTAAACTTTGTATCCAACTCCTGCCACTTGCCATTGCGGATTGCTTCGTCCAGCTCCGTGGTTACGTCAATGGGTATCTTGGTATCTTTGATTTGTACGTAGCCGGCTTTTCTAAGCTGCCCCGGCCGATCTATACTTACAAACTTGATGCCGTATTCTTTGAATAGCCTTTCCTCGAATCTGGAAGCCCGCAAGGTGCGGTACCAATCAAAAAATGGGTTGTTCATGTCAACGCGGTTGGCACGGTAAACCCGTATAAGATGATTATCCCGGTCGCCCGGAGCTTTGCCGGGGTCTTCAATTTCGGCCAAACGAACCCGGATGTACTCCTGGAACATCTTTGAGCTCATGCGATCGTGCGCCGAACTGTTGCGGGCAAAAGACTGCTTGTCAACGTTACTCATTAGGCCATCGAGCTTAAAAACGTTCAGAAAGCTGAAAAGCCCGGCTATGATAAGCGCTAATATGCCACCGCCAATTCCTAACCCTGCCAGCCAGCGCCGCCTCCGCCGACCCGATAACCAGCCCCTTAGGCCGGTCTTAGCAGAGCCAGCGTTTTTTTTGTAAAAACCAGCCTCACTGCTTGCCTCGGATGGTTCGCTGTTCTCTGCAGATCTTTTTTCGCTCTCTTCTTTGTTCTCAGGGTAATTATCCTGCCTGCCGCCAGCTTCTTCGGCGCTTCTTAAATCTTGGCCGCTAGGGACAGAACGCAGGTCCCTCTCCTTGCCTGGTTGCTCGTCAGGTAAGTTGCCTGGCTTATCATAAATTGACTCAGGCACTGAGTGTATGTTATCGCGTGAGCTTGGTGGCCCGCCGCCTTCCCCGCCTGTTGGCATTGATCTAAGATGTCTGCGGCGGTCCAGATTATTCGGCTCTGGCTTATCCTCGTCCTGATAATCGCGTGCCGGGTCGGCCATTTTATTATTTCTTTCCTCTTTTAGTCCATGCTGGCTTATGTCGGTCTATTCTGCAGGTCGATGGTTTGTTCTTGTACCTGGTCTGCCGCCTGAGGCGGCGGGGCTGGAGTGGCGGGGGCGGCCGGAGGGTTAGGGACTTGGGAGTAATTATCGGTTGGCGGGGGCGGCAAGGGTCCTTGCGGCAACTGCTGGGCGGGCTGAGGGTTAGTAACTATTAAGCTGGTTTCGGTTGGGCTAGCTACTACTTGGATATGGACATGATTTTGACCAGCAAAGAATAACCCCTGCCCGACCGGAAACTGACTTAGGCGTTTTTTCTCTTCGCTGGTGAGCTTAAATACGTCGGCCAGTACATCAACCGCGCTGGTCGATTGTTTTAGCAACATCTGCATACTGGCATTAGCCACAATTGCTCGTCCCATTCGGGAACCCATAAAGTCTTCAACGTCCTGAGTGATAGTCGTAATGCCCAGATTATACTTGCGGGCACGTTTAGCGAGACTAAACAAAAAGTTAGCGCTGTCTTCATACTTCATCAACTGCCAGGCTTCGTCTACAACCAACATGCGACGCTTTTTGTCAGCCTTAGTCTTATTCCATATGTAGTTCAGCACGATATACATTGCCACCGGCCGCAACTCGTCTTCCAGGTCCCGGATATTAAAAACCACCATCGGGTTATTAACGTCAACATTACTTTGCTGGCTGAAGATGCCGGCAAAGGTGCCGGTGGTGTACTTGCGCAGCCGCTGAGCCAATTGAGGGCCGCTGCCGCCGGAGTGCAGCAGGGTGTCGTACAGATCGTTAATGGTTGGCGGGTTGGCGCCATGGGTTAGCGGATCATTAGTAATGCCGGCCCGGGCGTAAGTTTCAATCAACGCCGCGTCTAAATCAGCTTCTTCAGCCGGCGAGAGCGCCGGCGCCATGACCGACGCGCTGCCTTGCATTTGAACCTGCGCGCCTCCCATCATCAAACGCAGTAACCCGTGCAGGGTAATTAAATTACTACGCAAAGCGTTATCGGCTTCTTCGGCATCGACCACTTGTGGCAGGTCAAATGGGTTGATGCGCGTGCTGCTGCTTAGACTCAAACGTACGTATGCTCCGCCCACGGCGTCACACATCCGCTGGTACTCGTTCTCCGGATCAATAATAAACACCTCAGTGCCAAACATCATGCTGCGCAAGGCTTCTAGCTTAACGGCAAAGCTTTTACCGGCACCAGATTTGGCGAAGACCACGCTGTTGCCATTTTCCAAGCTGAAACGGTCAAAAATCACCAGCCCGGAGTTGTGCATGTTGATGCCGTACAAGATACCTTTATCATCGCTAAGATCCGCACTAGTGAAGGGGAAGCTGGTGCTGATAGCTCCAGTGTTCATATTTCGATAAATCTGCAACTGGTCGTCGAATTGCGGCAAAGTGCTGTTAAAGGCTTGTTCCTGCTGAGCGCTGGCGGCTTTGGAATATACCAGCTGCTGGCCCAGTAGCGATTCTATTTTGTGACTGATAAACTCAAGCTCGTCCAACGAAGCAGCATAAATGGTGAAATACATACCGAAGCGGAAGAAGCGTTCTTCGCCGACCTGCAACTTATCGCGCATTTCTTCGGCGTCCAAAATGGCGGCTTGTTTGCCGGGATCACGCACTCGCCCCTTTTCGGCATCAATTTGAATCCCAGCTTCCAGTTGACTAACTTTTTTACGCAGATTCTCCAATACCACTTCAGACCTAACCGGATGCACTATCAAAGAAAGATCTATGACCTCGTCAAGATTGACCATGCTGGAAAGCCAGCCGGTGTAAACCTGCCTGGGATAGCCGTAGACGTAATAGGCCCTGGCATAGCGAGTGCCGATTTGGAAATGGCTGCTGCTGAATTCTATGGAGCTGGGCGCGATAAAATCGCGCAAAGCCGTGACACCGCGCTGAAAAGCCGTGCTGACCTCTTGCTGTTCGCGCATTTGCTGCTGCTGAGCCATGTCTATGGCATCCAGCTTAGGCTTTTTATTCCGGCCAAAAGGCAGGGGCAAACCCATATTACTCGGGCTCCTTATCGAGATTAGGCTGCGGTGCGTCGCCGGTGCCTTTGGTAATTATTGGCGCGGTCAAATCGTCAAAGTTTTTTAGCTGCTGGCGGGTAGCGGTATCAGGGTTATAGGCGTCGTAATACAGCTCAATCAATTCCTGGGTGTCCAGCGGCAATCCCTGTACTCCACACTGCATTAAACCCTGCAAAACGGCCTGGACCCGGTTGCGCAGTTCGGTCTTTGCGTTTTCCAGCACTGCCTCATTGATAACCACGTGCGGGGTTTTCTCCTGGCTGGCCAGACCAGCCATACCGGTGAAAAAGCTGGTACTTTGCTTAAAAGCGCTTTTTATATCTTCGTCGCCGTCGGGGAAGCCGATGACCACGTAAAAGCGCTTGTCCATAATGTTGGTCTGCTGAGAAATGTCACTCAAATAAACTATATAGTCCTCCATCAGCAGAGCCAGCAGCATATTGTCCTGCTGGGTGCGGATTTTGTTTAACTTTTCCAAGTAAGGACGCAGGTCCACCCGCTGGCTACGGATAAATATCTGAATCGGGAAATATAGCGAATTCAAAAAACCCTGGTAGCTAAACTCTACCGCTTCCCTTTCCTGGGGGCTCATCAGGTCAAAGTTAATTGATTTGCACATAATAACCGCCCGGAAGGTGCCGTCGTTCAAAATCACGATGCCGTCACGGATTTCGCTAATCTGTAGAGTATTCTGGGTGCTATTGGGGTTCGACTTCACGGCTGGCGGCAGGGCCGGCTGGGGACCTTGGTTGGAGCCGAAAGGCGGCGGGATAGGTGAGCCGGCGGTCTTATCGCCAGGGTAAGTGTCCAGCGGCGAAGGAGGCCGGCCGGAGCCTGGCGGATAGGAGTTAGAGTTGGTTGACGGATTCATTATTTATTTCCCACCATGGTTTGATTTTAGGGCTGTTTTTTCGGGTGATCTAAGTTAATAGTTATCTCTCCAGGCGGCGGGGCCTGCTCTACTTTTCGCTTAGCCTGCTGGGCAATTGTGGCCACGCTAAAGTCATCATTCTTGGCCAGTTCCTTCATCTCGGCATTCTTTTTGGCTTGCAGGGCCGCCAGCTGTTTTTCCAACGCCTCTTTTTGCTTTCTTAGCTTTTCGGTCTCGGCGTCGTGGCGTTGTTCGGCTAGTGACTTAGCCGCGCGTAGTCGGGGGTGTCTTTTGCGAAAGGCTTCCTCGGTCTTACGTATATGTTGAAGTAAGGCTTTGGCGGTGGCGCTATCGACACCCGGCTGATCATTACTAACGCCTCCTATTTTGCCTGGCTCAGACCCGGGCTGAATAACAGTAGTCCTATGAAAAACAGAATGGTTAATATCACGAGCCGCCGCTGGGACGGCTTGCGATTCATTCATGAACCAGTAGTCCGGCTTAATCAATTCTTCGTCGTAAATGTTTTGACCATTGCTAGCAGCGTCCATTTTTTCAACTATCTGCTGCATTTTTTCGGATTCAGCTTTTTGCACTAAAGCCTCAAAATGCTGGGCCGTGGCGTTACTTTTTTCGTCTAGAATATCGTCTTCGGCCCGGATGTCTATAGCTGGTACGGCTTGAGGCAAGCTGGCGGCATCCAGCAGCCGGTCAGAATCAGCGGCGGTCGAGTCAAAATAACCAGGCTGGTTATAAAGATTGACATTCACGTTCTTGACGGCCCAACCGCGGCTATCAAGGGTGGCCGCCAAGGCTTGTAGGCGACTTTTGACCTCGGTTTGACTTAGGTCTTTGACAAATTGCTTTTCAATTTTTTTGGGAGCAGTTATGGTAACCAGCTCGCTGATGCCGCTTTGATCCCAGATTCGTTTTCTTGGCTTCAGAAAAAATTTGATATGGGCCAGTATCCACACTTCGGTAGGCTGGTCACGCCCAAAAGGCGCCGCCAGTATGCCAAAAACAATAACCGGCAATATAAAAATGAACATCAATACCCAACGCAAGGCGCCAAGTTCGGTGCTTATCATCAACCGGATGGCTATAAATAGCGAGAGTCCGGCGATAGCCGCGTAAATAAACTGCTTTAGGCTAAGCGGGCCCAGCAGTTTATCTTCGGCCTCAATATCTTGAATGACCTTATAAACCGCCATACCATATTAGTATCTGATAGATTAGAGCTTATGGCAATACAAGTTACTGCTGTCGGTAAGCCTTATCGCGGAGTGTGATGCTTAGAATACGCAAAGTATTATGCTTAATATCGAAAAACACACGGTATTTGCCCACTCGGAACCGATAGATGGGTGGCCTGATACCGCTTAGCTGAACGGCGAATACGACGGGGTCCTCAACCGATACAAAGTATCGCAGTTTATGGCCAATACGTTTCCTCTCAACAGCGTCGATCTTATTCAGGTCACGCTCGGCGCTTCTAGTGATGAAATATTTATAACGGGCCACGCGGCGGCTTATCTAGAGTTTGCCGAAGATCTTTTCAAAAGACACACCGCGGCCGGTGTCGGCTTCACCTTGAGCCTTTTTAAGTTTTTTGATTAATTTTTCATCCGTAGATTCAAAGTAAGCCTCCAGCACGTCATTCGTTACGTCAGAAATAGTTGCCTCAGCCACAGCCGCTTTAATTTTAAGCAGTTTATGAACGGCTGGATTGATGTATAGTGTAGATTTCTTAGTAGTCACTTTACTCTTTCCTTTTATACATTAACAGTTTAGCATTTTAATGCTATGACGTCAATACATTAGAAAGTAATCTTTATCAACTAATCCTAATAGTTTAAGTGCAAAAAATTTCAGCAGCAAAAACACAAACTTAAAGGCTTATCTTCGGCCTCAACCCAGCACCTAGGTCTGATGTAGTAAAATCGCAATATGTATTACCTATACCTTCTCTACAGTCAGAATATCAAAGAGTATTATATCGGCACCACCCCAGATCTGAAGAAGCGATTTTACTCCCACAACGCCGGAAAGAATATTGCCACCAAAGCTGGAAAACCTTGGAAGCTTGTTTATTATGAAGCTTATCCAACAAAAGAGGACGCTGTTTCACGAGAGCATAAATTGAAGCGATACGGCCAGGCACTCAGACAGCTTAAGGCGCGAATTACTTCAATAGATCAGACCTAGGTGCTGGGTCAATATCTTGAAAGACCTTATAAACCGCCATACCATATTAGTATCTGACAGATTGATGCTTATGGCAATATATCAAGCAGGGGTAGAAGGTTTAGACACCTGCCGTGTGCCGGGAATCTTCTGCCCTAGAGGCTGTATTAGGGCTAGCGAATTCAGAATATTTATCCTGCTCTATCCCTGCTCGCTGCTCAGTTTTGCCGTATTCTTTAAATTTCTTTTTGAATTCGTCATGTGCATAAAAATCTACTGGGTCAATTGAGTCGTGATCAAATGCTTCTTGTTGTCTGCGAAGCCTCAATATACGTTCAGCTAAGTGTCTCCTATCGCTTTCAATTGCACCCAGTTCATGGCGATTTATAAGATTTAGTTTACTTCGTGCGAGAGCTACTTCTTGATCATGACGCCTGATGAATTTCTTTATTCTACGTCTGTGCTCTCCGCCTAGACCAAAGAGTCCGTCATCATACATCTGGTCTTGGTCCCTTTGTTCTCTCCAGTTACTATATATTCTCCAAGCCTTAAAATACTCCCGCAAACCTCGAACTATCGGTATCCTCCCGTTGGGTCGTTTAAGGTTCCCCTTCAACTCTCCAGGAGAGATTTCAATCTGTTCCTCAATACGTTTTACGGCTTGTCGGTGCTCCTTGCCTTGACGGAGCAAGCTTATTCGCGGGTCTTCAGGGCCAACAGGGGTTTCTCTTGTTGGCTCAGCGCCCCAGTTAATCCCTAGTTTTCTCAATCGTTCGCCGGCAGCGCCACTGCTTTTGGCGTGTATCAGATAATCTATCGATATACCATGTTCTGCAGCGTCTCGAACAATATCTTCAGGGATGCCATGCCTTTTTGCTTTATCTTCCGGTATCTCTTCCTCTGGTTTAGGGCTTTTTCTTTTAGCGCCTCCGAATCGTCCGTATTCCCGCCAACTCTGTTCTTCTTCATACTCACGCCGCGCAGTATCTTCTATCGATTCAACAGTATCTCCTAATGCCGCAGCTCCGATCTTTTCAGCAGTATCTGAGCTTCTACGCTCTCTGTTACCAGGCGCTTCATGCCGCAGGTTGCCATCGGACTCGTTATTGTCTATCGATTCGTCTGGTTCTGGGCCATTTTCGGGGCTGTTCATGCTTATCTTTAAATTACGAGTACACTATAGCACAGTTTTTGTCATTAGTCAAGCCAAGCGGGCTTTAAAGCGGGGTTAGGCCTTTAGTTACGAGTCTGGCGCGGTCTGCAGTAGCTGCAGCCTGTGCAACAGCACGCGCATTAGCAATTTGCGCAGGAGTTAGACCTTGAGCAACGGCCTCCTGCTCGGCTCTTTGTACACGTGCGGCCAACTCGTTGTGAGC
>Ga0187892_10006889_pt1 | contig 16575 bp, 9 predicted proteins | sample MA1701073metaG_FD_139345 | JGI IMG/M metagenome (GOLD analysis project Ga0187892, IMG submission 139345) | Bio-ooze microbial communities from a basaltic lava cave in the Kipuka Kanohina Cave System on the Island of Hawaii, USA - MA170107-3 metaG ... | reverse complement strand
GCCGGCGACGCGCGCGGGACTTCGCGTCGCGTGGGCCGGGGACTTCTCCGGGCACGACCGCCGCGCCCGCGTGAACCGCGAGCTGGCGGCCGCGCTGGACGCGCGCGGGCTCCGGCTCGAGACGCGCGCCCCGGGCGCGGGCCCCGACGTGCTCGTCTCGCACGCGAGCCAGCCGCCCGGGCGCGACCCGTCGGCGCGCCGGCACGTCTGGTTCGCGGCGCACGACCTGGGCGGGCTGCCGCCCGCGTGGGCGGGGGCAGCCGCGCGCTTCGACGAGCTGTGGGTCCCCTCGCGCGCGACGAAGCGCATCTTCGCGGACGCCGGGATCGTCGCCTCGAAGATCGTGGTCGTGGAGCCGGGGATCGACCTCGCGCGGTTCACGCCGGACGCGCCGCCGCTCGATCTCCCCACGAAGAAGCGCTTCCGCTTCCTCGCGCTCGGCTTCGAACCCGCCCGCGAGGGGATCGCGAAGCTGCTCGACCTCTACGGCCGCACCTTCGACGCCGGCCAGGACGTGGCGCTCGTGCTGCACTTCCCGACGGCCGGGGTCGCGATCGACGAGCTCGGCCGCATGGTCCGCAAGCATCAGTTCCACGGCGACCCCGAGATCGTGCTCCTGGACCAGCCGCTCGAGGACCGGGACCTGCCGGGTCTCTACACCGCGTGCGACGTCCTCGTCGCTCCGTTCCATGCGGCCTCCTACGGCCTGGCGCTGCGCGAGGCGCAGGCGTGCGGGCGGCCCGTGATCGCGACCGAGGGGGGACCGGGAGCCGAGCTGGTCGGCGAGACCACGGGCTTCCCCATCCCGGCCTCGCGCTTCCAGGGGCAGGGGGGGGCGACCGTCGGCCGGTGCTGGACGCTCGTGCCGCAGCCGCACGTGCTCGAGCGAGTGCTCCGGTACGCCTTCGAGAATCAGGACGAGGCGCGGGCGCGCGGGGCGGCCGCGGCCCGGCTGGCGCGGGAGCGCTTCGGGCGCGACGACGCGGCCCGGATCGTGTGCGGGCGCCTGGCGGCGCTGGCCGGGGACGGGCCGGTCGTCGCTCCTGAGCCGATCCGGCTGTTCGTCCCGGCCGACGTGCAGGTCTCCGCGGTCCCGGGCCGGCCGGTCGTCGCCGCGGGGCCCGAGCCCGAGCGCGGCGGCTTCGCCGTGCAGCTCCGGGAGGAGCTCGAGCGGTGCGACGACGACCTCGTCGCGGTGGCCACGGGGAGCTTCGAGGCGACGCGCGACGCGGTGGGCGACCTGGCCGCGCGGCTTGCCGGGGGCGGGCACGCGGCGGTGGTCGAGACGCCCGGCGGCGCGCTCGCGGTGCTGCGCGCGGGGAGCCTCCGCGGGCACGGCTGGCTGGAGCCGCTGTTCCAGGGGCCGGCGGCGGTGCTCGAGTCGCTCCGCGCGGCGCGGGCGGCGGGGCTCGAGGTCCACGACGTTGCCGCGGCTGCGGTGAGCTTCGCGCCCGCCTCCGAGGCGTTCGCGCGGGATCGCGCGGCCGTGGCGGCGCTGGCGCGGGCGGAGGCCGCCGCGGAGAAGGACGACGCCGAGCGCGCGCTCGACGCGCTGACCGAGGCGCTGCGCCTCAAGCCCGACTATCCGGAGGCACTGCGGCAGAGCGGGCGCCTGCTCCGGCGCCTGGGGTGCGCGCGCGAGGCGATCCGCTCGTTCGAGTGTCTCGTGCAGGCGAGCCCGGCGGACTCCGCGGCGCATCGCGAGGCGGGCGAGACGCTGCTCGAGGCCGGCCTGCCGGTGGAGGCTGAGCGGTGCTTCCTGCGGGCGCGGCGGCTGAACCACTGGGACCCTGCCGTCCACCGCGGGATGGCCTACGCGCGCTTCGACCGGAAGCTCTTCCGCGACGCGCTGACGTGGATGCGGGGGGCGCTCCGGCTCGATCCGGCCAACGTGGAGATCGCGGTCGATTGCGCCGCGATCCTCCAGGCGGCGGGGCGGCGGAGCGAGGCGCTCCAGTTCCTGCGCTCCTACCAGGCGCTCCATCCGCACCCCGAGCTGGAGGCGCTGGTGGGCTCGCTCGAGCAGGAGCCGGCGGCGCCCGTCGAGGGCGCGTCCGAGCCGAAGCGCGGGCTCCGCGTCGTGCTGCCCACCCGGTCGTGAACGCGCCGCTCCGGGTCCACGTCGAGGGGGACGTGGCGGCGTGCCATTCGTTCGCGAGGATCAACCGAGAGCTGACCGCGCGCCTGGGGCGTGACGCGCGTTTCCAGATGAGCGTGCGCGAGACGGGCGCGGCCGCGGCGCCGGGCGGATCGCCGCGCGACGTGACGATCGTCCACCGGTGGCCGCCGGTATTGGAGCCGCCGGCGGTGGGCCGGTGGGTCTGGTGCCAGCCGTGGGAGTTCGGCGCGCTGCCGCGCACGTGGGTGGAGGCGGCGCGGGGGGCGGACCGGGTGTGGGCCTTCTCGACCTACGTGCGCGAGGTCTACCGCGCGGCGGGATTCCCCGTCGAGCGGATCGCGGTGCTCCCGCTCGGGGTCGATCCGGCGGTCTTCCGGCCCGAGGGACCGCGCCATGCGCTGCCCGGGGATCGGCGGCTCCGGCTGCTCTTCGTGGGGGGCACGATCTGGCGGAAGGGCGCGGACGTGCTGCTCGAGGCCTGGCGGCGGGCGTTCCGGGCGGACGATCCGGTGCTCCTGGTGGTGAAGGAGTTCGGGCAGCAGGGCGTCTATCGCGGGAGCACGCGGACCGAGGAGGTGCGCGCGCTGGCGCGGGGCAGCACAGGCGCGGCGCCCGTGCTGCTCATCGAGGACGAGCTGGACGACGCGGCGCTGGCGTCGCTGTATCGGGCGTGCGACGTTCTGGTGCACCCGTATCGGGGCGAGGGGTTCGCGCTGCCGGTGGCGGAGGCGATGGCGTGCGGCGTGCCGGCGGTGGTGACGGGCGGGGGCGCGTGCGACGACTTCTGCGACGACGCGAGCACGTGGCGCTTGCCGGCGCGGCGGCGGGCGGTGCAGCCGAACGGCTATCCGACGCTGGGCGAGGCGTGGGTGCTGGAGCCCGATGGGGACGCGCTGGTCGCGACGCTGCGCGGGCTCGTGAGCGACCGCGAGGGGATCGCGCGGCGGGGGGCGGCGGCGCGGGCGCGGATCGCGCCGTTCACGTGGGACCGGTTCGCAGCGCTGGCGGCGGCCGATCTGCTCGCGCACGGCCGGGGCGAGCCGCGGCGGGGCCGCGTGGCGGCGGACCGGGCGGCGGCGGCGGCGATACGGGCGGATGCCGCCGTGGCGCACGGCGAGGGGCGGCGGGAGGAGGCGGCGCGGCTGCTGGAGCGGGCGGTGGCGCTGGACCCGTGGGCGGCGGGGGTGTGGAGCGACCTCGCGGTGATCCTGTGGGAAGGCGGCCGCGAGGCCGCCGCGTGCGTGGCGCTGCGCCGCGCGCTCGACCTCGACCCGACGGACCGCGACGCGCGCGCGAACGCCGAGGCGCTGGGCGCGGGGGCGGCGGCCCCGGCCGGTTCACCGAGGTAAGGAACGCGAGCTCGTTTCAAACCGAGTTCGATTCGCTGGCGGCCTGCGATTGTCTTGGCGCTGGGCCTACATATGGGCCCATGCCAGCAAAGACGCGGACCCGACCCAGCGGACGGAAAGGGAACAACGGCCGACCCCTCCGACTGCCGGTGCTCATCGAGCAGGATGAGGACGGCCTCTACGTCGCCACCGTACCTTCCCTGAAGGGGTGCCACTCGCAAGCGAGAGATCTGGAAACGGTGCTCCGGCGCATCCGAGAGGCAGCGCTCCTCTGCCTGGAAGTCCAGGGAGAGCCCCCCCCGCACGTGTTCGTAGGGGTCCACCACGTCGACCTGACCCGTTGAGTGCCGGCCACCAGTCGGTTCTCAGCGATCTCTCATCGTCCAAAGGTCGCCGAACGCATCTCCGGGCGGCAGGCCCCGCTCGGGGTTTCCCCCAGGAACGCCCCCGAACAGCACGAGCGCTGCTCGCACGGGATCGAAGGCCAGGCCGAACGTGGCGCGGGGCGACGGATGCACCGAGGTCGAGACCTGTGTCCAATACGAGCCGTTCCATTCCCAGGCATCGGAGAAACACACCCCGCGATTGGTCGTCCCGCCGAAGAGGACCAGTCGGTCGCCCCGGGCCTGGACGAGCCCGTGTCCCCATCGCTTCGCCGGCTTCTGCAACACGGAAGCCTCAGTCCACTCGGTGCCGTCCCATTCCCAGGTTTCGGAGCGGGCCAGGCCCTTCTCGTCCTGCCCGCCGAAGAGCACAACATTCCCCGTTGCCGCATGCCAGGCCATCGAAGCCCGGGTCAAAGGGAGCGGCTGCCGGGACGGAAGGGCCTGGCTCCACGCCATCCCGTTCCATTCCCAGGTCTCGCTGAGGGGTTCCCCGGCGAATTCGCCGCCGAAGAGCACCATGCGGTCGCGTCGCGCGTCATGGGCCATCGTCGCATGCGTGCGCGGTCCGGGGGTCGGGGCCATGGGGGGAGAACCGGCGGTCCAGGAGATTGCCGGTTGGGTCCACGCGTGGCCGTCCCACTCCCAGGTGTCGCCCAGCTCCCCTGAGACCGTGGACCCTCCGAACACGAACGTCCGGCGGCGGACGGGATCGTATGCCATCGCGTGACCGAGCCTCGGTTCGGGAGCGCACTCGAAGCGCTCCTCCCAGTGCGTGCCATCCCACTCCCAGGTGTCGCCTCGAATCGTCTGGTCCCTGCCCCCGAAGAACACGAGACGCGCGCGCGCGTCGTCCCATGCCATCGCGTGCCCGAAACGGGCGGTCGGAGCCGGGGGCCCGCCGGCGCGGAGCCAGTCCCGGCCGTCCCATTCCCAGGTCTCGCCCTCGAGCAATTCGCCATAGTGGAGAACGACACGCGCGCGGCCGGCGTCGAAGGCGAAGGCTTTCGGGAGACCAGAGGGCGGACGGTGCGCCGGCGGCGCCTCGGACCACGTCGTCCCGTCCCACTCCCAGGTGTCGTTCATCGCTCCTCCCTCGCCCCAGCCCCCGAACAGCACGAGACGACGCCGCCGCGAGTCGCAGGCGAGACCGGCCTCCCGGCGCGCTGGAGGGGATCGGAGCGGCGAACGCCGGCTCCAGACGCTCCCGTCCCATTCCCACGTGTCCGCGTATGGAGTCGAACGCTCGTTCCCCTCGAACGAGGCGCCCCCGAAGAGGACGACCGTGCGTCGAGCGGAGTCGAAGGCGAGGGCAGGGCCGGTCCGAGGCCGCGGACCAGGCCCGCCCGTCGCCTCCGTCCACTGTTCGCCGTCCCACTCCCAGGTATCCCCGAGAGAGGGGACCTTGCGGCAGCGACAGGGCTGTCCGCCGAAGAGCACGGTTCTCCCCCGCGCCTCGTCCCAGGCCATCGCATGGCCCTCGCGCGCGGGCGGCGCGCGCTCGGGGTTCCGTTGGATCCACTCACCGCCGGCCAGCTCCCAGGTGTCGGCGTGACAGCCGTCGCCGTGCACGTGACCGACCCCGCACCAGCCCGCTCCGCCGCTGTAGGTCAGTCCGCCGAACAGGACCAGCCTTCCCCTCAGTCGGTCGAAGGCCAGGGCATGGCGCTCGCGCCTGGAGGGCGCCTGGCCCGTGGAAACTGGCGCCCACTTCGTGCCCAGCCGGGCCCACACGTCGCAGAAGCCGTGGCCGGGGAGCGTGCCGACGAGCAGGAGGCGCCCACGATCGTGGTCCCAGGCCAGACGAGCGGCCGGATGGAATGGTGGGACCACTCCGACCTGAGGGACCCAGTCGAGCTGCCCGTGCGCTGAGGGCCCGATCAGGAAACAGGCGCAGAGGACAGCGGCGCGGAAGCGGGCCATGGCCTCCCCAGGATACCCGGACCCTCTCGGAGCGCCGCGGCCCGCGGCCCGGCCGCCGCGGCGCTGCTCGTGCACCCGTACGTCCGCTCGACGAGGTGAGGTCGCGCGGGCGCTCTTCTCGGTCGCCGAGCTCGTGGGCGCCCTGGAGAGCGCGCAAGTCGTGGGGATCCTCCTTGTCCGGTTGGGGCGGTTTCCGCACTTGGAAGTGCGGTTCCGCTTTCTCGTCCGCTCCGCGAGGAGCTTGGGCGACGGCCGCGGGCCAGGAGGCAACCATGAACAACGGGCTCGAGCGAAGTACCGGTGATCTGGCTCGTGGGAACAACCCGGCCCCTCGCGCACGGGGGCTCTCGACGCGCGTCTGGTTCCTGGCCGCGACCCTGATCGGGTTGCCGGCCTGGTCCGGAGAAGCTCCGGATCATCCCCCGGCTCCCCCCCCGGGAGGCGGGGAGCGGACCCCGGCCTGGGAGGCCTTCGAGCAGGCCCTCGGCTCCGGCTGGATGGTCTGGGCCGATCCGCACACGGGGTCCCCGAGTCTGGTCTCCGGACCCGGGCTCGACGCGGGAGGACCGGTCGCCGCCGATGACGAGGGAATCGCGCGCACGCGGGCCCGGCTGGAGGAGCTTCGCGATCTCCTGGGCGTCGAGGACCCCTCGGCCTTCGTCCTCGAGCGGGCGGTGGAGGCCGAGAGCCCGCACGGCCACCGCATGGTGACCATCACCTTCCAGCAGAAGGTCCGGGGGCACGACGTCTGGCATCAGGCGACCGGAGGGACCGTCGATCATCGGGCGGCCGTGAAATTCCACTACAACGGGACGCTGGGGCGGCTCTCGACCTTCGGGTCGACCGCGGTCCCGGGTCTCTTGCTCCCCGAGGCGACGCGCCTCCAGGAGGACGAGGCGGTGGAGCAGGCGCTCCGCGACGTGGTCCCCTCCTCCCTGCGGAAGGTCGCGGTCCGCAGCTACGTCTCGGTCCGTGGCCCGCGGCGGTTCCTGGCCCGCGAGGTGGAAGTGGTCACCGACGATCCGCCGCACGACTGGCGGTTCATCTTCGACGCCGCCACGGGCACGCTCGAGGAGCGGCGTGACGACCTGCGCCACGCGGACGTCGTGGGGACCGTTCGCGCCGGCACCCTGAACTTCCCCCCCGGTCCGGGCTCGCCCGGCAGCACCTTCATCCAACGGATCCAGCGGGACCTGCGCGTGACCCAGAGCAATCCGCCCGGAGGAAGCGCGTTCACGGACCGCTTCGGGGACTTCCGGATCCCCAACCCGGGGACTCAGTACGTGACCGTCACGGGTCGCTTCCAAGGAGCCTGGTCCACGGTCTTCGACCAGTCGGGAAACGGAGATCTGTCCTTCTCCGCGCAGGGATGGACCGGGACCCAGATCAGCATCACGATGAACCCCTCGAACGTCAGCGAGTTCGAGACCGCGGAGGCCAGCGCCTTCTACTACACGACCGCCATCCGCAACCTGATCGCGAACTACCTCCCGGCCTACACGGGGCTCGCCTCGCTCCCCACCTACGTGAACCTGGGGAACACCTGCAACGCCTACTACGTGGGCGGAACCATCAACTTCTTCCGATCCGGGAACGGGTGCAACAACACGGCCTACCAGGAGGTCGTGGGGCACGAGTACGGCCACGCGTTCCACGCCTGGTTCCACGGGAACACGAACCCGGCCGGGTTCTCGGAGGGGATCGGCGATCACCTCGGGAGCTACCTCGCCGGCGGGGAGCGCCAGATCGGGCGGAACTTCCGGACGAACGGCGGCAACATCCGGGACTATCGCGCCGGCGGCGCCGCCAGCCTGACGCAGTGGCCCTGCACGAACTGCGAGGTGCACCGCGCGGGCGAGGCCTGGGCCGGCTTCACCCTCGATCTCCGCGACAACCTCATCGCCACGATGGGGAACTCCGCCGGGAGCGACTGGGCCAGCCGGATCACGATCGCCCAGTACAGCACCGATCCGATCAACGAGGTGGCCGCGCTCCTCATGGTCTACTACCTGGACGACAACGACGGGAACCTCGCCAACGGCTCGCCGCACTGCGCGGAGATCACGAGCGCCGCGCGGCGTCACGGTTTCCCGCTCCCGCTCGCGGTCCCCGGCGCCTGCGGCGGCGACCCGCCGGACCCGGTCCCGCAGTACCGGACGCCGGTGCTCGAGGCCGGGATCAACAGCGTCAGCGGGGACCACTCGCCGGCCCTGGACAACACCAAGCGGACGATCTGGTTCTCGTCCATCCGTCCGGGGAGCGAGCACTACGACATCTACGCCGCCACCCGACCGGACCTGGCCTCCCCCTGGAGCACGCCGGTGCCGGTGCCGGAGCTGAACTCGCGGAGCAACGATCATCTCCTCTGCGTGGCGGGGAACGGGCTCACGATGATCCTGACCTCGGGGCGGGGAGGACTGGGGGACGATCTCTGGCAGGCGACGCGGGTCCACGCCAGCCTTCCCTGGAACGCGCCCATCCCGCTCACGATCCTGAACAGCCCGGGCTTCGACGGCGATCCTTCGCTCTCCAGCGACGGGCTCGAGCTCTTCTTCAGCTCGGATCGCGCCGGGAGCCTGGGAGGCGGTGCGATCTGGACCTCGACCCTGGTGGGCGCGAACTGGTCCCCGCCCACGCGCATCGAGCTGCTCGACAGCGCCGGCCAGGACCACTCCCCCTGCATCTCACAGGACGGGTCGTGGCTCCTCTTCGCGCGTACTCCGCCCGGGAGCGTCTTCAGCGACTGGTGGCTCGCCCATCGCCCCACGCGGGGCTTCGGATGGCTGGTGCAGCGCCGCATCGACGAGCTGAACTCGACGCTGTGGGAGTTCAACGGCGACCTCACGAACGACGACTTCTCGTTCTTCTTCTCCCGCGGGTCGGGACAGCAGGCCGGGATCTACCGGGCCGACCGGGTGTTCCCGAGAGTGCTGGGTCCGACCTCGGCGCGCGCGGGGAGCCTGCAGACCTTCTCGCTGCGCCGCGATCCCGGAGACCTCGGGGTCCTCGTGCTGTCCCCCCAATGGCTCCCGCCCACCACGATCCCGGGAATCGAGGGAGTGCTGCTGGTCACCCCCCTCGTGGTCGTGGCCAACGACAACCTGGATCAGAACGGGCTCCTCAGCGCCTCGATGGTCGTCGCGAACCTCCCCGGCATCCCGATCTACTTCCAGGGTCTGGCCCAGGACGCGGCCGGGCGGCTCTACTTCTCGAACCGGCTCACCTTCCTCCACCTTCCGTAGTCGCGAGGGAAGGGAGGGTACGACGGCGCCGGAGCAGGGACGCCCGTCGCGCTCACCGCGCGCGACGGGCGCGATCAAGAGCAGGCCGGCCCCGGCGCACGGCCACGGCTCGCCACGGCTCCGCCGCGGCGGGCTACCCGAAGACGTCCTTCAGCCGGTCCTTGGCGCTCGCGCTGAACGTGGAGCTGATCGCCTCGCGCGGCTGACCGCCCGAGGGTTTGCCGTCGCGCTTGCGGAAGATCTCCGCCAGCCGCACGACCGCCTCGTTCGCGTAGAGGCGCACCATGCCCAGCGTGGTCTTCTCGTCGAAGATCACCGTCATCAGCGACTTGTCGCCGACCAGGCAGAGCTGGATGTTGTCGCGCTTCCCCTGGTGGAAGAGGACCGAGAACTCGACCTCGCCCAGCAGACGGGCCATCTCGCGCGTCGCCGCGAACGAGCCCGCCACCAGCGCGGAGATCGTGTCCAGGTCGAACGACGAGGTGTTCCCCCGCCGCGTGACCATGTGCCCCTCCTTGTCCACCAGGAGGGCGCACTTCGCGCCGGACGCCTCGAGGAACTCCTCCAACACCGCGTCGATCTTCTCGATGTCCTCGCGGTAGAAGATGAGCCTCTGCTCGCGCAACCGATCCTCTTCACGCATGGGCGGCATTCCCTTCTGCGTCTCGACTCAACCGACCAGGTTGTCCTTGAAGAGCCACCAGACCGCTCCCGCCACGGCCAGGACCAGGAAAGCGAAGAGCAGCCAGGTCATCTGGCGGCCCCCCTCCTCCTTTTGTTTCTGCAGAGGGGGCGCCGCCGTTCTGGCGGCAGCCGCCCGTCGAGAACCCGGCTCAGCGGACCGTCGCGCCGGAGCAGCGGGTCCGCGAGACTTCGGCTCCGGGCTCGTCGCCCCCTGGCGTCCGCGCCCGGGCTCGAACGTCGCCGGCGGATCCGGGGCCCGGCTGGGCGTCCTCCACTCGGGCGCCCGCTGCTGGGCCTTGGCCTCCGCCGGCGCGCGCGCGGCCGGCGCCATCGCCGGGGCCGCGGCGCGGCCCGCCGACGCCGTGGCCACCTCCGTCGCGCCCACGGCGACCGCGGCCGGCGCGCGATCCTCCCGGTCCCCCTTGTTCAGGCTCTCGAGCACCAGCGAGGAGAGGCTCTTCAGCGTGGGGAAGACCCCCTCGCCCGTGATCGCCACCGCCTCGAAGGTCGGGACCTTCAGCTTGTTGACCCGCTCGTCCAGCGTACGGATGTCGAGCGCGTCCGGCAGGTCGCGCTTGTTGTACTGGATCACCACCGGGACGTCCTCGAGCCGCCGGCCGTACTCGGCCAGGTTCTCCCGGAGGTTCTCCCAGGACTCCAGGTTCTCCTCGAGCTTCGACGGCGAGGAGTCGGCCACGAAGATGATCCCGTCGGTCCCCTGGAGCACCAGCTTCCGCGTCGAGTTGTAGTAGACCTGTCCCGGCACGGTGTAGAGCTGGAACTTGGTCCGCATCCCGGCCACGGTCCCGAGGTCCAGCGGCATGAAATCGAAGAAGAGCGTGCGGTCCCCCTCGGTCGCGATCGAAGTCAGCTCACCGCGGTTCTGCGACGGCGCCTTCTTGTGCACGATCTCCAGGTTGGTCGTCTTGCCCGAGAGTCCGGGACCGTAGTAGACGATCTTGCAGTTGACCTCTCGGAGCGCGAAGTTGATCTGCACCATGAAGCCAGCTCTCCCCAGTCAGACGCCGATCCGACTCCGCCTCCGGAGCCGGCTCGCCGCCGCCATCACCTCGAGCAGCAGCGCGTCGGCGTTCGCCGACGGCTCCGCCAGGACCGCCAGGTAGCCCATCTCCAGGTCGGCCAGCAGGATCTTCGCGTATTCCGCGCTGATCACGGCCCGCACGGGAGGACCCAGGCCCGCCTCCCGGAGCATCTCGACCGTCTTGCCGAGCAGCTCCGAGCCCATGGCCGCCAGGAAGTCCTGGTCCTCCTGCCGCACGAGCGCCGACGTGGCCAGTACGCCGTCGGGCGTGGACACGAGGCTGCCCCGGACGCCGGGCGTCCGGTTCAGCTCTTCCAGGATCTCCTGCATCGCTCTCGCCGACTTTCTCAGGTTCGTGCCACGGCCGGAGTCTGCGGCTCCGGACCGCCCTCGACCGGGACGACGGAACGCGAAGCGCGCTCGAAGACCTCCTCCACCTGATGGAGGAGCCGCTCGATCTGGAAACCTCCGTCCACCAGGAGCGCGACGGTCAGCCCGCGCATCCCGGCGAACAGGAGCCGGCCGAAGGGCCCCTCGAACACGGCCCTTCGGAGCTCGCCCGCGTCCATCTTTCGGGCGGAGTACCGCGTGGCCTTTAGCAGGCGGACCGCAAGCGAGCCGAAGGCGGCCACGCTCTGGGGCCCGATCTCGACCAGCACCTCGCCCTCCCGGAGCACCGCCAGCGACCGCACGCCGCGGAGCGAGCGCAGCGCGCGGCCGCCCCGTTCGGCGCGGGCGCGCAGCTCCGCCTCGTCGGGAAGCGCAGCCTCGGCCATGGCGGTGAAGGTGCGGAGCAGCCGCCCGCGGCGCTCGACCTCGAACAGCAGGGACTCGATGTCCCTGCCCGAGGGCTCCATCCGGGTCAGGTCTTCCTTGAGGGCGCGCGCCCACTTCTCGGTCGGGTCCAATTCCAGCAGGCGGTCCAGGTGCCGGATCGCCAGCTCGGGCGCACCGAGCGACGCGTAGAGGTCCGCCAGGAGCACCCGCGGCCGCCGCCCCTCGGAGCTGAGGTCCGCGGCCCGCTCGAGGTTCTTCAGCGCCATCCCGCCGTCGCGGGCGAGCAGCGTCTTCTTGAACCGCTCGGCGCGGATCTCGCCGAGCATGAGCCAGGCGCGCCCGTCGTGCGGGAAGCGGAGCCGCGCCTCGTCGCAGAGCGCCTCGGCCTCGGGGATCTCGCCCAGCTCCCGGTGCAGGCTCGCGAGCTGCACGTAGATGCCCGGGTCGGGCCGTCGCCCCAGCGCCTCGCGGAGGCGCTGCATGGGCACCCGCCGCTCCTCCCGCTTCAGGGTCCGGGCGAGGTCGAGGAGCCCGTTGTAGTCGGGGAAGAGGGCCAGCCCGCGCTCCAGGAGCGCCGAGGCCGCGGCCGTCTCTCCCCGGGCGAACAGGCGCTCCACTCCGGTGACGAGACTCCCGGGCGTCGGATCGCGGAGAGCCTCCCATCGGAGGCGCGCCAGCGCCACCTTCCGGCCAACCTCTTTCAGTGGATTCAAGGGCACGATCTCCGGAGCGGGCGAGGCAGGCGCCGGCCCGGGGGTCTCTATCGGACCCGCGGGACGGCTTTCTTGAAACGCGAAAAGGGGTCACTCCTCATTTTTCCCGCGGCGGGAAAAATGAGGAGTGACCCCTTTTCGATAGCTAGTGCTCCTGGTGGTAGCCGAACAGCTTCCGGCCCGTGCCGAGGAGGATCACGTGTTCCGGCCCGCCGATCACGCGCGCATCGGGCGCGCCCGGAAGCTCGCGGCCCCACAGGAGCTCGAGGGTCGTGCCCTCGTGGACGCGCAGCGCCCCCGGCACCGTCACGACATAGATCGCGCCGCCGATCACCCGCGGCGGGCCGGACGGCGGACCGTCCGGACCTGACCTCGCCATCTCCCGTCCGCTCTCGAGGTCGAAGGCGGTCAGGCCCCCGTCGCGTCCCGCCACGACGAGGCGGCCGTGGGAGACCACGGGAGGCACCGGCACTCCGGCCGGCACCTTCGTCTCCCAGGCCGGGACGCACTGCGGGAGCTGGAGGAGCACGACCCGCCCCGACTCGGTCACCACCGCGAGCCGATCGGGCGCGGCCAGGAGGAGTCCGGTCACCGCGCCGGGACCAGCCTGGAACCGCCCCGCCTCCCCGCCGTCCGAGACGCGGAGGGCGAGCACGAGGCCCCCGCGCGTCCCCACGAAGAAGCGGTCGCCGTCGCTCACCGGGGCCAAGCCCGGGGCGGCCTCGACCGCCTGTTGCCACCGCGGCTCCCCAGTCGTGGTCGCGAGCGCGCTGACGCGTCCCCCCGTGCCGGCCACGAGCACGAGGTCGCCCGAGGGGACCGGCGCCCCGCGCCCGAGCCCCTCCACCGGACGGCGCCAGAGAGCGCGCCCCTGATCCAGCGGATCGAGGCAGTGGACCTGGCCGTCGCCGGCCACCAGGAAGAGGAGCCCGCGCCACAGCACCGGGGTCGAGGTGACGTCGGTGAGCCCCTGGAACTCGTAGGACCAGAGGAGGCGCCGCTGCGAGAGCTGGAGCGCGTGGAGCTTCCCATCGCGGCCTCCCGCGTAGAGAACGCCCGCCGAGAGCGCCGGCTCCGAGACCAGCACGACCGGGGTCTCGAACTGCCACGCCGGGGAACGCGCCAGCGCCACCTCGACCACGCCGTCCGCCTCGGGGGCAACGGCGGCGGCGAGCGGCTCGTAGCCCTCGTGCTCGAACCGCCAGACGATGCGCCCCGCCGGCGCGCGCAGCACCAACGGGGTCTGGCCGAGCCGCGCGCCCTCCTCCGAGAGGACCGCGGCGCCCGGGGGATGCGAGACCACCCGGACCGGGAAGCGGAGGTCGCGCGCCACCGCCGCCCGCGCGAACTCCTTCTGGAGCGCGCGGAACTGGATGTGGGCCTGCTCCACCTGGCCCTGGCCTTCCAGCTCGCGCGCCTTGCGCCAGGTCGCTTCGGCCTCGCGCAGGTAGCGCTCGAGGTTCTCGATCTTGCCCGTGAGGTCCTCGCGCGTGACCCACTCGCGGCGCGGCGCGGCGTCGCGCGTCTGCCGGAAGAGGTCGAGAGCCGCCTCCAGGTCGTCCCGGTGCAGCGCCTGGTGCGCATCGCGATAGGTCTTCTCCGCCCTCTTCTGCTCCGCTGCGATCTGCTCCTCGCGCCGTCGCTCTTCGGCCTGGCGCTCCCGGGTGCGCTCCGTGCGGATGCCGTCGAGCCCGCCGATCGCTTCGTGCGCGCGCACGGCGGAGAGGCTCAGCGGATAGCGCTTGATGAAGGATTCGTATTGCCGGCTCGCTTCGTCGTAGTCCCCCTCTTTCAGGAGGTAGGAGACGTCGATGGTGTCGAGCGCGTAGGCGGCCTGGCGCTCGTAGTAGACGTAGAAGCCGATGAAGAGGAGGCAGTAGGCCACCACGCGCATGCCGGCCCGGCGGCGCCGGAGCCGGCGCAGCGCCTTGCGGCGGTCCTCGTCCACGCAGTCCAGGATCTCCTGGATGTCGTGCCGCGAGGGGTCCAGGGAGAGGATGCGCCGGTAGAGACGCGCCGCGCCGGCGTGGCTCTTCTCCACGAGGCAGCGCTCGGCCATCTTCTCGTATTCAGCGCAGGCCTTCCCGACCGCGCCCTGCTTGACGTAGTGCTGGATGAGCAGTCCCTGGAAGCGCGGCCGGTCGAGGTCGGCGGCCAGGAGGCGGCGCAGCATCTCCTCCGCCTTGTCGGCCTCGCCCAGCTCCAACAGGATCGCCACGAGGTGGCGGGCGGCCTCCGAGCTCTTGGCGGCGACGGGCTTGAGCTGCTTGGCGTGGCGGATCTGGAGGTCCACGAGGGCGGAGAGGAGCCCCGTGTCGGTGGGGAGCAGCGTCACCGCCTTCTCGAGGGCCTCGAGCGCCTTCTGCGGCTGGTTCTCCTTGAGGAGGTGCTCCGAGTAGACGCGGAGATGCGCGGCCGCGTCCATGGCCTCTCCGCGCCGCTCGTGGATCATGGCGAGGCGGAGGTGGGTCTCGGAGTTGTCGCGGCGGAGCACGAGGATGCGGCGGAAGAGCTTCACCGCCTCGTCGAGGCGGTTCTGCTTGTAGAAGTACTGGGCCTTCTCCTCCAGCTCGCGGAGCGAGAGCGGGACCGCGATCCCCTCGCGGACCAGCAACTGCATCACGCGGCAGACCCGGAAGCGCGAGAGGCCCGAGGCGACGACCACCTCGTTGAGGTTGCGGTTCCCGTCGAGGAGGTCGATCACCAGCGCGCGATCGCCGTTTCCCTCCGCCGCGCGTCCGAGCGGCCCGCGCGCCGCGGGGGAGGAGAGCTTGAAGATCTCCTCGAAGGAGGGGACCAGCTCCCGGATCGACTCCCACTCGTCCAGGCGGCGGTTCGCCTCCATGACCACCGACTCGATCGGGAGGAAGAGGGCGTCGGGCGCGCCCGCGGGGACGATGGAGGCGGGGTCGGACTCCTGGAACTCGAAGCGGGCGTTCTTGAGGAAGAAGAACTCGTAGAGGTCCTCGGCCACGCGGTCGCGGATCAGCGCGCGGGCCTCGTCCTCGTCCACGAGCCCCATCTCGAGGAGCGCCTGGTAGAGCGGCTTGTCGGGGCGCTCGAAGCGCTTCCGGGCGGCTTCGACGTCGCGGCCCATGAGGTTCTTGCGGCGAAGGATGTGGGCCAGGACCTCGGGGTCGTCGAACCCGCGCACCGGGTAGGCGGTGATGCCCTTCCGGGTGAAGAGGATGAAGCGCTTGCGCGCGTCGCCCTCCTGGTAGATGCGGAGGAGTCCCTCCTTCTGGTTCATGGACAGCATCTGACTCACGTGAGTCAGATCCATGCTCCCCAGATCGCCCTTGAGGGTCATCCTTGCTCCAGTGCTTCACCGCGGGGTACGGAGCCTCCGCCCGGAGGCCCGCTTTCCTATCGGCCCGCGGGGGGGGCGCGCTCAAGTCCGCGGCGGCCCTGGCCGGCCTCGGGCCTTTCTGTTAAGGTCTGCCCAGGCTCCTTTTCGGGACAGCGAGGCTGGTCATGACCGGCAGGAAGCTCGTGGAGAATCCGGTGGGCCGCGTGGCCGTGCGGCTCAAGCGTCTGGTGCAGAGGGGGCTCGTCGTCCCCTATCACCTCTTCCTCGGCGTCTTCCAGTTCCGTCACCGGAACCTCGGCGCGGCCGAGCGGCACTTCCTGCGCGTGCGGGACCTCGAGCCCGGACACTTCACCGCCCGCATGTACCTCGGGCGCATCTATTACTCGCTGGACGACTTCTTCCGAGCCGAGGAAGAGTGGTACGAGGCGCAGCGGATCGACCCGCGGCGCTTCCGTCGCGACCGTCTCCCGGAGGACTTCCGCCTCCGCTTCGAGGAGGGGGAGGACGTCGAGGAGGACGTCTTCGGGCTCGATCCCGCCGAGGAGCCGACGTTCCTCTCGGCCGAGCCCGACGAGGAGCCGCGTCCCGTGGCGCGCCGCTTCAAGCGCGGGGACTTCTCGAGCTACGAGGAGTATCTGCGGTTCAAGAACCGCCCGCCGATCTCGGCCGACGAGATCCGGCGCGTGGACTGGGACCGGCTGCTCAGCGACCGCATCGACGGGTGACGGGGTTAAGGTGAATGGAGTGGATGGAACAGGAGGTCGACCTGCTGTCCCTTCCTCAGGTGTTCGCCCTGTTGTCGTGGGTCTCATCAACCGGAACTTTGACTTCGACGGTCTACCCCGGCTCCCTCCTCGTCAACGAGCTTCCATCCGCAATCACGACCGAACGACCCACAGCGACCTATGCCCAGGGCCTCGTGTACGTCTCCACCTGGCTCACGTCTTTGGACGGCTTCGCTGTGTACGTGTTCAACCCTGCAAGTGGTTCATGGCCCGTCACGGGCGCCGGCGTGGGTGGAGTCCAGACTTGG
>Ga0187892_10006888_pt1 | contig 16576 bp, 16 predicted proteins | sample MA1701073metaG_FD_139345 | JGI IMG/M metagenome (GOLD analysis project Ga0187892, IMG submission 139345) | Bio-ooze microbial communities from a basaltic lava cave in the Kipuka Kanohina Cave System on the Island of Hawaii, USA - MA170107-3 metaG ... | reverse complement strand
GCCCGCACCGGCCCACCCCGGCACGGGCGTCACCCGCAGCGTGCTCGACACCGTCCGCCAGACCCTCGACGACCTGATGGCCGAGGACGAGCGGGTGGTCGTGCTGGGCGAGGACGTGGGCCTGCTGGGCGGGGTGTTCCGGGCCACCGACGGGCTCTATGCGAAGTACGGGGCGGAGCGGGTGATCGACACCCCCCTGGCCGAGTCCTCCATCGTCGGGATCGGCATCGGCCTGGCCCTGGCCGGGCTGCGGCCGGTGGCGGAGATCCAGTTCGCCGACTTCCTCCACTCCTGCGTCGACCAGCTGGTGAACGAGGCGGCCAAGATCCACTACCGCTCCAACGGCGACTTCTCCGTGCCCATGGTGGTGCGGGCCCCGTGGGGCGGCGGCACCCACCGGGCCATCTACCACTCCCAGGCGGTGGAGGCGATGTACGCCCACGTGGCCGGCATCAAGGTGGTCTGCCCGTCCACCCCCGCCGATGCGGCGGGGCTGCTGCGGGAGGCGGTCGACGACCCCGACCCCGTGCTGTTCCTCGAGCACAAGCTCACCTACCGGCGAGTGAAGGGCCTGGTGCCGGGAGGGAACTGGCGGGTACCCATCGGCGTGGCCGAGGTGGCCCGGTCGGGGGACGACATGACGCTGGTCACCTACGGCCGCCACCGCCACCTGTCGCTGGAGGCGGCCGAGTCGCTGGCCGAGGAGGGCTACTCGGTCGAGGTCATCGACCTGCGCACGATCTCGCCCCTCGACCAGGAGACGGTGCTGGCGTCGGTGTGCCGTACCGGGCGGCTGCTGGTCGTCCACGAGGACAACATCAGCTTCGGCGTGGGGGCCGAGGTGGCCGCCATCGCCGCCGAGGAGGCCTTCTACGACCTCGACGCTCCGGTACGGCGCCTGGCCATGCCCGACGTCCCCGCCATGCCCTACAGCGAGCCGCAGGAGTCGGCCCTGCTCATCGGGGCCGGCGACATCGTCGAAGCGGCCCGCTCACTGCTCGACGAGTAGAGGCGGGACGTCCTCGCCTCCAGGCGAACCTGGCCGCCGCCCGGTGGCGCTCGCCAGGTTGAGCAGGATCGGGGTCAGGTCGGCGATGAAGGACTCGACGGGCCTGGTGAGCGGGCTCTGCACGTCCCCAGTGTCGTCCATGAGAGGGGTACGGTCGTTCCGTGGCCGACGAGGGTGTCGTGGTCGAGGCGGCGGGCCGCGAGCTCGTCGTCAGCCACCCCGACAAGGTGTTCTTCGCGGAGCGGGGCGACACCAAGCTCGACCTGGTCCGGTACTACCAGGCCGTGGAGGGGCCCCTGCTGGCCGCCATGGGAGGGCGGCCGGTGCTGCTGCAGCGCTTCCCCAACGGGGCAGGCGGCTCGTCGTTCTTCCAGAAGCGGGTTCCCGACAATGCGCCCGAGTGGCTGGAGACCACGATCGTCAGCACGCCCAACGGCACCACGTCGCGAGCCCTGGTGGTTGCCGACCTGGCCCACGTGCTGTGGGCCGTCAACATGGCCTGCCTCGGCTTCCACGTCTGGCCGTCGCTGGCGGCCGACCCCGACCACGCCGACGAGCTGCGCATCGACCTCGACCCCACGCCGGGGGTGACGTTCCCAATGCTGCGGGAGGCGGCGACCGAGGTGAAGGCCCTACTCGACGAGGTCGGTGTGGTGGGGCTGCCCAAGACCACCGGCAACAAGGGCATCCACGTGTACGTTCGGCTGGAGCCGCATTGGACGTCCTACGACGTGCGGGCGGCGGCGGTAGCGGTTGCCCGGGAGTTGGAGCGGCGCCGGCCCGACCTGATCACCGCAGCGTGGTGGAAGGAGGAGCGGGGCACCCGGGTGTTCGTCGACTTCAACCAGAACGCGCCGCACAAGACGGTGTTCGGCGCCTGGTCGGTGCGGGCCCGGCCGGGCGCCCAGGTCTCCACCCCGTTCCACTGGGACGAGCTCGAGGCCGTCCACCCCGACGACCTGACCATCGCCAACGTGCCCGGCCGGGTGGCGGTGGGCGGCGACCCCTGGGGCGACATGGCACGCCAGTCGCTCGATCCCCTGCTGGCCATGTCCCGCCGTGACCTGGCCTCGGGGCTCCAGGACGCGCCGTGGCCTCCCGTCTACCCCAAGATGCCCGGCGAACCGCCCCGCGTCGCCCCCAGCAGGGCTCGCAAGTCGTGAAGTGATGTCTCCCGGTGACCTGCCTGGTCACCCTGAGACATCAGTACGAACGCCGACGTGGCTGTGCGGGGCCGGGCCATCAGCTCATCCGCAGGGGTGGACGAGGTCCACCTCGGGCAAGGGGACCGGGTCGTCCTGCTGGACCCGCCGTGTGGGGATGTCGACGGGGTACTCGCCGGTGAGGCAGGCCGTGCAGAAGCCCGAACCGGGGACGCCGGTGGCCCGCAGGAGGCGGTCGAGGTCGAGGTAGGCCAGGGTGTCGCAGCCGATGTAGTCACGCACTTCGGGAATGGTCAGGTCGGCCGCCAGGAGCTGGGTGCGGGTGCCGGTGTCCATCCCGAAGAAGCACGGCCAGCGGTAGGGCGGCGAGGCGATGCGCAGGTGGACCTCCGCCGCCCCCGCCTCACGCAGCATGGCGACGAGGGCCCGCATGGTCGTGCCGCGCACGATCGAGTCCTCGACCACCACCAGCCGCTTGCCGGCGATGTTCTCGGGCATGGGGTTGAGCTTGATGCGCACGCCCTGGGCCCGCTTCTCCTGACTCGGGGCGATGAACGTGCGCCCGATGTAGCGGTTGCGGACGAGGCCGTGGCCGAAAGGGATGCCGCTGCGGCGGGCGTAGCCCTCGGCGGCGGGGATGCCCGACTCGGGCACGGGCATCACCATCGCCTCCCGGGCCGGGTCCTGCCCGTCGGGCGGGAGCGGGGACTGCTCGGCCAGCAGTTCGCCCATGCGCTGGCGGGCGCTGTGCACGGTCTGGCCGTAGAGCTTCGAGTCGAGGCGGGCGAAGTAGACGAACTCGAACAGGCAGAGCTTGGGGTCGATCCGCTCCTCGGGGAAGGGCTGGACGGTCCGGGTGCCGGAGGCGTCGATCAAGACCATCTCGCCCGGGTCGAGCTCCCGCACGAAGTGGGCCCCCACGATGTCGAGGGCCGTCGTCTCCGACGCCAGGACCCAGCCGCCCTCCATCCGGCCCAGGCACAGGGGACGGAAGCCGTTGGGGTCGCGCACGCCGACGAGGCGGTGCTCGTCCATCAGGACCAGGGAGAAGGCGCCCTCGAGCAGAGGCAGCACCCGGCTCAACGCCTCCTGCAGGTCGCACCCGGTGGCGACGATCTCGTCGTGGAGCAACTCGGCGACCAGGTCGCTGTCGCTCGACACCATGCCGGGGAGCACGCCGGCCTGGTCGGCCAGCCGGGCGGTGTTGACCAGGTTGCCGTTGTGGCCCAGGGCGAATCCGGCACCGCCGGCGGAGCGGTAGATGGGCTGGGCGTTGCCCCAGGTACTGGAGCCGGTGGTGGAGTAGCGGACGTGGCCCACCGCCAGATGGCCCTGGAGGGGGGCCAGGGTGCGCTCGTCGAACACGTGGGTGACCAGGCCCATGTCCTTCACCACCGTGATCGAGTCACCGTCGCTCACCGCCAGCCCGGCCGACTCCTGGCCGCGGTGCTGCAGGGCGTAGAGGCCGGCGTAGGTCAACTGGGCGACAGGTTCACCAGGGGCGTAGATCCCGAAGACGCCGCAGGCTTCCTTGGGTTTTGGCTCGGCGGCGACGGCCTCTCCGGGGAGATGCGGCACTGAGGCATTCTCGCACAGGGCCACCCGGTGCTCGGGGACCGGTCAGTGCTCGACTGCGGCCGCCATGGCCGACGGCAGGGCGCCCGAGTACCGCTCGGCGGCGGCGGCCAGGTCGAGGTCGATCAGGCCGTCGACGACGATCCGCTCGCCACCCGCGGTGCCGAGCACGGTGGCCACTACCCCGGCCTCGCCGGCCCGGGCCAGCACCGCGTCAAGCCGGCCGGCAGGCACGCACACCACCACCCGGGACGGGGCCTCGGAGAACAGGGCGGCGTGCGTGGCGGTGGCGGCGACCGCCACCACCAGGCCGACGCCCGACCGCACGGCCATCTCGGCCAGAGCCAGACCCAGGCCGCCGTCGGCCACGTCGTGGGCCCCGGCCAGGTCGCCGGCACCGATCAGGGCGCCCACCAGGTGGGCCACGGCCAGGTGGGTGGCAGTGTCGAGGGCGGGCAGGGTGCCTCCGCGGTGGCCGTGGGCGGCGTCGGCCCAGCGGGAGCCGGCCAGGCCGAGCGCCACGGGCTCGCCCAGCAGCACGATCGGGCCGCCTTCGACCAGGCCCACTCCCGGCGGGCGGCGGTCGAGGGTCTCGATGAGGCCGACCATGCCGATGACCGGGGTGGGATCGATGTCGAGGCCGGCCGACTCGTTGTAGAGACTGACGTTGCCCCCGACCACGGGGACGTCGAAGGCCCGGCAGGCGGCCGCCAACCCGTCGATCGCCTCCGACAGCTGCCACATGACGTCGGGATGCTCAGGGTTGCCGAAGTTGAGGCAGTTCACGACGGCGAGCGGGCGGGCACCCGCGCAGGCCAGGTTGAGGAGGGCCTCGGCCACGACCAGCTCGGTGCCGGCGCGGGGGTCGAGCGAGCACCAGCGGCTGTTGCTGTCGGTGCTCACGGCCAAGGCGCCGGCGTGGCTCGGCAGGCCGGGGCCCTTGAGCCGCAACACGGCGGCGTCGCCGCCGGGGCCCTCGACGGTGTTGAGGAACAGCTGGGAGTCGTACTGGGACGACACCCAGGCCGTGTCGGCCAGCATCGCCAGCAGGTCGGCCCCGCAGTCGGCGGGCGGGGGGAGGCGACTCGGATCGTCAGCCCGGCGGGCATCGAGGTCGGTGGGCGGCTGGAGGGGCCGGTGGTACTTGGGGGCGTCCTCGTGCAGCGAGGCAGCGGGCACGTCGGCGAGGACGGCCGCGCCCGCCTCGGTGCTCTCCAGGATGCGCAGCCGGCCGCCGGGGACGACCCGGCCCACGACCGTGGCCCGGACCTCCCAGCGGGCGGCCACGTCGAGCACGGCTTGGAGGTCGTCGGGGCGGACGATGGCCAGCATCCGCTCCTGGGACTCGCTGGTCATGACCTCGGCCGCCACCATCCCCTCCTCCCGCAGCGGGACGGCCGACAGGTCGACGTCCATCCCCATGCCGCCCCGGGACGCGGTTTCGCTCGTGGCGCACGTGAGGCCGGCCCCGCCCAGGTCCTGGATGCCGGTGACCAGGCCGGCGTCGTACAGCTCCAGGCAGGCCTCGATCAGCCGCTTCTCCTCGAACGGGTCGCCCACCTGCACGCTGGGCCGCTTGGAATCGTCCTCCTCGTCGGCGAAGCCGGCCGAGGCCAGCACGCTGACGCCGCCGATCCCGTCCCGGCCCGTCGACGAGCCGAGGAGCACGGCCAGGTTGCCCGCGCCCGTGGCCCGGGCCAGCAGCAGCTGGTCGACGTGCAGCAGGCCCAGGCCCATCACGTTGACGAGGGGGTTGCCCGAGAAGCAGGGGGCGACGCACACCTCGCCGCCGACGGTGGGGACGCCGACCGAGTTGCCGTAGCCGGACACGCCGCTCACCACCCCTTCGAGGATCCAGCGGTTGCGGGGCTCGGTGAGGGGGCCGACGTGCAGCGAGTCGAACAGGGCCATGGGGCGGGCACCCATGGTGAAGATGTCACGCAGGATGCCGCCCACGCCCGTGGCCGCCCCCTGGTAGGGCTCGATGGCGGAGGGGTGGTTGTGGCTCTCGATCCGCACCGCCACCGCGATGCCGTTGCCGACGTCGACCACGCCCGCGTTCTCGCCCGGCCCGACCAGCACCCAGGGCGCCTCGACGGGCAAGCGGCCGAGGTGGGCCCGGGACGACTTGTACGAGCAGTGCTCCGACCACATGACCGCGTACATGGCCAGTTCTAGCTCGTTCGGGATGCGCCCCAACATCGACTCGATGGCCGCCGCCTCGTCGTCGGTGAGGCCCAGGGCCCGGTGAAGGGCGAGGTTGGCAGAGGCGACCGCACTCATACCCGCCAAGCTACCGGAGCGGGCAGGCCGCGTCGGAACTGCCGGAACCCTGAAATGATGCTGAGCAGGAAACTTGAAGTTTGCCGGCAAACCGGTCACAATCTTCCAAATGCCAGCCAAATCCAAAAAATCAAGAGCGCCCATGTCCGACACCCACAAGGCGGCTCTGGCGGAGGGACGTGAGCAAGGAAGAGCGGTTCGCCGCTACCTGGAAGCGATCGAAGCGCACAAGCCCAAGCGGGGCCGGAAGCGCACGACTGAGTCGATGGAGAGGCGTCTCGCCGGCATCGAAGAGCAACTCGCCAATGCCGATCCCCTGACGCGGCTTCACCTCGTTCAGGAACGCATGGATCTGCAGCGCGAGTTGACCGCAAGTGACAATGGCGTCGACCTGCAGGACCTGGAGGACTCGTTCGTCGCCGCCGCCGAGCCGTACGGGCGGCGCAAGGGCATTACCTACAGCGCCTGGCGGGAGGCGGGCGTCGACCCGTCGGTGCTCCGCAGGGCCGGCATCCGTCGAGGTAGCGACAGCGCCTGAGGACGATTCGCCGGCGTCAGGCGGAGCGAGTCGCCTCCGCTACGCCGGCGACCGTCGCCACCAGACCGGCCCATAGGGGAATCCCGTCCTGTAGGCCCAGAGGGTCGCACGCGCGCTCGGGGTGGGGCATCAGGCCGACGACATTCCCGGCTGGAGAGCAGATTCCGGCGATGTCGTCGAGCGAGCCATTCGGGTTGTCGAGGTAGCGCAACACGATCCGTTCCTCGGATCGCAGCTCGGCCAGCGTGTCCGGTGCGCAGGTGTACGCGCCCGAGAAGTGGTTGATGGGCAAGGAAAGGCGCGTTCCCGTCGCCACTGAACAGGTGAGCGCTGAACGACCCGAATCGACGCGCGTCCTTACGGTCGTACAGAGGAACTTCAGGCCGCAGTTCTGACGGAGCGCACCGGGGAGAAGACCGGCTTCGGTGAGCACCTGGAACCCGTTGCAGATGCCGATCACCGGCCCGCCTTCCCGGGCGAAGGCCTCCACCGCAGCCATGACGGGGCTGAAGCGGGCGATGGCGCCGGGCCGGAGGTAGTCGCCGTGGGCGAACCCCCCGGGCAGGACCAGGGCGTCGACGTCGCCCACCCCGGCATCGCCGTGCCAGATCATGCGGGCGCCCATGCCGGCCATGCCCAACGCCTCGGCCACGTCGTGCTCGCAGTTGGATCCGGGGAACACGACGATCCCCGCCGTCCTCACGCCCGCTGGCCCCCGTTGGCCCCCACCGAGACGTCGGCGTCCTCGATGACGGGATTGGTGAGGAACCGCTGGCACAGCTCGCCGACCTGGGCCCGGGCCGCAGCCTCGTCGGGGGCCTCGACGGCGAACCGGATGGCCTTGCCCACCCGGACGTCGGACACGCCCTGGTAGCCGAGGCCGGCGACGGCCCGCTGGATTGTCGCCCCTTCGGGGTTGGCGATCCCCTCCCGGGGTCGCACCTCCACCAGCACCGAGAACCTCATCAGCTCAGACCCCCTTCACGCCCGGCCAGTCGGCCAGGGAGCGGCCGGTGATGCGCTCATAGGCGGCCCGGTAGCGGTTGCGGGTGGCCCGCACCACGTCGTAGGGGAGGAACGGGGGTGGCCGCGTCTTGTCCCAGCCGGCCGACTCGAGCCAGTCGCGCAGGGGCTGCTTGTCGAAGGATGGGGGCGTCGAGCCCGGCTGCCACGTCTCGGCTTCCCAGAAGCGGGAGGAGTCGGGCGTGAGAACCTCGTCGCACAGGGCCAGCTCGCCGTCGATCCAGCCCAGCTCGAACTTGGTGTCGGCGAGGAGGATGCCCCGTTCGGCGGCGTGCTCGGCGGCCCGGGTGTACGCGGCCAGCGAGATGTCCCGGGCCCTCTCGTACACGTCGGCGCCCAGCAGCTTCACGGCGTCGTCGGGCGAGATGTTCTCGTCGTGCAGGCCGACGTCGGCCTTGGTGGACGGGGTGAACAGCGGCTCGGGCAGCTTGGCCGACTCCTCCAGCCCGGACGGTACGGCGATGCCGTGGATCGTCCCCTGCTGGCGGTACTCCTTCCAGGCCGACCCGCTGGCGTAGCCCCGCACGATGCACTCGATGGGCAGCATCTCGGCCTTGCGGACGAGCATCACCCGGCCGTCGAGGTCGCTGCCGAGGGCGGCGACCGCCTCGTCGGGGGCGATGGTCGAGATCAGGTGGCTGGGGGCGAGGTCGCCGAGCATGTCGAGCCAATAGGCGGTCATGGCTGTGAGCACCCGGCCCTTGTTGGTGATGGGCTCGTTCATGACCACGTCGAAGGCCGACATGCGGTCGGACGTGACCATCAGCAGCCGGCCCGCGCCGGCGTCGTAGATGTCGCGGACCTTGCCCCGGTGGACGAGCGGAAGGGTCATCGCCCGCACGCTACTGGCCGAAGAGGGCGCATCAGAGGATCGGGGCGGGTCGGTAGGCGGCGGCTCGGGGGTAGCGCATGGCCACGGCCTGGATGCGGGCCAGCACCGCCGCGATCTGGCCGGCGGCGGCGCTGGCGAAGGCGAGGGGGTCGGCCAGGGCGGCGTCGAGGTCGTCGCGGGTGAGGTGGAGGCGGTCGTCGGCGGCCAGGCGGTCGACGAGGTCGACGGCTACGTCGCCCTCCTCCCGGCGGGCCAAGGCGGCGGCCACCGCATGCTCCTTGATCAGGGCGTGGGCCTGCTCGCGCCCCACCCCCGCCCGGACGGCAGCGATGAGGATCTTGCTCGTGGCCAGGAAGGGCAGCTCCCGCCCAAGCTCCCGCTCGATCACGGCCGCGAAGGGAGCCAGCTCGTCGAGCACGGTCAGCAACGACTGGTACAGGCCGTCGGCGGCGAAGATGGCGCCGGGCAGCGCCACCCGGCGGACGACCGAGTCGGAGACGTCGCCCTCGTTCCACTGATGGCCGCTGATGGCGGTGACCATGGCCAGGTGGCCGGACAGCACGGCCGCCAGCCCGGTGATGCGCTCGCACGTGCGAGCGTTCATCTTGTGGGGCATGGCCGAGGAGCCCACCTGGGCGGCGGCAAACCCCTCGGTGACCAGCTCGTGGCCGGACATGAGCCGAATGGTCGTGGCCAGCGACGACGGGGCGGCAGCGGCCTGGACGAGGGCGGAGACCACGTCGAAATCGAGGGAGCGGGGATAGACCTGGGCCGTCGAGGCCAGGGCGGTGTCGAACCCCAGGTGTCGGGCGAACGCCTCCTGGAGGGCGGCTAAGCGGGCAGGATCCCCTCCCAACAGGTCGAGCTGGTCCTGAGCGGTGCCCACGGGACCGGTGATGCCCCGCAGGGGATAGCGCGCCAGGAGGTGCTCCACCCGGGCCAGGGCGACGAGCAGCTCCTCGGCGGCGGTGGCCCAGCGCTTGCCCAGGGTGGTGGCCTGGGCGGGGATGTTGTGGGTGCGCCCGACCATGACCAGGGTGGCGTGGTCGGCGGCCAGGCGGCCGAGGCGCACGGCCGCGGCCACCATGCGGTCCCGGACGATTTCGAGGGACCGGCGGATCTGCAGTTGCTCGACGTTCTCGGTCAGGTCACGCGACGTCATGCCCTTGTGGACGTGCTCGTGGCCGGCCAGGGCGCAGAACTCCTCGATGCGGGCCTTCACGTCGTGGCGCGTGACCCGCTCCCGGGCCTCGATGGAGGCGAGGTCGACCTCGTCGACGACCGCCTCGTAGGCCTCGATCACGCCGTCGGGGACGTCCACGCCAAGCTCACGCTGGGCCCGCAGGACGGCCACCCACAGCCGCCGCTCGAGCACGACCTTGGTGCGGGGCGACCACAGCTCCACGACCTCGGGCGAGGCGTAGCGCGCCGCGAGGACGTCGGGGGTCGTCACTTGCCGGCGGCCCTCCGCTCGTCGAGCTTGGCCACGACCGACTCGTCGTGCAGGGAGAGCATCTCCAGCACGAGCAGGCCGGCGTTGAGGGCGCCGTCGATGGCGACGGTGGCCACGGGGATGCCCCGCGGCATCTGGACGGTGGCGTACAGGGCGTCGACCCCGTTGAGGGCGCCGCCCGAGAGCGGCACCCCGACCACGGGAAGGGTGGTGTTGGCCGCCACCGCCCCGGCCAGGTGGGCGGCCATGCCCGCCCCGCAGATCAGGGCGCCGTAGCCGTTGGCCCGGGCCGAGCGGGCGAACTCCGCCACCTTGGCCGGCGTGCGGTGAGCCGACATGACGTGCTCCTCCGCCTCCACACCGAACTCCTGGAGGATGGCCAGGGCGGGCGCCATCTTGTCCTTGTCGTTGGGCGAGCCCATCAGGATGGCCACCTTCATGCGTGCACCTCCATGCCCGCCGCCCTTCCGGCGATGTCTCGCCGGTAGTGCATCCCGGGCCAGTCGATCAGCGAGACCGCTTGGTAGGCGCGGCGGCGGGCGTCGGGCAAGTCGGCGCCGAGGGCGGTGACGTTCAGCACCCGGCCGCCGGCGGACGTCCGACCCGGTCCCACGCCGGCCGAGTAGAGGGTGACGCCGGGCACGGCCGCCGCCTCGTCCATGCCGGAGATGGGGTCCCCGCTGCGAGGCGACTGGGGGTAGCCCTCGGTGGCGAGCACGACGGTGATGGCGGCCCTCCGGTCCCAGCTCGGCTCGGTGGACAGCGCGCCTGCGGCGGCCTCGGCCAGCAGCCGGCCCAGGTCGCCGGCGTAGCGGGGCAGGACGACCTGGGCCTCGGGATCGCCGAAGCGGACGTTGTACTCGATGATCCTGGGACCGGCGGCGGTGAGCATGAGGCCGGCGTACAGGACGCCCCGGTAGTCGATCCCCCGGCGGCGGAGGGCGGCCAGCGTGGGCTCGACCGCGGTGGCCATGACCTCGTCGACCTCGTCGGGCCCGGCGACCGGAACTGGCGAGTAGGCGCCCATGCCGCCGGTGTTGGGGCCGGCGTCGTCGTCGAGGAGGCGCTTGAAGTCCTGGGCGGGGGCGAGGGGAACGGCGCGGTGGCCGTCGCACACGCACAACAGCGACAGCTCGGGGCCGGTGAGGCCCTCCTCGATCACCACCGTGCTGCCCGCCGGCCCGAAGGCGCTGCCGTCGAGCTTGGCCCGCACGTCGTCGACCGCCTCGGCCAGCGAGTCGGTGACCAGCACGCCCTTGCCCGCCGCCAGCCCGTCGGTCTTGACCACGTAGGGCGGGGGCAGGGCCTCGAGCAGGGCGACGGCGGGGGCCGGGTCGGTGAAGCTGCCGTGGCGCGCCGTGGGCACGCCCGCGTCGACCAGCAGCTCCTTCATCCACCGCTTGGAGCCTTCCAGCCGGGCCCCGCCGGCCCCGGGGCCGAACACGAGCCTGCCCGCGGCCCGCAGGCGGTCGGCCAGCCCGTCGACCAGCGGCACCTCAGGCCCGATCACGTACAGGTCGGCGGCCACCTGCTCGGGAGGGGTCGGGTCGGAGCAGGGGATGCCCGGATTGCCGGGGGTCACGACCACATCGTGGCCGGGACGGACCAGGGCGTCGGCCAAGGCGTGCTCCCGCCCCCCCGCCCCGACGACACAGATCCGCATGTTCAGATCACCAGGGCGGGCCGGCCCGCGAGACGCAGCGGCTCCAGAGGGGTGCGCACGAACTGCTCGCGGCCGGGGCCCACACCGACCATGGTGATGGGCACGCCGCCCCGCTCGGCCACGAGCTCCACGTAGGCCTGGGCGGCGGCGGGAAGGTCGGACCACGTGGTGGCGGCGGTGGTGTCCTGCTGCCAGCCCGCCAGCTCCTCCCACACGGGCGTGACCTTGTGCAGGACCGACTGGTGGTACGGGAGGTGTTCATATCGGTCGCCGTCGGCCTCGTAGGCCACGCACACCTTGATCGCCTCGAACGTGTCGAGGACGTCGAGCTTGGTCAGGGCCACCTCGGTCAGCGAGTTGACGCGGGCCGCCTGGCGGTGCATGACCGCGTCGAACCAGCCTGTGCGGCGGCGGCGGCCGGTGTTGGTGCCGAACTCGCCGCCCCGGTCGACCAGAGCGTCGCCCACCTCGCCGAACAGCTCGGTGGGAAAGGGGCCCGAGCCCACCCGGGTCACGTAGGCCTTGGCGATGCCCATGACCGAATGGATGTGGCCCGGTCCCACCCCTGCGCCCACGCATGCCCCGCCCGCCACCGGGTTGGAGGAGGTCACGAACGGATACGTGCCGTGGTCGAGGTCGAGGAAGGTGGCCTGGGCCCCTTCGAACAGCACGTTGGCCCCCGACTCGAGGGCGTCGTGGACCAGCCCGACGGTGTCGGCGATCATCGGGGCCAGGCGGGGTGCAAGCTCGCCCAGGTAGAGGTCGGCGATGTCGTCGGCCGGCAGCGGCAGCCGGTTGTAGACCTTGGCCAGGACGAGGTTCTTCTCCTTGAGGGCGACCTCGAGCTTCTCCCGGAAGATCTTGGGATCGAGCAGGTCCTGCACCCGCAGGCCGACCCGGGCCGCCTTGTCGGCATAGGCGGGACCGATCCCCCGCTTGGTGGTGCCCAGCTTGTTCTTGCCCAGGTACCGCTCGGTGAGGCGGTCGAGCTCGTGGTGGTACGGCATGATCAGGTGGGCGTTGCCGCTCACGCACAGCCGGCTGCAGTCGACGCCCCGCCCCGTGAGCATGTCGACCTCGTCGACCAGCACGGCCGGGTCGACCACCACCCCGTTGCCGATCACGGAGGTGACCCACGGGTAGAGGATGCCGCTGGGCACCAACTGGAGGGCAAACGAGCTGTCGTCGACGACGATGGTGTGCCCGGCGTTGTGCCCGCCCTGGTAGCGGACGACCACCTGCATCTCCTTGGCGAGCAGGTCGGTGAGCTTGCCCTTGCCCTCGTCGCCCCATTGGGTGCCCACCACCACTGTCCCGGGCACGCGCGACTCCTCGAAACTGGAACTGCTGCGGTCCGATCAGTGTACCGCCGGCCCGTCCCCTGCTCGCGGAATAAGCCCGAGGAGGCGGTAGGACGCCGGGCGTCCCTCGCCGGGGGCGGTACAGGTGAGCAGGCGCGGCGAGGACGGGCCGATGGCCACCTTGACCTCGACCTGGGCTTCGCCGGCGCCCGTGGTCGCGAAGCGGACGCTGACGGTGGGCCCGATGCGGCCCCGCTCGGTGGCGAGCGGCGTCACGTCGTCGATGCCGGTGAGGCCCATCTCGCGGCGGAGGAAGTGCTCGGCCGCCTGCACCGCCAAGGGGTCGCCGGCCCGTCCCCGGAAGTGGTCGAGGACGATCCGGCCCGCCTCGTACTCGGCCACCACGGCGGCCGCCTCGTCCGGCCCCAGCCGGCCGAAGTACAGCCCGTGGGGCAGGCAGACGAGGTTGCCGGCGAAGCGGTCGCCACCGATGTGGGAGCACTCCCAGACCTGGTCTTCGTGACCGGGCAGGAGGGCCCGGACCACGGGGCGGCCGAGGCGGGCGCAGCACGGGTCGTGGCGGCCGTTGGTGCAGACGAGGTAGAGGGGGCGGCCCCAGGCGTCGCCGAAGCCGGCCGGGGCAGGACCGGCGGCGGCGGCCACATCGAGGGCGAGCAGGTCGTCGGGATCGTCGACGGTGCGGTGCTCGATCCACGGGCGGGGGCGGCCCGACGAGGCCACGAAGCAGCGGCGGCGGCCCGACCGGGGCCGGTCGGGCTGGCGCAGCAGCACGGTGCGGACCCGGTGGGGCCGACCCTCCTCGACGAGGAACTCGGCCACCGCCGGCGGGAGCCGGCTCTCGAACGGTGCGTCGCGGCCCCAGGCCCCCGGCTGCTCGACGAGGACCCACCCGTGCACCACCGACGCCGTCGCCCACACCGGTTCGTCGCGCTCGCCGGAGACGTCGGCGCAGCGGACGTCAGCCATCCGGGACGATCTGGAGCAGCCCCTCCCGCACGAGCCGACGGGCCAGCACCAGCCGGCTCTCCTCGTCCATGACGTCAGCCAGGTCAGCCGGCGTGAACGGCTGCGTGGCGGCCGCCACCCGCTGCATGACCGGCTTCAAGGCGGCCGGCATGCGCAGGTCCCGCTGGCCGAGGACCACGAGCAGGTGATCGTCCTGCATGCGGAGGTGGCAGACGGCGTCGGGACGGCGTCGAAGGCCGGTGTCATCGGTGAGGGCTGCCACCGAGAGGACGCTGTGCAGCTGGCCCGGCAGGATCGCCGCCCGTCCCGCCCAGAACCGCGCCACGGTGCCGGCGGCGACGGCCCGGGCGTCCACCGTGTCGAGCCACGACCGGAGGTCGGCGATCGACATCTCGACCTCCTTGGCCAGCGCCTCCTCGTCTCCGGCCCAGCCGGCCGGGAGGGTGCGGCGGAAGCCGACAGCCTCGGCTGCGCCTTCGAGGACGTGGCCCAGGACGTCGAAGCGGGTCTCGGAGTGGATGCCGATGGTGAGGTGGGCGGACAGGTCGGACTGGGCCCGGGCCGCGTGCAAGAACCCCCGGGGCACATAGAGGAAGTCGCCGGTGGCGAGTTTGACCGACATCGTCACCGGGCCGGGCTCGCGCCTGCGGGAGGCCCACGGCTGGCTGGGAAGCGGGTCGGGGAAGACGGGGTCGTGGATCTCCCACTCCTTGGACCCACCCACCTGGAGGACGAACACGTCGTGGGTGTCGTAGTGCACGGCCAGGCCCTGCGAACCGGGCGGGGTGATGTAGGCGTTGGCCTGGACGGGGAAGTTCAGCTCCAGCTCGAGCTGGCGGCAGAGGTCGGTGAGGGGCGGCCAGTACCGCTGGAGGCCTTGAAGGACGATGGTGGCCCCGTCGGTGAACTCGTGGAGGACACGGCGGGGCTCGCCCACGCCGGGAACGTCCTGCCCGCCCACCCGGGCCGTCCTGGTGTAACGGGAGGGCGGCAGCGGGCTGCCGTCGCGCACCAGCCGGAAGGTGGGAGTGCGGGCGAACGACGACGCGACGAGGTGGTCGACGTCGTCGAGGGTGAACAGGGCGGCGAAGGCCGACGGATCGTTTCCGGGAAGGTGAAGCGGGGATCGTGCCCAGTGGCGGTCGAGGAACGCCGCTGGGTCACCCACACACCGGGCCAGGCCGGTGGGCGAGGTGGTCAGCTGTCGGTGCCGTCGACGTCGCTGCCGTCGGTGCCGTCGGCCTGGTCGGCGGCGTCGGTGCCGTCGGTGCCGTCGGCCTCGTCGGTGCCGTCAGCGGTATCGGTGCCGTCGGCGTCCTGGCTGTCGGGGTCGGCCGAGAGGGTGGTGATCGGCCCACCTACTGCCTCGATGTCGTCGTCCTTCAGGCCCTGGATCATGTCGGTCATAGACGGACTCTATGCCCTCAAGCCGAGGGGCCGAACGGCCGATGAACTGTTCGTGCGGCCCCCCGCCCGCCGCATACGAGCAGGGGGCCGAGCGATGTCCAGGGGACAGGCGCTTCCCGCCGGCGCCGTCTCCGCCGCTCGGCCCCTGCTCATTCGGGCAGCGGGCATCCGAGTCGGGCCGACCGTCTCGGTGTCGCACGCAGCTGGGCTGCGCCGCCAGGGGGTCGGGATCGTTTGGATACCCTTCGGGCATGGCGACGGTGACGGTGTTCGTGGATCAGGCGGTGCACGGAGACTTGCCCCGAATGTGTGCCCGCACGGGCCGGCCCACCGACGAACTGGCCTGGTTCGAGCGGCCGGTGGGGAGGCGAAGCTCGGCGATGTACCTGCTCGTTCTGCTGGGGCCGGTGGGGTGGCTGGCCCTGCTGGCCCTGGTCGCCACCGAGCGGCGGGAGACACTTCGAGTACGGCTCCCGTACTCGGCTGAGGCCTGGAGGGACGATCGCCGCTACGGCCGGTGGGCCGCCGGTTCGTTCGTGGGCGGAGCCGCCGTGCTCCTCGCCTACGGCGTCGTGGGCACGGGCCCGGGGGGCGGGTGGGTGGTCGTAGGCGCCGGCCTCATCCTGGGCGGGATGGCGATCGCCGCCATGCGCAGGGCGCAGGACCCCGACTTCTCCATGGACGCGTCGCGGCGGTGGGTGACCCTCACCCACGTGCACCCCGCGTTCGTGACGGCCACGTTGGCCTTTCCCTCCACCCTCACCCGCAGCGGTTGAGCAGAGCCCGGAGGGACTGCAGGGTGTCGCCCTCGGTCGGCGCCTTGTCGGGGCGGTAGCGCTTCACCCGGGCGAAGCGGAGGGCAAGGCCTCCTGGGTAGCGGGTGGACGACTGCACCCCGTCGAGGGCGATCTCCACGACCATCTCCGGTCGGATGAACACGGCGATCCCCTCGCGGTGCGTCTCCCGGGCCAGGAACTCGGCCGTCTGCCAGGTGAGGAGCTCGTCGGTGAGGCCCTTGAACGTCTTGCCCACCATGACGAGGCTTCCGGTCGCCTCGTCGCGGGCGCCGAGGTGGAGGTTGGACAGCCAGCCCCGGCGGCGGCCATGGCCCCACTCCGCTCCCAGCACCACGAGGTCGAAGGTCCGGACGGGCTTGACCTTGCGCCACGAGCCGCCCCGTCGACCGGCGGCGTAGACTGAGTCGGCGGCCTTGACCATCACGCCCTCGTGGCCGGCGGCCAGGGCGCCGTCGGAGAAGGCGGCCGCCTCGTCGGGGTCATCGGTGAGGATGGCCGGCACGCGCCAGTGACCGGCGAGCAGCTCGAGGATGTCGAGGCGGGTG
>Ga0187892_10006887_pt1 | contig 16577 bp, 6 predicted proteins | sample MA1701073metaG_FD_139345 | JGI IMG/M metagenome (GOLD analysis project Ga0187892, IMG submission 139345) | Bio-ooze microbial communities from a basaltic lava cave in the Kipuka Kanohina Cave System on the Island of Hawaii, USA - MA170107-3 metaG ... | reverse complement strand
TGGAGAAGGCAGGCGTCACCATGATGGTCGCTCAGCACCAGCGTTACGAACCGACCTATGCGGCCGTGCGTCGGCTGATTCAAGGGGGCGAACTCGGCGCGATCCGCGCCATTCGATTTGATTCCATGCAGAACCTGCTCGCCAGCCTGCCGGCCGGGCATTGGTACTACGACGGTAAACGTGCCGGCGGCGGCGTGGTGATTTCACTGGCGATTCATCGGCTCGATCTGGCCCGGTATCTCGTCGGAGAGGTGAAACGAGTGAACGCGATATGCCGCACCGTGCATCCCGAGTTTCTCAATAGCGCGGAAGATTTTGCGTTTGCGACGCTCGAATTCCAGAACGGCGCGATCGGCGAGATGTTCGCGACTTTTGCCGGAGTGAAAATGCCGTGGGCGGAGCAATTCATGATTTTCGGCGACGATGGGATGGCGCACGCCGTGCCCCCGAGTGGTTCGTACAACGGCCCGGCGTTCATCGCGTCGCGAAAACACGGCAACGCGCCGACCGATTGGCAGAACCATTATGGCGGGCATTCGCCGGTCGAGCCGGACCGGACGGATTGTCCGACCGACGATCCGTACACGAACGAAATCCTGCACTTTGCCGAGTGTTGCCGGACCGGTCGAGAGCCGATCAGCAGCGGACGCGACAATCTCGAAACCATGAAGCTCGTCTTCGCGATTTATGAATCGGCAAAACTGAACCGCCCGGTAGTCCTGTGACCAAGCTGCCGATCCTACTTTTCCTCGTGCTGGCGTCGCAGGTCCTTGCCGGCAACTTCATTCAAACCGATGCCGACCGCGCAGGCGATGGCTATCCGGCCGCGTGGCCGCGGATCAATGGCAGCGCGATCAATCCGGAAAGCTACAAGCTCATGCAGGAACATGGTTTCCTGCCGCTCAAGACCACGTATTTGTCGGACGAGGAACTCGCGCAGAAGTTCGAGCTGAACTCACCGGAAATGGCCGAGGTCAAAGCGGCGTTGGAGAAGAAGGATGCATCGTCGTTGAAGGCCGCGTTGATCGCCTATCTCAATCGCAAACTGCGTCCGCTGACGCCGGCCAACCCGCCGAAACCGATCCCCTACGCGAATAGTTCCAATCCGCAACAGCGACCGGACACGTGGCTGGGTCAAACAATCACGCTGGAGATCAACGGCCAGATCAAGACGTATCCGTTGCAGGAGCGCATCAACTGGTACTACATCGATGACGGCGAACCCGACATCAGCGGGTGGAGTTGGTGGGGGAATCCATTGGCCGAGGCGTACCTGGCGTCGGGCGACGTGAAATATGCCGAGGCGTTACTGAAGTACATCCGGCTCTTTTACAAAAACTGCCGTCCGCCCGCGCAGAAGGAAACCCATTACAGCGGCGCACTCGGTCCGTGGTCGGTGGGCGGACGCGGACGGGCGATGGGCTTTCTCCAGTGGCTCTACACCGTCGTGGCCAACGCGCCGGTGACCACCGACGAAGATCGGCTGATGTTTTTGAAATTGATCTACGAACACGGCGAGTGCATGCACGGCCTCGCCGAAATCCATCACATCAGCAATTTCGAGTTTTATCCCATCACGGTTCTTTCGATGCTGTCCAAGCAGTTCCCCGAGTTCAAGGACAGCACGGCCTGGCGCGCGCGGGCGAAGGATTTGCTGCTACGGAACATGGAGGATTCGGTGCTCGACGACGGCGGTCAGCAGGAGCGCACGCAGTACAGTTTCGGTTATGCGATGAATTACAGCCGGCTGCTCCGCCAGTTGACGCCCGACGGCGCGCCGATGCCGGCGGACTTGCTGCGGATCATCGAATCCATGTACGACTTCAACATGTGGGTTCTTTCGCCGCTGGGTCAGTGGCCGAACCTCAACATCGGCGGCATGCAGGACATCCGCGGCTACATGTCGCTCGCGCCGGAATTGTTCCCCCAACGCGCGGATTTTGCGTACCTGGTTAGCAACGGAACGAACGGCAGCCCGCCGGTGAAGACTTCCCGCGTCATGGCGCATTCCGGTTTCGCGACATTGCGCAGCGATTGGACAACCAACGCGTTGTGCATGTCGATGAATTACTGCGGCTCGTTGCCCGAGGATGCCAACTGCGGTTACCGGCAACTGCTTTCTTTCAGCATCTGGGCGCACGGCCGCGCCTACATCACCAACCCCGGCAACTGCCTGCATTACTCCGATCCGTTGTTCGGCAGTTGGATGGCCGCGACGCAGGCCGCCAACACGGTGATGGTGGATAACGAAAACCAGCAACTGATCTCGAACGGCGGCCGCCTGCAAAGTTGGGCGGATCATCCCGCGTTCACGTATCTCGCGACCGAAACGCAGAACTACCGGCATCTCGGAGTCATGCACCGGCGCGCCGTGTTGTTTCTGAAGCAGAGTTATTGGGTGGTGTTTGATCGAATGACGCCGATCGGTCCACCGGGCAAAACGCACGACTATCGTTGGCAGGCGCACTTTCAGCCGATGGAGATTGCCGTGGACGCCACGACCAAGATCGTGGCCAGTTCCACGGTGAATGGCAATCGCTGCTTCGTCGTACCGTCTGAGCCGGAAAAGCAGGAACTCGAACGCGGCGAGGGCTACATCGCCGACGGCGTGCACGACACGCCCCACGCGCTCAAAGGCCCGTTCGTGCGCTACATCCAGAAGTCCGACAGGCCGGTGTCGTTCACCGTGCTGCTCGCGCCGACGACGAACAACGCCTCCGCCCCGGTTCTCTCCAAACTGCCTACCTCGGACGACGCGACCGGCGTGCGCATCCGGCAAGGCGACAGCGAAGACCTCATTGCGATGGCAGAGAATCCGGTCTCCCACACGTACGGCCCAATGACCACGGACGGCGAAGCCGCGTACGTGCGAATGCGGAACGGCAAGGTTGTGGAAGCCGGTGTGGTCGGTGGTCGTAAGCTCGTGTACAGCGGGCGAACGTTGCTGGAAGTCGGCCCGGAAATCACGTCGGCCACCGTCCGTTACGACGGCCACAAGATCACAGTGGATGCGCGCGGTCACGGCAGGGTCGTGTACGAAGGCAAACCCGGCTGGTTCGGAAGGAAGCGGCTGACCATGGAATTCAAATCGCCCGGCGCTCTGGAATTGAGCGCGCCGGTTCTCTCCAGCGACCCCGAGCACGTCTCCCGCGCCACCATCGGCGTGCCGGGGCGCGGCAACCGGAGCGAACATCCTGTCGTCGTGACTTGGAAAACTCCGCTGCCCGCCGATGCGACCATCGAATACGCTCCGGTCGGAAGCGACGATTGGAAGCGCAACAGGAAGCCAGACGCAGTCATCGACCATCGTGTAGTGCTGAGTCCGTTGACTCCGGGTACAACATATCAACTGCGTATCCGTAGCGTGACCGATGATGGCCGGATTGGGAAAACGGACCTGACTTATCGGTGTGAGCCAGATCCCAAGGTAGCCGTAACGCCCTAACCGTCCGCGCATTTCCTGGCCGGAAATGCTGTGCAAGAAAGCACATTTTCTATTGCGCAATTCATCATATCTTGATGATAATGTAAAACCTGGTCGATGGAAGAATTGTTTATGAACACCTTGTGCACCATGATGATCACGCGGTTGATTCTCACCCTTTCATTCTCACCCGTCGTTGCCCTTGCGGCAGAAACGGGTGCGGGCAAGACGGACTATTCCCGCGACCCGGCGTTCGGCGGTTTTACGGTGGACGCGGAGTATCTCCAGGAAGTGGTGCGCAACGGCTACATCCCGACGCGCCCGCCGATGAGCGACCTGGAACTGGCGCAGAAACTCAACCTGGATTTGCTGGAGTTGGCCCAGGTGAAAGCGGCCGTGGAAAAGAAAGAAACAGCCGCGCTGCAGGCTGCGTTGGCGGCGTATCTGAACTCGAAGCTTCCGCCGGCTAAAGTCAACCCGACCGGCCAGCCGGCCGCCAACGCGGAGAACGCGGACAAATGGTTGGCGTCCGAGATCAGTTTTCCCAATCCCTACGTGAAACGAGAACCGAGGAAATTCCCGCTCGGCCAGAACATGAACTGGTGGCTGGGCTGCAAGGGCTGCGAGTCGGGCATGCTCACCGACTGGTACTTTGCGCCGCCGTTGGCCGAGGCGTATCAATCGAGCGGCGATCCTCGTTACGCGGAACGGCTGCTGATGTTCGCGCGCGATTTTTATCCGACGGCGGGTCGCCCGCCCGCGCAGCGTCCCGCGACATGGCTCGGCTGCGGCGGTCCGTGGCGATCCGGCAGTCTGCACACGCGCCTCGGGTACATGGCGGTCGCGTACCGGGGAATCGGCGGGGCTGCGTGCGTCACCGATGCGGACCGGGTGATGTTCCTGAAAATGTTCTGGGAACATTGCGACGCGCTCTATCAACTCGCCGACCGGCCGATGATCCAGAATTTTGCGGGCGCGATCCTCAAACTGATTGATACCGCGGTGATCTTTCCCGAGTTCCGCGACAGCCCGAAATGGCTGGAGCGGTCGAAGACGTTTTTTGGCAGCATGGTGATGGGGATGACTTCGGAGGACGGAGGGCCGCTCGAGCGCTCGGGATACGGTTTCGGCGTGATCACGGGTCTGAAGCAGGGCTACACGAAATTCCGCGACGCCGGCGTGACGCCTGACGAAGCGATCCGGCAACGGCTGGAGAAGGCGTTCGAGTACCTGACCTTTCTGCCATCGCCGACGTGGCTTTGTCCCGTGTTCGGGCATGGGACGCCGATCTCGTTGCACGGTCACATGGGACAGGGGCGGGAATTGTTTCCGAAGCGGGAGGATTTCGCGTATGTCGTCAGCGCGGGCAAGGAAGGAAAACCGCCCGCCTGGACCGCGCGCGATTTTTGGAACACGGGCCTGGCGATGATGCGAAGCGATTGGTCCACCAACGCGCTCTACATGGCCTTCAATTATAATGGCTGTCCGTGGGGCGCGGACCAGCACCCGGAATTCCTCTCGTTCGCGTTGCAGGCGCATGGGCGGTTCTACATGACGGCCGGGCCCGGCACCACCGAGGACTACGGCCACCCCGAGGAAGCCAACTGGGACGAGCAAACCATCTCGGCCAACACGGTGACGGTCGATCACGAAAGCCAGAAGACGATGGACAATGGCGGGCGCATGGAAAGCTGGGAGAATTTTCCGGGCTTCGGCTATCTCGCCGCCGTCTCGCGCGGGTACGAGTGGTTGGGCGTGCGGCATCGGCGGGCGGTGCTGTTCATGAAACCACTGGCTGCAGCCGGACCGAAGCATGGTTACTGGCTGATCTACGACCGGCTCGATGGCGACGGCCGACCACACGAGTATCGGTGGATGGGCCACTTTCAGCCGACCGAGTTGAAGGTGGATACGTTCACGAAGCTGGTCGAGACGAGCGCGGTGGATGGCAACCGACTTTACCTGAAATCGGCCGAACCCTATGGGCATTTCGGGCTGGAGCAGGGCTTCGGGCCTCTGCAGGCCGCCACGGCCAACGGGGGCAATGTGCGAACGAACGCGCCGTACATCAGCCTCGTGCGGTCATCGGCCGACCCGGTCGCGTTCAAGGTTTTCCTGTACCCCGCGACGAAGGAGGATCAAGCGCCGGTCATCGAGTCGTGGCCGGCACGCAACGGCATCCAGCCGACGCCCACTATGCCGCACCAGGAAGCATGCAGTCCGCGCCGCACGGAAGAGGCGGTCGGTTTCCGGGTGACACAGGGAACGCGCGAGGATTTCCTCGCCATCGCTCACGTTCCCGCGTTGCGAACGTACGGTCGCTTCGGCTGGGACTTGGTGACCGATGGCGAAGTGGCCATCATCCGGCGCGATGACGGCGAATCTCTGGAGACCGGGTTGATCCGTGGACAACGGCTCAGTTTGAAGGAACAAACGCTGATCGAAGCATCGCCGGAAATTGCCGCTGTCCATGTTCGCTACGTCGGCGACATCGCCGAGATCACCACGCGCGGGCTTGGGAAGCTCACGATCGCGAAAAGGACAGCCACTCGCGCGACCCTGAATGGCAAGCCGGTAACGGCCACGGAAGCCAACGGCCTGTTGCGCGTCGCCGCGCCCTCCGTCGCAGCCTTTACGCTGACGACGCCGGTTGTTTCCACCGACGCGAAGGCGTTGTGTCAGGCGACGGGCGTGCCATACGGCGCTGAGCTTGGGCCGAACGACTGGGGCGCTTACAGCAAGGGGCCGGGAAATGCCGTGCTCGTGAAATGGGAATCCTCCGTCCCGTCCGACTCCGAAGTTGAGTATCGCGAGGCCAAGTCCAAAACGTGGAAACGCAGCGTCTGCGGCGAGCCACGAACGAACCACACTTTCGTGATCAGCGAAATCGAACCGGGCAAGAGCTACGAATTCCGCGTCACCTGCCGAAGCGCGGACGGGAGCTTGGCTACTGCCAAAACGAGCTATCGAGCGCGGTGAGTCAGTTGCCCGGCTCTTTCAGTAGAAAGACGCATGTCTCGGGCGCGACGATCTCAAAGTCGATGGTACGGGATCGGTTCGCCAGGGTCTTGCTCGTGATCAAATCCATGACTCGGCGTTCTTCGGGGAGTCGGATCGTTTTCTTGCCCGATCTCAGGGAATGCAGCGCCACCACGCTGGCATCCGCCAGCAGGATGTCGTTCGATTCGCAATACACGTGGGCTCCCGCAAAACGTGCCAGACCACGCCACAGATCGGCGGGCAGCGGCACAGCCGTCGTAAATACGGAATGCCAGCCGTCCATTTTCTTGATGGCCAGCCCGCGGCAGTTTCGCCCCTGCTTGGTCCACGCTGCCCCGAGCGACGTTCCATCCTTCGGGTACAGGCAGGGGCCGTAGGCCAGTGGGCCGCCAAGAATGACATCCGCACCCAGGGCCCGTGTGATTGCATGATCGAAGTTGGCGATCAGCGTGCGGCGCGGATAATTCGCCGGCAGCAACTCGAACTCGAAGCCCGTCAGCTTCGTCGCCGATTCCGTCCCGATGCGCGCGCCGTCCGTGATTCCCGAGCCGGGACCCCAGACCACCACGTTGCCATCACGAAACACCTTCTCCTTCAACAATGCCAGCCGCGCGTCATCGACGCGGAACAAGTTCGGGAAGTAATAGACGCGATGCTTCGGGAAGTTCGCCTGCCGGAGATCGTCGAGCAGATAGATGCGGAACGGCACGCCGCAGCGTGCGATGCCCATTTTCGTCTCCCACAGAATTGCTTCGTGGAAGAATCGACCGTCGCCGTTCGTCTCGAGCACGGCTTCGTCGTCGAGAATCATCGCGATGCCGGGCAAGGTTTCGTGCGGCCAGTTGACGGATTCCCGGACCACCTCGACCTGTCGCGCGATGACTTTGTGCATTCCCTCCGTCGCGAACCAGTCCTGGTACACGTCCATCCAGTACGAGTGAAACCCGCGCGTCAGACTGGTCGCGATGTTGCGCCACGTGATCGCTGCGAACTCGCGGTCGTCGCGCGCGGGGGCGATCGAATCGGTGCCTGCGTAGGTGCGCGTGTCCATCTCGCTGAAGAAAAGCTTGCCGCGCAGCACCATCGAGTCGGCGGCTCCTTCCGGTTCGTACACACCGCCGATGCCGCGCGCGTGATAATCGTGCGGCGTGATCAGGCCGTCGAAGCCGGGCGCGTCGAACAACGCCGCGACGCCGATGTGGCCCGAGCCCGCCCGGTCCTCCGCGTACGTGAGCGGCCACGGGACTTTCTCGTCGAAGAACCCGCTGTTGCTCCAGCCCATCATGGCTTGTTTGAGCGCGTCGAAGACCACGAACCGTTTGCGGCCCGTTTTCGAGATTGCGTCCCGCATCGCCGCGGCGATCCCGCGAAAGTGTTCGTGGAACAGATCACGTTGCAGCAGCAGGTACTCGCGCAATGCCGGGTCGGCCTGCCAATACAACGATTGCGCCACTGACGGCGTCGCGCCGCGCAACTTGTCGGTCGGCACGGGTTTTCCGAATCGTTTCCGCATCAATTCGCTGTGATCGAACAGCCAGTGATGGATGATCGGTTCGTGCGTGCCTTCTGTGCGCAGGAAGTTGGCATAACCGATGATGCGGTTGGCCCAGGGCCGTGACTCGCAGTGTTCGACCACCGCCACGCTGAAGCGGGCGGCCATGTCATTGTAGAGCTTCGACGCCAGCGACGGGACTTCGAGCCGCTTTCCCTCTTCGGTCACGAACAATTGATCGGAATGCAGGTCGCGCCAGTTTTGCGGCTCGTGGATTCCGAAACGCACGATGAAGCAGGCGTTGGAATCGCCTCGCCCGATGAACTGCGCCTGTTCGTCCAGCGACAGAGTCGATTCACCCATCGGCTCGCTGCTGATCTTGTCGCCGCTCCAAAACGGAGTCGCGTAGAAGTCCCTTCCGACCGCCGAAGGCACCTCCAGCAGGTAGGCGCCGAGTTTGTGCGGAAAAAATCGCGCGGACTGTTTCTTGAAAAGCGCCGTGCGCCGCGCCGACACCGGGCTGTACGCGGGCAGCGGATCCGGTTTGCCGTCGATCACCAATGCCGGGCGACCCTGCACGGTCTGGATTTCCACGGACGCGGGGCCGTCCGCGAGCAGAGAGCAGGTCAGCGCGACGGTCGGTACGATTCCAATCAGCGCAAATCGTTTCATTGTGGCGATCTCGTGGCCGGGAAGAGACCGTCCTCGGCGAGACCGACCTGGCCGTGACCGTTGCGTTCATCGTGCCAGTGCCCCGTGGGGTGACAAGCCTGCGCGGGACGAATCTTGCAGCCCGGATAGACGATCTCGGGGCGAGGCGTGGCATCGGGAGCCTTTTCCATCGGGGCGGGGGGCCAGACGAGTTCCATTGATTCGCCCTTTCGCGCCTCATTTTCAATCAGTCCTTCGGGTCCACGCACGCGCAACAGAGCGTCGCGGGTCGCCGTGATGCGGGCCCGCACGGGCCGGCCACGGGTGAATGACGCTTCGACCACGAACCCGTCCAGCGCATGCAGCTTGAACTGGCCGCTCCATTCGGCGCTGACCGCCGGGCAAATGCGGATGATGCCGTCGTAACTCTGGAACAACATTTCGTTCAGGCCCATGAGGTGCGCGCCCGCCGAGTCGAGATACGGCGTGTCCGTCAGCAGCCCGTGAAAGTGCGCCCGGGCAGGGGAGATGAACGCGCCGCTCGGAAATCGCTGGCTGTAGCTGGCGTGTTCGAGCGAGGCTGCTTTCGCTGCTTCCGCCCAACCCATGCGCGCGAGCTGCGGTACATCCTGCGCCCAGCCGTTGTTGACGAGCTTCCACGTGCGATGGTTCCAGGTGTTCTCGAACCGCCGCCGTTCCGCCTCGGGCGAATCCATGCCGACGAGTCCCCACGGAAAGACGACGTACAACTCCGCGTTCTCCATGTTGCGCCGTTGCATCTTCTCGCAGGTCTTGTCCGCAGCCGGCAGAAAAAGTCCGTTCGGATCGGGTTCCGAGGCGACGTGCCATTCCTCGGCGTGGATGTGCTCGGCGAACTTGCTCGTGATCGTCCAGCGACCGATCGGGATCGGCGCGAGGTTCTGGAGAAACTCACGCCACCGCGCCATCATCGCCGGGTCTTCGCCGAACGCCTCGCCCCACGCGATCAGCCGCGGCAGCAGGTAGCGCAGCCCGGCGATGTCGGGCATCGGGTCTTTCGCGTCGGGCCAGACTTCAAGGGCATTCGACGGCGCGATGTGATACCGGCCGTCGTCTCCCTTCTTCGCGTACGCAACGAAGAACCGGAGGATCTCCTTCAGGAACGGATAGAACTGTCCGCGCAAGAACGGCTCGTCGCCAGACGCGCGCGTGTACCATTCCATCAGGAGGCAGACTTCGAGATTGCTGGAAAAGTTGTGGTGAACAGCTTGGTTGGTGCGTGAGTTGACAAGATCGGTGTCGGGCGACCAACCCCAAAACGACTGCGTCTCGCGAAACGAAGGCGCGTCAATGCCGAAGATGTTTTTCGTCTGCGCGCACACAAACGGCAACGCGTCGAAGTACATCTGGAAAAATCCGCGCATGAATTCCCAATGTCCGGTCGCGAGCAATGGCCAATAGACTTCCCGCATGTTTTGAAACCAGTACCCGTAGTCCCACGAGCGCGCGTCCTTGTCGAGCAAGTACGTGGCGCCGTTGAAGCGCGGCGGATAGGCGCCTCCACAGGCGCAGGCGATCAGGTAAAGGTTCGTGTACCAGAGTCGCTCTTCGTATTCGGCGTCACCGGTGGCGCTTTCGAGCGCGATCCAACTGCGATGCCAAAACTCGCGCCAATGGCGGTGATGTTCGTCCAGCCACCGTTCCGCTTCCGTCTTCGCCCTGGCCAGCAGCGAACGGCCTTCTGCTCGAACCGTCGCAGCGCCGTCCGATCCCTGCCGCGGCGGGTGACAGACCGCAGCGATCACGATGCGATGATCGAGGTCGGGCGACAGATTCGATGCGCTGAGAAACAGACCCCAGGTCCGTCCGAGCAGCGGATCGGCGATGCCCAACTCCTGGGCGTCGATTTTCGCGCGATGATTGTACTCCGCGAACGAACTCGCGCGGTTGACGTGGACCGTCTCCGTGGCGGTGGTCACATCGCCCTCGTGCCAGTTTTCGATGGCAACCGTGAATGGCTGGGGCGCCGCGCGGTTGTCTTCGATGTCGAGCACGAGCACGTCCACGTTCCGGGGGCAGGTCAGCGAGAAGTTCACCGTGCCCGAGGGTGTCTCGACGGTGATCTGAATCGCGGCATCGTACAGGTCGCACATCTGTCGCACCGATGTCGCTTGCACGAACAACCCCGTGCCGCCCCGGACGCGCACCGCCGCGATCGCGCCCATGCCGGCCTTCTCGTTCCAGATGTCCGAACGCGACACCAACAGATAGAGCGAGTCATCGGGCGTGTGAACGCTCCCGCCGACGCGACCGTTGCCGAAGAAGAGCGATTGCGCGGGATCGGGCGTGGCGCAGCGATACACGATGGGGTTGCGACGAACGAATTCCTCTGTGGTCTTCATCATTCGCTTCTGGAAACGCCACTGTTGCCCAGCTACGGGCGAATGGCAATCTCAACCCAGCCGATTACGGCGTCGCGCGGAGACATCACCTCGATCAGGTTAAACCCGCGATGCAGGGTCGAGCGCGGGATTCCAAAACGATATGCTGGACAATCCGGCTTCGGCTCGGCCAGCGTGACGATCCCGTCGAAGGAGGATGGTGTGCCATTGACGCGCAACGCGAACGATGCCGCGTCGCCGTCCAACACTCCCAAGATCACGTGGGCCGACCCCGAGCTGGGAGCGGGGCCGGTATGCAACCCGAACGATTCCCAGTTTCCCGCGGGGACGCGGGCGGGAAGACGGGCGACAATGGCTTCGCCCGGGGCGGCAATGTTCGTGTAGGTCAACACGTGCCGCCGTGATTTGTCGCGCAGCGTCGAGACGTCGCCCAATTCGCGCAGGAGCGCGTCTTGATCGTCCCGAAGCAGTTGGCGGGCTCCGGCTTCATGAAATTTCTTCTCGGGTGTGGACTTCGTTGCCGCATGCTTGTCGTTGTCGAAGAAGTTGAACAGGTAGATGCGATCCACTCCGCGATCGAGAAATGACAGCGCCGCGCCCCGGACCGTTTCCAGCGAGTTGGACGGATAGCGTGGAAAGGATGGGTAGGGCATCAGACTGCACTCCAATCCCGCGGCGAGCGCGACGCCCGTGCCGTCGAGCAGCTCGCGCCACAGTTCGATGGGCATGGTTGATTCGATCGTACCGAATGTCCCGCTGATGACAAGCACGTCGAGAAGACCTTGCCGGGCCCACTGCGTCGCTTCGAAGCCGAGCGCCGCGCAGACCGTCGGCTGCGATGGAACGCGCGTGGCGAGACGAATCTTGTGACCACGGTTTTGTTCCCATTCGTTGAGATGCCGCCGCACCTCCGCGACGAACGCGGTCAACAGCGGCGCGTCCTCCCGCTCGCGGCCGGGACGGAAGTTGAGTTGATGCCGCATCCAGTCGAGTTCGAGTCCGTCGAAATCGTAGCGCTCTGCCAATTCGCGGATCAGCGCAAGGAAATGCTCGCGAACCTCCGCCTTGCCGTAATCGAACGCATGGTCCTCCCACCACTTCGAGCGATACGGCACGCGCCGTAGATCGGGACGCTTCCGCCAGAACTCGGTGTGGAAAATGTGATCCGGGTCGAGCGTGTAATGCACGTCGTTCATCCGCACCGAGAGCCAGGGTGAAAGGCCGCGCTGCCGGCAACGTTCAATCCAGACCGCGTAGAGATCGATGCCGTCGTGGTGCAATCGCCACGCGGTGTGGATCATGGCGCGGAGCTGACGTTCCCAATCCTTGCCGAGTCGCTCGAACCACTCTTTCGGCCTTCCCTCGAACCACGGCTCGCCCTCGGCTGCGTTAGGCAGATAGCCGTCCCAGTAGGTCTCCCATGACTTGCTCGGGAACGACGCGCGCCGTGCGTTCACGTTCAGGAACATCTCGCGCACCTGCGTTCTCGCGTACTGATCCACCCACGTCGCGACGGCTTTGGCATCGAGTCGTTCGCCTGCCCGGCTCATGAGAAACGCGTCGCAATCCTGGTTGAAGATGAGGCCGCTCACTGTCTCGCTACGCTCACAGGGAGCGGAATGATGAACGCAGTCCGGCCATCCACGGTTCGCTTTACGGGTCGGCGCTTCGATGGTTCAGCGTTGAGGATGACCGTGGGAACGGTCTTGCATCCGAACACGAGGAGCGATTTTGCCATTTCAGGTCCGGCCTGAACCTCTCGTGTCGCGAAATCCACCCAGATTTTGTTTTCCTTCGGGCGCACGATGACACGGGCGAGCGAGAGTGTTCCATCCGCTTTGATGGTCACGCCACCTGGAACTGCGAACGACCAGCCGGCGACGGGGTCGGGGAATGGATTGAAGCAAGCGTAGGTGCCGGTGACGGGTTCGGTCTGGATGTAGGCCATGTGGCCAGGCTCGCTCGTGAGCAAAGCGCCGTTCTTCTCGAGCCGCCCGGTCGAGCCTTGCTGGGTCAACGTGCTGTCGCGCTCGATTCCTTTCGCGGGATAGGGCCACGCTCCGTTGACGCGCCGGTACGGGAAACAGTCCTCAGCGGCGACATAGTTGCGGAACGTGGCGTTGTAATCGGGCTTGAACCCGCATTCCATCGTGTCGTCACCGATCTTGCAGGCGACATGGAGCACCTTGCCGGTGGCATCCCACCTGGACTCGATCGCGATCTGCAGGAGATGATCCTGGAACGCTGCGAAATCCTTGAACTCCGTCGCGTCGCCCATCTCGATCACGAAGCCGGCGTACGCCAGATCAACTTCATCGGAAGTCTTGCGCGCGTCCGGCATCGGCGTGTTGGACTGGAAGTTGTACTGTTCGATCAACAACGCCGGCTTCACCTTGCCCTGTCCTTGCATCTCGACTTCGGGCCCGGTCTGGTCGGTGATGACCACTTCGTCGGTGCGCCCGAGATCGGTGGCGGGCAACGGAATGATCCCGAGGTAGCTGACGCCATCGTGGATCGCGATGCGCTGGTTCGCTTTCACCTTGGCGGGGAACGCAGTCACGGGTTGCTTGTCCACGTACAGCTTCCACGGCGGCGGCGATTGGAAGTTCATCAACCCGATCGCGGTTTGCAGACTCTTCACGTCCTTGGGCGGCGGATAGCTCGGAAAATCCAGACCACGCAGCGGGCTGGTCAGCACGATCATCTTGTTCCTGTGCTGGAACGTGCATGGGTAGCCGCCAAACGTGCCGAGCGAACCATTTGGGTTTTGCGTGACGCGGCCATCGGGCAACGTGACACGATGAAGCGTGTCCAGCAAATTGACGCTGTTGATTCCGTACCGAAGCGTGAGCGTGCCGAGATCGGCGGCGGATTGGACAGGTTCGTTCGCGCGACGCCACTGGGCCATGACCGGCACCGTTTCGTTTTGCGACGGGATATCGAGGCTGGCCATGCCGTAGTGATGGCCCAGATACGAGCGCTTCCACAACGGCACGCTGGCGGGAGGCTGCCACATTTTGTTGTACGTGACCGTCATCTCGTACGGCAGCGGCTTGCGATCCACCATGTTGGCGGCCCACTCCGGCGCCCACGGACCGTTCAAGGTCTGCTGCGCGATCAACCCCGGCAACGCATCGTGTCCATAGACCGGCATCCCGCCGACGGTGTGCTTCTTTCCGAGATCGGTGAGCGCGCCGCGATGCGACAGCGTGTGGACGATGTGTTGCGTGCCGTCCTGGATGGCGAGCAAGTAGCCGATCCCTGTGCGGCCCGACGACGCGATGAACCGTTTCAGGTTGGGATGATAGCAGGAGGTCAATTCCTCGACGCTCTTGGCAAGGATGCTTTGGCCCATCATCCGGTCCATGTGCGTCGGACCGAAGTCGGCGAAGATCTTCTGCGCCTTCAACGTGACCGCGAAATAGTAGTGGTCGAGCGATTCCTGCGTCGAGCCGTCGAACCAACACCACGTGCGCAACGGAAACCTCTCCAGGCCAAGCCGGCCGTCGGCCTCGGCGCGTTTCGAGCCTATGATCGCGCCGCCGATCAATGCGCCCGTCGCTGCGGTGTGGTTGAAATTCATCGTGCCCATCTGAAGACTGTACGGCCGGTAGAAATCGGTGTTGCCGGTCCAGTCGCCGGTCCTGGCGACGTATTCCCGGGCCTTGGCAGCTTCGTTCCAGGGATGGACGAGTTCGGCGGTTTCCTTGTCTGGGTTGAGCCAGGCCCACCAGTACAGTTTGCGATGATCGCGAACGGGCGCGGGCCAGGTATCGGAATACAGCAGGTATTCCTGCACGTTCTCGGCGGCCTCGAAGCCGACCCAGCGGCGCGGCTGGAGTTCGAGCATCCCGTCGATCCACGCGGCGTACTTCTCAGGCGTGTCCGGGAACGTCCAGCCGCCACCTTCGGCGTGAAGCTCTTGCACGCGCCGCCATTGCCAGTCCGGCATCCATGAGGGCTGACGAACCGCATGCAGCGCGGCCAGTTTCTCGGTTTCCTGGGCCGACGGCATCACGGCGGTCGGCTTTCCGCCGCGCAGTTTCATCACATTCGGTGGGACGGGGAGCTTGATGACACGTTGGGCCGTTTCGGTTGGTTTGAATGTCACGACCAGCTTTGGCGTCCCGATCAAGATGCCCCGGCCACCCGTTGCAGTGCCCCACTCGTAGGCGCCGGTGAAGAAATGCATGTCGTAGATTTCCCATTTGCGCACGAGGAGGCCTTGGTCGGCGAAGGCGCGCAGTCGTTCAACAATGGTCTTGCCATAGGCCGGCTCGGTCAGCGTAGCCGTCACGTCCATGCGACCTTCAATCTGTTGATGCGAGACTTCTGCAGGGCCGAACTGTTTCGGAAATCGGTCCTTCGTTTCGTCCTGCGCGCCGTACTTCGCCCAGAAGCCAGTCCCATTGACGTAGGCGTTGTACGTCGGACCATTGGTCGGATTGGTTATCCACGGTTTGCGCAACGCGTAGGCAATCGCGTGCCAGCGCGGCGGATTCTTCACCCACAGGTCACCGAGGAAACTCATCCCCGCCGGGTCGGCGTAGCCTTCGGGCCAGAACTCCGTGTCGCGAAAAGGCAGCACCAGTTCCACTTTCTCGACGTCATACCCTTTGCCGAGTTGCTCGGCGATCCTCTCCGCCGCGTCGGGAAATCGGACCAGCAGGCTGCGGTGGACCGCGTCGAACACCAAACCGCCCGGCTTCGTGCCGCCTTCGCGTTTCGCCGGCGACCAGATCGCCGACGGGCTGCTGCCGAATGTGCCTCGCGCGATGAAATTCGTTGCACCGTCTTCGGCCAGCACCACCGGCGTGTCCCACATCGCGCGGAAGCCGCTGATGCCGGCCATCTGCGGTTGGTCGAGCGTCAGTATGGCAACATCGGAGTGGACCTGGCCGAACGACGCCAGCGCCGAGGCAAGGCTGACGGAGACACAGACAAGCCGGATCACTTCTTGTCCCGGAAATAACCCCAGAGGCTGCTGTACATGAGACCGGTCGAGTTGTTGAACGGCCAAACGGGATCGTCCGCGGTCGGGTTTACCGCGCCCGGCTTCTTGATCCAGACCACCGCGCCGTCCACATAGACGACGTTGAATCCATCGGAGCGATGGTTGGAGGATTCCCAGTTGTTCATCGTTCCCTGCGGCGCGCGCAGGTCGGCGGCGAGCGGCCAGTTCGCTGGCGCTTCGCGGAGGGGCGTTTGCAGGGCGTCGCTGCGTTTCCACGGCAGGCCGACAGATACGAACTGTCCAAGATTCCATTGCGTGGCAACCGCGTAGTTGGAATACAGGTAGTTCTGGGAGGCCGGCTGACGGGGAGACCAGCGTTCCACGGCGGCTCGCGTGGTCGTGCCCGGCTGCATCACGCCGGCTGCCTCTGCGGAAGTGTAGCTCAACGACGGACACAGCATAACTTTTCCAGAAACGTAGCCGTCCACGATCAACCGTCCCAAGGCATAGGGATCATACCCGCACTGGGCGATGACGAAACCCCGGTAGTTCAACCCTGAGTTGCAGGCCGCGAGATTCGACCAATAGGGAAGGCGATCACCGTTATCGTCCGCGTACAGGTGCAACGCAAGGCCGAGCTGTCGAAGGTTGTTGGTGCAGTAGCTTCGTTTGCCC
>Ga0187892_10006886_pt1 | contig 16577 bp, 16 predicted proteins | sample MA1701073metaG_FD_139345 | JGI IMG/M metagenome (GOLD analysis project Ga0187892, IMG submission 139345) | Bio-ooze microbial communities from a basaltic lava cave in the Kipuka Kanohina Cave System on the Island of Hawaii, USA - MA170107-3 metaG ... | reverse complement strand
CCCAAATTGGAGGGACGCGCTCTGTCGCGTCTCCCGCTTCGCGGGACGGTCACGACGGAGCGTGACCCTCCAACTCGCTCTGCGTCAATCTTCTGAATCAAAATGGGGAATGTCTGTCCGCCGCGTTCTCACTGGCAATGGAGAAGCGGGTATGTTAGACGTAGCGTCCTTGATGGCTGACGACGCATCCCAACCTACCGCGAATCCCGCCCGCAACGCGGAACTGCAGCCGTCCCAGCCCAAGCGGCACATCTTTCGGCGGCTTTACGATTGGACGCTGCATTGGGCGCACACGAAATACGGGACGCCCGCGCTGTTTTTTCTGGCGGTGGCGGAGTCGTCGTTTTTCCCCATCCCGCCCGATGTGTTGTTGACCGCTCTGTCGTTGAGCCGACGCCAGAAGGCGTTGTGGTATGCGCTGGTGTGCAGCGTCGGCTCAGTGATCGGTGGCGTCATCGGATATTATATCGGGTATGCGTTGTGGGAATCGGTGAAGGATTTTTTCTTCAGTTACGTGTTCAAGGAAGAGGTGTTCAACAAAGTGGGGGCGTGGTATGAACAGGGGGCGTTCTGGTATATTTTCATCGCGGCGTTCACGCCGATTCCCTACAAGGTCTTCACGGTGGCGGCGGGCGTGTATCATCAACTGATTCCGCTGTGGGTTTTGGTGGTCGCGTCGGTCATCGGGCGGTCGGCGCGCTTTTTTCTGGTGGCAGGGCTGCTGTATTTCTTTGGCGACAGGATGCGGGCGTTCGTGGAAAAGTATTTTGATCGGCTGTTGTGGGCATTGCTGGCGCTGGCGATTTTGGGGTTTGTCGCGTTGAAATTTTTGTGATTAACTCCAGTGTCATTTTTCGGGGCGTAGCGCAGTCCCGCGACGCGGGACTTTGAAGGCAAGGCGGCGCGTCCCGAAAGCCTTCGGGAAGGTCGCGGGCTTAACAATTTTTTTCGGGGCGTAGCGCAGCGGCGCGGCGCGTCCCGAAAGCCTTCGGGAAGGTCGCGGGCTTAACAATTTTTTTCGGGGCGTAGCGCAGTTTGGCTAGCGCGCTTGGTTCGGGTCCAAGAGGTCGTGGGTTCAAATCCCGCCGCCCCGACCAGTTTATGGGTTCGGACACATCCGGGTTTTGCGTATATATCCTTCGCAGCGAACGCAGTGGGCGATATTATGTCGGCGCCACCAAAGACCTTGCGCGGCGGCTGTCGGAACACGAGTCGGGAGAAAACAAATCCACTCGCAATCGCGGTCCTTGGAAACTGGCGCATGTCGAGCATTTCGCGACAAATGCCGAAGCCCGAAGGCACGAGCAGGCAATTAAACACAAGAAAAGCGCGCGCTATGTCCAGCAGTTGATAGCGTCGGGTCATGGTGAGCGCGCCCCGAAAGCTTTCGGGGAGGTCGCGGGTTCAAATCCCGCCGCCCCGACCACTTTACGATGAGCGACGGTTGCGGAAAATTTTGCGTTTACATTCTCCGTAGCCAGAACAGCGGACATCATTATGTCGGATGCACGCAAGACCTGCCAAACCGACTGGCGGAACACGCGGCGGGCGAGACCAAGTCCACCCGCAATCGGGGTCCTTGGGTGCTGGTTCACGTGGAACGATTTGAAACCAACATCGCTGCGCGTAAACGCGAGCGGGAAATCAAGGCAAAGAAAAGCGCGCGCTATATCGAATGGTTGATTGAAACCGCAGCCTGCGAGCGCGCCCTGAAAGCCTTCGGGAAGGTCGCGGGTTCAAATCCCGCCGTCCCGACCAGTTTGCGATGAGCGGTGACGGCGGTTGTCATGGAGACAATGAGGTTGAACGCAAATCGAATGTTCAAAGCATCCGCAGCGGCGCTGTTGACAGTCTGGCTGATGCCAACGCTTGCTGACGCCGATCAGGTCAAGATTCGCGGACGCAACGATCCGTACGTCGGGCAGATCACGAAGTTCGAGCCTGAGACGGGCAACGTGGACATTGACACGGGCAGCGGCGAAATCACACTGGAGAAATGGCAGATCGAATGGGTGCGCGTGGACCCGCCCGCCGAACTCAAAGACTGGCTTGCGGCTTCCACCGCAACGGAAATCTCCGCCGCCATCGCTGGTCTGAAACCGATTGCCTCTCGGATTCTCGGCTTCCCCGAAACGCGCGGCGAACCATGGGTCGCCGACGCCGCGCTTCGGCTCGCGGATTTTTATCGCGCGAAACAATTCTGGTCGGAAGCCACGGCGCTGGACGCGCAGGTGAAAAAACTCTATCCACCCGCCGTCGGCCGACACGCCGAAATCGGGATGGTGCGCACGCAAATGGGGTTAAACAATTACGACGAGGCGCTCAAGACCCTCGACGCGCTGCTCAAACCCGTGTCGGGGGCTCTGATTTTCTCCCCCGCCGATTCCCCGTTTTACGCGCGCGCCTACATCGCGCACGGCGACTGCCTCGCCGTGAAGGAGCGGTGGCGCGAAGCGCTCACGAGTTACTTAACGGTGACGGTGCTTTGTTACCATAATAAGGCGCTTTTGACAGAAGCGCGTTACAAGGCAGGACAGATGTTCGAAAAAATCTCCGAATGGGCGCGCGGCGCCGATGTGTATTCGGAATTGCTCAGGGACGCCCCGCCGCAGACCCCGTTTCTGGACGATGTGAAAAAGCGTCTCGAACAGGCTCAGGAAAAAGCCAAACAGCAGGGCAGCCCCTGAATCGCCTGCCCCCGCTCAACCCCTGTAATCCAATGAGACAATCATCCTTCGCCCGCGTCGCGCTTGCGTTCGGCGCGCTCCTCGTTGCCGTATCGCTCTGGGACGCGATGTCCGCGCATTTCGGCGCGAACGCCCCGTCCGCGCTGCCCGCCGCCCTGGCGCAGGACGCGCCACCCGCTCCCGCTGCGCCCGCGGTGGAAACGAAAAAATCGCTGCTCGACTATTACTGGGACGGCGGCCCGTTGATGCATCCGATTTTCCTCTGTTCGCTCGTGATGTTCGCGCTCGTGTTCGAGTTGTTCTGGCAACTGCGCCCTTCCAACGTCGCGCCCGCGCCCGTGGTCGCGCAGTTGCAACAACTGTTCGCCGCGCAAAATTACCAGGAAGCGTGGCGGCTCTGCCGCATGCAGCCGAGCTTCCTCACCAACGTCCTGATGCCGACGCTGGAACGGCTGGGGCGCGGGAGTGAGTTGACCGAGCGCGTGTTGATGGATCACGGGACGAAGGAGGCGTCGAGACTGCGCACACGCGTTCTCTACATTTCAGTCGTCGCCGTCATCTCGCCGATGATCGGGCTGCTGGGCACGGTGCAAGGCATGATCGGCGCGTTCGAGAAAATCGCGCGCGTCGGCTTGGGCGATCCCACGGTGTTGTCCAAGGACATCGGCGTCGCGTTGATCACGACCTTCGGCGGTCTGGCGGTGGGCATCCCCGCGATGTTCTTCTATTACTTTTTCCGCAACTACCTCGCCAACGTCACCACCAAGGTCGAGGACATCGTCAACCGTCTGCTTGAGGACGTGCCGTTCAACGAACTTCAAGGCGTCAAGATCGGTCCCGCGCTGGAAGCGGAATTGCAGAGTGGCGCCGCGCCTGCCTTTCCCCGTCCCGCTGCGCCCGTGACGACGCAGCCGATGCGTCCGCCCACAGGCGTCGCCAGCGAGGGCGCGCCAGTGATGACCACGGTGCTGCCACCGCCTCCCGCGCCCTCCAAGCCAGGCGGGGTGAGCATGGTGTATTGCCCGAACTGCCGCGCGCTCATCATACAAAACAGCCGCGTCTGCCCGAATTGCCGCACCGAACTGGAATGGAAATGAGCGCGTTTCCCGATGAAGTCACGCAAGTCCATCTCAAAATCATTCATCGCGGACGAGGAACCCGAGTTCCAGATGGCGCCGATGATTGACATCGTGTTCCAACTGCTCATTTTCTTCATGTGCGTCACCACGCTCCAGACCATCCGCATCGAGAAGATGGAACTGCCGTTCGCCAGCGCCTCCGCCAAGCCCGATGACATCACGGGCGCCGCCGTCATCAACCTCACCTGGCAGGGCGGCGACAAGGTGGACAACGTCAACATCAACGGCGAGCAGGTCGCCTACGGCGCGATTTCCGACCATCTGAAAAAAATGCAGGAAAAAAACAGGAACCTGCGCGTGTTGCTGCGCGCCGACCAGCGCATGCGTTACAAGCATGTCCGCGAAGTGATGGACGCCTGCACCCGCGCGGGCGTCGGCAAATTCACCGTCGTGACGATGCAAAAGGACACCAGCAGACCCGCCCCCTGATTCCCCCATGCGATTCAAACAGGAAGAAGAACCCAGCGTCTCGATCCCGATGGGACCGATGATTGACGTGGTGTTTCAGTTGCTCATCTTTTTCATGGTCGCCACCAGCTACAAGCAGACCGAGACGGAACTGCGCGTCTCGCTGCCCAGCCAGCAGGCGGGTCAACCGCCGCCCGTCATCGTACAGGTCCACATCGAAGCCGACGGCGCCATCACCGTCAACGACGTGCCCTACGACAACCCGACCAGCCGCGAGTTGCCCGAATTGCGCCGCAAATTCCTCCTGTTGCTCGACACTGATCGCAACCTCCCCGTCGTCCTCGTCCCCGACCCCGAACTGCCGCATCAACGACTCGTGGACGTGCTCAACGCCTGCCAGGCGACAGGCGTGAAAAACATCTCCTTCGTCAACGACGCCAGCAAACAGCGCGGCGAGTGACGCACTTCCTGAACTTTTCCAACTCTCGCCAGCGCAAAAAAACCGATTCCCATGCCCATCAAATTCGGAACCTCAGGCTGGCGCGGCATCGTCAGTGACGAAGTCACCTTCGCCAACGTGCGCCGTTGCGCCGACGCCATCGCGCGTTACGTTACACAATCCCCCATTCCCCCATTCCCCCATTCCTCCGCCCCTCCTCTTCTTATCATCGGGCACGACGCGCGGTTTCTTGGGCGGGAATTCGCAATCGCTTGCGCCAAAGTTGTCCAACAACACGGCATCAACGTCTTGCTTACCGACCGCGACTGTCCCACGCCCGCCATCGCGTGGCACATTCGCGAGAAAAAAGCGCGCGGCGGCATCAACATCACCGCCAGCCATAATCCCCCCGAATACAACGGCGTGAAATTTTCAGGTCCCGACGGCGCGCCCGCCCCGCCCGAAGTCACCAAGCTCATCGAACAACTAATTTCAGACAGTATTCCGATTCAGGTTTCAGCCCTCAGCCCTCAGCCCTCGTCGAAGACATTTGACCCGCGCCCCTCCTACTTCCGCCAAGTCCGCCGCATCGTGGATTTCAAACTCCTGCGGCGCGGACGCCAGCGCGTTGTGGTGGACACGATGCACGGCGCGGGACGCGGCTATCTCGATGCGCTGCTCAAAGAGGCGGGTTGGCAGGTCGAATCGCTTCACGAAAATCCCGACCCGCTTTTTGGCGGTCACCCGCCCGAACCCGCCGCCGAACATCTCCACGAACTCGCCGCGCGATTGCGCAAGGTGGGACAAGCTTCCAGCTTGTCCAATTCTTCAAAGCGCAAGCTGGAAGCTCGCGCTACCATCGGTCTCGCGCTCGACGGCGACGCCGACCGTTACGGCGTGATGGACGCCGACGGGCGCATCTTCACCGCCAACCAAATCCTCGCGCTCACGCTTTACCACCTCGCCAAAAATCGCGGCTGGAAAGGCAGCGCCGTCCGCACGGTCGTCACCAGCCACATGATTGACCGCGTCGCCGAAATGTTCGGCGTGAAAATCCACGAGACGCCCGTCGGCTTCAAATACGTCGGCGGCATCATGCAGCGGGAACCTGTCATCGTCGGCGGCGAGGAAAGCAACGGGTTGTCGGTGCTCGGTCACGTTCCCGAAAAGGACGGCGTCGTTGCGTGCCTGTTGATGGCGGAACTGGTCGCGGCGGAAAAGAAAAGCGTCGGCGCGGTGCTGAAAGAGTTGGAGAAGAAAATCGGCGCGTTCCACACCGACCGCATCAACGCGCGCCTCGACGAAGCGGGCAAGGAACGGTTTCTCCGCAAAATCGCGGAAGGCTTTGGCGAATTCGCGGGCAAACAGGTCGTCAACGTCATCCTCGTGGACGGGCACAAGTTCGTCCTCGACGACGGCTCCTGGGTCGCGTTCCGCGCCAGCGGCACCGAGCCTGTCATCCGCTGCTACATCGAAGCGCATTCAAAATCCGAGTGCGCCAAGTTGCGACGTGCGATTGAAGCGCTGCTTAAAGAGTAGGACAAGCTTCCAGCTTGTCCCGACTACAGAATGGACAACCCAGATGGTTGTCCTACCCTTTTTCCAATTCCTCCCGATGCCAGCGCACGTAACGCTCGACACCTTCTTCAATGAGCACCTTCGGCTTGTAACCGAGCATCCGCTGTGACTTGGAAATATCCGCGAATGTAATCGGCACGTCGCCCGCCTGCGGCGGTTTGCGCTCCACGCGCGCCTGTTTGCCCGTCGCCTTCTCGATGAGCGCGATGAGTTCGTTCACCGCAATCGTGCGGCTGTCGCCGAGGTTGAAGATTTCAAATTTCAAATCCGCGCCCGCAATCCGCATCAACCCGTCCACGATGTCGTCCACGTAGGTGTAATCGCGCCGCAGCGTCCCGTCGCCGAAAAGCTGGATTGGTTTGTCGGCAAGCATCAGCCCCGTGAAAATCCGAATCGCCGTGTCGGGTCGCTGGCGCGGACCATACACGTTGAACAACCGCGCCACGGCGATCTCCATCCCGTAAAGGTGCGCGTAGGCGTGGCACAACGCTTCCGCGCCGATTTTCGTCGCCGCATACGGCGCAGCGGGAGCCGTCACGGGGTCGGTCTCGGCAAACGGGACTTTCGCGTTCAATCCATACACCGACGAACTGGAGCAGAAGATGAATTTCGGTTTCCCAAATCGCCGCGCGCAATCGAGGAGGTTGAGCGTGCCGTGGATGTTGGTGTCCACGTAGAGCTTCGGTTCGAGCAATGACTGCCTCACACCCGCGCGCGCGGCGAGGTGATGGACGAGATCGAACTTCACCGCCTTGAAAAGATTTTCCGTTGCCCAACCGTCGCAGAAATTGAATTCGTGGAGGTGCGCCCGACCGTTGCCCGTTTTTTGCACGAGCCGCCAGTTTTCGCGTTTCAAGCGCGGGTCGTAGTAATCGTTGAAGTCGTCGAGCGCGTGGACTTCGTGTCCTTCGCGCAAAAGTCGTTCCGCCAGATGCGACCCGACAAACCCCGCGCCTCCTGTCACCAAGACTTTCATCGGGCGCAACGCTATCACGCGCGTTGTGCGGCTGGCAAGTCGGAGCGAACTCTGATAGCGGGTCAGTTTGTTTTCCAAGGACAACTTTCCATCGCGTAGCTACGAGCGTAAGCGAGTGAAATGGAATAAACGCGCGGGAAATCCACTCGCTTACGCTCGTAGCTACACCGATTTACCCACCACCCGAACTCTAAATCCCGCTGTCTGACCAACAGGCGCTTTCGCATTGCCTCTCTCTGGCGAAAACTTTACCGTCCGCGCACTGCATGTTTGCGTTTGGACTGACCATTTTCACGGGGGCGTTTTTGCTGTTCCTCGTCCAGCCGCTCATCGGCAAATTCATTTTGCCGTGGTTCGGCGGCACGCCCGCGGTGTGGACGACGTGCATGCTTTTTTTTCAGGTGCTGCTGCTGGGCGGTTACGCCTACGCGCACTTCAGCATCTCGCGGCTCAAACCGCGCAAGCAGGTGGTTCTGCATCTCGCGGTGCTGGCGGCGGCGTTGTTGCTGTTGCCCATCACACCGAGCGATTTTTGGAAACCGCCCGACAGCACGTCGCCCGTGTGGCGCATTTTGGTGCTGCTCGGCGCGTCGCTGGGATTGCCGTATCTCGTGTTGTCGGCGACGGGACCGTTGATGCAGGCGTGGTTCAGCCAAACGTCGCCCAAGGTTTCTCCGTATCGCCTTTATGCGTTGTCGAACGTCGGCTCATTGCTGGCGCTGATCAGTTACCCGTTTCTGGTCGAACCGAATTTTTCGCGTCAGACGCAGGCGGTCTGCTGGTCAATCGGGCTGGGTGTGTTCGCCGCGCTCGCAGGTTGGTGCGGATGGAAAGTCTGGAAAAGCGCGAAGCAAAATGAGCCTGTCGCGAAAGGAGATTCCGCCAGCGCTTCAGCGAAGCAGGAAAACCCGACGCCCATCGGCGCGAAATTGTTGTGGTTCGCCCTGCCCGCGTGCGGCTCGATCCTGTTGCTCGCGGTGACCAACAAGATTTGTCAGGACATCGCGGCGGTGCCGTTCCTGTGGGTGCTGCCCTTGTCCCTGTATCTGCTGTCGTTCATCATCAGCTTCGACCATCAACGATGGTATTGGCGTCCCCTCTGGCTGCCGCTGTTCGTCATCACGATGGCGGTCGCGCTTTGGGTGATGCTTGGTCGCTCCCTCTACGTGGAAGAGTCGTGGATCGGCTCCGTGAAATGGCTGTTGAAGAAGGGCGGGGAGGTTTCGATTTTCAACCAGATTGGAATTTTCCTGACGGCGCTGTTTGCCAGTTGCATGGTTTGCCACGGCGAAGTTTATCGGCTGCGCCCTACGGCGTCGCGGTTGACAAACTATTACCTGATGATTTCGGCGGGCGGCGCGTTTGGGGGGTTGTTTGTCGCCGTGGCAGCGCCGCTGTTGTTCGATAGATATGTCGAGCTCCACATCGGGCTGTTTATCCTCGCGATGCTCGTGATCGTCGTGCTGTTCGTGGACGGCAAAAGTTTTCTTCGGAAGGGACGGCTCAAATGGGCGTGGGCGTCCCTCATCTTCCTCGCGCTGGTCGGCTCAGGCTCTGGATTTTACGCGGACGCGCACAGCAGACAGAAGAACGCCGTGGAATTGTCGCGCAACTTTTACGGCGCGCTCAGGGTCTCCGAGTATGACGTCGGCTCTTCCGAATGGCACAAATTCTACCTGGTGCACGGTGTCATCACGCACGGGTTCCAATTTGTCTCAGAACACAAACGACGGTTGCCGACGACTTACTTTTCATTCCGCAGCGGCGTCGGCAGGGCGCTGGTGCTTTTTTCGCGACAAACCAACCGCCGTGTGGGCGTGGTCGGGCTCGGCGCGGGGACGTTGGCGGCATACGGCAAGGAGGGGGATTATTTTCGGTTCTACGAAATCAATGAGGACGTGATTCGGCTGGCGAACAGCCGATTCACGTATCTCAAGGACAGCGCCGCAAAGACTGACGTGGTGCTGGGCGACGCGCGGCTTTCGCTGGAACGGGAGGAAAGCCAGCAATTCGATGTTCTCGCGCTCGACGCGTTCAGCAGCGACGCGATTCCCATCCACCTGCTCACGCGCGAAGCGTTCGAGATTTACGAGCGCCACCTCAAGCCCGATGGCGTGATTGCCGTGCATATCTCCAATCTCAGCCTCAACCTCCGCCCCATCGTCCTGCGGGCGGCGGAACATTTTGGATTCACGGCGTTGATTCTCGACACGCGAAACATGAACCTGGACAGAAACGAAGAAACTCGCGTCGGCGCTTTCGGCTCGACGTGGATGTTGCTTTCCAAGAACTTGAATTTTCTAGCCCAGCGCGGCATCGCCGATGTCGTCACTGCTCCTGAAAAAATCCCGCCCGACATCAAGATGTGGACCGACGACCAAAGCGACATCTTTAGAATCCTCATCTTTCCCAAGTGACGGGGCGAAATAGAACGAAATCTCAGAAATTCCCCAAATTAGAGGGACGCGCTCTGTCGCGTCCGATTCGCCAATGCGGTCACGACGGAGCGTGACCCTCCAACTCGCTCTGCGTCAATCTTCTGAATCAAAATGGGGAATGTCTGACGAAATCTATTTTGCTTACAAAAAAGTTTGGCATCGTCATACCTTCAGCAACATCTCCGCAAAACATAAATCCAGCGGCGTGGTGATTTTGGGATTGGGCGCGGGGTTTTCGACGAGTTGGATTTTTTCTCCCAGCAATTCGGCGGCGGCTGCCTCGTCGGTGACTTGCAATTTCTTGTCGCGGACTCTCGCGTAGGCGCGTTGGAGCAACGGCACCTGAAAAACCTGCGGCGTCTGCACGGCGCGTAGTTTCGCGCGGTCAACGGTTTTGACGACGGTGAGAGAATCGGGGAATGGGGGAATGGGGGAATGGGCGATGGAAGAATCAGGCGCGATTTCCTTGATGGTGTCGGTGATTTTGGTGCAGACGACGGCGCTGCCGTATTGGCGGGCGACGGCGATGAGTTGCGGCATCAGCGCGACAGGGAAAAACGGGCGCGCGCCGTCGTGGACGGCAACAATGTCGGCGTGCGCGTGGAGCGCCTGCAAGCCGTTCCAGACGGAGTCCTGCCGTTCCGCGCCGCCCTCGACGATTTGCGCGAGCCTGGCGACGCGGAATTTTTCGGCAAGCGCGCGGATGGCGGGAATTGTCTCGGCGCGCGTGACGACGATGATTTCGCCGACCTCGGCGCATTGTTGCGCGAGTGTGAGACAGTGCGCGAGAACGGGACGGTCTCCGAGCGGAAGGAAAAGTTTGTCGGAGACCGCCGACGCGGAATGTCGCGCCATGCGCGTGCCGCGTCCCGCGGCGACGATGAGGACGGAAACCATGGCGGGGAGTGTAGCGATTCACGCGCGGCATTCAATCGCGGAGCGTGAGGCAAAGGACGAAAGAGACTGAAGATACGAAAAGTTCAATTCTCTGAACACCAAGGACCGAACCCCCAAAAAAACTCCACGAATAGAAAAATCAACCGCCGACCTTTATTCAACAAGACAGTCGTCGTTTTGAGTCCCTTTTGTCCTTTGCGTCAATCCTGCGCCTGACGCGTTCACTGACCTTTCTCGTCCTTTACCGCGCGCAGGCTGGCGCTGGCGCTGGCTTTGGATTTGACGGGTTGCGTCAGGACTTCGGACGAAAATACGCCTGGTTTGAGTTCGGCAAAAATCATCCTGCCCGCGCTGGTTTGCAGGGAACTGGTGACGACGATGGGGACTTGTTGCCCGATGAGTTTGCGCGCCTTGTTGACGACGATCATCGTGCCGTCGGGAAGGTAGCCGACCGCCTGGTCGGGTTCGCGTCCTTCGCGCACCAAACCGATGCTGAGGTCTTCGCCAGGCAGAAGCATCGAGCGAACGGTCTTGGCGAGGTCATTGACGTTGAGCACCTTGACGTGCTGGATTTCGGCGACTTTGTTGAGGTTGTAATCGGTGGTGATGACTTTGGCGGCGAGAAGTTTGGCGAGGTGGACGAGTTTGGTGTCCACGTCGGGATGCTCGGAGACATCCTCCTCGTGAATGCGGACTTCCACGTTGGGGATGCTGTGGAGTTTGTTGAGGATGTCCAAGCCGCGTCGTCCGCGCGAGCGTTTGAGCGGGTCGGGGGAATCGGCGACCTGCTGCAATTCCTTCAACACAAACCGCGGGATGACGAGGATGCCGTCGAGAAATCCCGTCTCCGCCACGTCCGCAAGGCGTCCGTCAATGAGCGCGCTGGTGTCCACGGCATACACCTGTTCGGGTTGCTCCACGCGGCGGAATTTGACGTAGGGAATGAGCAGGTTGAACTCGTCCTTGCCGCGCAACGCCATCACCATTCCCAGATACGAAAAGAAAATGAACGCGATAATCTTGAGCATCTGTTGCGTGTCGGCATCCGCCGCGTCGAACAACCCAGATGCGCCGATGAGATACGCAATGAGCGAGCCGACCCCCAGCCCGAACGTCGCCGCCGTCAAACCGCGCAACGAAAATCCCTTCAGCCCGATGTCAATCGCGATGACCAACCCGCTGCCCGCCGCGCCGATGAGCGCGCCCCAAATCGCCCACGGCATCCCCATCCACGCGCCGTGATGCGTGATTTGCGACGCGATAGTCGCGCCGCCGATCGTGGCGAGCAGCACGAAAAAGATTCTGAGGACAACGAGCGTCATCGGCTGGTGCGTTGAACGGTTCCGACTGCGCGAAGCACGATGCGTTCGCGCTTCGGCTACGGGTCGCGCGGCGGTCGCGTGTAAATGATCCCGCGGTCGCTGTCGCGCGGCGGCTGTCCGCTGGTTTGCGGCTGGGGCAACGGTTGCGCGGACACGTCCTTGTACCACAGGACGCCGCGCTTGCGGACGTTTTCGGAAAACGCGGAAAGGTTGACCAGAGCCGCCTTGAGGTCGGCGCGCGTCTTTTCATCAGTCAACAACAAGCCAACCGCGCCGTCGCCCTTCTCGACTTTTTCGACGATGGCGTCAATGCTCTCGGCAGCGGACTTGAGCGACGCGGATATCTTCGTCAAATCCTCGGAGGTTTTCTCCACGTTGGCGGCGATGGTTTTGATCTTCGGCGCCGTCTCCCCGATCATCCCGTCGGCGTGTTTGACGGCGGATTCCATCTCTTTGCTTAACGCCGCGAAATTCTTGAGCGCCTCGTCAAGGGCGACGCGGTTCACCTTGATCAAGTCCTTGATTTCCTTGATGGCGGCAGTGGCTTCGGCGGTGGCGCTGGCGGTGTTGGCGAGGGTGGCGCGCACGTTTGTCATCGCGTCGGGCGTGAGCATCTCCGCGTCAATGCGTTTGATGACCTTGTCGAGCGTTTCGGTGAACCCGCCAATCTGGTGCATCAACGTGCCCGCGCGTTCGGTGAGATTGCCGATATCCGAAGGAACAAGACCGTCAACGACAGCCCCGCTGGCGAGCATGGTTTTGGACGCGGGGTGCGTGGGCAGAATGCTCACCACCTTGTCGCCAAGCAACCCGACCTGCCGAATCTCGAAGCGCGAGTTGTCGGGGATGCGCGTCCCCTTGTAGAGGGAAAGTTTGATGAACACCTTGTTGGTCTCCTCATCCAGCGTGATGTCGGACACGCTCCCCACCAGCACGCCCTGGTAAAACGCCGACGCGCCGCGGATGATGCCGCCGACTTCGTCGAACCGCACCACGATGGGGAACGAATCGCCCGATGCGCGCCCGTCCTTCCCAAATTTCAGGATCATCCCCGCCGCCACCGCGATGGCGACCAGCACGAACAATCCGACTTTGATTTCGATTCCTTTGCGTTCCATGGGGGGTGTTAAAAAGTTAAAATAGGAAAATGCGCCGCGCCCAGATGTTCCCCCCTTTTAACCTCTTTAACCTCTTTTAACCGCCTGGCTTCATACTACGGATTCATCCGCCTTGCCAGCAATGAAGTTTTGTATCCGTTCATCGGTCGAATTCTGGAAATCCTCCCGCGTCCCCGTCATCGCAATCACGCCGCCATCGAGCAGCGCGATGCGGTCGGCAATCTTGAAGACGCTCTTCATGTCGTGTGTCACCGCCACGGACGTGATTTTCAATTTGTCGTTGAGCTCCACGATCAAATCGTTGATACGGTCAGCCGTGATCGGGTCAAGCCCCGTCGTCGGTTCGTCGTAAAGCACGACCTCGGGTCGGCGGATGACGGCGCGGGCGAGCGCGACGCGTTTGCGCATCCCGCCGCTGAGTTCCGCGGGCATCTTGCTCTCGATGCCCGCCAGCCCGACGATGCCGAGCGTTTCCGCGACGCGGTCTTTGATTTCGGTGGCTTTGTAACGCCGCTCCTCCTTCAACGGAAACGCGACGTTTTCGAACACGCTCATCGAATCGAACAATGCCGAACCCTGGAACAGCATCCCGAACTTCTTCCGAAACGGCGCAAGCTCCCGCTCCGACAGCGGCACGATGTCGGCGCCTTCAATCAGGATTTTTCCCTTGTCGGGCTTGAGCAACCCCACGAGGTGACGCAACAGCACGCTTTTGCCGCATCCGCTCTTGCCGATGATGACGGTCGTATCGCCTTTGGGGATGACAAAATCCAATCCGCGCAAGACCGCGGTGCCCTTGAACGATTTGTGGAGTTTTCGGATTTCAATCATCGCAGCTCACATGGGAATGATGCGGTTGAGCAGCAGCGCGATGAAAAAATTCGAGATCAACACCGTCAGGCTCCCCGCCACCACCGCCTGCGTTGTCGCCAAGCCCACGCCCTCCGCGCCTTCCTTGCAGTAAAATCCCTTGTAACAGGCGATGAGCGCGATGAACCCGCCGAAGATGAACGACTTGATCAACCCCATCCACACGTCGCGCGCGTCGGTGAATCTCACCATGTTGTCCACAAAATACGCGCCCTGAATCCCCATCAGGTGCACCCCGACGAAGTATCCGCTCAAAATCCCCAGCGCAATCGCCTCCGCCGCCAACAACGGCATGCTCACCACCAACGCCACAAATCGCGGCGCGACCAGATAATCCACGGGATGCGTCGCCATCGCGCGCAACGCGTCAATCTGCTCCGTCACGCGCATCGTCCCCAGTTCCGCCGCCATCGAAGCGCCCACGCGCCCCGCCACCATCAACGACGTGAGCACGGGACCGAGTTCGCGGCACATCGCCACGGACACGACGGGACCGACCGCCGTTTCCATCTGGATGCGTTTGAATTGGAAATACGTCTGCGCCGCGAACACCATTCCCGTGAACGCGCCCGTCACCAGCACCACGGGCTGCGACTTCGCGCCGACCTGGTGAAATTGATACAGCGTCTCGCGCCAGCGCGGGCGTTGCGTGAACAAAGCAATCCCCAAGTCCCACAGCAGCACCATCATCCCGCCAAACGTGCGCAGCGCCTCGAACACCCTGCCGCCGATTTTTCCGAACCAGTCCTTCATAAACCGCGCCACTATAGAGACGCGCTGCAAACCGATTCAATAAAACAAATCCTTCACTGTAGGGGCGCAGCCTCTGCGCCCGTTTTTTTCGTCAATGTGCGCAGAGACTGCGTCCCTCCAATGTTGCCGCTTCGCCCGCAATCGCATACAACAAACCCGTCCTTGAAGAAACTCCGCCACAAACTCGAATACCTCGTCGCCCGATTCCTCTTTGCGACGGTTCCCCTGTTGCCGCGCGGGTTGACCGTCTGGTTCGCGCGCCAAGTCGGCTCGCTCGTGTATGCGCTGCTCTCATTCGAGCGCCGTGTCGCGCTCGCCAACCTCGACATCGCGTTTGGCGACGCGAAAACACCCGCCGAAAAACGGCGCATTGCGAAACGCTCGTTCCAGCATTTCACGCTCACCGCGCTCGACATCTTCTGGGCGTCGCGTCTCACGCACGACGAAATTCGCCAGTTCGTCGTGTTCGACGACAAAAGCCGCGCGCTTGCCGATAATTTGTCGCAACGCAAGAAAGGCGCAGTGGCGCTGACGATGCATTACGGCAACTGGGAAATGCTCCTGCAAGCCTGCGGCGCGTTGGGCTACCCGATGACGGGCGTCGCCAACCGCATGAAAAACGCCGACCTCGACCGATTCCTCACGCAACGCCGCGAGGCGCGCGGGCATCGCATCATCTACAAGCTCGGCGCGCTGCCAAAGTTGGCGAAGGTGTTGCAGCGGGGCGAAATCGCGGGACTCGTGATGGACCAGAACACACGCATCCGCGAAGGCGGCTTGTGGGTGGATTTTTTCGGCGTGCCTGCTACGACCAGCAAGGCGATGGCGGGACTCGCGCTCAACACGGGCGCGCCGATTGTGTTCGGCGTTTGTTTCCCGACACCCGACGGCAAATACCGAATGGAAATCGGCCCCGAAGTGCCGTGGCAACCGACTGGCAATCACGACGCCGACGTGGAACGCATCACCCGCGACGTGATGACCGCCTGCGAACAAATCATCCGCGAAAAACCCGAATACTGGATGTGGTTCTACCGCCGCTGGAAATTCCGTTCCTCGGAAGAACAGGGAAAGTTTCCGTTCTATTCGATGGTGTTGAGGGATAAAAAAAACGCAAGCGTTCAAGAGTCACACTCCTCAAGTCAGTAAACTGCATGTGAGACGCTTTTGTGTCCCTTCGGTCTTTTTCGTCACTTCCACCTTTAACTTTCTCTGAATAACCTCCCTCTCCCCTCGTCTATCCCACCAGAACGCGGTCATTCAGGTGAGTGACCCAGAAAGGATGACAATGAAACACATCACGAAAGTTGCCATCATCGCCGTGACGGGGACGCTGCTTCTGGCAGCCGCGCCGCAACGCGCGCAAGCCGACGACAAGACGTGGGCAACCGTCGGAAAAATCCTCACGGGCTTTGTCGTCGCCGACAAGGTTTTCAACCACGACAACCGCGATTACGGGCGCGGCCATTCGCGCACGACCGTCGTCTATACGCACGGTCATCGCCACGCGCCGTCGCCGCAAGACTGCCCGCCGCCTGCGCCGCGCTGGATTCCTGGGCATTATGAAACGCGCTGCGAGCAGGTCTGGGTCGAGGGTTGCTGGAAGACCGTCGAGACCCCAGCGGTGTATGACTGGGTGTGGGACCCGCACTGCCGCCGTTACGAATGGAAAATGGTGCGCCCCGCCACCTGCCCGAAAGTCTGGGTCGCAGGCTGCTATGAGACGCGCGAAGTCCGCGTCTGGGTCGAAGGTCGTTACGCGCACAATTAAACCCACCCGCACAAAACGCCCCGTGCCCGACGCGCGGGGCGTTTTGCCTACTGCGGTTGCCAGAAATTCCCCAAATTGGAGGGACGCGCTCTGTCGCGTCTCCCGCTTCGCGGGACGGTCACGACGGAGCGTGACCCTCCAACTCGCTCTGCGTCAATCTTCTGAATCAAAATGGGGAAGT
>Ga0187892_10006885_pt1 | contig 16581 bp, 16 predicted proteins | sample MA1701073metaG_FD_139345 | JGI IMG/M metagenome (GOLD analysis project Ga0187892, IMG submission 139345) | Bio-ooze microbial communities from a basaltic lava cave in the Kipuka Kanohina Cave System on the Island of Hawaii, USA - MA170107-3 metaG ... | reverse complement strand
CGCAAACGAGTGTGACTATCACCTGACCGGCCTTGATCTCGGGCGTGAGGTCTCCGGACTCAAATTTGCCGATCTTCGCCAAGCTCACGCAGGCGATTCCTGCCCGCGGTGCCAAGGGGGAACGTTTACTGCTCATCGCGGTATTGAAGTGGGCCAAACTTTCTACTTAGGGACAAAATACAGCAAGGCATTACGCGCGACATATCTGGATGCGCAAGGCCAAGACCATCCAATCGAAATGGGCTGCTACGGTATTGGCATCACCCGCACGGTCGCGGCAGCTATTGAACAACACCACGATGCCAACGGGATTCAGTGGCCGTTGCCACTCGCACCGGTTAGCGTATCCATCGTGCCAGTCAACTGGAATGACGCCCCTCTCCGCCAAGCCGCGGAAGATGTATACACGAAGCTGCTGACCGCAGGAGTCGAAGTGCTGCTGGACGACCGCGACGAACGACCGGGCGTGAAGTTTAAGGACGCAGATTTGCTTGGCATCCCATGGCGTGTCACCATCGGCCCCAAATCGCTCGCACGCGGCATGGTGGAACTGAAGCGCCGAACCGACGCGCAAAGCACCGAGGTCGCGCTTGACACGGTTGCCACCTCGCTTGTGACCTTGAGCACTGGAGAAACGTCGTCGTGACTACCACCCGCCTCTCGGCTCGCCAGCCACGCGTGGCGCAGCAGCGCATGGCGCAGCAACGGCTGATCTTCGCGCTCGATGTCGCCTCGCTCGCCGAGGTGAAAGAATATGTGGCGCTGTTGAAGGATGAGGTCGGCCTCTTTAAGGTTGGGAAACAGTTGTTCCTCCACGGTGGGCCCCAGGTGGTCCGCTTGATTCAGCAGAAAGGGGGGCACATCTTTCTCGACCTCAAGTTTCACGATATTCCCCGCACCGTTGCCAACGCCGGGATCGAAGCAGCACGACTCGGCGTACGCATGTTGAATGTGCATGCCGCTGGCGGCTTCGAGATGATGCAGCAGACGATGATCGAAATCAATAAAGTGTGTAAAGCCGAGCGTCTTCACCGGCCAACACTGCTGGCCGTCACCGTGCTCACCAGTCTGAACAAAGACGACCTCAAACGCACGGGAGTCACGGCAGGAGTGGAACAACAAGTGGCACGGCTGGCGAAACTCGCGCAGGAGGCCGGGATGGACGGAGTTGTTGCCTCTCCTTTGGAAATTCTGCGGATTCGTCGCGAATGCGGAGAACGCTTTTTCCTGGTGGTTCCTGGAGTGCGCTCAAAAGGAGAAGTATGGGACGATCAAAAACGGGTCCTGACGCCAGAAGAAGCGATACAGGCCGGAGCGGACTATCTGGTCGTCGGTAAACCGATTCGTGATGCGGCAGATCCGCGTGAAGCCGCACGGCAAGTCGTTCGAGAGATGGCGGATGGACTGACGAGAACGCAACGAGGTGCGGCGGACGTGGAACGTTCCGCTCTCGTGTAACGCAAAATTTTTCTTGACAGAAGAAAAGTAGACCGCTAACAACTGGGCCGAGGAGGTAAAGAAAGAATCATGGCAGAGAATCTGAAGTTTACCGAGGACCATCTCTGGGTGCGGGTCTCGGGGAAACGCGCCCAGGTGGGCCTCTCAGACTATTTTCAAGATGAACTCGGAGAAATTCTGACGGTGGAATTGCCGGATGTCGGAGATGTCTTGGAACGTGGAGAAAGTTTCGGCGAAGTCGAATCGGTCACCACCGTCACAGAGTTGATCGCCCCGATTAGCGGCACCATTTCCGCGACCAACAGCGAGTTGGATGATAATCCGGCTCTCGTCAACGAAGACCCGTATCACGAAGGATGGCTGCTGGAAATCGAACTCAGTGACAAAACAGAACTAGAGGAGTTACTGGACCCAGATGAGTATGAAGATTTCACTGCCGGAGAAACTGGGGACGAAGAATGAGTCTCCTCGTCGTCGAGAAATGTTTCCAGGAACATTCGTCGTAGCAGACCGCACGGGAGCTGCCCCTCGCGTGGCTCCCGCTCCTATTGTTCGGCAGTTTCTGATGAACCACGAAACAAATAGATGAGTTCTCCTTTTTTGACGAACTTGAGTTCCTCACGTACGACCTTCTCGAAAAATTCGTCATCCTTCTGGAACCGGGCAATACGCTCACGGAGCGCGTCGTTCTCGCGTGAAAGGTCGAACGCCTTCGTTTCAAGAACACGTTGTTCTTGCCGCAATTGCCACAGATGGAGGAGTCCGTGTTTCCCCACCGTCGCCGAAAGCGTCAGGAGGATGTATCCCACCAACAGGACGGGTACCCAGAGGTGTTTCATTATACGCATAAGAACAGTGGCGCTATATTACTGACTTACTCGAAGTCGAGCAACTTGCACGAGCTTCGAGCCGACAGAAAGGAATGGGCATGAAAATTAAGAAAGTCATCGGCCGCGAAATTCTCGATAGTCGTGGGAATCCGACGGTGGAAGTCGATGTTATTCTCGCTAGCGGCCTATCTGGGCGAGCCACCGCTCCCTCTGGTGCCTCTACTGGCGCGCACGAAGCGTGGGAGTTACGTGATCGCAGTAACAAGCGCTACGGTGGCAAAGGCGTGCAAAAAGCGGTCAATAACGTCAACCGCATCATTGGTCCGCGTCTCGTCGGGAAAGAAGTCAGCGAGCAGAAGAAGCTCGATCAACTCCTCCTCGACCTCGATGGCACCAATAACAAAAAACGGTTGGGCGCCAATGCACTGATCGCCACCTCGTTGGCTATTGCCAAAGCCGCTGCTGCCGCTGCCGGAGTTCCACTCTATCGTTTTCTTGGTGGCCGGGCGGCGTGTACGCTTCCCGTTCCGCTCCTCAACGTGTTGAATGGCGGTGCGCATGCCACCAACAATATCGACATTCAGGAGTTCATGATCGTGCCGGTCGGTGCTCGCTCGTTTCGCGATGCTCTGCGGATTGGTGCCGAGGTCTTCGCCGTCTTGAAACGCATCTTACAAGACAAAGGCCTTACAACTGCCGTCGGAGATGAAGGTGGGGTTGCGCCGGACCTGCGCTCGAACGAAGAAGCGCTTGAAGTGCTACTCGACGCTATCACGCGCGCGGGCTACCAACCGGGAAAGCACGTCACCCTCGCCTTAGATGTCGCCGCCACTGAACTCTACCAAGAAGGGAAGTATGTGTTTCACAAATCCGGTGGGCTCACGCGGAGCGCCGAAGACCTGGTCGACATGTATCAGCGCTGGACCACACAGTATCCAATCATCTCGATTGAGGATGGGCTCGCCGAAGATGATTGGTCGGGATGGCAGTTGCTCACCAAGGAATTAGGCAAAACTGTGCAATTGGTGGGCGATGATCTGTTTGTCACGAATCAAGAACGACTCGCGCGGGGCATCGCGGACGGCGTGGGGAACGCCATTTTGGTTAAGGTCAATCAAATTGGCACGCTCAGCGAAACGCTCGCCACCTGCGCCCTCGCACAAACCCATCACTATGCCTCGGTCATCTCGCACCGCTCTGGAGAAACGGAAGATACCACGATCGCAGACCTGGCCGTGGCCCTTAACGCCGGGCAGATTAAGACCGGGAGCGTCTGTCGCGGTGAACGGACAGCAAAATATAACCAATTGTTACGTATCGAAGAAGAACTCGGTGCGCGCGCCCGCTATCTTGGGAAAAAATCTTTTGCGATAGCGCGCTAAAATTTTTTCGTTCCGTCGTCATTTTTTATTGCGAGAATACGAGCGATCTGCTACAAAGAGCAACACATGGAGCTGCGCCTCGCAACATTTGTTCTCACTAGGGGTTCCCACACCTCACTAGACGAAGTTAGGAGGTCTCTATGGCGACAGCAAAGAAGAAGACTACGGCGAAGAAACCGATGATGAAGAAACCCGCAGCGAAAGCAAAGAAGAAAGCTCCAGCAAAGAAGAAGTAACAACACTGACGACACTTGTCGAGGCGAAAAGCTCCTGAAGAAAAGGCTCTGGCAACAGGGCCTTTTCTTTTTTTTGCTGCAGCTCACACAATGTGGAGACACGCTCCTCTTGGAATGTCATCAAGCGAACGCGCCACCCAGAGATGGAAGCGGACGCGCAATTGCTTCGCGGTTGTACGAAAGGTGGCACCAGGACGAGAAAATTCTTCCCACAGTAAACGATCGAGTAGTTCGGCACTCACCACGCCACCACTCAAGAACCGACAGGCCGTATCGGCTGATTTCCCAGCCAATGTCTGACGAAACTTTTCCACGGCCTCTGCCCGTTTGTAGCGCCACCCCCCTACTTGTCCAGTGAAGTCAAGAAAGATCCACCGTGCGTCCGGCAATGGTACTCGTCGTAAGGGCATGAGTACCAACGTATGATGAGCGATGCTTTCAAACTGCGCCGTTTGTCGGTCGAGATCACGCACGATCGCGGAGTGCGGAAGCCGACGTTCTCCCAAAGTATCGGTTACCGTTCGTGACGAATAGAGCAGCGGATTGTCACGTCCCAGGACACGGCGGGTTTTTTCTTGCAACGACATGCGGGCAAAGGTCTCTTCGAGTCGTGCTCGTTCAGCCTCATAAGCAGTCTGATATTGGACAAAGGTGGTCATGACGGCGAGTGTAGAGAATCGCCCCAGACGGAACAAGCCGGGCCGCCTCTGCGCAAGTCCGAGCAGACTATAAAAGATCGACGTACGAAATCGGCATGCATGACATTGGTACACACACCCCTGAGTGATGCGACAGTTCCCGTATTGCAGTAGGTCGTTGCGACCCCATCCGTTACCCGCTCCCCCAGTCGACAACTTCCAAACGGCTGTGGGCGATACGTTCGATGACACAATAAGGAGTGCCTTCAACATTCCGGAACAGAATCGTGATTTCCACCGTTGCCTGGGAAGGCGACGATGGCTCCGGGATAAAGGTGGCACTTGTAGACAGTAAGAGAGAGAAGAGGTCATTGGGGCCTGTGGTGCTGCCTGCCAGCCCCACCAGTCATCGGTGGCAGAGCTGTACTGCAAACGGAAGGCCTCGCCTGAGCGCAAGGCGGGGGGCGGAGGAGGGAGACTAAATGCTCCCCCTTGTATGCTGATCTCGACAGCGGTACCGGTCCCGATATTGCGGAGTTGCAACCCACGCCCTTCTTCTTCGTTCGTCGCCTCCAGGATGACAAACGGACGCGAGTGAAATTTCGTTTGCCTGTAACGATTTTTCCTTATCGCCCATTTTTTGCCTATCCGTTCCAGCCCCAGCACTTCGCGGAGGGTGCGGATAGCATCCAGGGGGGTGAGCTTCAAGTCCATTGTCATAGGGTTTCCTCGAGAATCCGCCTAATTCCCTTTTCACAATGCCTGCCTTTGCTCACGGATGCTGGAAGAACAGCACATCACCCTCAGGTTCATCTGCTCCGGGAGCAGGAACTTTTTCATTGAAGAGCCCCCGCATCTCCCGATGCAACGCTTTCATCTTTTCGCGGCGCTGGGCAACTTTGGCCAGTTGTTCGGGAGTCAGAACCTTGCGCACTTCTAACATAACCGCCAGTCCTTCCTGTGAGAGCTGTTCTCGGAGTTGAGCCATGTGCTGGAGCTGAGAGGTGAGGTCTCCGGCTTGAACTTCTCCAGGAGTCAGGAGTTTCGCGGCTAATTCGTCATGCGCTGTTCGTAACTGCTGAAAGAGCGGACGAAGAGTCCCGCGACGTGTAGCCATAATCGTGTTGATTTGGGCTTGCTGTTGGTCAGTCAGGTCAGCCCCACGAAGGAGTAAGGGAAGCATCATTCCAGGTCCGTCGCCCATCCACATCATCCCTGGGGTTGCCGCCATTGGGGGTGTCGCCATCTGGACCTCGACCGGACCTTGCGCGACGGCCGGGGTGACTACCAGACTCAGCAATGTAAGTCCTAAGAAAACGTTGTACAGATTCCTCATGACAGACCTCCTTGGTTCACCGTTCAGTTATGAGCAGAGGAAACGGATAACTCTCACATGTCGGGGTACGGGAGCCCGCAGATAGCTCACACGGCCAGCCTCCGACAAGAGCGGCTTCCACGTAAGCAGCATCAGAGACCGCAACTGGGAGCGGAGGCTCCGACGCGCTAGCAGTAGCGAATAGTGCCGGGACGACTTCTTGGTCGAAGAAATCCAGGACCTCGGTGTTCGCTGTCCGAGTAGTAGTGCCCCTCTCTGGCTTCTGCAACCAAAATCGTCCCCAGCCCAAAATGAGCAGGACAGCTACTGCCACCGCTAAAGGAAGCGTATACCGATAGACAAAACGCGGAGAGGAGACGGTGACGTAACGAGTAGCAGGGGGAGGCGCTCGTAATATCTGCTCGACGACAGTCAAGTGCTGGGCCAGGTCCTCGTACCGCCTGGTACAGGGAGGACACGCTTCAAGATGCGCTCGTTGAGTGGTTGATCCGTCTCCGGCGGCCAGGCGTAGCAGTATGTTCTCTGATAAACAACGTCTCATGATTGACCTCGGCGGGCATGATGGAGATGACGCAGGGCATGAAACAGGTGACGTTTCACACTCCCTGTCGTAAGCCCTAAGAATGTGGCTACTTCTTCGGTCGCCCAGCCTTCAAGGCGACGGAGAACAAACACTTCCCGTTGGCGTGCCGACAGGGTGTGAAATCTGTGCCACACCTGCTCACGTTCTTCACGAGTCAACAGTTGTTCTTCAGGTGTAAGGCCACCACTGGGGAATTCGTCGTCTTGGAGCGTGGACGTTGCTCCGTGCCACCATTTCCACCAAGCAGAGCGGCGGTGATCGTGGCACGCATTCACAGTCACACGGGTCAACCAGGCTTCCCACGACTGGATCTGCGTTAGCCTTTTTCGCTCCCGCAGCAGTTTCAGAAAGACTTCCTGTGCAACTTCCTCAGCTTCGTGCCGATCCGCGAGCAACAGACGACATAACTGCACAACGCGTGCGTAGTGTGTCTGGCAGAGATCTTCGCACGAAGGCTGGTTGCCAGCTGTATGCGGGGTGTCTTCTGCTCCGTTCATGCCTCACTGCTATAGACGAAGCCGTACCCTATTGGTTGAAACGGAAGGACCCGATTTTTCATCCCCCTCACCCTAGCGCCTTCGACAGGCTGCTATGTGGAGGAAATTTTCAGGAGAATGAGGCAACGATGATGCTGCGAGTAGTCAGGTAGCCCACCTCATGTATCCTTGTTACAATCCCTGCCGCAGACAATCTCCGACGAGGACTATTGTTACCTTCATGTTGCAGTTGATGAACCTTTCCTTGTCCTTTGGCGGACAAGACCTGTTCCGTAACCTCAATTGGCATTTGCGTAAAGGGGACCGCGTTGGTCTTGTCGGCCCTAATGGGGCAGGCAAAACCACATTGTTTCGGATCATTATTGGTCAGCTTGAGCCGGACGGGGGCTCAGTACACCGTGGTCGGGAGGTCACGATCGGCTACTTGCCGCAAGAAGGCATCGCGGTGGGCGGGCGGAGCCTCTTTGCCGAAACCTGTGCCGCCCTGCCGCAACTTGCTGAGATCCAACGAGAGTTGACCGCTATTCATGAGGCGTTGGAGACGAATAGCCTCGATGGCGAAGAGCACGATGAGTTGATTGCCCGCTACGGAGACTTACAGCATCGCTTTGAAGCGCTGGGGGGATTTCGTGCCGATGCCGAAGTCGCAAAAGTGCTCACGGGCTTGGGCTTCCGTGAAGAACAGTTCGAGCAGGGCACAGAAACGTTTAGTGGCGGCTGGCAAATGCGTATCGCCCTCGCCAAACTCTTGCTCCAGCAGCCGGACATTCTCCTCCTCGACGAGCCCACGAACCATCTCGATCTCGATTCCTTGTTGTGGTTGGAAAACTATCTGCGTACCTATAACGGCAGTATCGTCATCATCTCGCATGACCGTGAGTTTCTCGACCGCATGGTGACGCGGATTGCTGCGCTGCACCGGCAAATGCTGACGGAATACACAGGAAACTACTCAACCTTTGAACGACAATTCGAGGAAGCTCTCGAAGCACATCAGAAAGCCTACGAAGAGCAGCAAGAGGAAATCGCCCGCATTCAACGGTTCATTGACACCTTTCGCTACAACGCCCGGAAAGCTTCCCAGGTCCAGAGCCGTGTCAAACTGTTGGACAAGCTGGAACGCATAGAGCCTCCGCAAAGCGTGCCGAAAGGCGTCAAGTTTCATTTTCCTCCGGCACCGCGCAGTGGCCGGGTCACGCTTGAACTGCAAAACATTAGTAAACGGTACGACACCCTTCAGGTATTCACGGATCTCAATCTGATTCTTGAACGCGGGGATCGTGTCGCTCTGGTCGGAGTGAACGGCGCCGGCAAATCAACGTTGAGCCGGATTCTGGCTGGAGTCGAGTCTCCGACCTCCGGCGAGCAACGCTTAGGCTATCAAGTCGTCCTCGATTATTACGCGCAGCAGCAGGCGGACCGGTTGCAAAGCGACAACACCGCCTATGAGGAGGTCGCCCGCAATGCACGTCTTGAGGTGGTACCAGAATTGCGTACTCTGCTCGGTGCCTTCTTGTTTTCCGGGGACGCGATTAACAAAAAGGTCGCCGTGCTCAGTGGGGGAGAAAAAAGCCGGCTGGCCCTGGCGAAGATGTTACTACAACCGTCCAACGTGTTGATTCTCGACGAACCAACCAACCATCTCGACATCCGCACCAAAGACGTCTTACGCGAAGCGCTCCTGCTATTCGGCGGCACGTTTGTCATCGTTTCGCATGATCGTTATTTCCTCAAAGGACTGGTGACGAAGGTGCTTGAGTTACGCGACGGCCAACTCATTGTCTATCCAGGGACGTTCGAGGAGTTTCTCGATTGGAAAGAGAAAGAGTTCGGAGTTCGGAGTTCGGAGTCGAAAGTCTCTTCGGAAGAGTCCAAAGCCCAAAGTCCAAAGTCCAAAGTCCAAGACCTTTCCTCTGAAACTTTTACGACACACTCTGGGGTTGACGGCACCCTCGCGGCCATTCAGGACGCGAAGCGCGGAAAACAACGCTATGAACAGCAGAAAGCCTCGCGCGCAGGGCAACAAAAACGAGAAAAGCGTCTAGCAGAAGTCGAGCGTTACATTGCAAGCCTCGAAGCGCGGAAAACTACAATCGAGGCGATGATGACAGAAGGAGCACTGTTCAGTGACCCACAACAAGCGCGAACCCTCACGACCGAATACGAGTCTCTCAAACAAACACTCGAAGCACAGTATGCAGCTTGGACAGAGTTAGCGGAAGAGCAGGAAGCATAAGGAGGGTGCTGAAAAAGTGATTTCACGGCCCTTCGACTTCGCTCCGCTACGCTCAGGGTGAGCGGAATTTGTTGATTTTTCAGAGGGCGCCGTTCGTGCTGAGCGTAGCCCGAAGGGCGGAGTCGAAGCATAGTCGGCTTTTTTCTGCATCCTGATAGATGAGGATAAGAGGAGCATCAACATGCGTGTTGCGTTAGGGATCCCACCACTTGGGTTACCGATGGATTTCTGCACGGACGTTGTCCGTCGAGCTGAGGAGCGGGGATTTGAGGGTATTTCTGTCGGCGAAGCCTGGGGCGTAGAAACCTGCACGATGGTGGGCGCGTTGCTCGCCCGTAGTCAACGTATTCAGATTGGCACCGGCATCGTCTCAATCTATCTCCGTCCCCCAACCTTGACTGCCATGCAAGCCGCGACCCTTGATCTCATCGCTCCGAGACGGGTTCGTCTTGGCTTGGGGGTGAGCACACGGAACATCAACTCCTTTCATGGCGTACCGTGGGATCATCCCGTGTCTCGTACGCGTGAGTATGTTGAGATTCTGCGTCGTGTCCTCACTGGAGAACGGGTCACGTATGACGGTCAGTTTTATCGACCACGAGGATTTCAACTCAGTATGCCTCCGCCCAAACGCATGCCAATCTATCTGGCCGCGGTGAATCCGCAGATGCTGCAGCTCGCCGGAGAACTTGCGGACGGAGTTCTTCTCGCCTGGTTACCTGCTCGCCAAGTCCCCCACTCGCTGGCCGAAATCGCCAAAGGTGCCGCGCGAGCGGGTCGCTCGTTGTCGGACATTGATATTGGCTGTTACATTCACACTGCCGTCACTCACGATCGCGAGGAAACATTCAAACAACTGCGGCGCGTGTTGGTCGGCTACTGTCAAGCGAATACCTATATCCAAGGATTCCGTCACTTTGGCTATGGTGACATCCTTGATGAGGTCCATAACCACTGGAAAGCAGGAGACCGTCCAGGGGCCGAGGCCGCAATCCCTGAGCGCATGGTCGAAGAGCTGTATGTCTTAGGCACCGCAGAAGAATGCCGAGCACACATTGATCGCTTCCGCCAAGCGGGCATCCAACTCCCAGTGGTCGCTGTTCCTCCTTCAAGCCGAATGCCAGAAGAGGCGTTTTATAGCCTTGTGGATACCTTTGCTCAATGAGATTTGTGACGCTATTGGCACTCGTCTTGCTGACCGGAACTGCGTGTTATCAACAACAAGACCCAGTTGTGCGCGCAGCGCAAGATTTGCAACGTATGGCAGATGACCTCGTCGCATACGATGAAGACCGAACGCGGCGGTTTCAGTCGCTCCGTTTAGGCATGTCAGAAGGAGAAGTCATAAAAATTCTTGGGTCACCGGCAACGCAGCGTCTCGTTGAGGGCAACAGCGACGAACAACGCGAAGAGTGGACGTATCGAGCTTCGCTGCGGCCACTTGGTACTCTGACGTTCGTTAATGACAAGCTAGTGGAGGTGAGAACCGAGTAGGAGTTGGTGGTACAAAATTTTATGGAAGTGGTCACTTCTGCTATATACTCGATCAGGACCTTTGCCTTGACTCCTGGAGTTGAAATTACTAAGGTGACGGCGCGTACCAACAAGGAGGGTAGTGTTCATGGCCGGACGGGAAAGCTTAGAAAAAACGATTGCGAAGATCCTCCACCGGCATTGTGAGTTCGGCTGGGCACACTACTACATCCCCAGTGAGAAGTTCCCCAGCCTGGTCGACGAACTCCTCAAAGTTTTGCAGCCGACAGATGAAGCGAGCGACGACGAACTGGTCAAATTCTTCCTGACTCTCCGCCGCTATACTTCGGAACAAGAACGGGTTGAGCGCTTGCTGTCGGACTATCGCTTAATGCGCCGGAAAGAGGCGAAATAATCCTTCACTCGTGAGGAAGTGCCCCCTGTGGTGGCTCTGGCTCCTGAAGAACCGGTGGAGATGTGGGTGTTTGCCCTGTCGGTGCTGCGAGTTGGGCGGCGATTTCCTCAAGGCGGCGAAGCCGTTCCGTAAGATTGGCCTGTAACCGTTGCGATTCGGCGGCGAGCGTTGCACGTTCAGTCTCGGCCGCTTGGAGTTGGCTTTGTAGCTCGTGTTCACGGACACGGGCAAGGTCAAGTGTTTGTTGAAGCCGGGAGATTTCCTCGCGACTTGTACGGGTTGCTACGCTATAGCCAACGAAGCCACCTAAAAATCCCGCTATGACTACGTTTAGTAACACCGCAGGGGCGCGCATGACTCCTCAGTTCGGTTTTACGCAACACGCTTTACGAATTGCGGATTGCAGATTGCGGAACGTAAAACGTAAAACGTAACAGGTAACTACACCCCTTCCTTTTACATTTATAACTGCTCAGCCCTTTTCGTCCCGCAGGAACGATTGAGGCTCAGATTCATCGCGTCGCGGCGCGACGCGATGGTCATGGCGATTCCGCTTCACCGGCCTTAAAAGACCGGCCTACCTTACATTCGCCGCTCTGCGGCTGAGGAGTTACTTACGTTTTACATATTTACGTTTTACATATCACGTATCATGTGTGATCTTCGTACTCATAGGGAGCAACGCTGCCTCTGTCAACTTTGGGGGTTTGACAGAGGGCGGCTGAGCAGATAGGTGCCTGGGGTGATGTTGGAGGTGCTGCATGACTGAAGCGCAGCGAACCCGACAGACCCTCGTTGGTCTCTTGTGTCTCTGCTTTTTGCTCTATTTCTGGGAACTCGGCCATATCCCCTTCTATAATTACGAAGAATCGAAAGAGGCGTTAATTGTCTGGGAGATGGCGAACGGTGGGGGTTGGATTCTGCCGATGCGGAATGGCACGGAGATGCCCCTCAAACCGCCACTTTTTCACTGGTGCGGAGCGTTCATTAGCTTTATCAGCGGGAAAGTCAATGAATTTTCCGTACGTTCTCCCTCGGCAATCTTTGCTACGGCCACGGTATTGCTTACGTTCTTTTTTGCTCGTCGGCTGTGGACCTGGCGCGTAGGGCTGTTCGCCGCCTTGATCTTGGCAGCATCCCCGGAATGGCTGCGTTGGGCGGTCTATGCGCGCAGCGATATGGTGCTGACGTTTTTTCTGACTGCTGCTGGGTTTTCGTTCTTTCGCCTATGGCAGGAGCGAGCAACCGAGACGCGCACTCTGTATCTCTTTTACGCTAGTGTTGGTCTTGCCACACTGGCGAAAGGGCCGCTTGGGGTCCTCCTTCCTGGACTGACCATCGTGGCATTCTTGTACGTGATACGCGAGCTGGATTTCCTTAAACGCATGCGGTTAGGGGAAGGGGTAGTCATCGTCTTTGTCGTAGCGGCTTCCTGGTATCTCCTGGCCTGGTGGTTCGGGGGCTGGGAGTTTTTTCGGCGACAGATTCTCGATGAGAATGTCTTTCGATTTTTTGACAGTGAGCAAGGCGGACCCAGCCGCGATCATCCATTTTACTACTATGTCCCCACGCTCTTTGTCGGCATGATGCCGTGGAGTTTGTTTTTCCCCTTATTAGGATATTTTTTATACTGCATCCGTCCCCTGGAGAAAAAAGTACTCTACCCTCTCATCTGGTTTCTGTCGGGGTTCATCTTTTTTTCGTTTGCTTCAGGAAAACGAGCCAACTATCTGTTGCCTCTCTATCCGGCTCTTGCGGTTCTGCTCGGGGTGTGGTGGCAGGAACTGGTGGAAGGCTCATTCCGAGTCTCGCCGGTAGTCAAAAAGCTGGTGCGCGTGGTTTCGCTGATCGTGTGTGTGACCCTGGCACTTGCCGTCATCATCCTGGCCGCACATGGGTTAGGGAGTGAGCTTGAACATCTGGTGGCTCCTTTCCTCCACCCACGCGATCTCAGCAACTTGCCGATCGTTTCCGAAAGCTTGCAGCAACAATTTGCGGTAGTGGGAATCTGGTTAGCCATGTTGGTGTTGGCGATTGGGTGGTACGTCTGGGGATGGAAAAATGATCAATGGATGTATGTGTTCGCTGCATTGACGGTTGCCTCATCCTCGACACTCTATTTCACCAAAGCGCTGTTTCATCCACTCCTTGCCCAAGAGCGAACCTATAAGCCGTTTATGCTTGGGGTCCGGTCCACTGTGAAAAATGCTCCCTTGTATTTCTATCATGGAGCCTATGACTATGGCGCGATCTTTTACGCGGCGCGGCGGATTCCTGTCTACAAAGGAGACCTGGCCGATTTCCCCGTCGATGTACAGACAGGATCGCCTTCGTACCTTTTAGTGTGGGAAGAGGATTGGCCAGCAGTGATCGGAACGTCAGATTTGCGGTTTGAGCATCTCGTCTCGAGTGACGGCAAAGGGCCGGATAAGAAACATCGTCTGGCGTTGATCGCAGTCTTGCCGAGTGTTCCGGTAACACAAAACAATGGAGTCACGAACGACGATCAATCACTGATCACGAAACCCCCTGACGAGCCAGAGAATGACTCACGCCCCGCAACGGAAACGGGAGCTTCTTCACGACTTCCAGCCTCCCCGCAGTCATGACTGAGAGTCGCATAATCGTCCAGTTTCTTTCTCTCGATAGACAAAAACACTCCTTCTTTCCAGCGTTCCGGAATCTGCTATGCGTCAGCATCCGTTTCTCATCGGTTGTGGTCTGCTCTTCCTCTGCGCACTCCTCTACCTCTGGGGGCTCGGAGCCGTGCCCTTCTACACCAAAGGAGAACCGCGAGAAGCAACCGTCGTATGGGAAATCTACACGCATGGAGACTGGATCTTGCCCCTGCGCAATGGGCATATTATTCCTTCAAAACCACCCTTGTTTCACTGGTTAGGGACGATCGTGTCCTTTGCTTGGGGCGACCTGACTGAATGGACGATTCGTCTTCCCTCGGCCCTCTTAGCGCTGACTGGCATTGCGCTGACCTATGGAACTGGAGTGGCGCTGTGGAGTGTCGAAGCTGGACTGATGGCGGCGCTTATCGTCGCGACCAGCTTTGAATGGAACCGCGCTGCGACAACCGCCCGCGTCGATATGACGTTGACGGTTTTTATGGTCGCGGCCTTCTTGCACTTTTTGTTTCTTTATCGCCGTTGGCAGGTACGATGGCATGATGCGTTGCTCTTTTATGTCCTGCTGGGGCTGGCGACATTAGCGAAAGGACCGGTCGGAGCGATCTTGCCGGGATTAACCGTTGTGGTGTTTCTGGTGGTCCAGCGTGATCTTGCCTTCCTTCGTCAGTTGCATCTCGTCATGGGTGGGATCGTTGTCGCAGTGATTGCTGGGGCGTGGTATGGGCTCGCGCTCTGGGAAGGGGGGTGGGATTTTTTTGTCAAACAGGTCCTCAAGGAAAATGTCTTACGATTTTTCAATACTCGCGTTGGTGGAGCTGGCCATGAACACCCTTTTTATTATTTTGTGCCGAATCTTTTTCTGGGGATGGCGCCGTGGAGTCTCTTCTTTCCTCCATTAGCCGTATTCTTGTACCAACGGCGGCACCACTGGGCCAAGGAGGGCCTGCTCTATTTTGTGGTGTGGACGGCGACGGTTTTTATTTTCTACTCACTGGCAAGTGGCAAACGTTCAGTGTACATCCTGCCACTCTACCCAGCAGTGGCGTTACTGCTCGCAGCGTGGTGGGAGGAGCTGCGAAGTGGCCATGCGACTGTGCCTCCGATGTTGCTGCGACTCATCCACGCCAGTGGATATATCTCTTTCCTGTTACTCGCGGTGGTGATCGCCGCGGTGCTTGCGCAGTTCCTGGGGTACGATCCGTTGTCGCTGATTCGTTCATGGCTGCATCCGAAAGATCAAAGTAATTTACCCTTATTCACCGACATCGTACCTGCCCATCCCTGGGCTTTTCTCTTGTGGGGAATCGCGACTGGGGCGGCAGCCGTCCTTTTAGTTGCTGGTCTCCGTCGCTCATACTGGGGGTGGGTCTTTACCGCGCTGGCGACCTTTACCTGCAGTCTGTCATTATTAGTGAGCATCGTGTTCCAACCGACAGTCGCAACGGAGCGTACCTATCGTCCGTTCATGGAGCGCGTCGTAGCACGCATCGGCAACGCCCCGCTCTTCTTTTATCTCACCTTTGACAATGGCGCGCTGTACTACGCCAAGCGCCGGGTGCCATTTTATGATGCCAGTCTCGTGCCCCAAGACACCCCATATTTTCTCTTGATGCGGAAATCCGAGTGGGAAAAAATAGCCCCTCAGGTTGATGGAACCTTCCAGCTTGTTGATGTGAGCGAAGGGACTGGTCCGAAAGATCGTCATCAACTCGTGCTCGTCGCTGCGCCCTCTGGCGCTTTCTTGTCGCCAGAGGCTGCACAGCCAACTCAAGAAGAAGCGGAAGAAGATACCTTATGACTCCTCAAGTGACACCGGTATCCTCGCGTGACCGTGAGACCGTACTGGAAACGCTACTGATCCAAGCCGAACTTGGACAGGATGAAGCTGTGCGGGCGGGCATTGCCGCGCTGCATCCCGCTGACGTTGCCGAACTGCTGGATGCTATTGAGGAACCCGAACTCAAACAGAAAATCTTTCACTTTCTTTTACCCGATACCGCCTCCGAGGTGTTGAGTCTCGTTTCTCCCCTCACACAGACCGAACTGACCGAAGAACTTTCCAACGCAGCGCTAGGAGACCTCGTCGAACGGCTTGACTCTGACGATGCGGCCGACCTGCTGGCTTCTCTTCCAGAGGAACAAGCCCGTGCGGTACTGGAGCAAGTCCCGGAAGAACTCTCTGCCGAAATGGAGCAACTGCTCCGCTATCCTCCCGACACCGCTGGCGGCATTATGCAGATCGAGCACGTGGAGGTGCCAGGCGGGACACGGGTGGATCAAGCGATTGAAATGATTCGTCGTCATATTGCTGAGGTGCCGGACATTCATAATGTGTTCGTCGTTGATGAAGGGCGACATCTGGTGGGTGTGTTGCCGTTGCGAAAACTGATTCTCGCGCGCCCTGATGACCCAGTCGAACAGGTCATGGATCGTCGGGTAATTTCTGCCCGAGTCGATCTCGATCAAGAACAGGTGGCGCAATTATTCAAGCGCTACGATTTGCTGTCACTGCCTGTGGTCGATCATCAGGGTGTTCTGCTTGGGCGCATTACGATTGACGACGCGGTGGATGTGTTAGAAGAAGAAGCGACTGAAGACATTTATAAACTTGGTGGTTTGGGAGGAGAAGATGCGGTCTTTGACTCACCGCGGCGCTCTATCCGTCGCCGTCTTCCCTGGTTAGCCTTGAATTTAATGACGACGACGGTGAGCGCTACGGTGATATCGTTTTTCGAGGGCACGATCCATACGGTAGCAATTGCCGCTGCCTTTATGACCATGGTCGCAGCGCAGGGCGGGAATGCCGGGATTCAGACGCTGACCGTTATTGTCCGTGGCCTTGCGCTTGGAGAAGTAGG
>Ga0187892_10006884_pt1 | contig 16583 bp, 20 predicted proteins | sample MA1701073metaG_FD_139345 | JGI IMG/M metagenome (GOLD analysis project Ga0187892, IMG submission 139345) | Bio-ooze microbial communities from a basaltic lava cave in the Kipuka Kanohina Cave System on the Island of Hawaii, USA - MA170107-3 metaG ... | reverse complement strand
TAGGAGAGTACGCTTCGCGGCACCTCATTCCATCCAGGCCGCAGAAATCTTGCCGGTGTTTACCCGCAATGCATGCGTTGACGGACCTGGTGAGCCGCTGCTCGATGGCGGAGCACAAAGTGAATTGCCCGTTGATCGAGGCACTGATGCAGTCGGACGATCGGGCACATTGAGTGCTGGCCCGGAGACCGGCATCGACCGCAGCGGCGACCACCGACGGGATGGTCAGGCTGGCGAAGACGCACCGGGCGCACCCACCACCGCGCACCACTGCGGACCGTGATGAAGCCGGCATCGCCGGCCACGCCGTGTTGCGTGAGGGATGGCCGCCCGAAGGGGCGAGACGCTGGGCCTTTGACGGCGGCTCGACGCGCCGCGCAACAGCCCGGCCCCGCGCAGCGGGGACACGCCGATCAAGTCTGCGACATCGACAGGCAACCCAGCAGGCCACCGGCATGCGGTGAGCGCCCACGAGCCTTGACAGATGAAACGTCCTTGGATATCTTAAAGATATCTATTTTCAGGAAGTCACATCATGCCCACCCGCAGCACCATCGACCAGATCGCATTCCGCTACCGCCCGGCCGACAGCACGACCGGTGTGACCCGTGACACCGCCAAGCGCCTCGCGGAACGCCTGGGCGTCGACGAGACCCAAGCAATCCATCTGGCCCTGCACGACATGGCCATCAAGCTGCTGCCCCAGTACGAAGCCGACGCCGGCCCGCTGACCGCCGCCCAAGTGCGACAGATCAAGAAAAGAGCACCCCAAGGCAAGAAGAAGTCGGTGCGCTCCAGCCTCTTCGAGGTGGAGCCCACATGACCTCACAGTGGTGGGCCGAGCCCACCGCCGGCGAGATCGTGTGGTGCCACTTTCCCGACGACATCCACCCCCGCCCGAAACCACGGCCGGCCCTGATCCTGGCCGTCTTCGACGACGACGCACCGCAGTTCACGGTGCGCGTCGCCTACGGCACCAGCCAGCGCACCACCACCCTGCACCGAGGCGAGTTCTCGATCCTGCGCGACCGCAACCGGGCGGCCTACGAGGCCGCAGGCCTCAGCTACGACACCAAGTTCGACCTGAGACAAGCCCTCGACCTGCCGTACACGACCGACTGGTTCTCAGTACCACCCGCCTCGCCCCACGGGCAGACCCCGAAGTTGGGCACCTTGCACCCGTCGCTGGTGCGTGCCGTCCAGGCGGCATTCCGGGCGGCCACGGCATGAGCAACGTCTGATCGACACCTCGATCGGCCAGCCCGCACAACGATCGCTTCCACGGACGCCACGAGCGTGCCCAGCCCACTGCGCACCGGAGCACCCCCAGCAGCGCTCACCGCGTCAGGGCTCGACCCGAAGCCCGTCGGTCGCGAACACGACGGTACCCTTGTATCGGCCCGAGATCGAGGCGCTGACCGCCTCCTGCGCCTTGTCGATCACGGGCGACAGGTGGCTCAGCAACAGCTTGCCGGCGTGCGCCTCGTCGGCGATCTCGCCGATCGCCTTCGGGGGCGTGTGCAAGGTGTACAGGATCGCCGGTGAGCCCGGCGGATCGAGCACCACGGTGTTGAACACGAGCAGGCTGGTGCCCTTCGAGATGCGGCGCAGGTCGGGCAGACCTTCGGCATCGATGTCGCCGCTGAAGGTGATGCTCTTGCCGGCGCGGTCGATGCGGTAGATCACTGCCGGTGCGTCTCGGTGGTGCCCCGCGATCGCGCTGACCACCAGATCGCCCTCGGCGTAGACCTTGGTCGGCGTGGCATCGGGACGCAAGGTGGCGGGAATGTCGGTGGGCAGGATCGTCATCGGCGCCGAGAAGTCGCGCAGGTAGCCGAACGCACCGTCCGGCCCGAACAGGAGATCGACAAAACGAGTCGTCGACGGAAAACTCGCATCGTCGCCAGAGCCCTTGCGCCCTTCCGGCCCGAACACCTGGAAGCGAATCGGCCCGTTGCTCGACACGGCACGAGCCTTGAACAAACCGGGCAGCTCGCCCGCGTGGTCGATGTGCAGATGCGTCAGCAGCACGACATCGACTTTCGCCAGCGACAGCTTGGCCTCACCGAGCCGCGCGAACGAGCCCGGCCCGGCATCGACGAGGATGCGCGGCGTGCCGTCGACCAGCACCAGATAGCTCGACCCTGCGCGGCCCGTCGCGCCCGGCCCGCCCGAGCCGAGCACGACGAGCGACAAGGCGGGAGCGGCGGCAGGAGGCGACGCGGACTGTGCGCCCGCCTCGACGACAAGACCCAAGGCGAGCAGACCGACGAGGCCGGCATGAGCGAGTCGATGAGCAATCGTCACGGGATCAATGTCCTCCGGTTCACCGTTGGCCGCGCCAACGTCGCTGGGCTTACGCCGCAGCCCTGAATACTCAGCGGGAGACTTGCAGCGCCTTGCGCGAATTTCCTTTCCGTCCACGCGGCGCAATTGCCAGCGTCTGCGGCCGGATCCGGGCCGGCGAGCGAAGGGCTGGTGCCATGATCGATGCCATCGGACTTGCGCTGCTCGCCGTCGCCGCGGCCGCAGCTGCGGCAACGCGGCAGCGGCTAGGTCTGCAGCTCCTCGAGCATGCCGACCAGGTCGTCGGCGTGCTCCTCTTCCATGGCGAGGATGCCTTCGAGCATCCGCTTGGTGGTGGTGTCCTTGTCGCCGACGTACTCGATCATCTCGCGGTAGCTGTCGATGGCGATGCGCTCGGCGACCAGGTCCTCCTTGATCATGTCGATCAGGTTCTCGCCTTCGACGTACTCGGCGTGTGCGCGCGAGGCGAGGCCCTCGGGCGAGAAGTCCGGCTCGCCCTGCAGCTGCACGATGCGCGCGGCGATCTGGTCGGCGTGCTGCTGCTCTTCGTTCGCGTGCACCAGGAACTCGGCCGCCACCGCCTCCGCGTTGATGCCCGCGGCCATGAAATGGTGCCGCCGATAGCGCAGCACGCAGATGATCTCGGTCGCGAGCGCCTCGTTCAGAAGCTTCACCACGGTTTTCCGGTCCGCCCGGTAGCTCGCCGTCACCGCCCCCTGCTGAATGTGCCGGCGCGCGCGCTCGCGCAGCGTCTTTACGTCGGTGAGAAAAGGTCTTTTCTTCGCCATCGGGATGCTCCCTTCCAAGTCTGAAGCCATCTGCACGCCGGACAGATGATAAATGTAAATCACGGGCGCGCTGGTGGCCCTATTCTGCCACCGCCAAGAACTTCTTCAGTCCGCCACCACGAAGTACGCCACCAGCGCCAAGGCCACGGCGGTCAGCGCGTGGCCCAGCCATGGCCCGGCGCCGGTCCAGTATCCAGCGGGCACCTCCGCTGGCCCGACGCCACGCGCCACGCAGCGGTACTGGCGGATCGCCACCGTGTTGGCCGCGGCGCCGAGCAGCAGCAAGGCCACGCCGATCCACAGCGACGCGTGGTGCTGCGTGGGTGCCGCCGGCGCATGCGCCACCAGTTGCAGGAACAGCCCGAAGCGTTCGACCACGAAACCGAAGCCCATCAGCGCGATGGAGGAGCGCTGCCAAGCCAGCAGCGTGCGCTCGGCAGCGAACAGCACGCGGGGGTCGTCGAGGTAGGCCATGGCTTGTGCGGCCCTCACTGCTTGAGCACGTATTCCGCCAGCGCCTTGAGCTGCGCCTCGCTCAGCGCGCTCATGGGCGGCATCGGCACCTGACCCCACTTGCCCACGCCGCCCTGGCGGATGCCGACCTCGACTTTGCCCAAACCCTGCGCATCGCCCTTGTACTTGGCAGCGACGTCGCGGAATGCCGGGCCGACGATCTTCTTGTCCACCGCATGGCAGCCCAGGCACGCATTGCTGGTGAGCAGGGCTTGCACATCGATCGCGCCCGCGCCGGCGGTGGTCAGGGGGCCGCTCGGGTGCACGGCGGCGGGCGCAGCCAGGGCAGCGGCGGCCGGTGCGGCGGTCAGCGCCAGGTCGGCCGCGCTGATGCCCTTCCCGTCACCGTAGGTCACTGCGAGGTAGATGCCCAGGAGCTTGATCTCTTTGTCGTCGATCGGCGCGCCGTACATATGCTGCATCTTCGCCATCTCGGCCGTCCACTGAGTCTGGTTCATGCCCGGCGGCTGGTAGGCGACGTAGTCGGCAGAGTGGCAGATCGCGCACTTCTGCTGGGCCACGGCGTAGCCGGCGAGTTTGGAGGGCTTGAGCTTGGCCGTCTCGGTCGGCAATTGAATGTCTTTCGGTGCTGCGCTGAAAGCCGCGCCGCTGGCGAGCGTGCCGAGCACGGCCAGGCAGGCGCAGATGGACAGGTTGGCGAATCGCTTCATGCTGCGCTCCTTCATGCGATGGTCACGGGGGTGGATTCGACGGCGTGGCGGCGGTATCCACCGGGATTCCAGTCCGCTGTGGCGGGCTGCACCTCGCCCTTCTGGTTGCTCGCACGAACCATCAGCACGGCGGGCCCCTTCTGCGCGAACTTCACCGGCAAGCGCCACTCTCGGAACGAGTAACGGCCCAGATCTCTGCCCAGGGAGGCGGGCAGCCAGCTGCGGCCGCCGTCGATCGACACCTCGACGGTCTTCAACCCGGCGCCATGGTCGAAGGCGATGCCCTTCAGCTCGACCGTGCGGCCGGTCGGAAGCTTCGCGCCGCTCGACACGCTGGTGATGAAGCTGCGCACCGGCAGAAGCGAGATCGGCCGCGTCTTGGCCGCTGCGGTGCCGGGTGCGACGCACATGCAATCGTTGTCGGGCACGCGGTAGGCGGTAGTCATGAACAGCGCGTCGTGGCCGTCGAAGCTGCGGTCGATGACCTCGATCTCGGACAGGTGCTTGACCCAGTACGTGCCGAAGTAACCCGGCACGATCAGCTTCACCGGGTAGCCGTTGAGCAGCGGGATGTCCCGGCCGTTCATGCCCCAGGCCAGCATCGGCTCGCCGCTCAGCGCATGTTCGATGTCGAGCGCCTTGCGGAAGTCCGACGTGGCCGGCAGCACGGGTGTGTCCAGGCCGTTGAAGGTCACCTGCTTCGCACCCACAGCGACGCCCGCCTTCTCCAACACCTTGCGCAGCGGCACGCCGACCCAGCGGGCATTGCCCATCGCGCCGTTCGCGAGCTGCGCGCCGAAGACCCGCGGCGACGAGAAGCCGCGGCTGTTGCCCGAGCATTGATTGACCGCGACCACTTCGACCGGCTCGGCCAGGGCCTTGAGCTCGGCCAGCGACAGGCTGAGCGGCTTGTCGACCAGGCCCTTCACCGTCAACCGGTAAGTGGCAAGGTCGACCGCGAGCGGAATATTCGCCAAGTGGTAGCGCACGAAGAACGCATCGTTGGCGGTGATCGGGCCTTCGTTGAAGACCGAGAACGGTGTCTCCAGGTGCGGCGGGCGCGTGGTCACGCGGATCAGCGGCCGCTTGCCCGGGTACTTGACCAACGGCCGCGGGCCATCGGCGAAGGTCACGCCCTCACCGGTCGCTTCTGCAGCGAGCGCGGCGAGCGGCGATGCGGCGAGCGCGAGCAGCCCGGCGCCTTGCAGGATGCGGCGGCGCGTGGACGGCAGGGTGAGAGGGTCGAAGGCGTGGGGGTCAGTTCTCATGAACAGCGTCTTCTGGTGGGGGGTCGATCCTGGGTGAACCTGTCTGCAAGCGGAGGGCCGTTCGGCCCATCCAGAGCCCTGCTGCCAACAGCGAGAACAGCACCAGCGCGAGGCCGGTGTTGCCCTGGTCGTCCAGCAGATAGGCATTGCACAGCCGCGGACCGTCGTCTTGATAGAGCACGCCGATGGCGATGCTCATCCACACGACGTTGCCGACGAAGAAAGCCTGAATCACGAGTGGTGCCCTGCGCCACGAGACGACGCCCAGGGCGCCGGCCAGCAGCAGCGACAGGGCCTTGGCCGCATCCCACGCGGCACTCGCCACGGCATGGTCGAGCGCGATCGGCAACATCCAGAACGCGAGCACCAGCGACGCCGCCAGCAGCCCCGGCACCCCGGCCATGTTCCAGTGGTCGACGCGACGGCTGCCGCAGACCGGCCAGGCCATCATTGCGCCCGCGAGCCACAGTGCGGGGATCTGCACCAGCATGTGGCCGAGCATGCGCGCTTCGAGGAGGCGCGCCACCGGTGGCGTCAGCACGAGCGCGGCGAGCGCGATGCCGGCGAGCTGACAGGCACGCGGCGAGAGGGTCATGTCAGCGCACTCGCACTTGTACTCGCCCTTGCACCCGCGCGCGGCGACGATGGCGCGGCCGGCAACAGCGAGAGCGCGGCATCGAGCGCCCCTTGCGCATCGTTCAGATCGACGATGCGGGCCAGGCGCCCTCGCCCGTCAAGCACATGGAAGGCCGCGTTGTGCTGAAACTGATCGAGCGGCGCCGGCACCACGACGATGCCGAAGCTGCCGAGCAGACCCGGCAGTTGCTCGGCGTGCTGCGGGCTCATCAGGGTCCAGATGCGCGGGTCGGCATGCATCTGCTGTGCGTACCGCGCCAGCGTGGACGGCGTGTCGTGTTGCGGGTCGAAGCTGACGGTGACGAGCCGCACGCGGTCTTCGAGATGCCGCGCCTGAATCGCGGCCTGCAACTGTTGATAGCTGCCGCCGAGCGCGCTGCACACGCCGACGCAGCGGGTGTAGATGAAGTCGACAATGGTCACGCGCGGTGCCGAGCCGGCCTGGTCAATGTCGTCGAACAGCGCATGGCGACGACCGGCCTGGTCGATGCCGGTGAGCACGGGCAGCTCGATCGGCACGGCGGCCACGGCGTCGCGCCGCGCGGTCTCGCTGGTCAGCGCGCTGAAGCCATGCGTGAGCTGCGCGAAGGCCAGCACACCGACAAGCGCGACCCCCAGGGTCACGAGGACCGTGGCCGCGAGCGGCTGAACTCGGATCATGGCGCTGCGCCCTGCTTGATCTCGTCGCCGCTGGCCCACGGCGTGCTGCGCGCCTGGCTTGCTTCACGCCCGGCCTTCACGGTCGCGGCCAGCACGGCAGGTGCCGTGTTGCCCCATTGGCTGCGGATGTGTGTCAGCACCGCGGCGATCTCGTCGTCGCTCAGCGTGCTGAACGCCGGCATCGCGCCGTTGTAGGTCGCACCTTTCACCTGCAATGCACCGGCGATGCCGTGCAGCGGAATCTGCACCAGCACCTTGTCGCTGCCCAGCACCCATTCGGAACCGGCCAGCGGCGGGAACACGCCAGCGATGCCGGCCCCCGTCGCCTGGTGACAGGCCGCGCACTTGGCCGCATAAATCTGGCCGCCATCGATCGACGCCACCGCGCCACTGGCACCGCCGGCGTTCGCCGCCACCGGCGGCATCAGCGCGCTCGGCGTGCGGCTGTCGCCGTACTGCGATTCCAGGCCGCTCTTCATGTCGACGATGTAGAAAACGCCCCACATCGCCATCGCCCCGATCAGCATGATGACGAACCACGGCAGCGGGCGCTGCTTCTCGTCCGGGTCGAGACCCTCGCGCACATGCGCCGGCTTCAAGTGCGGATCGCCGCTCATCGCGAGCCCCTGTCGGCGGGCAGAACCGGGTAACTGTGGTCGAGCGAGAGCAGATACGCCGCGAGGTCCTCGGCCTCTTTCGAGGCTACCACCGTGACGCCCGGTTTCGCGTACTGCGGCGGCAGGTTGATGGCCTTCTCGCCAGCGGCCGGCGGGCCCGGGTGTTCGTTGAACAGGAACGGGAAGGCCGGCATCGTCGAGCCCTCGGTGTAGGCCCGCGGCTGGTACAGGTGGCCCAGGTGCCAGTCGACACTGGGCTGCCTGACGCCGATGTTGAACAGGTCTGGCCCGGTGCGCATCGTGCCGAGCAGGTGCGGCTTGTCGTAGGCGTAGTCGGCGGCGACCGAGGGCCGGCCCCAGCCGCGGCTGAAGTCGGGCGCCTGCGCGGGGTCGCGCGGCTGCTGCGAGTGGCAGTACACGCAACCGTTCGCGACGTAGACCTCGCGGCCCCGCAGTTGCTGTTCGGTGTACGGCTTCAATGCCGCCGGCGGGCGCACGGTGCTCAGCAGCATGTGCGGCACCACGACGAGCGCCGACACCGCGATGCCGAGCATCGCCATCGAGCCGACGACCAGCTTGAACTCGTCGATGTGGCGGCTCATGCCGCTGCTCCTGGATTGACACGGGCGAGCTTCGGGAAGCCGAACCGCGTCGGCCCTGCTTCGCTGGTCTTGCGGCTGAACGCCATCAGGAAGAAGTGCGCGGCGAACACGAGGTGCCCGAGCGTCATCAGCGCACCGCCGAGCGAGCGGGACTGCAGGTAGGGCAAAGTCACTGCCACCGAGTTCATAAACGGCTGCTTCGCATCGAGCATCGCCATGCCCTGCAACCAGCCGCCGATGGACAGGCCGATGAAATAGATCGTGAAGCCAGCGACCACGAGCCAGAAGTGCGCCGAGATCAGCGCCGCATGCGGCCATTCGCGGCCGAGCACGCGCGGCATCACGAAGTAGATGCTGCCGAACATCACCATCGCGAAGAAGCCATATAGCCCGAGGTGGGCATGGGCGATGGTGAAGTGCGTGAAGTGGGTGACGGTGTTGACCGTGCGCAGGGCTTCGAGCGACCCCTGCACCGAGGCCAGCGTGTACATCATCGCGCCGAGCACGATGAAGCGCAGCGTCGGCGAGTAGCGCAGCGCGCTAAAGTGGCCGAGCACCGTCATGTGCTGGTTCACCGCCACCGCGAAAACCGGCACCACCATCATCATGCTCTGCACGATCGACAGCGTGATCAGCCAGGTCGGCACCGGCCCGCCGATCAGGTGGTGGCCGCCGACCTGGCTGTAGAAGAAGGCCAGCGTCCAGAAGCCCAGCAGCGACAGGTTGTACGAATAGATCGGTGTGCCCAGCACCTTGGGAATGAAGTAGTAGGCCGCCGCCAGCCCGAGCGGCGTGAACCACAGGCCGAGCACGTTGTGGCCGTACCACCAGTTCATCGTCGCCTGCTCGACGCCGAAGTGCACGCCCGGCGCGTTGGCCACCGCGTACAGCAGCGGGAACCACAGGAGCGCCGCGCCCATGTACCAGACCGAGACATAGAGGTGCTTCACCTTGCGGTTCTGCAAGGTCAGGATCAGCGGTACGCCCATGAACGCGCCGCCGATCACCAGCAGCGCCGCCGCCGGCAGCGGGAACTCCAGCCACTCGAGCCCGGTGCTGTAACCCAGCAGGATGCTGGCGATGCCGCCGACCACGCCGACGTTCCAGACGATGGCACCGGCATACGCGTAACGCGCGCCGACCAGTTCGGTCTTGAGCAGCCGCGGAATCATCCACAGCGCGATGCCCACGCCGGCGAGCGAACTCCAGCCGTAGATCACCGCATTCAGGTGTGCCGGGCGGATGCGGCCGAAGGTCAGCCAAGCCTCGCTGACCAGCCAGTCGGGCAGGTGCAGCTTCAGCGACGAGATCAGACCGGCGAAGGAGCCGAGCACCAGCCAGAGCACCGCGAAGCTCAGGCACACGAGCGCCGGGCCGGCACTCGATTGGTCGGCCGCGACGCGCGCTGCCAGGTCGCTCGCATTCATCGCGGTGGCCGCGCCGCTGCGCACCTCGTTCTGCAGCAAGGCCTGATCGGCACGGGTCGCAGCCGGCTCCTCGCTGACGTTTTCTTCATCGGGCGAGAAGATCACCCGGGAACCTTCTTCCGCCGTGCCGAACAGGCCACGCGTCATCGACGCGATGAAGATGAACAGCCCGCCGAGCGAGAGGATGAAAGACGCCAACAGCAGGCTCACGCTCATGTCCACGGGTCATTGCCTCCGATGGTTTTCGTACCGTATCCGCTTCTGCAGCGATGTCAAGGCGCTTTCCAGCCCCACTTGGCGAAGATCGCCTGCCCGGCCGGTGATTGCAGGAACGCGACGAAGGCCTTCGCCTGCGGCAGCGCAGCGCCCTTGTGCGTCAGCACCACGCCGCTGTCGCGGTAGATGCGGAACGGCTCGTCCATCTCGACCAGCTGCGCGAGCTCGGGGTTGGCCACCTGCCAGATGTTCCAGATCAGCCAGACATCGATGTCGGGCTGCTCGGTCCAGCGCTTGCGCGCCTCGGCGCTGTTCGCGGCCTCGGGCAACAGAAGGTTCTTGCGGAACGCGCGCAGCATGCCGATGTCGCCGGTGCGGCCGGCCACGTCCTCCCAGAGCCCGTTCTGGCCGGCGCCTGCGACTGCGAGCACTTTCACGCCGGGCGCCAGCACGTCACGAAACCCCTTGATGTGCTTCGGGTTACCGGGCCGCACCAAGATCGCCACGGGCCGCAGATACATCGGCTCCGCGCTCTTCAGGTCGAAGGCACCGGGCAGCGCCTTGGCGAAGTCGCTCATCATGTTCTCGGCGCCGCTGAAGACGACATCGGCATCCGCCTTCGCCTTCTCGACCCACTGCGGCGTCGGCCCGGCGACGACGTTGACGGTGACCTTGTTCGCGCCACCGAAGGCCTGAGCCGCTTCCTTCATCGCCGGCGCCGGGCCGCCAGGCCCGTAGACGTTGATGGCGTCCTCGGCTCGGGCGCTGGCCGCACCGAAGCTGGCGAGCGCTGCAACGAAGGTCGCGAGGATGGCCGACCGAAAACGCAGGGTGTGTTTCATCGCAAGCTCCTGGTGATGTACGGCTGATGCTCAAAGCGACCGTGCCGGCGCGGCCAGCGTGCCGACGACGCGGTTGCTCGCGCGGTCGACCTTGGCCACACTCAGGTCTTCGTTTAGCACATAGGCCAGCGTGCCGTCGCGCGTGAACACGATCGCCTGGCGCGGCTCCTTGAAGCCGGTGATGGTGGCGACGACCTTCTGTGTCGCGACAGAGATCACCGAGACCGTGTTGTCGCCGAGATTGCCGGCGTAGACGAACTGCCCGTCGGGCGAGAGTGCGGCGCCATATGGATCCTTGCCGACCGCGATGGTGGTGGTGATGGCGCGCTTGTCGACGTCGACCACCGCGATCGTGTTGCTGCCGCTGTTAGCGGCGAAGATCGTCTTGCCGTCGGCCGTGACCGAGATCGCGCGAAGTTTGTCGAAGCCCTTGATCTCGCCGGTGATCTTGTCGGTTGCGGTATCGACGATCGTGATCTTGTCGCCGAGAAAGTTGGTGACGTACAAGGCCTTGCCGTCCGGGCTCAGGCGCACGCCCTGGCGTGGCTGCGCGAAGCCGGTGACGACGGCACGCGGCTGCTGCATCGCGAGGTCGTAGCGCGTCACGGTGCTGGCGGCCTGGTTGTTGATGTAGAGCGTGCTGCCGTCCTTGCTGAGCGTGGTGCCGAAGGCACCGGCGCCGGCCGGCACGCTGCTCACGGTCTTGAGCGTCGCGGTGTCGATCACGGCGACAGTGCCCAGGCTGCTGTCGGACACATAGAAGCGGTCACCGGCGGGCGAGAACACGATGTTGCGCGGCGTCACGAAGCCGTTCAGCACGGCGCGGACCTTGCCGGTGGCGAGGTCGTAGACGATCACGTCGGGCCGCTCGCTGTACGACACGACAGCCGTGCGCTCGTCGGGACTGACCGCGAGCGAGTTGTTGTGGATGCCGCCGTCGAAGGTCCAGCGCGTTGCTGCGGCTGGCGTGGCCGTTGCAGACTCTGCGGCCATGCCGGCGGTCGAATAGGCTGCGGCGAGTGCTGCGACGCACAGGGTGACGGCGAAGGTGAGGTGTTTCATGGGTTCCTTTCGTGATTGGGGTGTCGGTACTTGTTGTGAGAGACGGCCGGCTCGGGCCGTTGATTCCATCGGGCGTTAAATAAAGTCGATCCGCGCATCAGGCGAACAAGGCGATGACACCGGCGTTGATCGCGATGCCGCCACCGATCAACCAGGCGAAGAGCAGCGCCGCGAGGGCCAGCGGCTTGATGCCGGCGTTGCGGATCGCCGAGATGTGGGTGGTCAGACCGAGGGCTGCCATCGCCATCGCCAGCATCACGGTGTCGATGTCGATCGCTGCGCCGACCACCGGCTTGGGCAGGATGGCCAGAGAGTTGAGACCGGCCACCGCGACGAAGCCGAGCGCGAACCAGGGGATCACGATGCGGCCGGGCTTTTGCGTCGCCTTGCGGGCTTCGGCGACGTGGGTGGCGTCGGCAGTGTCCTTCGAACGAGACAGGTAGGCCGACAGAACGATCAGGAACGGCGCGAGCATCATCACGCGCACCATCTTTGCGATGACCGCGGTGTTGGCGGCTTCGTCACTGATGGCGTGGCCCGCGGCGACGACCTGCGCAACTTCGTGAATCGTCGAGCCCGCGAAGATGCCATAAGCGCTCGGCGACATCGAGATCAGGTGGTACTGCTCGTTCAGGTGATACAGCACCGGGTACAGGAAGATCGCCAGCGTGCCGAACACCACCACGGTCGAGACGGCGACCGTCACCTGTTCGGCCCGGCCGCGCACCACCGGCTCGGCCGCCATCACCGCGGCCGCGCCGCAGATCGAGCTGCCGGCGCCGATCAGCATCGCGGTCTTGCGGTCGAGCCCGAACACGCGGGTGCCGACGAACCACGACAGCGCGAAGGTGCTGCACAGCACGGTGGCGTCGATCACCACGCCGGTCAGGCCGACATGGCCGATGTCCTGGAAGGTCAGGCGCAGGCCGTACAGGATGATGCCCAGGCGCAGCAGGTTCTGCTTCGAGAACGTGACGCCGGGCGCGCTCGCCGCGGCGATGCGCGGGTAGGCGGTGTTGCCGACCAGCATGCCGAGCACGATCGCCAAGGTCAGCGCGCTGATGCCGTTGGCCTGCAGCCAGCCGATCTTGCCGAGTTCGATCGCGGCGGAGGCCAACCCACCTGCCAGCGCGAGGCCGGGTATGAAGCCGCCGATACGCTGCCAGCCACTGTGCGAGCGATGGCGCGGAAGGACGGCGACGGCAGTGGCGTGAGCGGACATGAGGATCTCCTGGTTCGCTGGGTTCGGGTCGGTGGGACGCATGAACGGACTTTGAGGCTCGCCCATCAATCTGACAAACGGATAGTTCCGGTATAACCTAGCGAATTACCGAGTAATAAGGACTCCCGCGTGCGACTCACGCTGCGCCAGTTGCACATCTTCACGGCGGTGGCCGACACCGGCAGCACTACCGCCGGCGGGCTGCACGTCTCGCTGTCGCAGTCGGCGACCAGCGGCGCGCTGAACGAACTCGAAGCGCTGCTCGGCGCGCGGCTCTTCGACCGCGTCGGCAAGCGCCTGGTGCTCAACGACACCGGCCGCGCCCTGCTGCCCCAGGCCCGCGCGCTGCTGGATGGCGCCCGGGGCATCGAGAACCAGTTCGGCATCGGCGACATTGCCGAGTCAGGCCCGGGCATCGCCACGCACCTGCGCGTCGGCGCCAGCACGACCATCGGCAACTACCTGCTGCCCGCCTTGATGGCGAGCCGCCTGCGCACGTCGCCCGCCACAGGGATCGACGTGGCCATCGGCAACACCAGCGACATCGCAACGGCGGTGGCGCGGCTGGAGGTGGACGTGGGGCTGATCGAAGGCCCGTGCCACGAGCCCGAACTTCGGGCGCGGCCCTGGCTGGAGGACGAACTGGTGATCGTCTGCGCCCCGGCGCACCCGCTCGTGCGTGACGATCCGGCCGCGCGCGTTGGGCTGAAGGCGCTGCGGCAACAGCGTTGGCTGCTGCGCGAGCCCGGTTCCGGAACGCGCGAAGCCGTCGAGCACGCCTTGCTGTCGCATCTGCACCAGTGGGAGCATCCGATGCAGCTCGGCAGCACCGAGGCGATCAAGCAGGCTGCCGCAGAAGGCCTGGGGCTGACCTGCCTGTCGCTCTGCGCGGTCCAGGACCTGCTCACACTCCGCAGGCTGGTGCTGGTGAACACCACGCTGCCCCGATTGACCCGGCGCTTCTACCTGATCCAGCACCGGCAGAAGCGGTTCTCGGCCAGCTTGCAGAGCTTCGTGGCGCACTGCCTGTCGGCGCCGACGTCGAACTGACCGAACCCCGACAACGCCGCGCTTACTTCGGCTGCTCGTTGCCGTAGGTCTTGACCAGGTACTCGACGATCAACGGGATGTCTTCGTCGGCGATCGGCGCCTTGAACACCGTCTTCATTCGGTGAGCCATTGCGTTCCAGTAGGCTCGCGGCGCGGTGGCCGGTTGGTACTGCATGTACTCGGCCGAATGGCAGGCCACGCAGTTGACCTGGGCCTTGGCATAGATCACGATCGTCGAACCGCAGGACGCCGAGCTCGCGCTGGTACTCGAAGCGGAATTCGCGGCGAAAGCACTGCACGGCGGACGCGAAGCGCGCGCGGCAGCGGTCGCGCGCTTGGCGCGACACAGCAATCTCAAGGGCGCCACGCTCGGTGAGCGTCTGGTGCTGGCGTGCCTGGCCTTCGAGCGGGCGAGAGCGAGCGATTCGGAGAGTGAAGCCGCCCGGCATATCGAGCGCGCGCTTATGGGTGGCAGCCTGGGAGAGGACGAGCCTGCCCGTCGCATCGCTGCTGAGGATCTGGAGCGGGCACGGCGCTGGGGAGCGGCGAGCGGCATCGGCATTGCGTTACGCGCAGCCGCACTGGTCGGCAATGGCACCGCATCGATTGACCGTCTGAGCGAAGCTGCGAACCTGCTGCGGACTTCGCCAGCCAAACTCGAATATGCACGCACGCTGGTCGAGCTCGGCGCGGCGCAACGGCGCGCGAACAGTCGGGCGCAGGCGCGCAATGCACTGATTTTCGGCAATCCCAAAGGGGGCACACCGGTCATGGTGGCCACGCCTACCGCGGCGCTCGACCTGCCCCTCAAGGCGTTGGCCTGGGAAGATGAAAACGGAAAGGTGTGTGGGTGAGCTTCAACGATGCCGCCTATCTCAAGCGGCGGCACGGCATCGGCGACGAGCTGATCAAGGGCATCTCCGCGGCGGGCGGCTTTGTCGACCAGGCGCTCCAGTGAGAGGCGCGGTCCGATGCCCCTGATGCCCGCATGCCCGTTCCGGCGCTCGAGTTCCGGATTTCTCCTCCTGGCGGCGCTTTGCGCCGCTCCGGTTATTGCGGGCGAAGCCGACGTCATCGACGTCAAGGTGCGGCGCAGCGCCCCGGGTGTCTACGATTTCGACATCACCGTACGCAGCGTCGACAAGGGCTGGGACTACTACGCCGACGCATTCGAGGTGCTGGGCCCGGACGGCAAGCTGCTCGGACGGCGCGTGCTGCTGCATCCCCACGAGAGCGAGCAGCCCTTCACGCGCGACCTGTACGGCGTGCGCATCCCCGCCAGCGTCACCGAAGTCCTGGTGCGGGCCCGCCACAAGCCGAAAGGCTACGACGGCGCCACGATCCGGGTGAAGCTGCCGCCCGGCGGAGCTTCCACCCCATGAAGGCCAGCAACCTATCGGGCCAACACGGCGGCACGGAAGCGTTCGGTCGAGGTCGCGCGGGCGACGCCGTTCAGTTCGGCAGAGGGAAGCAGCTCAGATCGTCGGCGAACTCGATCGGTCCCTTGTACTGCGCGGCGATCACGTCTCGCAGGTGCGCTTCCTTGCCGAGCGTCTCGGGGCGGCGGTGCGCGAGCACGAGCCGGCGCGCCTTGGTCTCGGCGGCGATGCGCCCGATGACACCGGGCGGCGCGTGCAGCGTGCGCTCGCCGAAAGGCGAATGGAAACCGTCGTCGATCGCCAAGTGCGCCACCAGCAGGTCGACGTCGCGGCCGATGCGCTCGAGGTTGCCGTTGTTGCCGTTGCCGTCGCCGGTGAAGACGATCGCCTTGCCGACCACTTCGACGCGGAACGCGAGCGACGGGATCTTGGCGTGCACCACGCGCGTTGCGCCGACGCGCAAGCCGTCTTTGTCGAACACGTTGCGCACTTCCTCCGCGCCCAGCGCGATGTCGCGCGGCTGGAGATCGTAGATCTGCTCGTTGCCCATCGGGCCGAGATAGCGGAACACGCCCGTCCCGGGCGCGAACATCCCGCCGACGAACTGAGACGCCGAGGGCATCAGCTCGCTGCCCTCCGGGCCGAGCACCGGCAGCGGCTCCTTGCGTGGCCTCTGCTCGAAATGCGACGACTTGACGAGCACCGGAAAGTCCGCGCTGTGGTCGCTGTGAAAGTGCGTGAACAGGACGAGCGAGAAGTCCGCCACCCGAGCGCCCGACTCGCCGAAGCGCAGCGCCGAGCCGCCGCCGGCATCGACCAGCACGCGCGCCTTGCCGTCGACCCAGACCAGATAGGCGGCCGATGCGCGACCGCGCATCTCGGGTCCGCCCGAGCCGAGCACCTGCACCGCGACACCGGCATCGCCGCAGCTGCCGGGCGCCGCCCGCGCCGAAAAGGCCGGCGCTGCGAGCGCAAGCAGGAGCGCCATACTGGCCAGACCGCCGGACAAGGCGCGGGCCCTCCTCGAGCCCTTCGCCTTGACGTAGCCGGGCAGCGTGCTCGGTTCGAGTTGCACACCATCGGGCGGCAGGTCGATGCGCTTCGAGCCTGCCAGCGCATCGATGCCGACGCCGAGGCCGGCCGCGCTCGCAGCGGGCCTCTTCGCACGACTTTCCACGCTCATGGTTTTTCTCCTCCGGTGGCCCTGGCCACGTAAGCGGCCAGGGCCGCAATCTGATCGTCGCTCAGCGTCCCTCTGTAGGAAGGCATCTGCCCGATACCGTCTCGCAATGCCTTGGCGACGCGGGCGCGGTCCGGCTTGAG
>Ga0187892_10006883_pt1 | contig 16583 bp, 26 predicted proteins | sample MA1701073metaG_FD_139345 | JGI IMG/M metagenome (GOLD analysis project Ga0187892, IMG submission 139345) | Bio-ooze microbial communities from a basaltic lava cave in the Kipuka Kanohina Cave System on the Island of Hawaii, USA - MA170107-3 metaG ... | reverse complement strand
TACCCGATTCCAGCCACCGATCGCGGCCACTGGGTCCGGGCGGACTCCGGTGGGGGCGGGTACTACTTTCTGGGTGAGTTTCGTCCCATCGACCATCTCGGCTGGGAAGCGCGCTTCTACTATCATCAGGGCCAACCGTCCGTGGAGTTCCGGCCGGCCGCCAGGTGCTAGAGCCCGACACGACCCAATGCGCCGACCAGGAATCGAACCTGGAACCTACTGATTAAGAGTTTGACCCGGAGTTGACGAGAGCGCAGCCTAGTTGGTTGCTGTGAGCCAGGTTGGACACGCCCGCCAACCTGTGCCAACTCCGCTTAACAGGGCTGATCTGCCTCCATTCTTTACACGTCACTTTACACCACCAGTCAGCGCCTTCAGCCGCTTGTCCGCCGCGTCCGCTGCAAGCCGCTGACGCGAAGGTCGAGTGTCGACGTAGGTGCGACTCGTGAATGCCGTGTCGCTGTGCCCGAGACGGTCGCTCACCACTTCGAGCGGCACGCCGTCCTCGATGGACAGCGTCGCGTGCGTGTGCCGCAGCGCGTAGGGCTTCAGCAACGGCTTGAACGGCGACTGCTTGGGCGGCCCTGACTGTCCCTCCGGCTTCGCGGGCTGCTCGCCGAACGTGCCGAGCTTCGCCCGGCGGCAGATGCGCTCGTAGTTCTTGCGCAAATTGTACCAGCTTACCGGCTGGCCGCTCGCAGTCTGGAACAGGAGCCTGCCCCATCTGCTCCGACTCCACCGCTTCCTGGCCTTCTCCGTGGCGGGCCCGCCGCCGCCGATGTGCCGCTCGAGGATCGGCACGAGCTCGCGCGGCAGCTCGACGTCGTGGATCGAGTTCTCGGTCTTGGGCTCGTCGATGTCCCACTTCTCATCCGGCGACGTCCGCCACCGCGCGGGAAGCTCGCGGAGGCGCTTCGAGACGCTCACCTTCAGGCCCGCGAGGTCCACGTCCTCGCGGCTCAGCGCAAGCAACTCGCTCGGGCGCATGCCGGTGAAAGCGAACATGTACCAGAACGCCCTGTAGCGATCGGTGTCGGCGGCCTTGAGGAACGCAGCTAGCTGCTCGCCCGTGTACGCCTTCTGCACCTTCCGCGGCCTGCGCTGGCGCCGCCCGAACGCGCCGAGCAGCTGCGCTGGCAGGTTGTCGGTCGTAGTCTTGGTGGCGTACGCCGCTTTAAGCACCTGCCGCAGAACCGCATGGAGTACGCGCGCCCGCCCCCAGCGGAGCTGCCCGCGGCCGTCTGGCGTCGCGTGCAGGTACGAGTAGAGGTCCTGCACGTGCTCGGCGCGCAGCCGCTCCATCGGGATGCGACCGAGCTGCGGCATCTTCGGATCGTCCGCGGCCTCGACGTAGGTGCGCCAGGTCTCGTCGTAGCCGTGCCACGTGCTCAGCTTCAGATCGTCGTCCTGGCCCCGCGGCTTCCGCGCGTCGAGCCACCTGCGCCCGTAGGCTGCGAGCGTCTCCCTGAACGGCGCCGCGACCGCGCCCGTCTTGCTGAACTCGTCACGGATCGCGACGACGAACTTGTCCGCCTCTAGCCCGGCGGCTTCCTTCGTCTCGCCGGCACACGTCTTGGTCCGCACGAGCTGCTTGCCCGTCGCCGACTGCGCGAGGAACACGTGCACGCGGATCCGCCAGAGCCCCTCGGCTCCAAGCCACGGTTCCGATCGACTGCCAGTGTAGGGCTTCATGAGAAAGACCTCCGTTAGTAATGAAGTACCGGTGCAGGCGGTTATCAGGGCGGGACTCACTCCCCCCCGGCGCGCTTTGCCATACCTGCACCCGCCTTGACGGCCTTAGTCGCTCCGCGCCACGACGTGGCTGCAACTTCCTTCCACGCCTTCACTCGGGAGATGCCAAGCCGTTCCGCGGCACGGGCGTTCAATTTGCCGTCCGCCGTCACGCGCTCGAACACGTCGCGCTTGGTCTTGGGGTTCTTCAGCACCGCAATGCGGATGATCGGGCCGGGCCGCGTGCCGGTGGCTGTGGCCTTGGGTGATTGCTTCCGGGGCATTGGGAACCCTCCTGGTGATCAGTGATCGTGATGGGAGCTTCAGTCCTGCCCTTCCAATCTTAGAGCTACCGCTAGTGGTTACGGGCCGACCAGCACCAGTTCATCATTGAAGACGACGACTTGCAGCGTTCAGCCGTTAGGCACCGCTCGCCGGTGTGAGACTTGGCTGTAGGCGCGCGCCATTCGCGTGCAAACGCCCGTGGCAGGGTCCTTCGACGTAGCACTGAGGATTTCTCGAGGTGGAGGCGGACAGCGTTCCCCGTCGATCCTCGACTGATCCCTGGAGCTGGGTACCACGACGGGGGGGTGGCCGAACATCGCGTAGGGCCGATCCCTCCGCTGATGCCGTCGTACTCACAGGAACTCGTCCGCCGAGGACCACGGCTTCCATGCCATGTTGCTTAGAGAAGGCGCTCTCCGTGCAGTGCCCAACGACGCCGGGCCCAACGTACTGAGCGACCCTGTTCCACCCAGGGGGGGTGGCGCCTAACCAGCGCTTGAAGCTGCCGCGGCGATAGATTAGGGAATGACTTCATCTATTCTGACGCCGCACAGCTTAAGCGCGATCCGTTATGCAGCAGCTCGCGACAAGTTCTACTCTTCGGCGTCAACGTAAGAAAGGCTTCAGGAATGGATCATTCTGAATTTGTTCAGGCTTGGCGTGCCGGCCAGCTGAGAGTTGATGTGAACCGATCGCAGGCGCTCGCAGTTGCTGGTTCCAAGCTCCTGCCGAAGAGGTACCAAGTTGCCCACCTCTTTTGGAGTTGGGTGTGGCTCCTAACGATCCCTGGAGCCATCGCCGTCATGTTCCTCTGGAAGTGGTGGGCAGGGGTGGTCATTCTGTTGTTCGTGACGCCGGCTCTCTCAAGTGCAACTAAACGATCTGCCGTGCAGTTCGTGATCGACCACGCCCTCGAGAATCCCGAGTTCTACCGCCTTGCGGTAGACAAGGAACTCATGACCGTGCGGCGCGGAGGTTCCTGAGCTAATCTGTGCTGCCCTACGTAGGTACGGCACTGCTCGCGGTTCCGCGACTGACGCAAAGGCGGCTGCCTAACCAGCGCATGAAGCTGCCTGCCCGTGGCGGCCGCTTTGGGGCGGAACGAATCTTTCTCGTCTGCGGCTGCCACAGGCTGCAGCTTATCCGCGATTCGCTAGCGGCCGAATCAAGAGGTATTCAACGTTTGTTTCCTTGATGTAAGGAGGTTCTCGATGAATGCAACCCCTCCCAAGAAGGCAACCCCGCTGCTGCGATGGATCGTACCCGCCTTGGTCGTCGTGGTCTTCGTAGGCGCCCGACAACTTCATCCGGGAGGCATCTGGGGCATTGCCCGCGACGCGTTCAGCGAGAAATCGTCCAACCCAAGGACGGAACAGCTTCGTGAGAAGCTCCTCAAATCGCTCCTTCCGATCGGTGCCTCCGCCATGTGTATGAAACGTTTCGGCGAGAACCCCGACATCGCCGCTGCCGCGGCCGCCTACAACGCCAGAAACGATATCGCAATGAAGAACCTCATCGCCGAGATCGAAGCACTCGGTGGCTTGGCCGCTAGCGAGAAAGACTTGCTTGACCGCAAAGCCTATCGTGCTGCAGCAGAATTGCTTGACGACGGTCAAGGCGCACGGGAAAACTGCAAGACACTCTCCGACCGAATCAATGCGCACGAGTTCGACCTGTGAGAGAAGAGCCGGTACGCAGTGAATCGACCGTTAAACCAGCGCTTGAAGCTGTCGGGGCGCGGCGGCCGCTTGAAGGGAATCGGTCTAAATCTTGATGGCGGCCGCCGCACCATGCAGCTTATCGCTATCCGTTAGGCTACTACCTTCCGTGTGTGGCCTTTAACTGGAGCCATAGCATGCAATTCATCGGCGACTCGCAAGGCGACTATCTGAATCTCCGTTGCAGGGAGTGCAAGGGCGACATTCGAGTTGACTTCCTGGGCTACGATCCTGCCGTCCCGCGCTTTCGATTCACTTGCAAGGGGTGTGGCCAGACGGGCGATTACAAGATGCAATTCCAACTGTGGTCGGGGCTGCCCCAAAAGCCTGCCAACGAAAAGCGGTCAGTAACATGAAGCCGCTTATGATCACAGCGGCGTTGGTGTTCTTCTGGGAATGGTGGAGGACCTGAACATTGGGCGCCTTGCCCTCGGAGTGATAATTCTCAGTCTGATTTATGGCTGGCGGCCGGCGAAGACCAGGTATCGAAAAAAAGCTGTAGCCTTTCACCATAAACGAAAGCCCGCTCGGATGAACGCCGACCCGTTTGCATCTAGCACCATTTCGACGGTGCTTGCATGGGTGGTAGCGCTGCCTGTCATCCTCGCCGCCCTGGGTGCCGGGATCGGGATGCTTTTCGAACGGACTAGCGATGAAATCCCTCGCTGGTTTGTGGTCTGGCTCATGCTCTCGTTGCTCATCCTCAGTCCTCTTCGCTACATGGTGTTGCAAATCATCGTTAGTTCAGCCTACCCGACGCAAAGCCTCCGTGCCTTCCTATCGTTCTTTCTCTTGGCACTCTACGTTCCCATAGTCTTCGGCGCGCTCTACTTTGTTGGTCTTGGCCTGCCTCTGATCCTCACACTCCGCGTTGTCTTCGGTAGTCTGACGAAACCCAAGGTTACTAGACCGCGGCTGGCGCTCGGGGCACTGATGGCTCCGCTCAACGCAGTCGGTGGGTACTTCGCCTTCTTCTGGTTGCTCCAGTTTGCAGCTTTGTCAGTCCACTGGCTCAAGGCCGCGGACGTGATCGGGGCAACGAACGGTCCAGCATCTGTCACATACTCCCTGGTGCTCGGGCGCTTCATGCCGCTTCCAATCAGAGGCTTCTATGCGGACGTCACCCAAACCGATCGTGATATGCTGCGGAACCATGTTGCCAGCTACTACCTTGGGAGAAGCGCCGAGGCGCGATACGTCAGGCTCGCTTACCCCGATCTCTACTCGCGTTTGACCAGCCAGACCGGCCCCGACCACTAACGTGCTTAGGCGGCCGACTCCAACCCCTGCGGATCTGTGATGAAGACATGCATGAATTCGGCCCGTTCGGTCATTCCCGTCTATGTCGGCTGTCCATGATCGCTCATGAGATTCACCTACTAGTTTGTTCCGCTTCAGCCGCCAGGCGAGTCTGCCTAACCAGCGCTTGAAGACTGCCGGGCGCGTACGCCGTAGCGTAAGCGCGGTCCGTTAGACTGCGTCCCGTCTTCTTGTCGAGCGAAATGACCACTACTATCACCGAAGCTACTCGACGAGACATCTTCGACTTTCTGAGCATCTCCGGCATCGAATGGTCCGGGCGGTTCAATCACCGCGAATTCTTGAACCGCCTGTTCGACCTCGAGTCCTTGCCTTCCCACGACCACCGTTTTCACTCCGCCGCTGGCGACATCGCCATGCACACGGAGAATTTTAGCGACTGGACTCCCGACTGGGTGTTTTCAGACAAACGCTTCAACCTACTCCGGTGCTCCGATGAAGAGCTTCTGAGGTTCCTGGTCGAGACCGTACACCCCGTCGTTCGGCAAGATGCCGAGGAGGCTCGCGAGATCGTTCGCAAGTACAACTCTTTCTTGACTCGTGACCGCTGGGAACTCCGTGATGCAGGGGAGATGGCTGGACGCCCTGTGTTTCGTGCAGTTCGTGTCGACGGACGCGCTGTCGTGTTTCCGGAACCCACGGGTTGGTCAAAGGTAGATCGGCAGATTCAGCAGGCACGCTCGCTACTGATCTCAGCCAAGAACGAGGAAGACTTTCAGGCGGTTGGCCTTCTCTGTCGCGAGGTCCTAATCTCTGTTGCTGAGCACTGCTTCGACCCCGCGAACCACAAAGCCCCTGACGGAGTTTACCCAAGCTCGACAGACGCAAAGCGGATGCTTGAGGCAATCTTCGATCACGAACTGGCGGGGAGCGTCAATGAGGAAGCTCGCGTCCACTCCCGAGCCGCTGTCAAGCTCTCGTACGCCCTGCAACACAAGCGGACGGCCACATTCAGGCTCGCAGCGCTTTGCCTTGAAGCGACGGTATCTGTCGTCAACCTGCTCGCGGTCTTGTTCGGCCGTCGCACTCAGGTCTAGACATGTTGCAGAGTGGTGTCTAACCTGGGCACCGGTATACTAGACACACCAAGGGGTCGGGGGTGGGTTCTTCTGATCTTGCCGCAGGGAAGGTGTCATGAGCCCTGCGTCATTCAGCATTGGGGACGGTTCGAGCAGGCGCAGCCAAGCGCGACCATCGACGCGTGGCATCCGCGCTCTGGGCAGCTTATGCCATTGGTGCCAAACGTACCGGCTACGCCTTGGCCACCCGGCGCACCGCCTTGAGAACGTCGCCCACCTTCCCGACGGGCAGGATCACGACGCCCCCGGTCTGCCCCGCAGCGCTCGTCCCGGCGAGGCGCGTGCTCGTGCCGATCACCACGAGGTCATCGAGCCGCGTCACCCGCGCCAGCCGCCGGGAGCCCAGCGGCACCTCGACGGTCCCGGCTGGCGGAGCCTGGTGCTTTGGACCGCGCCCGCGTCGACCGCGCGGGACGTAGGTAAGCATCGCCACGGGGGATGCAGCCTTCAGCCGCGGTGGACGCCCGCGCCAGCCACCGAGACGGTCGCGGGCAGCGCTGCAAGCTCGGCCGCCATGCCCGCCGCCAGCGGGTCCGCGGCCTGCTCCTGCATCCGCTCGGCCCGCTTCTCCTTGGTGCTCGGCCGGATGAGTGGCATGTGATCTAGCAACTCGGGCAGGTCGAGGGTGATGCCGCGCCGCACCGGCACGACGACCGGCGGCAGGCTCGGGCACTTGATGCCGGAATGCCGGGCGGCGATCTGGGCGACTTCGGCGCGCAGCTGCCCCGCCCGAACGAAGCGGGCGTTGACAGATTCCAACCGGGCGCGAGCTTCGTCCAGGGCCTGCCGCGCCTTCTCCGCATCCGCATCGAGTTCGTGCGCGACGCTGCCGTACGCCCGGCTGATGGCGACCAACCGGCGCTCGGCTTCGGCGCGGGTCGTCGCGTCACGCTGCTCGGCGAGCTGTGCCTCGACGCGCTGCAATTCGCCCGCCGCGCGCTCCTTCTCGCTCGGTGCATCGAGCACCGCGCGCAGTTCGGCCGCGCGGACTTCGAGTGCCTGCTGTGTGCTCGTCATCCTTGCCTCCGTGTGGTTGGTCACGCCGGGGCGCGGACTCGAACCGCTGCGGTGCGCGGGGAATGAACCCGCCGTCCGCCACCTGGTCCCGGCTGCGCCCGCCGCGTGCTCCGGAGCTTCAAGGCTCCCCGGCGAACGAACTTCGCGGTGCTCCCCACGGAACCGCGCGTCCGCCGACGCGGAGCAGCGTCGTGCACTCGGGGATCACAGCGCCGGCGGGACCTGCGACCCCGGGATCGCATGCCCCCTCGCGGCGAGCGCGACGGCGTCCCCTCACGACGCAGGAGAGGCGCCGCCCGAAGTGTGCCGCCCACGCCCGCACCGGCTGCTCGCCTACTCCTCCCTGGCCTGCCAGTGAGGCCGCGGCGGCAGCACGACCGCCACCGCGCCCGTCTCTGTGTTCTTGAGCGCCAGACACCCGGTGTCCTTCAGGGTGTCGCGGATCTCTTGCTCCTGCTGACGCTCCAGGGTGGCACTCATCGCGTCGACCTGACGGATCATCTGCTCGACCTGCTGCCGCGGCGAGCTGCCGCCATCCGATGCCACCCTGCATCGATCGCCGCACGTCCCCGACTTCTGCACCACGAACGCGGTCTTCATCATTGATCCTCCCTCGTTGAGTCCTCAGCCTGTCATCAGCCGCTTCAGGTCACCGGTCGCCGCCGCACCAACCCTCGCGCGGCCCACCGTCGCGCCGTCGTCCGGAGCTTCGTCGCGGCGAGCTGCCGCCGCGAGGTTCGCCTGCCGCCGCTGCTCGCGCTCGACCGCCGCGCGCATGTGCGCCGCCGCGCCCAGCTCCCTGAGCTCCCGCTCCCGCCGTCGCTCGTCATCCCGGTGCCGGGCCGTGGTCAGGGCTGCCCGCCGCTGCCGCCTGGCCTCCGCCGCTGCCGCGGTCGCCTCACGCGCCCGGAGCGCGCGTCGGTAGGCCCGCATCCTGAGCCGCCGCCGCTTCCGCGACTCGCGGTCGCTCACTTGCCGCCCTCCAGCTCCCCGAGCAGCGACGCCCGCGCCCGGGTCAGCTGCCGCAGCAGCTCGGCGTCGGTCAGGTGCTCGAAGCCGGTCGGCGTCGACGGGTTCGTGAGGGGGTACGGCGCGACGTCGGACGGTTCGCCGCGGCGCGCCCTGTCCAGCTCTGCGATCAACTCGTCGTCGGTGAGGTGCTCGTACGCGTGGCCGCCCGGGGCTTGCGGCCGCAGCAGCCTGCCCGCCGCGTCCAACGCGCCCCAGCCCGGCGTTCGTTCGTCCATCACGGCACCCCCATCCCTTTCAAGCGTTGAACTTCCCGTTCGAGCTGCGTCAACCTGGTCATCCGGACGTGCAGGTCGTGCGCCGAGCACCACTGCTGCACGGCCCGGATCGCCGAGTTCGCCTGGGCTGCCGAGAGTTGGCCCGCGGCCGTCGCCCTGGCGATCGACTCGCTCCAGCGCATGGCGTCCGCGACCGTCTTGAGGGGGCCCAGCTCGTCCGGGTCCAGCCCGCGGCGAGCCCGCGCCCTCGCCGCGAGGCCGCCCCGAGCTGCCGCCACCTTGTGTGCAGCGCGGGTCGCCGGATCCGGAGCATGATTCCAGCACCACCCCCGGCCGTCCTCGTCCGCGCGCAGCAGGGAAGCGGGCACGCCGCACGGACGGCCGTCGGTGAATCCCTCGCACCGTTGCGGGGACTCGTCCACCACGTCGTCGAGCATCGCCGGCCCGGTCGTCATCGTGGCCACCCTTGCGCGGTGACGCGCCGCGCCCGGGTGGCCGTCCGTGTGCCGTGCCGGCTCCAACGGAGAGCCGACTCACCCGGGCCGCCGCGTGCGTGCCGCGAGCCGTCCAGGGGCACCGCCGTGGGATCGCCGGGAGGCCCAACTAACTGGCCATTAGTGGCCGCCCCTGGGGACGCTTCCGCCATGCGGCCTTCCAGCGTCGTGTAAAGCGGCGTGTAAAGCGGCCGCGCTTGGAGACCGTGGTGCCAGGGGACTCCGCCGCCGAGGGGACGATCCGCGCACCGGCCGCTGAAACCCGAGCACTTCGCCGCTGGCACAACCCGGGAATGGCCACGCCGGCGCGGTGCCCTTCCCACCTGCTCGGCCGGACGCACGGTGGTCCTCAGTGCCGCAGTGCGTGACGGGGTCATCCCGCCCTCCGTGCGCGCTCGAACCACGGTTTCAGCGGCACGACGTCGGCAATCGGGAACCACCTGTAAACCGCGGATGCCTTCACCTCGACCAGGACCGCGCCGTCCATCACCGCGACGACCGTTCCTGTGCTGCCGGATCGCCGCACCGTCACCAAGTCGCCGGGGCGCAGGGTCATCGTCACGGCTGGACCTCGCCCGGGGTCGCCCGCTCTGCCGCGCGGACGTACGCGGCGACAGCCCGCCGCCCGATCTCGCTGAGGCTGACCCGCTCCGCGTGGGCCAGCTGCTCAACCGCCCGCCGCGTCCCCCGGTTCAGCATGACGATCACCGGCTCGCGCAGCCGCCGCGATGCCGTCACCGCTCGCCTCGCCATGCCCTACCCTCCCCTCTGCAGGTGCGCTTGGCCGCGCCGCATCCAGGCCGCGTGCCCGAGCAGCTGACCGCGCGCCGCCACCCACCGCGCCCACGCCCCCGGCGTGCCCTCGACCTCCCAACTGAACAGCGCCCCGTGCGCTCGGTCCGCGTCGACCCGCAGCCGCGTCGCGTCCGCCATCGTCCCCAGTTCGGCCGCGAGCTCCGCCGCCTGCTCCCTCGCCACGACGACGCGCGGGCCCGGGCCGAGTCCCCGCACGGCGAGCCCCAAGCAGAGCGCGCAGCACCCAGCCGCCGGCCGCGCCGCTTCGATCTGCACGACCTGACCGGTCATTCGCCCCGCCCTGACGAACCCGCACAGCGAGCGTCCCTCCGCCGCTACCCACGCGTGCCAGCGACGCCGGGGAAGCGCGTCGCGACGACGAGCCGCCGTCGCCTGCTCGTAGCAAATCCAGTGATCCGGGCTCACGGCACGCGCCTCCCGTCCGGCCGCCGCGCGTAGATGCGCTTCGTCCACACCCGCGGACCGTCCCAGCCGGGGTGGCCGGGGGCGATGACGTCGGGCGGAACGCAGAAGACGAAGCCGGTCGCCGAGGTGAACCGGCCGCCCGCGACCTCGATCAGCGTGCCGTCTTCGCCTCGCGTCAGCGGAATGCGCCGGAGCCACTGCCTTCGCACCGCGACCTGGAGCCGCCGGTCGATCGACTTGAGCGAGCGCTGCCTGCCCATACTTCGCGCGATCGTCGCGCGACGAGGGAAGCAGTTCTCCAGCCGCGATCCAAACTCCTCGACCATGACGCACAGGATCACCTTGACCGAGTCTTCGAGATCAGACCCCAGCACGAGGCGCTGATAGGCCGCCGCGCGGTGCGGTCCGCTGAGGTCTCGCTCGACCTTCGCGGCGCGCCGCTCCGCGCGCTCGCGCCGCAGTCGAAGATGATCCGGCTCCTCGCCGCCGTCCGGCGCATCTTGCGACTCCGCGACGTCCCGGTCGTGCGCGTCTGCGAGCGCGTCGGCGCGCGCGACGTCGATGCCGTCAGCCGCCATGTGATTTCCCCCGATCAACGAACAAACCCGGCAGCGGCGCCCCCGTGATTGACGCGGGGAAGCTTGCTGCCGGGTCGATGGTTTCGTCCGCCACAAACTTTGACGGATGCCGTCGTAGGCCGACTCCCTCAAAAGTAACTTATCCGCGCGTTGAGAGGTTCCTTCTTGAACATGTGCAGCACGCCGCACGTCCTCCTGTTCCGACGCTTGGCCCACGAGTCAGCTCGGCGACGTTCCTTCGTCGTTCGTCGACGCCGGGCGACGCGCAGCGTCGCTCCAGCCTTCTAAAGGCAGGTGAGGTTCAAGCAGTAAGGCTTATGTTGGTGAGGTTCACTCTCGCCGAGCGCGCGCGAACTGCGTTCGGTTACTGCAGTTGCCAGTCAATCACCAGTGGACACATCTGTCCACGGCCCCTGGACAGATGTGTCCACGGCCCCTGGACAGACTTGTCCGTTGGTAGGGGCTCCCCAACCTGCGTCGTTTGCTCGGGGCGCCATTCATCCCTTCCATCTCCCGCCTGCGCACTCGCTCAGTCGGGAAACACTAGCGTTTCCGGTTCCCCGTCGTCGGTCGGACGAAGGGGGGCGGCGATCACGGCCCGCATGATCCGTTGCTGATGTGGCAGGACCGCCGCGCGCTCGGCGTCAGGCAGCTTCTTCCAGACGGCCGCGGTCGCGAAGGCAAGCGCGACAACGTGTCTGGCTTCGCGCTCCCACTGCCGCACGATCCCCCACGCCGATGCCGGGCGAGTCGCCCGTTGCAGGCGCAGCACGGCCTCGTCCCGGAGGGACTTGTCTCTGTTCAGCGTCAGTGCCGGCGCAACCTCGGCAACCCGCGCCTCGATCGCCTTGGCCGTGGCGTTGGGGCCGACGGCCTTGAGCACCGCGACCGCGGTCGGGACGTCGTCCTTGAGCGGGGTCAGGGCGCGGGCCTGTCGCTCGGTCTTGGGAACGAGATCCTGACGGACGCCCGCCTCGGTAACCATGGTTACCACCTCGGCCGCGCGAATCTGGCAGCGCGCGTAGTGTGGCGAGAACTCCCACCGCTCGCGGCAGTACTCGTCGAAGGTCCGATGCGTCGCTCTGTAGAGGCGTAGGTCGCGGATCGTGGCCAGCGCGTGCCCAACCTCGACGAAAGTTCGGATTCCGCGTTCGATGATCGCCTCCTGCTCGGCCAGCTCGTCCGATTCGGTCTTCACCGCGCTCGTCGTCATGCGATCCCCCAAACGCAAAAAGGCCCCGGCACACGAGGGTCCGCGTCGTCTAGCTCGACGCGCCCTCCGTGCCGAGGACCTTGGCCGACTGCTGCTTACTCGGCTGTTCGTGATGGGGGAAGCTGGCGGGGGCTCGCCCGCCGCGTGAATCATCGCCAGGGCGACGCGGCAGGTCAAGCGGTCGCAACCATTTTCAAACCGCTTCAAGACTTCTTGATGCTTAACGACCAGGACCAACAAGACCCCGCCGGGCTAGTCTGGCGAATCGGCCAGCTCAGCCCTACGCGCCCTGACGGCGCCTAGCGATGCGCGCCGAAATTAGGACTCCTTGCTAGGCTGTGCCCACGACGGCCCGCCTCGAGCGCGGGCTAATCGATTGACGAAGAAGAGAGCGATGAACGCGAGGCCGAACGGACCCGCATACCCCACCAGTTTCGCTAGCCAGAGCCTGCCAAGACTCTGCAGGCTGAGCGACGCGAAGAACGGAATGAACCAGCAGACCGCCAGGATGGAGTACCCGATCCAGTTGCTCACGGTCCCTGGTGGTCGCGAGTTCGGGACGGCCCGCCCACCCTCGTGCATCAGGACCGCCACCTGATCGACCTTGTACGGCTTGTCGGGTGCGTAGCCCACGACGATGCGGCATCGAGCGGAGGGATTGAGGCTGGACTTGGTTGCCTCCACCATGTCGGCACCCTGATGCTTGAGCTGTACCGGGGGAGTCGTCTTGGCTTCCGCATTCTCGACAACCTCGACTTCCCCCACGGTGCTTCCCGGGACGGTCACTACCACCTGCGTGGTTCCGGAAGCCTTGCGGCCACTGTTCCACCACTCGATCTCGATCAGGGCCGAAGGCTCACCCTGCTGTCGCAGAATCCCTTCGATGTGCTCTCGACGCTTGGGGTCTGTCAACGTTACGAGGTTCTGAGACCGGTGGGCCTTGAAGAGCCTTGGCCTCAGGAAATACTCGCTGATCGCCTTCCATCCCAATGCGCCCGTCAGCAGAAGCATTAGGCCTGCGATCGCATCTCCGAAGGTCATCCTCGAATTCCTCGGCTTTCCGGCATCGCTGGTTCAGCTGTGCGTGGCCTCGAACCTACCAGCGCCCACCAATCGTCGCGAGTTGCGACTCCCGTCCCCCGAGCTGCGCTACTGGTGGCCCGAAAGCGAGGACGGCCCCCGAGCCGTGAGGCCAGGGAGCGGTTCGTTGGTCCTTCAACTGACCGCAGTGCGGCGCCTTCCCGCTCGTTGCGAGGGAGACGTTCGGAATGATTGATCTGCTTAGCGCGGGTGAGGGACCCGCGACGTGCAGGATTAGGATGATGAGACGGCGAGTCAAGTGGAAGGGACTGCGAAGATTTCGATATAATGTTGTAGGAGATTTTTGGATCAGAAGCCGAGTGCCGCCTTGACAACGTTCTCGACCCTAACGAGATCGGCAGCCGACAGGTTCCCAAGCGCCGGTAACTCGATAATCGCCTTGTCTACAACCTGAACCTGAAAGCCGAGCAGCACGGTCGCGGTCCGCAGGCCGTTCGTGCTGTCGGGATCAATCTGGACGGTGTGTGGGAAGCGAAGCGCGTCTAATCGTGAAGTGCCGGGGACAACGAGGACGACGGGAAGCGCGGCAAACGTCGCCGGATTCTGCAGGATAACGCCGATGCGCCTGCCAGACTGAACGTGTCCGCGCGCGGTCCTAGGCGTGGGAAGATTCACCCATACAACCGACCCGCGCACAGGACCGAACGCTACTCACCTAGCTGCTGCTCGAAGAGCCAGAACGCATCGGCGGCTGCATCCTGCCACTGAGCCATTTCGCTCCTCAGTTCCTGCTCGACGCCAACGGACACCGGCAAGAGGAACAGACCGGTCGGATCGGACTGATACGTGCGCCCGATGCGCATGAACGTCAGCTTGCGCGCTGGGGCCTGAATCCACGTGTCGTACTGATCTCTGGTCTCGCCCGACGATAGGAAGATATCGTCTGGTATTTTCCACTCGGCGCGAACGCCTGAACCTATTGTCCGCTCAAGTGCGCCTGGCATACCTAGCTCCCCTGTGTGATGAAATCAACAACTTGGTGGTCCGCGTATTCCCCCACCTCTTCAATCAGCTCGCGGGGATTCGGTTCACTCCCCGGTGGTAACGGTGCCTCCCAAACAGCCTGCGTTTCGACAAACAGCTTCCTTGGGTCCGCCAACAACGATTCGACCTTCACTTCCAACGTACAGTCGTTCGGCACATCCGAGCGCGGTGGCATCACGAACCGAAGTCCGCCGCCGAGTATTGGCCTACCGAACGCCTGCACTGCTTCCTCGGGCTGCCGCAACCGCTGCGCCCACAAGAACTGGAAAGCATGGCCGGCGTTGACCTCGTAGAGGTTCCGAATCGTGCAGTCCCGACGAACGACCTGAATCGGACCCGGCCAGCACTGCCGGAACGTCTGCGCAACGGCTTCTGCGTCGGTCACAAAGTCGGTGACGAGTCGCCCAGGATTCGGCGCCACCATGAGCAACTGACCGACCTGCGGACTCGGCTGCCCTATCGTGACCTGGAGCATCGGCGCCTGTCGGACGAACGTATATCCGACCGGCTGTCCCGTCGGGCCCTTCTGCACCTGCATCTGATCGAACACCAATCCTACTTCAGGCTCCGCCAACAGCTGCTGGAACCTCAGGGCAACTCCCGCGCCAAGATTCGGCGGTGGCGCGAAAACGAAGTTGACACCGAAATGGTAGGACTGCTTGGTATCTGGCCTCATTCTGCCTCCCGTTCGCGGTACGGTTTCTGTGTAGCAGGCGAACCACCGCACTGCGCGGACATGGCAACGTGCCAGAGGTCACAAGATACGCCGTCACAGGCTGGAAGATGCTGTGACACCGCTCACGGGAGTAACAATCTACCCCCTAAAAGGAAACAAGTTTACAAAGCGCGCAAGCCCCGAAATGGTGCCCCGGTGTCAAGGCTCAAACGGACGGGCGGGCCTTACCCTACCCTATCGCCCGAGATGGGTAAGAAAGGCCCTTACTTGCGCGACGTGCGAAGCTAAGGCCCGCGACGTTTCGGCATCGGGCTGCTGATGGAACAACGAAAAAGCCCGCTCCCGAATCCGTGCTGGCATCGGGAGCGGGCTTTGGACTAACGGGAGGGTCCGTGATCTACGCCGTCGCGCCTCCGGGCCCGGGGGCTTGAAGCGCACGGTAGCAAATGGCGTCGCTCCCGTACTGACATCAAGAGCGCCTTCGGCTTACCTGTGCCCCTTGGCGATGCGCGCGAGCTGCGCCCGGTCGGCGACTTCTTGCTTCTCGTGCACCGCCCACTCGCCAACGTCCACGTGCTGCAGGATGTGCCGCTCGACCAGATCGCGGAGCTGCTGGCCCGACATGGCATCCAGCTCTACCGCGTGCTTGGCCGAGAACCCGTACTGCGCCCTATCCCCGGCCTTGGGCGGCCGCGTGGGCAGCTTGAACTTCTTGATCTGCTGCTCGGTCACGGCGATGCGCTCCACCGTCACGTGGCAACCGTGCTCGGCCGATAGGTCGTGCTCCAGTCCGCCGGGCTTCCTGAATCCACCCTTGTGCATCGACAGGCCGGAGCCGTCGTAGTCGGTCAGCTGGTAGATCGTCGTCTCGGCCTGCACGTAGTTCTCGGCGACGTCGTGCAGCAGGCTGACGCTCGGATTGCCGCGGGCGACAACCAGCGGCACCTGCCACCTGTCGCAGACAGGCTGGATCACTCCCGCGATGGCGTCCTTCTCCACCCAGATGATGGGGCGCTCGTCCGCGTGGCCTTCGCTGCTTGACCAGAAATCGTGACCGTACCAGTTCACCACGTGCGCGATGAAGCCGCCCGCCGACGACCACGTTGAGGTCAAGCGCGGGGCGCGCACGCTGTCCAGGATGGCGTCCCAGCCCAGCTCGCCGACGAGCCTGAGTACGCGCACCGCGTCCTGCAGGTAGCGATAGCCATTCTCGGTCTTATCGACCAACCCGGCCGCCACGGCCAGATAGAATGCATGCCGGACCGTCATCGGCGGGTCGTGATCCATCACGATCGCCAGCACGTCACTGCGGAACTTCTCCATCTCGGCGTTCGTTCGCTTGTCCTTGCGGCTCATGCGTGGCCACCTCCCTTCGTGCCGCGCGTTGTCTTTACCTTCAGCTTCGGCGGAGATCCGCCGCCAGCCTCCCACGCCTCGACGTCGGCGAGCCGAAAGCGCACGCGCCGCCCGATCCGTAGTGCGCGGAGCGCACCAGTCTTTACCAACTGGTAGACCGCCCATCGATCGATGCCGAGCCGCGTCGCCAGTTCGTCGGCGTTCATGTGCTTGACCGCTGCTGCTTTCACGTCGGTGCTCATCTCGTTCACTCCTCCCCCGATTGGAACCCGTACGACCTGAACACTCCCCGCACGCTTTTGAAGTACGGGGAGCACCGCTTAGTGGAATCGCGTGCACGGGAGTTGGTGGGAGTGACACTTTACAGATCCCTTTACAAACCGCACGAAAAAGGCCCCCGCGGCTGGGTGCCGGGGGGCCTAAGTCGTTAGCGCACTAGCATGCGCCGACCAGGAATCGAACCTGGAACCTACTGATTAAGAGTCAGTTGCTCTGCCAGTTGAGCTATCGGCGCGCGGGGCGGAAAATCATCGAGTGCCCCGCGATCCGCAAGGGATCGTGGC
>Ga0187892_10006882_pt1 | contig 16583 bp, 19 predicted proteins | sample MA1701073metaG_FD_139345 | JGI IMG/M metagenome (GOLD analysis project Ga0187892, IMG submission 139345) | Bio-ooze microbial communities from a basaltic lava cave in the Kipuka Kanohina Cave System on the Island of Hawaii, USA - MA170107-3 metaG ... | reverse complement strand
GACGGTCCGGGTACGAGAGGAGCGCGGTGAGGTGCGTCCCCATGAGGCGGATCGCTATGGCGCGGTCCTTCATGGCGGCCTTGAGCTTGCCCTCGAGATCCTGGTAGGCCTCCGCCTGCTCCTTCGTCATCGTGACGGCGCACACGTCTTCCGCAAACGCGGGAAGGTGGTCCGCCACGTCGGGGAGCTCGACGAAGACCGTGCATCCGAGAAGGTGCCGCGCGAACGCGAGGGGCGAGAATCCGGGCCGATGCTTGACGTACTCGCGGCGCTTGGACCCGCGGGAGTAGACGAGACCGGGGCCGCTCAAGGCGGTCTTCCGGATGTACTCCAGGGTCCCGTACCGGGAGACGAACTGCTGGACCTGGCTGTACTTCAGGTTCTCGCGAAGCATCCCTCCGGGGTTGATCCGGTAGAGGATGTAGAAGAGGTGCTCGGCGTAGCCGCCCACGAGCGTTCCCGTGAGGCAGAGGGACTTGCGGCAGGCGGACGCGAGCATGCCGAGAGCATTGCCCTGCGCCGTCTCACCTCCCTTCAACTCATGCACCTCGTCGGCAATGAGCAGCGAAAACGCACCCTTGAGGTGGCGCTTCACGTACTCGGCGGGCGAGTAGCGCCGGACGCCCGTCCGGTCCGCTTCCCAGAGCGCCTCGCCACACTTCTCGCAGAAGCGCGCCTTCGCCTCGAGATCCTCCACGTGGAGCAGAGAGCGGGTCTTCTTGTCGATCAGGAACTCTCCGCAGCGCGGACACGCGGGATGAGTGTTGAGGTCGAACTCCTCGCCCTTGGGGGGCTTCTGGTAGGGCCGGCGCCTGAGCCAGCAGGCCGCCTTGCGGCGGTAGCCGAGCTTGGCACGGTCCCGGGCCACGATCCAATACTCGCGGCCCTGGGGCTTGCGCTTGGCCCCTTTGAGAGACATGAGGTCCGACAGCTTCCAGACCACTCGCACGGTTGCGTCCGGGATGGTCTCGGCGATCTCGCGGGACCACTTCTCAAGCAGGTGTCCGGGACACATGATGAGCACGCGGTAGCGGTCCCCGAAGAGGACATAGGGGACGCTCATGCCCATCAAGGTCTTCCCGACGCCGCATTCGCCCACGAGGAGCGCGAAGTTCTGCCGCCGGAGCGTCCGGACGATCCCCATGACTGCGTCCCCTTGGGCGCGGAAGGGAGTCCGTTTCAGGGTTCCCAGCCGGGCATCCCAGGGGTCGCCAGCGGGGTCGTAGAGAGGCTGGAGTTCCGTATTCAGCCTGGCCGTCAGCTCAGGCACGAATCCGGAGATGTAGTCATCAACGGACCGGATGTTGGCGATGGAAACGGTCATCGTGGCTCAGAACTTGAGCGCGCCGCCGCGGACCCCTTCGCACAAGATGCGATCGAGATCCTCTTCGCCGGCGCTGATGGTGAAACCGGCCGCCCCCATGCCCGAAAGGGGCGTGAGGAAGCGTTTCGACCGAAGCTGGTCGCAAATCCATTGCGCCCATGCCGGCAGGGCCGGAAGGGCCATGGATTGAGAGAGCCGGTCGAGGACCTTCCGGGGTTCGTCGCCAAGGAGGGCCGCGCGACCTTCGTCGGTCTTGAGCAGGGTCGGCCCCACGAAACATCCGTGGACCGAGCTGCCTCCGAGGGCTGCCGTCAGGATGCGGCCACCTTCCCGGCCGTAGAACCGCGCGCGGGAGTACCGATCCATCTTGATCTCCCGCCCCGTCGCCATCGCCGCCAGGAGGCCGCGAACGGCGCTATGGGGCCCGAGGACGGACGCGAGAACGATCTGGCCGCCGTAATCGTCGCTCCCCTCGAAGAGGAGGCGGTTGACGACGGCCGAGACGTGGTATCCCTTCTCCAAGTCCTTGTAGTAGGCGATGCAGTAGGGACGAGAATCGCTCATATGAGCTTCTTCATCTCCCCCGTGGGGAGGAGAACCTTGATCGTGACGCGGAAGGTTTCGAGGCGCTTCTGCACCTCTTGCTCGTTGCCTTCGGCGTCGCTCTCGACTTCCGTCGTCTCGACGATGTGCTTCACCGGCCTCCCCGCCACGAGGTGGCGGTTCTTGCCTTCGCCGACCACGCCGTTCAGGCGTCCGGCGGCAAGGAGGAGTCCCAGGTGGCCGACGTGGAGACGGGTCGGGGGTTGCGTGACCTCCGCCAAGGCTCGGGGCTCCAGGAGATCCTGGAGGCGCGGGACGAGGGGCGATCCCTTGACGAGCTTGAGGAGCTCGAGGGGGTCCACCTCCCGCTCCCGGATCATGGCTCCGGTGGAGGCGGGAACGTAGTAGCGGCAGACGAGCCCGTCCTTCAGCGGTGGCACATCGTCGGCGCGATACTTCAGGAGCCGTTCGACCTGATCCGGCCTGTCCTGGGGCCACGAACTCCTGCGACCCAGAACGACGATCTGGCCGAATCGCTCGAACTCGCCGTCCGGGAAACGGTGGACGTTCAGCTCCGTGAAGTTCGAAACGAGGAGTTCCACGATCGGACGGGTGAACCGCTTCTGGGGGATGATGTAGACGAGGACGCCCGTCGACGCCAGGCAGTCCAACGTTCCCCGGAGGAAGATCAGCTCCTTCCGCTCGCCCTCCTCATCGTCATAGGGAGGATTTAGGAAGAGGAGCCCGAACCCTTCGGGCGAGATGTCCACCTGGTCGAACGAGGCGTGGACGACGTGCTTGAGCCGCGAGTGGGCTTCCTTGGCGCGGGCGGCGTCGAGTTCGATGCCGAAGGTCTCGACGTTCTGACCGGCCGTGAGCGTCCCCAGGGCCGCCCCCTCCCCGCAACAGGGATCGAGGGCGCACGCCTTGTTCTCCGCGTACGCGGAGAAGTTGATGAGGAGTTTCAGGAGTTCCACGACGCCCGGGGGCGTCGGATAGTGGCCGAGCTTGATCTGTCCTGCCAGTCTCAAGGCGTTCTCCTAGAACCACGAGGCGAAGAGGGGCTGCTCTCCGGTCGCGGCGTACTGCCGGACAAGCTCAAGGGCCTGTCGGTAACTCGCCATGTAGCCCTGGTGGCGTTGACGACGTGCGACTGCGTCCCGGACCGCCTTGCGGGGATCGCTTCCGTAGCAGGAGGCGATCCATTCGCAGTAGTTGGGTTGCCCCTGGATGGCGTCGGCCACGATCTTGGCTGCCAGGTCCGGCGTGGCGTACCCGAGCGACTCGGCGATGACATGGGCCACCAGCCGGGGATACCGGCGAAGAACTTCGGTTCGTGTCATGCGGAAACCTCGAAGGCAACGGGGCGGCCTCCCACAAAGGGGAGGCCGCCCGCGTTGGAGGATCGGATCAGGCAGCGACGGGCATTGCCTTCTTGGACCAGGCCTCGATCGCCTCGGAGGCAGTCTTGATGTCCGAAATCTCGTTCAGGACCTCGCAAGCCGCCTCGGGCTCCGCCTTGCGCTCCAGGAGAAGGTAGTTGACCTTCTTCCACTGGGGCCAAGTCGCGAAGTTCTGGTCGTAGGAGAGTCCCTTCTTGAGTTCCTCGATCTTCCCGACGCAGTCGGTGGACCGGAGGATCTCAGGGGTGATCTCCTCGCCGTGACGCCGCAGGAGGTAGGTGTAGAACATCCGCTGAAGATCCGTGGCGGGCTTGTTGGGGTCGATGTCCTTCGGTGCGAAGGTCTTGCGACGCTTGCCCCACCAACGGAAGCCGGACGATGCGGGTTGCGACGGATTCTCGACCACGGGTTTCGGCTTCGCCTTCACCGGGTCGGGTTTCCGGGCCTCGGGAGCCTGGACCTCGGTCTTGGGCTCCGCGGCAAGCGCCTTGGCCTTGGCCGGCGCGGACGCCTGGACCTTGCCCGTCGTGGGCGGACCCCAGCACATGAGGACGCCGCGGGCGGACTGCCCGTCGTCCTTCTTCGACTCGATCCGGAGCCGGTCGCCCCACAGCGAGAGCGTTACCAATTTCCCGATCGCCGCCGCGGCGAGGAGCTGCCGGAGGTAGTCGGTGTTGAAGGCCACCCGTCGGCCTTCGACCTCCTGAGAGGGCTTCCCGACCGCCATGTTCACGTCGCGCAGCGCGGACTCGAACCGGATGCGGTCCGCGAGAATAGTGACCTGCACCGTCTTGTCGGCCGCCGCCGCCCGGAGGACGTCCTGGACGTACTCCGCGTCGCACGTGAGGCTGATGGGGTCGCCTTTGCCGCTCCAGAGGTTGGGCTTCTGGGTCTCGGGGTACTGGGCTTCGATGGGGTCGAACGGAAACGGCGTCGACTTCTTGCCGTTCTTGACCGTGAGCGCCGGCTCGACCTTGTTGAGTCCGACCTGGACCGTCGCCTCATCGCCCAGCTCCTTGGCCAACTGCTGGGCCACCTTGGGCGGCAGGATGAAGGGTTCGGGGTCCTTGTCCTTCGAATCCGTCGCGAGCGCGGTCACCTCCACGAGCATCGAGCCGTTCGTCGCCGCCGTGAACTTCCCACGCGGGCTGACGTAGATGCCGGTGAGGGCCTGCCGCTGGGGGTCGGTCGATGCCACTCGATGGACGCTCAGGTTCTCCTTCGTGAGATGAATCGTAGGACACCTGAATGGGACGCCCCGCCCGTTCCGAAGAACGGGCGGGGCCGTCGCTGGTGGTTACTGCTGCCTGCTGCGGAAGCGGCCGCGGCCGGAGTTGTCTCCGCCGCCAAGGAAGGCGATCGCCATGGACGCCTCACGCTTGGTGAGGTCGGCGAACGACTTCTTGAACCGGATCTCGGTCAGCTGCTCCACGTCGTCGTCCGTGAGCCCCGCCTTCTCGGTGAGGCTCTTCACGAACTCGACCTGCTTGGGCGAAGCGCGGTCCTCGCCGGGGCTCGCGCCCTCGGGGGCCGCCGCTTCGGCCGGCTGCGGGTCGCCGTCGCCGGTGTCGCCCGCGATCTCGCCGCAGATCTCGAAGGAGCGGATGAACTGCTTTCCGTTCTTCGAATCGGCGACCGCGAGTTCGATCTCCTGGCCGACGACTTCCGCGCCGGGCCTTTCGCCCTCGGGGAAGGACCGGTCGTAGTCGTACCAGGTCCCGGCGACCTTGAGGCCGCGCTGGTTGACCCGCTCGACCACGCCCTTGACGGACTGCAACTGCAACTTCACGGTGTCGGACATTCATGTCCTCCTGAACCGCGCGGGAACCAGTCCCGCGAGTTTTCTGACGGACAGCCGCCGCGTGAGGATCGCCGCGATCACGAACCACAAGATTCGGACCGTGATCCACGCGACGCGCCTGATCCGTCGACGTATGATGATCGCCGTGAGAGAAGCCATACGGCGGCCTCTAACCGGCGCGGCGGAGGGAGTGGAGGGGGACGTACTTCGGCGGGACGAAGTAAGCGGTCAGCCACTTGGGGTTCACCATCGTGTCGAGGGTCCCCGAGTGGCGCCGACGCTTGGCGTAGTCCCAACCGAACTTGGAACGGACGGTCGATCCCGATCTCAGGAAGTTGCTCCAGAGAACGGTGCCCGAACGGTTGGTGGAGGGCTTGATGACGGCCCACCACTTCCCGTTGTCGGCAGCGAGGTGGATGTAGTCCTCGAACTCGCCGCGGTAGCCGACCGCGCCCGCGAACAGCCTGTCGTACGTCCCCGAAAGGAAGTAGTGGAAGAACCGCCGGTAGACGTTGTGCATGATTCGCTCCAGATGGGAATGCACCGTCCCCCTGTCGGTGGGGACGGTGGGTTCGTGGGAACGAAACACACCGCCCCGAGATCCGACAGGATCCTGGAGCGAGCGACGGGGACCGCCGTCTAGGCGGCCTGGCGCGCGACGTCCACGTCGGCGGAGGAGATCCTGATGCCGAGGTCGATCTCGAGCTGGACGAGCTCGTCGTAGGCCACGGGGAGGGCGTTGATCCCCTGGGTCTGCCACTGCACCATGCGCAGGACCTGGAGGGCGTCTTCGCGGTTCGTCCGGTGGCGCATCAACTTCGGGAACTTCCGCTCGGCCATCTCGATGAGCGAAACGGTGAGGTACGCGTCGTTCTTGCTGAACATGACTTGGACTCCCGCCCATGAGGGCGATGTTTGGGCACACCGCCCCCCTGCTCAGGGGCGGTCAAGAAACCACCCGCAGAGCAGTGCGGGAAACGGGGGGCCTGGACTACGCGGCGACCGGCTCGGCGAGCTCGATGCCCAGCGCCTTCGCGGCCATTTCGGCGAGCTCGCGCCGCTCGGCCGTGCTGAGCTCCTTGAACTCGTTCACGGTGAGGGGGCGCCCGCCGTCTGCCTCGAAGAACATCTTGAGCACCTGTACCGACGTCGGCTTCTCCACGGCAATCTCCTGCCCCTTGGGGGCAAACAAGGCCACCCCGCTGCTCCGGGGCGGTCTGTTCAAGAAACCACCCGCAAAGCAGTGCGGGAACGAGAGTCCGAGGTAGATGGAGACTACAGAGACGTCCTGGGCTCCCCTCTTACGCGCACGCCTTCTCGTCCTCCGACTCGGAGGCGAGGGTCTCGGCGATGCGGTGGAAGTAAGCGAGCCGCCGGCGGAGGTCGCCGGCCACGGCGATGTCGTGATTCACCTGGGCAACCGCCTCTTCGATCGCGTCCATCGCGAAGGCCGGGCTGACGACCGCCAGCCCCTTCGGCGGGACCGTAACCTTGAGTTCGCCCAGCAGGTGCTCCACGTAGGCGGAGTGCACCGGCAGGCACAGGTTGCGCAGGTGGAGGAAGAGCGTCCCGTGTTCGTCCCGCCTCACGTAGAACCAGTTCCAGTCCTGCTCCTCGGAATCCAGGAGCAAGGCCAGCCCGCGGCGCTCTTCGCCGATTTCGGCCTCGAGCTTCTCGCGGAGCATGGGATTGGTTTCCTCGGAGAGGCGGCGCCGCAGACCGACGATTCGGTCGATGCGGCAGGCGGTCAGACGTTCGACGATGAAGTTCATGTCACGGTCCTTGAGCTAGAGTTCAGGCAACTCGTCGGAAGGTGGAGTCCTCCAGGGCCTGGAGTCGGAGTCGGTACCATCGCAGGCTCTCGCGGCTCCGCCGCGCAAGCTCGGCAAGGCCCATCGACTCGTACTCCTCGGCCTGCCGCTCCCACTTCCGGATCTTCTCGCGGAGTTCCTGTGCTTCCGTCTTCGGCTCGCCGCCGGACGACAAGTCGTCGCCGGATGGCCGTGTCAGGGCGCGGAGCAACCGTTTGAGGAACTGCCTCATGGCACACTTGTCGGTTCGAGACGTCGGCCCGAAGGCCAGCGTCGCATGCTTGGAATGGCTCGTCGGGGTGCTTGAAGTCGTCGGCACGCGCCTCCTTGCCCCGAGGGGCAATACGGCATCGTCCTGGACGGGGACGATGCGGACATGATCTATCCGCAGCGCCCCTCCGGATTCGTGAGGAGGAGCGGTCGACAAAGGGAAGGTGGCTCGGGCGTCGCGGAGGATCGCCCGAAAGGGAAAAGGGAAAGGAAAGGGATTGGAAGTTTTCATGAGCCCGGTTTCCAAAGATCTCGCCGTCCTCCCCCGCCCGGAGGCGGGGGAGACGAGCCTGTTGGGCCCGCGTCCCCCGGAGGGGGCGCGACCCGGCAAGCTCGCGCTATGCCGCGCTGCGATCGCGGAAGTCCTTCATGAGCCTCGGCCGGCACCAGTCGCGAACCGTCTGTGCTTGATCGCTCAATCCCGCAGCCTCGAGTTGCCTGACGAGCCACATTGCCCGCTGGAGCCGGGATACCGGCTTTCCACCTTCGGGCAGGAGAACCGCACCGGTGACGAAGTCCACCACGGTCTCCCCGGCGAACGGACAATTGGGGGGCACGGGCGGCTCTCCCCTCTCGATGGCCTGGCAGATTTCCGAGAAGGAAATGATGTCGCCAGCGAGACGCGTCGTCCCGCCGACGACCAGCCAGAGGAGGCCACGCGCGTCGATCCTCCAGACCTCCAACCAGTCATCCTGGTACCTCAGCATCATCGTGTGGCCCAGTTCGTCGTTCATCCCAGCCTCCCTATCACGTGCCTCTACCTAAAGGGTCCCTTGGGTCGATTTCTGAAAGGGAATGGGTGTCGATTTTTGGTAAATAGTTGCGAATGCCGGAGTGCAGTAGACTGTTTCAGGGCTTGGAAGGGTCTGGTAGACTCGCGGGTGATGAATTCCTAATTCTCGGGGAAGTTGGCGCTATGCATGACAACTGTAGGTGCCCGAGCAGCGAACGCTGTCATCTCGGACGCAGGAAGGGGCAGGAGGAGAAGGAGTTGTGCGGGGGGTGCATCAATCTGTGGTTCGACGAACACCTCCAGCATAAGGTCGAGCAATTCCTCGATCCGCGGGAGGCTGAGGCAAAGTACATCGCCGGCAGAGGCCTGCTTCAGTTTCTCGGGCTCTCCTCGGCCGTCAATCCAGCCGCCCGTGAGTATGTCCTGAAGCTCGAGGACAGTTATAAGTTCGTGACACCATTGGTCGCCGTGGATTGCCCGCATTGCGGGCACCGCGCCAAGGTCACGTATGAAGTACGGGCGAACAATCTGGGCGGCAATACCTTCACTGGAGAGCAACTGAAGGAGTTCGAGAAGGCGCATCCTCGAGAAGCCGCAATTCTGGCGCGCTTTCATCAAGGAGCCTGCATCCATACTGCGCATCTGACTTGGGGTGCGAATCATCCGGACTGTGGTGTGGTCTGGAACGAATCGGGTCCCGATGATGGAATTGCAGTGAAGGCACTGTGCGATCTCTTGGAACTGCGAGTATACAAGGCGCGCCCATTGCCGTGGAAGAAGGGCACGCTGTACACGCTCAAAACCCCGAGGAGAATCGCGTGAATCGCCAGCGACTCCATATCAGCAGGCGACTATAACCGCGGTGTTCGGAGGGGGGTCGCAGGATTGGGGGATTGCACAGGCTTACCTCTTACCTCCTTACTGCAACGATGACGGCAAAAAATTGGATTTTGGCGTGCAAAGGCCGGGATCGAACCGCGCCGCAGGCCGATCGTTCCGGATTTCTTGACATCTATCGGAAGGCCGAAATACCATTTCTGAAGCGTGCGACCTGGAGCATGGTGCTGCGAGGCTCTCGAAGGAGGATCCGTGGAACAGGCCACCGCGTCGCGCCCGCCCCGCTACCTTCGAACTCTTCTATTTAGCCACAACCCGAAGCCCCGCTTGGGCCAGGAGGCATCTCATGTCGTTCCTGAGACTCTGCGACGATGACCCGCTCCTTTCCACCCTGAGGGACGTCTTCGACTGCCACCCCATCGGGGTTCCCGATGAACGGGTGTTGCCCCTCACCGTCGTCGCCAGCGACGGATCAAAATCCCGATTCCGCGGTGCACTGAGCCCGCTTCTCGTCGGAGCCCCGGTGATGGACGTTCCGATCGCCTTCGCGGACATGTCTAACCTCAGCCTGAAGCGCACGAATGCCATCAAGACCGACCTCGGGCTGAAAATCCTGGAAGGCTTCCTGAGCGGGTTCGGTCTCCCCTCGGCGGGTATCAAGGCGAGCTTTTCTGGAGCTACCAAACTTTCCTTCGCCTTCAAGGAAGTGCGCCGCCAGTACATCGACGTCAATCTCCTCGGACGAAGGCTGGCGACGCAGCGGCTCGACCTGAAGAACCCCGCGGCCTCGATCTTCGGCGAGGGCGGCTACGAGTTTCTGCTCCTGGACTCGGTCATTCAGAGCCGGGACTTCATGCTTTCCGTCGAAAGCAACGCGGGCGCCAGGTTCTCGGTCGACATTCCCGCCCTTCAGGAGATCGTGCAGAAGGCGGATGCGGGCATCTCAATCGACGGCTCAACCCAGAAGGAGGTCTTCTTCCGCGGTCCGAAGCACCTGACCTTCGCGTTTGCCTGCGTTCGCCTATTCGTCGATGCCAACGGCACGATCACCGCGCTCCCACCTGCGGACAAGGTGCCCGCGCTCAAAGGGTACCTGGCGTCCTCTCCGGACCGGATCATTCACTACACGCCGGATCGGGTGCTGCTCGGCTCCATTCCCGCTCTTCTCACGTTCGACCCATGACGGTCCCCGGCGACCCGTCCGGCCCTCCTCACGGGAATCCCGGATGTCCCGACGATTGCCCGGACAAGGAGAAACACCAGCAGTATGCCAATCGGATGGCCGAATGGCAGGCCAGGCTGAGAATCGACAGGGCGTCGACCGCGGGCAATCCCGACTGGTCTCGGGCGCACCAGATGGCGAATCTCCAGGCGGTAGGAGCCAGCCACGAGAAGACCTGCCCGTTGCTCTACGGGTGTCGATCGATGTCGCAGGAGCTGGCGACCGGCCTGGGCCAGCTGCTCAACGTCCCGCCCGCAGAGCTGCTATCGAAGTTTAAGGTAGTTTGCCAGAGCAGCTCCCGGCTCGAAGTGTTCACGCTGGTGGCCAATCCCGGCGCCCGGGATCCGCTTCGCATCACCCTCTCCCATGGACTTCAATTCTTCATCTTGAACTGCAACATGATTGCCGGCGCCTTCTTCGATTTCGGAGACCCCACCCGGAAGTCGCCGATCTCGCTGGATCGCGGCCGCAGCCTGCTGCTGGACCAGCTCTACTTTTTCTGGGCCCAGGGAGATAAGAACGATCTTCTCTTTCCGCACTACGAATTCGACCTGGACACCTACAGGGACGCCACCGAGACTACGATGCTCACGTCCGCGTTCCTGATCGCTCATGAGATTGCGCACATCGTCCACGACCATCATCCCCAGATCGCCTGGGTGGTCGAGCTGAGGAAGCTCGCGTCGGCGTATCTCGAGCACGGCTTTCCTCCCCCCTTTCTTAACATCGTTCCCAAGGAAAACTGGAAGGACCTCTGGATTGAGGAGTTCGTGTGCGACGCCCTGGCCGCGTTGGCCTTGTTCGCCTGCGGAGACAAGTCCCGGGCCGCGGCTTTCCCGGACGCACCAAAGATCTCCGATCTCAGCCGGGCGTGGCGTCAACACGCGATGGAATCCCTAAACCTGTACATGGACGCCTTGTACCTGCGGAATCTACTCAAGCCGAACGACCAAGGAGAAATGGGGACGGACGTTCTCTACAGCGGCAGCCACCCCATGCCGCATCTGAGACGTACTTTCATCCGTCATATCGCGACGAAGTTCTCCAATCCGAAGCTCACCCTCCAGACGGATCGGTTTGAGAGCACCTTCAAAACGCTTTTCGACCGTGACGAATGGGTTACCGGACGGGGCGGAGGCAGCGAGCGTGTGAGTTCTCAGAAAGAGGCGGAGACCACGGTCCCGGGGTTCATCGCGCGGTATGAGCAGGCGCTGGGACATTTCAACCTTGAACTCGTCGCAAGCTTGGGGATGGAGGCACAGAACCTGAAGCAGCGCTTCGCCGGCACCAGTTACGCTCCGAAACTGGACGCCATCGTGAAACACCTGGAAAAGGAAATGGTCAAGCTCGGGTCCGCTCCGATGCTCGAAAAGCTTCTGGAAGTGGCCGTCGGCGGCCAGTACAGCCGGGCGTTGCAGGGATTGAGCCTGATGGAGAAGAGTTTCGTCCAGCTTGGAAATCCCGAAGCGAGCAAAAACATCATCGAGGAATTGAGAAAGGGACTGCGCCAATCGGCCATGGACTTTGCCAAGCTCAAGATCAGCCAAGCGCGGCGTTTTATTCAGGACAAGAATCCCTCGGGAGCTCGGAAGCTACTTCTGGAAGCAAAGCCCGGCCTGCAAGGGATGGACGAGGCTCTTCAGGAGATCGACCAGACACTCACCGAAATGTCGTGACTTGTCGCCGTCATCGATCGAGGCGCCGTACGGCAAAGCGTGGCATGATGCAGTTCTCCGAATCAGCGAATCAGCGGCAAGCCGGACGAGCATGCAAAGGGGCCGGCGCCCCTTCAATCAAGAAGACCCATAGTGCCCAGGCAACACTGACAAGGCGGTTGCCCTTTGTGGTTTCGCCTCGGCGTTGACTGGTAAGTCGCGCCTTTCTTTCCACGTCGGACCGACCTGACCGACCGAGCACCGACAGATTGAAGGTATTCTCATCTTTTCTCGGGATTCTTTGCCTGCCAGCCACAACTTTCAGAACTATTTACGAAAAATCGATACCCATTCCCTTTCAGAAATCGACCCAAGGGACCCTTTAGGTAGAGGCCTGTGATAGGGAGGCGCGGCATGAACCAGGTGAACACCAAGACCAAAGGCGGGCCGATGGCCCGCGCGCCCGAGACCAAGGCGCCACCGGCGTCCGGCGGACCGGGCGGCGCCGCGGCCGTTCCCGCACCGCCGCCCAAGATCATCGAGGTCAACCCGATGTTCCTGTCGGTGAGCCTCGCGCGCGACCTCGAGCGCATCCCCCAGGTCGAGTGGTTCAAGATCGAGTCCGTCCCCTGGCGGGTGCCCTTCACGCGGGACATGGCGGAGGGCGTCCGCTTCGTGGACGCCGTCGCCTACGTCGTCAACCAGCACGGCGGCCTCTTCGCCTCACAGGATCTGCACAGGCGGCGGGACCTCGAGCAGAGTTCGCAGGAGGTCGTGGACGCCTTCCAGGCCTTCATCCGGACCACCGTCAAGGTGGCGCGGAAGCTGGGCCTGACGACCATCCTCCAGCGCCACTGGCGGCTCCTCTCGGTCTACGGCTCGCCGCCTAAGAAGACGGACGCTGCGAAGGCCGACGGAGGCCCCGCCGAAGCCGCGTAGTGCCGTACCGAAGTACCCGCTCTCTGACAACTAGGCATCGTTCCCTCTTCTCCCTTCCTCCTTCCGGGGGCTCGCCTCGCCTCTCACGGGGCGAGCCCCCGCCCTTAGCCCCCCGGGCGGCGGCCGACACCCGATTGCCTTAACCCGGCTCCAGCCTCCGCGGGGCTCCCAGATTCTGGAGTCGCTTCTGTTTCTCACCCTCTCCATCTGGAGCCGCACGCCGGCTCCAGAGCCTGGGAGCCCCCCGGTAGGCGGGGCTTGGCTACGCAGCGGGAGGAAGACCATGGCCGAACGGAGGGGGAACTCCGGCGGACCTGGGAGGAACAGGGCCCGGCGATCCGGAAGGTGCTGTCCGAAACGAGCGCTCCTTTGCCCCGCGAACTACGGCGACCCCCTTCTCCGCGAGACGGCGGTGCGCCTCAACGTGGTCCTCGCGCGCTCTCGGCGACGGCACTTCCAGGCGATTCGGTTCCTGCTCGATCTCTGGCGGACGATGGCGCGCATGTCCTTCGAGGACGTGCTCCACGGCCGCCCGCCCCAGGACCCGCGACGGGCGTAAAGACTTCCCCCCGGCCCCGCGCCGGGGGGATTTCTGTGCGTCCCTCAAACTCATTCTGGAGACCGACGTGAAGACACTGGCATGGATGGCAGGCATTCTCCTCATCGGAGCGGGCCTCGCTCTCGCGCAAGACCTACGATCCCGGCGCGGTGAGCCCCAGGTCGAGCTCGCTTTCTTCTTCTCGGACTCCACCCGCGACCTGGAGGTCTCAGCGCGCGCGCTTCGGAAGTTCAGGACGGAGAATCCGTCGCTCCGCATCCGGCCCATCTTCCTCGCCCAGGACTTCAAGACGCTCGCCAAGCCGACAGAAGCACTGGCCCGAGGCATCCGCGAGCTGAGGTACGCCGTGGGCGAGGACTTCGCGCTTCAGGTCTACGATGAAGCCGGCCTCGCCCTCGCCCGAGACCTCAAGCTCGACTGGCTCCCCGCCTATGCTCTGATCTCCAATCGGGGCGAGCGGCGGCGCGCCTTCCTTGCGTACGGGACACAGCCCAATCTGGAGGAACTCGTCCGATGTGGAAATTGATCGTGGCTCTCCTGCTCGGCTCCTCGGTCGCCGAGGCCAGGCAGGACGCCCAAGCCAAGCAGGGCTTCTTCAGTCAGAAGACGGTGAGCTTCTGGCGGGACGAAAGCCCTGCCAGACCGACCAGACCGAACGCTCCGACCGGCCCCGAGTCTATTTGGGCGGAGCCCATGCGCCTGCCGGACGGACGATTCTCGACCTATGTGCCTCCCCGCCCGGTCCTTGAGTTCCTGGAGAATCCGACTCGCGAGAACGCCCAGAAATACATGGACTGGCAGTCGGAGCGCATGGAGAAGATTCGCAAAGCCGCGGCGATGCTCTCCGAACTCCAGCGCGAGAAGTCCGCCAAGGCCGCGACCCCCGAGATGATGGCCGGCGCCGCGGTCAGCCTCACCTACTTCAAGAAGGCCGGTTGACCCGCCTGCGCCAAGCAGGACGTCGTCCTGTCCAGCCTGAAAAAGGAGATCCCGAACCTCACCATCAAGCCCCTCGAAGTCGGCGAGGAACCCGAGTTGTGGCGGCGCTTGGGCGTGTCGGCCGTCCCGGCGCTCCTCGTCAGCGTGGAGGGCCGGCACCCCGTTCTCGTGCGGGGCTACGCGGACGCCGACAAGATCCTGACCGCCATCAAGGGAGTGTCGCATGAGAGCAAGTAGCCTCCTTCTCGCCGGATGGATGGTTCTCCTCCCCGGCAGCGCCTTCGCCCAGGACCTCTTCCAGCGATCTGGGTCGAGCAGTCCGGTCACGACGTCGGAGTATCGCGGGCGGGACCGCCTCGACCTTCAGCTCTCCGCCGACGCAACCAAGCTCGTCGGCGCGCAGGACGCTGGGTCCTCGAGATTCGGCGTCTCGGGGTACATCGACTACGACTTCGCATGTGGCCGGTTCGACATCCGTTCCAACCTCCGCCAGCTCCTGAGCAAGGAAGCGCGGGAGGACTTCCTTGAAGACATCGTGGATGGTCTCCTGGGCCAACTCGTCCACAACACCCTCGTTCTCGTCTGCGAAACCTCTCCCACGGTCTGCCAGGCCCTCCAGCACTACCGCATTTCGGCCAACGCCATGCTCGGGATGCAGTACGACTGGTGCCAGGCCGTCGAGTCGGCCGTCGATGACGCCAATCGCGACATGCGCGCCAAGGCGATCAAAGACTGCATCGAGCAGAAGCGCTCCCAAGGCAAGACCCTGGACCAGGCCCGGGAGGAGTGCGAAAACCCGGACAAGATCCGTGGTCTGGACGGGCGGCTCGTGCGGGAGATCGACGTCCTGGAGGAGATCCGGCGGGCGTTCAATCTCCCGCGTGTGGACCAGGACATCCTCGTTCAGCTCCTTAGCTCGCTCAGATACTCCCCGAGGGGCGGCCAGGGCGAGATCCGGGCGACCGCCGCCCTGGACCGCCACCGCGAACTCGTAGAGCAGTATCGCCGGGCATGGGACCGGGCCATTCAGCGCGGCGCGCCAACCGACGAGGAGTTGGCAGCCCTATCCCCCGACAGGGCGAGCCGCGTCACCGCCATCGAGGTCGCCGACATCGCCGCCTTGTCCCAAGGCCGCCGGGAGGTCGTCGTCCGGTCGATTGCCTCGTCGGCGGCGCTCTTCCAGCTCAGCCTGGAGATCGGCAAGGTCGTCAAGCTCCTTGATGCCGCACGGAAACATCCCACGGCCGACCAGGGATTCGTGAGGAGGCTCGAAAAGGAGCGCGAGGACCTCGAGCGGCAGCTCGCGGAACTCGCGCGACTCCACGAGCTCCAGGAGCGCCACAATCGGACGCTCCTCGATGCGACGTCTGTGGCCCAGGCGGACCGGGTCATGAAGGGAACGCGCACCATCCTGGGCGAGGTCCAGAAAGACCAGGCGAAAGAGGTCCTCATCCGCAATCCGCGCTGGGGCTCCTTCCCCGAAAAGGCCAAGTGCTGCGAGGTGAACCGTGGAGGGGGACGGTGAGCCGCAGCGGCTGCATCCTCCTCTTCATCGCGGGCTGCCAGGCCGCCCCGACGGTCGGGTCGCGGTCGAAGACTCCGGACCGTCAATGGATCCTGGTCGAGCGTCCCTACGACGAAGTGGAGCCTTGGATTCAGAACTCGGGGGACGCCGAGATCGCCGCCGAGGAGACGACGCTGGTCTTTGAGCCCGTCGAAACGGCGGGCGAGGACCGGTTCGGACTTTTGCTCCAAGCGAGTCGCTGCCCCCATCGCCTACGCTTGTCCGGCGATGTGCCCGACCGCCGCCAAGTGGGCGAGCCGGTAGAGGTCACGCTCTCGATCGACTGCAATCCCCGCGACTTGCACCGAGTCGACGTGATCCCCACCCGCTCGGGAGTCCACGTTCTCGGCTTCCAGGGCGCGGTCGACCGGTTGCCCCACAGGTCCGGCTTCATTGTCCGCGGATCCGCCAAGGTCTCGCTGAAATTCACCGCCGACTCCCAAGGCCTGGGGGGAATCAAGGCCGTCCTGTCCGAGATCGGCCGTGAATGACTAGGAATCACATTCGCCGAAGAGGCGAGAAAGGAGATACGTCGATGTCGGAGAATCTGCACGTCGGAGTCGCCTGGGAGCAGGAGACGGCCGGCGACCCCTCGAAGCGGTACTTCGGGGTCGCGCTCGACCTCGGGGGCCTGGTCCCGCCGATCTACTGCCGGATCGCGGAGAACTCCAAGCCCAAGAGCGACCGGTCCCCCTCGCACATGATGTTCTTCTCCCCGGTGGAGGGCGAGGACCGGATGGTCGGCACCTTCTGGACCCGCAAGTCCGAGAAGGCGGGCACGCAGTACCTGATGGGCGAGATCACCCTCGCCAAGCTCGGGATGGTCGAGCTCAAGGGCGGCGCGAAGCTGGACATGCGCCTGGCCGGCGGCGGCGTGGGCGTCAAGCTCGTCGCGGCCAAGCCGTCGGAGGCCCAGGACGGCAAGAACCGGCCCACGCACTACCTCCTCCGCACCGTCCCCCGCGCCCGGAAGGCCGCCGAGG
>Ga0187892_10006881_pt1 | contig 16584 bp, 20 predicted proteins | sample MA1701073metaG_FD_139345 | JGI IMG/M metagenome (GOLD analysis project Ga0187892, IMG submission 139345) | Bio-ooze microbial communities from a basaltic lava cave in the Kipuka Kanohina Cave System on the Island of Hawaii, USA - MA170107-3 metaG ... | reverse complement strand
GGGACTAGGGAATAGGGAATAGGGAATAGGTGCGAGGTACGAGAGGCCAGTAGCCAATAGCCAATAGCCAGTAGCTATTTGTGCGGCCTCCCCGGCGGCGAATCGGAGTTGAATACGTCGCGGTTCTTGTCGACATACATCTGCAGGTTCGCCGGCACATCCTCTTCCGGATAAATCGCCGTCACCGGGCACTCCGGTTCGCACGCGCCACAATCAATGCATTCATCGGGGTGGATGTACAGCATATCCTCCCCCTCGTAAATGCAATCGACCGGGCACACGTCGACGCAGGAGCGGTCTTTGATGCCGATGCAGGCTTCGGTGATGACGTATGTCATGGGCTATTGGCTATTGGCTATCGGCTATTGGCTATTGGCTATTGGCTATTGGCTATTGGCTATTGGCTAGTAGCTATTAGCTACTAGCTACTGGGTTGGCAAGCCCTTCCCGGAGGAACTCGATCGTCCGTTTCCAGGCCAGCGCTGCGAGCTCGGCGTTGTAGACCGTTGGGCGGGTGTCGTTGAAGAACGCGTGATCTGCGTCGTAGAAATGCGCCTCGATTGCCCCGCCTGCTCCGCGGATCCGGTCGGCGAGGGCCCGGGCCTCCGCCTCGGGGACTGAATTATCTCGCTTCGCAAAATGGGCTAACACCCTGGCCTTGAGGCGGGCGGGGTCAATCCGGCAATTCGGATGCACCCCGTAGAAATCCACGACTGCCGCGAAACGATCGGGGTACTCGGCGCCGGCGAAAAGGGCGAGCTGACCCCCCATACAGAAACCCACCACACCTGCCGTCGAGGAGCTAACCTCAGGTCGGGCCAGCAAGGCATCGGCCGCCCCGCGAATGTCCACGCCCGCTTTTGCGATGTTGAGCGCCATAAACAACTTGCCGGCTTCATCGGGACTTTTGGTGGCTTTCCCATGATAGAGATCGGGGGCGAGCGCAACGAATCCTTCGCCCGCGAACCGGTCGCAGACGTCCTTGATGTGATCCACCAGCCCCCACCATTCCTGGATTACGATGACACCCGGCCCGGTACCCGCCCCCGGCACGGCGAGATAGCCCGTCGCGCTCGTTCCGTTGGCGGCGAACCGAATCAGGTCGCCCATGGCCCGCTAGAGAAGGGCGGAGAGAGGACTCGCTAGCTGCTCGCTACGGGGCTCGGGTTCACCATAGCGATCCGATGCGGTGTACAGCCGGTTCCATTCCTCCCGCAAGCAGAACGGATCCGCCCCGCAAGCCCGATCGACGGCAAGCACTCCGTCGAGATGATCAATCTCGTGCTGGAGAAGCTCCGATCGGTCGCCAGTCAGCTCGAGCTCGTGCCACACACCTTTGAGATCCTGGTACCGAATCCGGATGTGGTGGGCTCGCTGGACTCGCACCAGGAGGTTCGGGAACGAAAAGCAATCATCCCAGACCGTGAAATCCTCAGTCCCGATGTCCACGATTTCCGGATTGATCAGCGTCCAGGGACGATCCATCTCGACATGAACGATTCGAACCGGCGCCCCGATCTGGGGGGCTGCGATCCCGCGGCCGCTCCCAAAACGGGACTGCCAGTCCCGAAGGGTCTCGCGGAGGTCGTCGGCAATGATGCGGACGGCCGTGGATCGGGGATCGCTGATAGCCTCGCACCTGGCCCTCAGAATCGGGTCCCCAAGGAGCCGGATACGGTGAATCGTCATTTCGCTAATCTCAGAATTGGCGGCGGAATAGCAATAGGGGGATAGGGGGATAGATGGATAGATGGTTAGGAGCATTAGTTGTGCTTACTACTACAAACTGGAATCCTCCGCTGGGTTCGGCGGGTCCAAGTGTGGTGAACAGTGCCTATCAACAATCGCCATAAGTTATTGCCTGCGATAGAATTCCGGGCTTTGACAATCCCGACTATTTTACTTAGGATTGCGAAAGTACAGCTATCGGCGTTCGACTATCGGCTATGAGCAATGTCAGATCCCGTTGAATCACTAGTTAATAGGGAGTACAAGTGGGGCTTCGTTACCGATATCGAAGCCGACACGGTTCCCGCAGGGCTATCCGAAGACGTCATCCGGCTCATTTCGGCCAAGAAGAACGAGCCCCAGTTCATGCTGGATTGGAGGCTCAAGGCCTATCGGGGCTGGCTCAAGATGAGCGAGCCGCATTGGCCGAACGTCGTCTATCCACCGATCGACTACCAGAGCATCATCTACTACGCGGCCCCGAAGACCGACAAGCCGCTGGGCTCGTTGGACGAGGCGGACCCCAAGCTGCTGGCGACATACGAGAAACTGGGGATCCCGCTCACCGAGCAGAAGATTCTCGCCGGTGTCGCGGTGGACGCGATCTTCGATTCGGTCTCGGTGGGGACGTCCTACAAGAAGCAGCTCGCGGAGATGGGGATCATCTTCTGCTCCTTTTCGGAGGCGGTGCAGGAGCACCCGGAGCTGGTCCAGAAGTACCTGGGGTCGGTGGTCCCGCCGAGCGACAATTTCTTCGCGGCCCTCAACTCCGCGGTCTTCAGCGATGGCTCCTTCGTGTACGTGCCGAAGGGGGTCCGCTGTCCGATGGACCTCTCCACCTACTTCCGCATGAACGCCCAGAACACCGGGCAATTCGAACGCACCCTGATCATCGCGGACGAAGGGGCCTGGGTCAGCTATCTCGAGGGGTGCACCGCGCCGAAGCGGGATGAAAACCAGCTTCACGCTGCGGTCGTGGAGCTGGTCGCGCTCGACGGCGCCACGATCAAGTACTCGACGGTGCAGAACTGGTACGCCGGCGACGAGGAGGGAAAGGGCGGGATCTACAACTTCGTCACCAAGCGGGGGAAGGCGTCGCGAGGAGCGAAGATCTCCTGGACCCAGGTGGAAACCGGGTCGGCGATCACCTGGAAGTACCCTAGCGTGCTGCTCCAGGGCGACGACTCGGTCGGCGAGTTCTACTCGGTGGCGGTGTGCAACGGGCGCCAACAGGCCGACACCGGGACCAAGATGATCCACACCGGGAAGAACACCCGCAGCACGATCGTGTCCAAAGGCATCAGCGCCGGCCAGGGGAACAACAGCTATCGCGGTCTGGTCAAGGTGCTGCCCCGGGCGGCCAACGCACGCAACTACACCCAGTGCGACTCGATGCTCATCGGGAACCGCTGTGGAGCGAACACCTTTCCCTACATCGACGTGCGGAACCCGACGGCTTCGGTCGAGCACGAGGCGAGCACCTCGAAGATCGGCGAAGACCAGATCTTCTACTGCAAGCAGCGCGGGCTCAATACGGAAAACGCAATCTCGATGATCGTGAACGGGTTCTGCAAAGAAGTGTTCAAGGAGCTGCCGATGGAGTTTGCAGTGGAGGCGCAGAAGCTCCTGGGGATCAGTTTGGAGGGGAGTGTAGGCTAGAGGCGGCTATTGGCTACTGGCTACTGGCTACTGGCTATTAGCTATTGGCGAGGAGATTTCTGGTGCTAGAAATAAGAGGATTGGCGGCGGGGGCTGGAGAGGCAGAGATCCTGCGCGGGATTGACCTCACCGTCCGCGCGGGCGAGGTCCACGCGATCATGGGTCCCAACGGATCGGGGAAGAGCACGCTGGCCCAGGTGATTGCGGGCCATCCGGCTTACTCGGTCACGGGCGGGACGATCACGCTCGACGGGCGGGATCTGCTCGACCTCGAACCTGAGGAACGGGCTCAGGCGGGCGTTTTTCTCGCGTTTCAGTATCCGGTCGAGATCCCTGGCGTGACCAACGCCTATTTCCTGCGCGCGGCCTACAATGCGCTGCGCAAGGCGCGGGGGGAGGAGGAGCTCGATCCGATCGATTTCCTCGACCTCCTGGAATCCCGACTGAAGCTGGTGGGCTGGGGTCCCGAGATCATGCAGCGGGCGGTGAACAGCGGGTTCTCCGGCGGCGAAAAGAAGCGGAACGAAATCCTCCAGATGGCGGTCCTCGAGCCTCGGCTCGCGGTTCTCGACGAGACCGACTCCGGGCTCGACATCGATGCGCTGCGGATCGTCGCAGACGGCGTCAACGCGCTTCGCGCTCCCGATCGGGCGACGATCGTGGTGACCCACTATCAGCGACTGCTCAACTTCATCATCCCGGATTTCGTCCATGTTCTTGTGGACGGCCAGATCGTGAAATCGGGTGGCAAAGAGCTCGCCCTCGAGCTCGAGGCCCGCGGCTACGAATGGCTCACCGGGGTGCCGGAGACCTCCAAGGCGTGAACGAGATCTACGCGGAGGCCTTCGCCCGGTTCACAAACAACGGCGGCGGTCAGGGACCCTCAATCCTTGTGGATCGCCGCCGAGCGGCGTTCGACCGGTTTGCCCAGACGGGGTTCCCCACGATCAAGAACGAGGACTGGCGGTTTACGCCTGTCACTCCGATTGCCCAGGGGCGGTGGAAGTTTGGCAGTGCGGCAGTGCGGCAGTGGGACAGTGGGGCCGAGGGGCGGAGCTTACAAGCGCTGGCACCGTTTCGATTGGGCGGCCCGGACTGGTGCACGCTGGTCTTCGTGGATGGGGTGTTCAACGCGGAAGCGTCTCACCGGCCGCCGCTCCCTGATGGAGTGACGGTCGAACCGTTCGGGGAAGCGCTGCGGCGGCATCCCGAGCTCCTGGAGCGGGTCTTCGCGCAGGTAGCGACATCGGACGTCACGCCGTTCGCGGCGCTCAATGCCGCCCTCGCGGGGGATGGGGCGGTGATCAGGGTCGCGGCAGGGGTGGAGCTCGGTACGCCGATTCACCTGCTGTACGCCATGACGGACCAGGCCCGGGACGCGGCGTTCCACACCCGGACGATTCTCATTGCGGAGCGAGGGGCGCGGGCCCAACTCATCGAGAGCTATGCCGGCATCGGGGAGCCGGAAACCCGATCGTTCAACAACGTGGTCACCGAGGTCGTGCTCGGTGAAGGATCCTGGGTGGAACACTCCCGGATCCAGAGGGAGAGCGTCGCCGCGTTCCACATCGGGCTCACCTCGGTGCGGCAAGCCCGGGACAGCCACTACCGATCGTTTTCCCTTGCGGCAGGCGGCGCCATCGCGCGGCACGATCTCCAGGCCAGGCTCGATGGCGAGAACGTCGAGACGCTTCTCTACGGTCTTTACCTCGGGGCCGGCGACCAACTGGTGGACAATCACACCACCATCTTCCACGATCAGCCGAACTGCCGGAGCTGGGAGGTGTACAAAGGGATCCTCGACGGAAAGAGCCACGCCGTCTTCAACGGCAAGGTGTTCGTCAAACCCGAAGCCCAGAAGACCGACGCCAAGCAGACCAATCGCAACCTGCTTCTCTCCGAGACCGCGAAGGTCGACACCAAGCCGCAGCTGGAGATCTTCGCCGACGACGTGAAGTGCACCCACGGTGCGACCGTGGGGCGCATTGACGAGATTGCGTACTTCTACCTCCAGAGTCGAGGGATCCCACGCGCCGCGGCGCAGCGCATGCTGACTTATGCATTTGCCGCCGAGGTGGTGGACGAAGTCGCCTCGACACCGGTTCGCGAAGCCCTCGACCGTCTGGTGCGGGCCCGGCTGGGTACCGCGGACTGAACGTGGCACCGGTCGCTGCCGTTCCGCCCCACGAGGTCCGGACCCGGGGAGGACCGGTCTGGGATGTCGGGCGAGTCCGGGCCGATTTCCCCATCCTTTCCCGCGTGGTGCGGGGACATCCCCTGGTGTACCTCGACAACGCCGCGACGGCCCAAAAGCCGGTCGTGGTGCTCGAGGCCATGGACCGGTACTACCGGGACATCAACGCCAACGTGCATCGCGGTGTGCATTCGCTGAGCGAAGCGGCCACCACCGCGTACGAGCGGGTGCGGGAGCGAGCGGCTGCATTCCTTGGCGCCGGCTCGGCGAAAGAGATCGTGTTTACGGCGGGCACCACCGCTTCGCTCAACCTGGTGGCGCAGACCTACGGCGGGTCGGTGCTGCGGCCCGGTGACGAGATCCTCGTGACCGAGATGGAGCATCACTCCAACCTGGTCCCCTGGCAGCTGGTAGCGGAGCGCACCGGGGCAACGGTGCGGGCAATTCCCATCACCGATGCGGGCGGTCTGGATCTCCTGGCCTTCGAGCAAATGCTCGGCCCGCGCACTCGCATCGTCGCGGTTGCCCACGCGTCGAACGTGATCGGCGCCATCAACCCGATCAACGCCATTTCCGACATGGCCCATGAGGTCGGCGCGGTGGTCGTGGTGGATGGAGCGCAGGCAGCCCCCCATCTGCCGCTCGATGTGAGCGCGATGGATTGCGATTTCTACGCCTGCTCGGTGCACAAGCTGTACGGACCGACCGGGATCGGCATGCTGTATGGCAAGCGGGCCCTGCTCGAAGCGATGCCGCCCTGGCAGGGCGGTGGCGGAATGATTCGCGAGGTGCAGATCGAACGGAGCACCTGGGCGCCGCCTCCGGAACGGTTCGAGGCCGGCACGCCGCCGATCGCCGAAGCGATCGGGCTGGGAGCCGTGCTCGAGTACATCGTGAAGTGGAACTGGGACGCGCTGGTCGCCTACGAGCAGGAGCTGATCGCGGAGGCCAGCCGGAAGCTCCTCGCGGTCCCGGGACTCCGGGTGCTCGGCGAAGGGGCGGACCGGGTCAGTGTCCTTTCGATCGTCATGGACGGCGTGCATCCCCACGATGCGGGGACGGTCCTCGACGCCCGGGGCATTGCCGTTCGAGCCGGCCATCACTGCGCCCAGCCGCTGATGCGGCGATTCGGGGTTACCGCCACCCTGCGGGCCTCGTTCGGGGCCTACAACACCTCGGAAGAGGTCGACGCGCTGGTGGAGGGCCTGCAGGAAGTGCGGCGAGTGTTCGGATGAAAAGCGATCTGGACGAGCTGTACCAGAGCGTCATCCTCGACCATAACCGCGCGCCCCGGAACTTCCGGAAGCTCGAGGACGCCTCGGCGCACGCGGAAGGCCGTAACCCGCTCTGCGGCGATGTCTACGAAGTATGGCTCAAGCTGGAAGGAGACCGGATCGTGGATGCTTCCTTCCAGGGCCAGGGCTGTGCGATTTCTAAGGCCAGCGCGTCGTTGATGACGCAGTCGGTGAAAGGCAAGACCGTGACCGAGGCCAGGGCGCTGTTCGACGGTTTTCATGCTTTGGTGACCGAGGGAGAAGCAGGCCGAGTCCCGGCCAAACTGGAAGTGTTCCAGGGCGTGCGCGCGTTTCCGATCCGGGTGAAATGCGCGACCCTGAGCTGGCACGCCATGAAGGCGGCGTTGGAGCAGAGGGATAGAGGGATAGGGGGATAGGGGGATAGGGGGATAGATCACAGGAGGAGGGATTGATGCCGTATCATGAAATGATGATCAAGCCGATGCGGGACGAAGTCACGAGCCTCGGAGTGCAGGAGCTCCGCACCGTGGCCGCGGTCGATGAGGCACTGGGACCGGGCGAAGGAACGGCGCTGGTGTTCGTGAACTCGGTGTGCGGCTGTGCCGCGGGGGCGGCGCGCCCGGCGCTGGGTCTGGCGCTTCGGCACGGGGTGAAACCGGATCATCTCTACACCGTGTTTGCCGGGCAGGACCTCGATGCGACCGCGCGGGCCCGAAGCTACTTCACCGAGTATCAACCCAGCTCGCCGTCCATTGCCCTGATGCGGGACGGTGAGGTGGTGCACTTCATCCACCGGCACATGATCGAGGGCCGGGGCCCGGAAGCGATCGCGGGCAACCTGACGGCGGCGTTCGAGAAGTATTGTGTGGGGACTAGGGACTAGGGACTAGGGACTAGGGACTAGGGACTGGAGAGTGACCGGTCACGTGTTTCATCCCGGGCATGAGCCTTTGCACGGCGTCACAGTCGTAGTGGAGGGCAAATCCGGACGGACCTGGGTTGGGCGGTATCACGAGCGGACCGAGCGCGGCCTCTCCATGAAAGATGTCGCGGTTCACGATCCGGCCACCGCGGCGGTCTCCCGGGAGGATTGGATCGCCAAACTGACCAGGTTCGGGATCTCGGTTGATGAACCATTCGTCGTTCTTCCGACCAAAGAGGCGGGTCCAATAACGCCTTTGGCGGACTGGAAAACCCGTTAGATATCCCATAAGTCAAAGTCAGACATATGTTTAGCATTATGTAAAGGACAATTGACAATCAGTCAATTATCCTTTACATTCGCCTCATGAGTTGTGAATCGAACCGGTTCAGCTGGCGAATGATCTGGTGGGCCATCGCGTCTGCACTACTGACCATCGTGGTTGCCGTGCTGAATCGCGCCGGGGTCATACCCCCGTCGCTCCGCGCGGTCGCAGCGCTGGCGCCGGTCGTTATCATGGTCGGCTTCTTTGTCGGAATGGCCCGGTACCTTCGCAGCATCGATGAAATGCAGCGACTGATGCACCTCGAGGCCCTGCTGTTCCAGTTTGCCGGCACTGCACTGCTGGTGATGGGTTTTGGGGCGCTTGCCAAAGCAGGGGTGGTTCCCAACCTCCCCGCCTCGGAGGCGATGCCCTACTTGTGGATCGTGGCGTTCCTGCTGTGGGGAATCGGGCTGGCGCTCGTTCGGCGCCGGTATCAATGAACAACCGGTTGCGAGTCCTGCGGGCGGAACGGGGGTGGTCGCAGGCCGATCTCGCGGGGCGGCTCCAGGTTTCCCGGCAAACAGTGAACGCGATCGAGACCGGGAAATACGACCCGAGTCTCCCGCTGGCATTTTCGATCGCCGATGTGTTCGGTCAACGGATCGAGGAGATCTTCGATCCCAACGGAGGGAAGCCACATGGGTAGAACACTGATCGGCCTGGGAGTGATTGTGGGGACTGCGGCGCTGATGGCCGCCGCCTCCGGCCGGTTCACTCCCCTTCACCTGGTTGCCTGGGCGATCTTCTTTGCCTCCCTGTTCTGGCAGGAGCTGTTCGGCCGGCGTGCCAAGCGGGATTGCCGGCCGGGGTGGGTTCGTCGGAGCTGAAACCGAGGCTCGGGCCAGCGCGTATCCTGGTCCGGAATCACCCGTCCTGATCCTCAGCGACAGAGGGAACATGCGGAACGGCAACGTGGTCAGCGTCGAGCGGGTGACCAAGCGATTCGCGGGGCACACCGCGGTCGACGAGCTCACGATGGCGGTGCCCGCCGGCGGGATCTTCGGCCTGCTGGGGCCCAACGGCGCCGGGAAGAGCACCACGATCCGGATGATCATGAACATCATCACCCCGGACGACGGTCGGATCGCTGTGCTGGGCGGCGCATCCACCAGCCGGGACCTCTCGGAGCGGATCGGCTTCCTGCCCGAAGAGCGGGGGCTCTACAAGAAAATGAAAGTCCTCGACCAGCTGACCTTCCTTGGGGAGACCAAGGGAATCCGGCGGCCGCTGGCCAGGAACAAAGCCGGCGGCTGGCTCGATCGGCTCGGCTTGTCGGACTGGAAGGCGAAGAAAGTCGAAGACCTGTCGAAAGGAATGCAGCAGAAGGTCCAGTTCATCGGCGCTCTGCTGCACGATCCTGAGCTCCTCATTCTCGACGAGCCCTTCAGCGGGCTCGACCCGGTCAACAGCCAGGTCATGAAGGATGTGGTGGTCGAATCGGCACGTCAGGGCCGCACGGTTCTCTTCTCCACCCACATCATGGAACAGGCTGAAAAGATGTGCGACCGGATCGTCATCATTTCCCGGGGCAAGAGTGTGGTGGATGGCTCGCTCAGCGAAGTGAAACGGCAGTTCGGCGGCCGCCATATCGCGCTGGCGTTCACCCGGAACAAGGACCGGGCCGCAACCGTCCTGGCCGATCGGGCCCTGATCAAGAAGGTGGACGACTACGGAGCGAGCGCCGAAGTGGAGCTTGCCGAGAGCGGCGATGCCGACCGGCTGCTGCGCAGCCTGGTCGGGGCCGATGTCGGCCTTTCCCGGTTCGAAGTGGTGGAGCCCTCGCTCCAGGCCATCTTCATCGCGAAGGTGGGTGCGGAAGCCGCAGTCGCGCCCGCCCAAGAGGTGACCCATGCGTAAAGTCTGGGCAATCGTCCGCCGCGAGCTGGTCGAACGGGTCCGGACCAAGGCCTTCATCATCAGCACGATCCTTTTCCCGCTGTTCATGGGCGTGCTGGTGGTTCTGCCGGCCTTCCTCATGGGGCGGAGCACCGGAACCAAGGCGGTTGCTCTGGTCGATGCGACCAGCGACGACCTGGGTGCCCGGATCGAAACCGCATTGGGCGCTGCGAGAATCGGAAGCACCGAAGGTGGGCGGCCGAAGTTCAACCTCCAGCGGTTTCCCGCTATCGGAAGAGCAATCGAGGTCCGGGATTCGCTGATGGCGTACACCGCGCTCTCCCGGAAGCAGGCCGGTAGCTGGGACGGGATTCTCGTGGTGACCGACTCGGTGGTGCCGACCGGGAACGTGGACTATTACGGCGCGAATGTCGCCAGCTTCAACGACATGCGGGAGCTGGAGCAGACGATCGGCCCGACTGTCATCGCGAGGCGTTTGCAAGGGGTCGGGGTTGACCTCGCCACCGTGATGAGAGCGGTTCGGGGGATCGATCTGGCCACGACCAAGGTCTCGAACGGCCGGCTGACCGGGGAGAGCGGCGCGTCCACGTTCGCGCTCGCCTACGCGATGGGGTTCATCCTCTATTTCGCCCTGCTGCTGTTCGGCACCCAGGTGATGACCTCGATCATCGAGGAGAAGACGAGCCGGATCGTCGAGGTACTGGCCTCGAGCCTGACTCCCTTCCAGATGATGCTGGGGAAGGTGGTCGGCGTCGGGTTGGTGGCATTGCTCCAGCTCGGCATCTGGGCTTCGATTGCGGCGTTTCTCGCCAAGAATCAGGGTGCGGTGATGCGCGCCTTCGGTGTGACCCCCGGTGCGGGGCCGGGCCTCTCTCTTCCGGCGATGCCGATTGACCTGCTGCTCGTGTTCTTTGCGTTCTTCGTCGTTGGATTTCTTCTGTACGCCGCGGCGTATGCCGCGGTCGGAGCGATGTGCAGCACGGTCCAGGATGCCCAGCAGATGCAGATGCCGGTCATGCTGTTTGTCCTGGCGGGATTCTTCTCGACCTTCGCCCTCATGCGGGACCCCAACAGCACCGCCGCCCACGTGCTGACGTTCGTGCCGATGCTGACGCCGTTTGTCGTGCCGCTCCGGTATTCGATTTCGCCGCTCAACCCGTTCGAGCTGCTGATTTCGCTGACGGTCACGGTTCTCGGGATGCTCCTGATTGTCTGGATTGCGGCGCGGATCTATCGGGTGGGGATCCTGAGCTACGGCAAGAAGGCCTCGCTCAAGGATATGGTCAGGTGGATACGGACGGCTTGAGGCTAGCTACCTTTCCGATATGCAATTGTATGACGTGATAGTGATCGGAGGCGGACATGCCGGCGCGGAGGCAAGTGCCATGGCGGCGCGCATGGGAGCACGAGTCCTTCTCCTCACGCAGAACCTCGAGACCATCGGACAGATGTCCTGCAATCCAGCCATCGGCGGGATTGCGAAGGGCACGGTTGTCAGAGAGGTGGACGCGCTTGGCGGGGTCATGGGGCGGGCCACCGACCTGGCTCGCATTCAGTTCCGGATGCTCAACCGTTCGAAGGGGCCGGCAGTCTGGTCACCGAGGGCACAGTGTGACCGCGGGCTGTACCGGCGAGCGGTGCGGTCACTCCTGGAGCGGTTCGAGCTGTTGCGGTTCGCCCAGGGGACCGTGTCGAGGTTCCTGGTTCGGGGAAGCCGCATCGTAGGCGTCGAGACTGGAGACGGCCGGCGCTATTTCGCCCGGGCGGTCATCCTGACGGCAGGGACTTTCATCCGGGGGGAAATCCGGGTAGGGCTGACCACCCGCATCCCCGCCGGCAGAGCCGGTGAGGCGCCATCAATCGAGATTTCGCAAGCTATTGCTGATCTTGGAGTTACGAGAGAACGCTTCAAGACTGGGACGCCTCCGAGAATCGACGGGCGGTCTGTCAATCTCGAGGGAATGACGAGACAAGATGGGGATCCAGAACCCTACTGGTTCTCGTTCTACGAGCAACACGATCACCCGCGCCAGCTGCCCTGTTACCTCACCCACACGACCGAACGACTTCGAGAGGTTGTTGCCGCGCACCTCGGTGAGTCGGCGATGTATGGTGGGGCGATCAGCGGTCGGGGTCCCCGATACTGTCCGTCCATCGAGGACAAGGTGGTTCGCTTCCCGGAGGCCCGGAGGCACCAGGTGTTTCTGGAGCCAGAGGGGTTGGACACCACCGAGATGTACGTCAATGGCCTCTCGACCTCGCTGCCCCCGTCGGTGCAGCTCGAGTATTTGAGGACGGTTCCGGGGCTCGAGCGGGTCGAGATGACGAGGCCGGGCTACGCGATCGAATACGACTATTTCCCACCGACACAGCTCGACCGCAGCCTTAGGGTGCGGGGCGTTGACGGACTTTATTTTGCAGGGCAAGTCAATGGTACTACAGGGTATGAGGAAGCCGCTGGCCAGGGGGTAGTAGCCGGCATTAACGCGGCGGCTGCCGCCCTGGACCGAGAGGGGACGACGTTTGGGAGGGACGAGGCATTCCTTGGGGTGTTGGTTGACGACCTGGTTGGCAGGGGGGTGGACGAGCCCTACCGGTTGTTTACGTCGCGGGCGGAGTTTCGCCTCCTGCTCCGTCAGGACAACGCGCTTCGCCGGCTGTTTCCCATCGCGGAGAAGCTTGGACTTCTTTCCGACCGAGAACGGAAGGTTGCCGAGGATCGCTTGCGGAACGAGGAGCGGATCCTGGAGCTGGCGCGGGGGACGAACGTTTCTCCTGAGGCCGCGAATCCTGTGCTCATGGAGGCGGGACAGGAGGAGATTGACTTTCCCGCGCGAGTCGCGGAACTCGCGAGCAGACCAGGGGTTTCCTTGAACTCACTCCTGGATGTTGCCGGGGTAGCCGCCGAGAGGGGAGAGGCTCAATGGGCAGCAATCGAGCTTCGTTACAAGGGTTATATCGAGCGAGAGCGAGAGGGAGCGAGTCGGCTGGCCCTGCTCGAGGGGTTCGAGCTCCCCGAGGACCTGGACTACGAAACGGCGACCACGCTTTCGTATGAAGCGCGGGAGAAGCTTGCCTCGAGGAGACCGAGGAATCTGGGTGAGGCCGGCCGGATTCCAGGGGTCACTCCGAGCGATCTGCAGAACCTGGTTGTGGAGGTTCTTCGCAGCCGAGGCTGATGTTTCACGTGAAATCCCCTGACAGATAGAAGCTTCCGCCATATATTCAGCGTACGTGCAGTTGTCAAAGCGCAATCGCTTCTACCGTAACTTGTTGTTTCACAATATGTTATAAGCGAAGCGCATGGCACGAACCATCGCGATAGCCAATCAAAAGGGCGGGGTCGGCAAGACGACCACCGCCGTGAACCTCGCTGCGTCCCTGGCCACGGCGGAACGTCGCACGCTCCTGGTCGATGCGGATCCGCAGGGCAACGCAACGAGCGGAGTGGGTATCGCGAAAGAGCGCAGCGCGGCATCGCTCTACGACGTCCTGATTGAACGCCGAAGCGCCGACGGCGTGGTGGAACGCGACGCCGAGCTGCCGTTCCTCTCCATTCTGCCCGCGACCCAGGATCTCGTCGGCGCGGAACTCGAACTGGTGAATGTTCCGCATCGCGAGTCCCGGCTCCACGAGGGGCTGCAACCGGTCCTCGCGAACTTCGACTACGTCATCATCGACTGTCCGCCGTCACTCGGGCTCATCACGCTCAACGTGCTCGCCGCAGCAGACGGCGTCATCATTCCCATTCAGTGCGAGTACTACGCCCTCGAGGGGATTTCGCAGCTCCTGAACACCATCCGCCTGGTGCAGCAGAATTTTAACCCGCGACTCGTGCTCGACGGCGTGCTGCTCACCATGTATGACGCGCGGCTCAACCTGTGCCGCCAGGTCGCGAAGGACGCGAAGGAATACTTCGGAACCAAGATGTTCCGCACCGTGATTCCGCGGAACGTGCGCCTGGCGGAAGCGCCGAGCTTCGGGAAACCGATCCTGCTGTACGACGTCCAATCCACCGGGGCGAAAACCTACTTGGCTGTCGCGCAGGAGCTCATGCGTCGCGCCGAAGCGAGCGAGCCCCAGGTCGAACCGGTCGCGCCGGAGCCGTTGTCGTCCCCGTCCCCGTCCCGCCCCCCCGTCCCCCCCCCTGATCCGGAATCCGCGTTCGCGGAGGAGAGGAGACCGTCGTGACTGAAACGCGAAGGCTTGGCAGGGGCCTCGAGGCACTCCTCGGCCCGATGACCCGGGAAGAGATTCAGGCGCAGGGAGGACTCAAGGAGCTCGCGGTCTCCGCGTTGAGCCCGAATCCGTATCAGCCGCGCCGCGTCTTCGACCCGGCCCAGCTCAAGGAGCTGGCCGACTCCATCGAGGCCTCCGGGCTCCTGCAGCCGGTGGTGGTGCGTCCCGCGGCCAACGGCCGGTACGATCTCATCGCCGGGGAGCGGCGCTGGCGTGCGGTGCAGCAGCTCGGCTGGGCGCGCATCCCCGCCGTGGTCAAAGAGGTGGACGATCGCGCGTTGCTCACGCTGGCGCTCATCGAAAACCTCCAGCGCGATGATCTCTCTCCCATGGATGCCGCTCGAGGCTATCAGCGCCTGATCCAGGAGTTCACCGTCGCGCAGCATGAAGTGGCCCGCCTGGTCGGCAAGGACCGCTCCAGCGTCAGCAATACCCTTCGTCTGCTCCGGCTTCCCGAAGAAATCCAGGAGCAAGTCCAGCAGCGTTCCATCAGCGAGGGCCACGCGCGGGCGCTCCTCGCGCTCGCCGATCCGCGCGAAATGATCCGATTGGGACGGCAGTGCGCGGCCGAGGAATGGTCGGTCCGGGACCTGGAGGCCCGGGTGCGCGGGGAGCAACTCGGGGCGCAACGCGCGCCGGTCCGCAGGATGATCCGGCGGCCGAAGCCCGACGGGCGCTCGGTGAGCGCCGAAATCCGTCGGGTCGAAGACGCCCTCCGCAAGAGGCTCCAGACCGACGTGCGGGTGACGGCCCGGCGTCGCGGCCGGGGCTCGGTCACGATCCACTACTACTCCAACGAAGATCTGGTTCGGGTGCTGGAGCTGATGCTCGGCGAACCGTATCACGGATGAACGCACCCCGCGGCGGAGGAAGCGGACGCCGTCACGTCTCGATCATCGTGCAGCGAGACGGCGACCTCAACGCGCGGACCTGGCGGCTGCCGCTGTGGGGACTGCGGGTCCTGGTGGGAGGGCTGTTCGCCATCCTGCTGGTGGTGATTCTCGGCATTGCCTTCTTTGGACCGATCGCACGCCAGGCGGCCCGGGTTCCGTCCCTAACCCGCGAAGTCGAACGGCTCGAAACCGACAACCGGCGGGTCCGGGAGCTGGCCACCGCACTCGACAGCGTGGAGGCCGGGTACGAACGCCTTCGCCAGATGGTGGGAGCCGACATCGTGCCCGACCGGATGACGCTGGGTAGCGCACTTCCGGTTTCTCCTCCACTCTATGCATCGCTGCCGGGAGCCCCCGCGGGGTATGCAGAGGGCCCATCGGTGCCTCGATACTGGCCCCTCGACGAACGCGGGTTCATCACCCGGGGCCAGGCCGAGGGAGGGGGAGGGGGAGGGGGTGGGGGGAGGGAGGAGGAACACCCTGGAATCGATATTGCCGTGCCGGTGGGAAGTGTGGTCCGCGCCTCGGGCGGAGGGGTCGTTCTTCAGACCGGAACCCAGGCGGAATACGGAAACTTCGTGCTCCTGGAGCACCCGGACGGGTATCAGTCGATGTACGGCCATTTGTCCCGGATTCTGGTGCCGCAGGGAAGCCGAGTGGGTGCAGGAGAAGTCATTGCCCAGAGCGGCAATTCGGGCCGCTCCTCCGCACCCCACCTGCATTTCGAGATCCGGCTCAACGGGATTTCGATCGATCCCGGAACGATGGTGAAGGAGGAGCGCTGATGGGTTTCTTTTCGTCGTCCACATCCACGAACCACAAACCCGATGCGGTTCAGGCGGGGGGTGGGACCGGGAACGGTCCGGCCTGGGAGCGCCGTAAACACCGCGAAGCGGCGGGCCTGTCCATCGTGGCCAAAGACCTGACGGTGACCGGTGACCTGGAAGCCGAGGGAGTGATTCGCATCGAGGGGCGTGTGCTCGGGAATGTGCAGGCCGGCGATCAAGTCCTGCTCTCCGATGGCGGCATCGTCGAGGGGAACGTCGTGACCCGTGAAGCGGTGATCGGTGGGACGGTGCACGGATCGATCGCGACCTCGGAACGGGTGGAGCTCCAGTCCGATGCGGTTGTCGAAGGAGACATTTCGACCCGGAGACTCCTGATTCACGAAGGAGGACGGGTGAACGGCGCAGTGCGGATGGAGGCGGTCAGCAGTGAACCGTAGGACGGGGGGGAGATTAGGGAAGGGGTGAGGAAAGGCCCGTCGCTTGTCGGCTCCCTCCTGCTCGCCGTCGGGTGCCAGGCAGGCGGCGACGCCACCGGATTCCGGGTCGCTCTCATTACGCCCGGCTCGATCGCCGACGCCGCCTGGAATTCGGGTGCCTATTCGGGATTGATGGCCATTCGCGACTCGCTCGGCGCCGCAGTGAGTCACCTCGAAGCGCGAACCCCCTCCGAACAGGCCGAGGCCCTCCGCACCTACGCGCGGGAAGGCTATGCCGTCGTCTTCG
>Ga0187892_10006880_pt1 | contig 16584 bp, 18 predicted proteins | sample MA1701073metaG_FD_139345 | JGI IMG/M metagenome (GOLD analysis project Ga0187892, IMG submission 139345) | Bio-ooze microbial communities from a basaltic lava cave in the Kipuka Kanohina Cave System on the Island of Hawaii, USA - MA170107-3 metaG ... | reverse complement strand
GGCTGGAATGAGGGCCGGAATGAGGGCCGGAATGCGGGCCGCGGCGGACGCCGCGCGCGCCGGCGGAAGCGCGCTAGCGCTTCGCGCGCAGCGTCCCCTCCCAGCCGCAGCCGAAGCCCGCGCAGCGGAAGCGGTGCCGCGGCGACACGAGGCTGACCAAGCGGTCGAGCGCCCGCCGGCGGACGCGCACGACCGGCCCGCGGCAGCGCGGGCAGCGCAGGCCGCCGGCGTTCTCGTTCCCGTACGCGGGCGGGCGCGTGGTCATTGGAGAAGGGAGGGGGCAGGGGGGGCGGCGAGGGACAGTTTGCCCTGTGGTCGCCGCCCGCGCCAGACGGCAATGGTCGGATCGCACGCGGGCCCGGCGATCGGCCGGACGGGCGGTCCGGATGCGGCCGGAAGGCCGATCGCCCGGAGGGGCCCCGCATGCTGCTGATGATCGACAACTACGATTCGTTCACCTTCAACCTGGTGCAGTATCTCGGCGAGCTGGGGGCGGAGGTGAAGGTGGTGCGCAACGACGAGGTGACCGTCGACGAGGTCGAGCGGCTCGCGCCCGGGCGGATCGTCGTCTCGCCCGGGCCCTGCTCGCCGAACGAGGCCGGCATCTCGCTCGCGCTCATCGGGCGGCTCGGGGGCCGCGTGCCCATCCTCGGCGTCTGCCTCGGCCACCAGGCCATCGGGCAGGCGTACGGCGGCAAGGTGGTGCACGCGAAGACGCTGATGCACGGCAAGGTGTCGGCGATCCACCACTCGGGGCAAGGCGTTTTCGCCGGGCTGCCGAGCCCGTTCACCGCGACCCGCTACCACTCGCTCGCGGTCGAGCGCTCGACGCTGCCCCCGGACCTCGAGGTCACCGCCTGGACCGACGACGGCGAGATCATGGGGCTCGCCCACCGCAGCCACCCGGTGGAGGGCGTGCAGTTCCACCCCGAGGCGATCCTGACCGAGCACGGGCACGCGCTGCTGAAGAACTTCCTGGGGCCGGGCGCGAACTGAAATCCGGATTCGGGGTGCACGAGGGGGCCTGCTTCCTCGTATCGTGAAAAGACTAGGAGGAATCTGGATTCGGGGAGCACGAGGGGGCCTGCCCCCTCGTATCGTGAAAGACTAGGAGGAATCTGGATTCGGGGAGCACGAGGGGGCTTGCCCCCTCGTATCGTGAAAGACCAGGAGGAGAAGACCATGGGCATCACCGCGCAAGAGGCGCTGCAGCGCACGATCGAGCACCGCGAGATCTTCCACGACGAGATGCTCGACCTCATGCGCCAGATCATGAGCGGGCAGATGTCGCCGGTGATGATCTCCGCGATCACGATCGGCCTGCGGGTGAAGAAGGAGACGATCGGCGAGATCACCGCCGCCGCGCAGGTGATGCGCGAGCTGGCGGCGCGCGTGCACGCGCAGGACCCGGAGAACCTGGTCGACGTCGTCGGCACGGGCGGCGACGCGGCGCACACGTTCAACATCTCGACCGCAGCGACGTTCGTCTGCGCCGCAGCCGGGGCGCGGGTCGCGAAGCACGGCAACCGCGCGGTGTCGTCGAAGTCGGGCAGCGCCGACGTGATGGAGGCGCTCGGGGCGAAGATCGACCTCGCCCCGGCCGAGGTCGGCCGCTGCATCGACGAGGTCGGCGTCGGCTTCATGTTCGCGCCGAACCACCACGCCGCGATGAAGCACGCCGCGCCGGTGCGGCGTGAGCTCGGCGTGCGCACGATCTTCAACATCCTGGGGCCGCTCACCAACCCGGCGATGGCGCCGACGCAGCTGATGGGCGTCTTCCATCCCGACCTCGTCGGCATCCAGATCCGGGTGCTCCAGCGGCTCGGCGCGCGGCACGCGATGACGGTGTACGGCGTCGAGGGCATGGACGAGATCTCGATCAGCGGCCAGACGATGATCGGCGAGCTGAAGGAAGGCCGGGTCACCGAGTCCACGATCCACCCCGAGGAGCTGGGGCTGCCGCTGCACGACCCGCGCGCCCTGCGCGTCGGCAACGTCGAGGAGTCGCGGGCCAAGGTGATCGAGGCGCTCGAGAACGAGGCCGGCGCGGCGCGCGACATCGTGGCGCTCAACGCCGGCGCGGCGATCTACGTCGCCGGCCGGGCGCCGAGCATGCAGGACGGCGTCGAGGCGGCGCTCGCGGCGATCAAGAGCGGCGCCGCGCGGGCGAAGCTGGACGAGTTCGTGCGCTTCACGCAGCGGGTCGGCAAGGGATGAGCGCTCGCGCCTGAGACAATGCGCGGATGAAAGCCTACACCCGCGACCACCCGAGCCCGCGCTACCAGCGCCTGCTCGCGCTCTACCGCGAGATGCATCGCGAGGGCGAGGTGCACCTCGGCATCCCGCCGGACCAGACGCTCTGGTTCCCGGAATTCGGCGTGTACCGGCAGCGGCCCGATCGCAGCTGGGACGACGCCCTCGCCCGGCTGCGCTCGGATCGGGAGGCCGGATGACGGCCGACGTCCTCACGCGCATCCTGGCGGAGAAGGCGCGCGAGCTCGCTGCGGCACGGGCGGCGGTCCCGCTCGCCGAGATCGAGCGGCTGGCGCGGGCGGCCCCGCCGCCGCGCGACTTCGCCGGCGCCCTCCGCGCGGCGATCGATCGCGGGCAGGCGGCGGTGATCGCGGAGATCAAGCGCGCGAGCCCGAGCCGCGGCGTGCTCCGCGCCGACTTCGATCCGCCGGCGATCGCGCGCTCGTACGCCGCGCACGGCGCGGCCTGCCTGTCGGTGCTGACCGACGCGACGTTCTTCCAGGGCACGGCCGATCACCTGCGCGCGGCGCGTGCGGCGTGCGCGCTGCCGGTGCTCCGCAAGGACTTCGTCGTCGATCCGTACCAGGTGTTCGAGGCGCGCGCGATGGGCGCCGACTGCATCCTGCTGATCGCCGCCGCGCTCGGCACGGCGCGGCTCGTCGAGCTCGAACGCGCAGCCCGCGCGCTCGGCATGGCGGTCCTGGTGGAAGTGCACGACGCCGCCGAACTCGAGTGCGCAGCCGCGCTGGAGACGCCGCTCCTCGGCATCAACAACCGCAACCTGCGTACCTTCGAGACGACCCTGGATACGACCCTGAACCTGCTGCCGCGCGTCCCCGCCGGACGCCTCGTCATCACCGAGAGCGGCATCCTCGCCGCCGCGGACGTCGCGCGCATGCGCGCGAGCGGCGTGAACGCCTTCCTCGTCGGCGAGGCGTTCATGCGCGCGCCCGACCCGGGCGCGGCCCTCGCCGCGCTGCTCGGCGCCGGCGGCGGGAGACGCGCGTGAGCCCGCCGGGCCGTCCCAAGGGCGAACCCCGAGCGCGCGTTCGCGCGAGGGTGGTCCAGAGGGTAGTCCAGTGAGTGGACTCCCCACCGGCATCGACACCGCGCTCGCGCAGGCACGGCAGTTCTTCGCCGCCGGCCAGCTGCGCGACGCCGAGGCCGCCTTTCGCACCGTGCTCGCGTTTCAGCCGGAGCACGCCGAAGCGTCCTGGATGCTCGGGGTCCTCCTGCGCAAGCGCGGGGAGACCGACGCTGCGACGGAAGCGCTTACTCGCGTGGTACGCCTGCTTCCACGCGAGCCCGCGGCATGGCTCGAGCTTGCTGCAGCGCACGCTGACGCGCTGCGTCACGCGGACGCCCGCGAGGCGCTCGGGCGGGTGTTGCGGCTGCAGCCGGACGGGATCGACGCGCTCGCGCTGCTCGCCGAGGTGGAGATCGCGGCGGAAAACCCCAGCGCCGCAGTCGCGGCGGCGCAGCGCGTGCTCAAGCTGCGGCCCGACTCCGCGCCGGCGTGCGTGCTGTTCGGTGCGGCATGCGCCGCCGCCGGCGGTCTGGCCGAAGCCGAAGCGGCGTTTCGCCGCGCGCTCGACCTGGCGCCGGGCGACGTCGACGCCACCGTTCATCTGGCGAACGCGTTGCGCGACCAGGGGCGGCCGGCCGAGGCCGAACCGCTGTATCTCGCCGCGCTCCGGAGCGCGCCGGGGGCCGCGGGGATCCTCGTCGAATTCGCCGCGGCGCTCCTCCGCATGGGACGGCTCGACGAGGCGGAGCAGGCGTATCGCGACGCCGTTTTCCGCCGGCGCGATCTCGAAGCCGGCTGGGTCAATCTGTTCGAGCTCGTTCGGCGCCGCGGCAACGTGGAGCGCCTGGGCGAGGTCGCCCGCGATGCGGTCGCGGCGCTGCCGCGCTCGCCCGAGGCGCGGGTGATGCAGGCGGTCGCGCTCGTCGCGCGCGGCGACGTCGCCGGCGCGGCGGCGATGCTCGAGCAGGCGCTCGCGTCGGGGATCGATTCGCTCCGGCTGCGCACCGCGCTCGGCAGCACGCTGCGCGCCGCCGGCAGGCTCGACGAGGCGGCGGCGGCCCTCGAGCAGGCGCTCGCCGCCGGACCGCGCGACGTCAACGCGCTCCTCGAGTCCGCCCTCACCGCGCGCCTGCGCGGCCGGCCCGAGGACGCGCTCGCGCTCGCGCGGCGCGCGGCCGAGACGGGCGGGCGCGACCTGCGGGCGCTCGCCTTCCACGGCACGTCGCTCCGCGACCTCGGGCGGTTCGGCGAGGCGGTCCGGGCGTACGAGGCGGCCCTCGCGCTCGCGCCTTCCGACCCGGACGTCCTGGTTGCCCTCGCGCAGGCGCTCCGCGGGGCGCTCCGGGTGGAAGAAGCGCGCCTGCGCTGCCGCGACGCGCTGTCGGTCGCGCCGACTCACGGCGAGGCCCTCGCGCTTCTCCGGCTGCTCGACCCTCCTGGCGCGTAACTCCCTGAGTTTTCAAGCGGCTGGGCGCTGTTGCGGATTCGCAACAGGCGGGTGGCAAAACACCCTGAAAACCGCCGTTCGCTTTGAGCTTGACACCCCCGCCGTGGAAAAATTGCAACGACTTCTCGACAAGGGGAGGTCGGGGTTCGGGCAAGGGGGGCTTCGGTGTCCCCAGCTAGCGGCGACACCGCAGCCTGCACCCTTCCGGGTTGTTTGAGCTTCTAGAGGAGAACCATCTCAATGCAAAAGAAAGTGATGGCAGTGGCTGTCGCGACGGCCCTCGCCGCTCCGGCGGCGGTGCTGGCGCAGGGCAGCAGCGTGCAGATCTACGGTGCGATCAGCATCGCAGGCGAGTACGCGCAGGCGAAGGGCGCGGACACGAACGGCGCGCCGGTGGCGGGCACGGGCGGGAGCTCGGTTCGCGGCGGCAACCTCGGTGGCGGCTATGTCGCCACCTCCAGCCTGCCGAACGTGAACGAGCCGGGCCGTACGCGAACTCAGGCCGCGGGCTCGAACTTCGGTCTGCGCGGGCGCGAGGATCTCGGCAACGGCCTGTACATGGGCTTCCAGGCCGAGGCGGCGATCGCGCTCGGTGGCATCACGCCGGCGAGCGGCCCGTCGAGCGGCACCTTCGCGTCGTGGCGGAACAGCGGTCTGTGGCTCGGCGGGCGCTGGGGCGAGGTCGGCCTCGGCATCTGGGATTCGCCGTTCAACATCAACCAGACCACCGGCGCAGGCCACGCGGCCTACGCGAACGCGTCGACGACGTTCGCGGCCGGCCTCCTCGGCGGCGGTCTGGCGGCGGGCGGTGCCGGGACGATTTCGGCGCAGGACCTCGGCCAGTGGTGCGGCAACAACTTCGGCCAGGGCAACGCGACCCAGACCAACAACTCGAACTGCTTCCAGTGGGCAGCCGCCTTCCACCGACGCGTCGGCAACTCGCTCTGGTATCAGTCGCCGACATGGGCCGGCTTCCGCGGGCGTGTGCAGTACGGCGCGACCTCGGGTTCGACCCCCAATGCGACCAACGACGGGGCGAACTTCCCGTCGCAGGTCAAGCCGTCGCTCTGGAGCGCTGGCGTGTCCTATACGCTGGGCGGGCTGTACGCGGGTGTGGGCTATGAGCAGCACAACGACTACTTCACTGCCGCCGTGCGCAGCCTCACGGGTGCGGGTGGTGGTGCGGCGACGGCCGGGTGTGCCGCGGGCTTTGCGCTCGGCGGCAACAGCGGCGGTGTCAGCGGCAGCTCGCCGACCTTCGCTTGCATCCCGGTTGGAACCGCATCGACCAACGGCATCAGCGGCGACGACTCGAACGCGTGGAACGTCAACCTGCGCTATACGTTCGGGTTCGGGCTGTCGATCGGCGGCTACTACGAGTGGGTGCGGTGGAAGATGAATTACGCCAACGCGCCCGCCGCCCAGGTCGGCAACCTTTCACGGGTGACCCGCAATGCCTGGCGTGTCGATGCGGCGTACCAGCTGGGCGCGCATACGTTCGGCCTGCAGTATGCGGGCGCGGGCGACGTGACCGGTACCGTCTCGAACGCCAGCTTCGACGGCAACAGCACGGGGGTGAACGGCTGGATTCTCGGCTACGCCTACAGCCTGTCGAAGCGGTCGAGCGTGTTTGCGTACGGGACGATCATCAGCAACGACTCGAACGCCCGCTTCAACGGCATCGTGTTCAACGGGATCGGCCCGAATGCGGGCGGCGATCCGCGGTACTTGGGCGTCGGCCTCCGCCACCTGTTCTAAGAACCGGCGGACCACGCTGCGCGATCGGGCGCCTTCGGGCGCCCGATTTTTTTTTTGCGCCGGGCGGTTCCGCGCTCGGCGGCTCGTCACGCCGCCCTCCCTGCCCGGCCTTCGCTCCGGAGCCGGAAGCGAGCGGCGTCGTCCGAGCTAGAATCGACGGCCTATGCAGGTCCCCGCACCCGTTCCGGCGCCCGGCACCGCGCCGGCGCTCCACCCCGACCTCGAGCGCGCGATCGCACGCTTCCGCGAGGCGCGTGCGCAGCCGCCGGAGACGTTCGCCCACTGGCCGGGCGTGCTCGAGCGGCCGACCTTCTTCGGCATCGAGTCGCTGCAGCGGCACCTCTCCAATCCCCTGCTGCAGCCGACCTGGCTCTCGCTCGTCTTTCGCGGCCAGCACGTCCCGCTCGAGCAGGCGTGCTGCTACAAGATCGTGCAGACGAAGCGGCTCGTGTTCATGGACAAGCGCTTCCTCGACGGCTACCTCGCCCAAGGCGCCTCGGTGGTGCTGGAGGGGCTGGACATCCTCGACCCCGCGATCAACGCGTTCGTCGGGCAGCTCGACCTCGGCTTTCCGCTCGCGTTCGCGAACTGCGTCGCCTTCTTCTCGCAGGCCGGCAACGAGGCCTACCGCGGCCACCTCGACGCCGACGACGTGCTGGTCATCCACCTCTCGGGCGAGAAGCGCTGGCGCTTGTTCGAGCGCCAGCAGACCCGCCGCGTGAACACCAACGATCTCACGCCCGAGCAGATGGGGCCGCAGATCGGCGAGCTCACGCTGCGGCCGGGCGACGTGCTGTACGTCCGCAACGCAGTGCCGCACGTCTGCGAGACGCTCGGCGACCACAGCCTGCATCTCTCGTTCGACCTCTGTGATCGCACGCCCACGGTCGAGTATCAGCTCCAGATGGGGATCGACCGCTACGCGCACGCGACGCGCCCGCCCTATACGAGCGCCCCGGAGGTCGCGGAAACCTTCGCCGGGCTGCTGCGCTCGCCGGATTTCCGCGCGGCGCTCGCGCAGCGCTCCGACGCGTTGCGCGGCGAGCTGCGCGCGTTCCGCGAGCGGATCGACGCCGCGGGGCGCGTGACCGCACTCTCCCGCTTCGCGCGGCGGCCGTGAGCCGGGACGCGACGGAACCGTGAATCTCGACGCGCTGATCATCGGCTTCGACCGGGGCCTGCGCACGCTCGCCGGCGCGCCGGTCGCCGCGCGGCCGATGCCGGGTGAGGAGGGCGGGGAAGGAACGGAAGGCACGGGGGGAACGGCGGGCACGGAGGACGGGAAGGGCGGGAAGGGCGGAAAGGGCGGCGCAGCGGCGCTGTCGCCCGGGGAGCGGCGGGAGGCCGCCGCCCTGATGCGGGTCAACCACTGCGGGGAGGTCTGCGCGCAGGCGCTGTACCAGGGCCAGGCGCTTGCCTCCGGGAACGCGGAGCTCAAGCGCGCGCTCGAGCAGGCGGCGCGCGAGGAGGAGGATCACCTCGCGTGGGCCGAGCAGCGCATCGCCGAGCTCGGCGGGCGCACGAGCCTGCTCAATCCGCTCTGGTACCTCGGATCGCTCGCGATCGGCTTCGCCGCCGGCAGGCTCGGCGACGAGTGGAACCTCGGCTTCCTCAAGGAGACCGAGCGCCAGGTCGAGCGCCACCTCCAGGGTCATCTGGAGCGGCTCAGCCCGAGCGACGCTCGGACGCGCGCGGTGGTCGCGGCGATGCAGCGCGACGAGGCGGGCCACGCCCGGACCGCCGAGATGCTCGGCGCGCGCGAGCTCCCGCGGCCGGCGAAGGAAGCGATGACCGCCGCGGCGAAGGTGATGACGACCCTGTCGTACCGGATCTGACGCGCGCGCCCGCGGCGGGAAGGAAGCAGGAATGACGGTGCGCGAGATGCGCGAGCTCACTGACTGGCGCGCGGACCCCGGGGCCCGAGCCCGGGCGGGCGCGCAGTCCGGGTCTCGGGCGGTCAACTTCCCCGTGGCCGGCTTCAGCCCGAGCCGCCGGGCGCGCGTCGTCAGGTTCCGGTCGAAGGTTGCGAACCCTGAACAGGCGGCGGAAAGGGCAAGGGGCAGGGCGTCGGAGAAGTCCAGGCCGCCGGCCGGGATCCAGGCGGGCGGGAAAACGAAACGGCCGCTCGACGAGCGGCCGTTTCGCCGGCAGGCTGCGGCCCGGATCAGAAGTTCAGGCGTATCTGCCCGCTGATGATCCAGACGTTGGCGTTGTAGCTCCCGACCAGCGCGCCCTTCGGGCTGTTGGGGAAGCCGGGCGGGATTGCCGATGCCGGCTCCTGGTTGGGCAGGTTGCTGTTCGCGTCCTTTACGAAGAGGTAGGCGAGGCCGAAATCGAACGCCATTTGCTTGGAGAGCGCCCATTGCGCGCCGGCGGCGAGCCAGGTGCGGTCCTGGTCGGGCAGTCGCGGCGTGCGGTACTGGTCCTGCACCGGCGTCGTGTCGTAGGCGATTCCGCCCCGCAGCTTCCATTCGCTGTTGAGCTGGTAGTTGACGCCGAGACCCGCGCGCCAGCTGTCCTTGAAGTTGAGCGGCGTGCTCGTGAGGCAGCAGGTCGCGCTTCCGCTGCGGTAGATCGAGAGATCCTGGATCGTGTTCCACCCGGTCCAGGTGTAGTCCACCAGGAACTGCCACCGGTCCATCGAGTGCGAGAACGCGACCGAGAAGCTGTCGGGCAGCTTGACGTCGGCGTTCACGCCGCTGTTCGGGAGCACGTTCGCGAGCGCGGCCGGACGGTCGGCGAAGCTCACGTCGCCCGAGAGGCCGAACTTGACGGTCGAGCGGTACGTGAGGCCGAGCCGCGTCGCCGGGCTGAAGTTGATCATGGCGCCGACGTTCCAGCCCCAGCCCCAGTCGTCCGCCTTGACCGTCGCGATGCCCTCGGTCCCCGGTGGCACGGCGGCGATCACGGCCCCGCTCCCGGTCGCGATGGCCGCGGCGCGGTAGGCCACCGAGTTCGAGAGCGTGGCGTCGAGGTACATCGCGCTCACCCCTGCGCCCAGAGAGAACGTCTCGTTCACCTTCCAGGCGACCGAGGGGTTGATGTTGATGGTCTTAACCTCCGACTCGATCGCATGGAAGCGGCCGACCCAGCCGTTGTCCCACTCGGTCTTCAGGCCGAACGGCGCGTTGATGCCAATGCCGAGCCAGAGCTGGTTCGGCATTACTTCCCACGACAGGTAGGCGTTCGGCACGAACGCCCAGTCGCCGGCATCGCCGCCGTTGCCGCCGAGCGGGTAGCCGAGGTTCTGGAGCGGCCCGGGCACCGGCGGCCCGAGTGTCGGGGGCGTCGAGCCGTTGTTCGAGAACTTCGCCTCCGGCTTGATGATGTTCAGCGCGCCGACGACCTGCCGGCCGCCGATCCGCGTCATGCCGGCCGGATTGAACCAGATCGTGCTCGCGTCCTCGGCCGCCGCCGCGGCCCCCGAGTACGCGTTGCCGAGCCCGCTCGCGTTCTGCTCGATCAGCGCGAACCCCGCCGCGCCCGCCTGGCCGGCGAACGCAGCGCCGATCGCTGCCGCCGCCGCCGTCGAAACGAATCCACGAAGGTTCATGCGGGTTCTCCTCCTCGTTCGTCTTTTCTTCGGGCGGCTGGGAACCACCCCCTTGGTCGCGCCAGTATAGGGAATGCGTTGTGCCGCTACAACGCAGTCGACCGGGCTCCGGGCGGAGTCGCGGGAGGGGCCGTGGTACGACCGCAACAGAACCCGGGTGGCGGGCTTAGCCCGCCTTCCGCGCCACCTCGTCGACCAGCTCGTAGTCGTGGGTCATCTCGGCCGTCTTCCCGAGCATCGCGGAGGCAGAGCAGTACTTCGTGTGGGAGAGCTTGATCGCACTCTCGACGAGTGAGCGCTTCAGATTGCGGCCCCGCACAACGAAGTGCATGTGGACGGACGTGAAGACCTTGGGGTCGGTGGCCGCGCGCTCGGCCTTGAGATCCACGCGACAGGCGGTGACGTCCTGGCCGCTGCGCCTGAGGATCACGACGACGTCGGAGGCCGTGCAGGCGCCCGTCCCCGCCAGGACGGTCTCCATCGGACGCGGGCCGGTGTTCCGGCCCCCGACCTCGGGTGCGCCGTCGATCAGGAAGGCGTGGCCGCTACCGGTCTCGGCGACGAACTGGACGCCGTCGGTCCACTTGATCGTGCACTCCATGGCGCTCCCGCTCCCGCAGTCTCGGCGGTGCGATTCTAGCGCCGTCGCCGGCGCAGGATTCCTTGAAGTGGCCGCTAACTCCATGGCGACTTCATGGGTTCTGCACTGCACCAAATTTTTCTTGCATCGCACAAGAGCGGCTGCGATAATGCATGCGCATTGAGTGAGCGGCGCCGTCAAGGGCCCGGCCACTCAAGGGTTTTCTCTCCTCCACCCTCCTCCTTTGGTGGATTTTGAGCAGCCGCACAGGCTGCTTTTTTTTGGTGCGGACCCCGCTACCGGGCCCCTCCAACCCCCTGCCAACCCGCTGATTTCTTTGACAGGGCGGGGATCCGGCCACTACAATCTCGCCCTTTCCCCGCAACCCGCCGCATTGACCCGCATTGACCCGCATTGACCCGCATTGACCCGCATTGACCCGCATTGACCCGCATTGACCCGCATTGACCATTTGCCCGAGCCGGAATGAAGACGTTCACCGCCAAACCCCACGAAGTCCGCCGCGACTGGTACCTCGTCGATGCGACCGACAAGGTGCTCGGCCGCCTCGCCGTCGAGCTCGCCCGGCGGCTCCGCGGCAAGCACAAGCCGGAATTCACGCCCCACGTCGACACCGGCGACTACATCGTGGTGGTCAATGCCGCGAAGCTCCGCGTGACCGGCCGGAAGGCCGAGCGCAAGACCTACTACCGCCACAGCGGCTACCCCGGCGGCCTCTACCAGACGAGCTTCGAGAAGCTGCACGCGAAATTCCCGACGCGCGCGCTGCAGCACGCGGTGAAGGGGATGCTGCCGAAGGGGCCGCTCGGGTACGCGATGGCGCGCAAGCTCAAGATCTACGCCGGCACCGAGCACCCGCACACGGCGCAGCAGCCGCAGGCCCTGGAGTTCACCCGATGATCGGCAAATACCACTACGGCACCGGCCGGCGGAAGAGCGCCGTCGCGCGGGTCTTCATCAAGCCCGGCAAGGGCGGCTTCGTCGTCAACGACAAGCCGGTCGACGAGTTCTTCGGCCGCGAGACCGGCCGGATGATCGTGCGCCAGCCGCTCGCGCTGACCAACCACCTGAGCACGTTCGACATCAAGGTGAACGTGGACGGCGGCGGGGAATCGGGCCAGGCGGGCGCGGTGCGGCACGGCCTCACGCGCGCGCTGATCGAGTACGACGCGGCACTCAAACCCGCGCTCTCGAAGGCGGGCCTGGTGACGCGCGATGCGCGCGAGGTGGAGCGAAAGAAGGTCGGCTTCCACAAGGCGCGCCGACGCAAGCAGTTCTCGAAGCGCTGATGCGAGGCGCGTAGGACGAACGAGAAGCCGCCTGGAAGGGCGGCTTTTTTGTCTCCGGCGGGAGTGTCGCCGGGCGGCGACACCGTACGAAGCGCGAGGGATGGCGAGGGCGGGCGAATGATCAAGGTCGGAATCGTCGGCGGCACCGGCTACACCGGCGTCGAGCTGCTGCGGCTCCTCGCGCAGCACCCCGAGGTCGAGCTCGCCGCGATCACCTCGCGCGGCGAGGCCGGCACGCGCGTCGACGACCTGTTCCCGTCGCTCCGCGGGCGCGTGGACCTCGCGTTCGTCGAGCCGGCGAAGGCGGCGCTCGAGCGCTGCGATGTCGTCTTCTTCGCCACGCCGCACGGCGTCGCGATGGGCGATGCGCGCCGGCTGGTCGACGCCGGGGCGAGGATCATCGACCTCGCCGCCGACTTCCGGCTGCAGGATCTCGCCGAGTGGAAGAAGTGGTACAAGGTCGACCACGCTGCGCCCGACCTCCTGCGCGAGGCGGTGTACGGTCTGCCGGAGGTGAACCGCGCGGCGATGCGGACGGCGCGCATCGTCGGCAACCCGGGCTGCTACGCGACCGCAGTGCAGCTCGGCCTTCTCCCGCTCGTCGAGTCCGAGTCGGTCGATCTCGATCACCTCGTCGCCGACGCGAAGTCGGGCGTGAGCGGCGCGGGCCGCAAGACCGAGCTGCCCCTCATGTTCAGCGAAGCCGCCGACAATTTTTCGGCCTACAACGTCGCCGGCCATCGGCACGTGCCGGAGATCCGCGCGATGTTCCAGCGGCTCGCCGGCCGCCCGGTGGGGATCGTCTTCGTGCCGCACCTCGTCCCGATGGTGCGCGGCATCTTCGCGACGCTCTACGCACGCATCACGCGCGAGGCCGACTTCCAGGCGATGTACGAGAAGCGCTACGCCGCCGAGCCGTTCGTCGACGTCCTCGCGCCCGGCCGCCATCCGGAGACGCGCTCGGTCCGGGCGTCGAACGTGTGCCGCATCGCGGTGCACCGTCCCGGCAACGGCGATACGCTGGTCGTGCTCGCGGTCATCGACAACCTGGTGAAGGGCGCCGCCGGCCAGGCGGTCCAGAACATGAACCTGATGTTCGGCCTCGACGAGTCGGCCGGGCTCGCCCAGCTCCCGGTCCTGCCCTGATGCCGTCGAGCCTGCGCGGGCTGCGCCGCCGCTGGGGGATCGCGGCACCGAAGCTCGCGGTGATCCCGCACGTCGCGTGGTACTGGCGCGCGCTGGCGGTGATCGCGGTGCTCTCGGTGTCGCTCGTGCTGGCGATGTGGATGTACGACGCCGGGCGGCGCATCGCCGGCTTCGACGCGACCGCGGCCGAGGGCGAGCTCGCGACCCTGCGCAACCGCGTGGCGGCGCTCGAGGACGAGCTGAAGCGGCTGCGCGCGACCAACGCCTCCGCCGACAGCCGCCTGCAGATCGAGAAGACGGCGCAGACGCAGCTCGCGAAGCAGCTCAAGGCGATCGAGGCGGAGAACGCGCGGCTGCGCGAGGACGCGTCGTTCTTCGAAGGGCTCGCCGCGCGCGGGTTCACCGAGGACCGGCTGTCGGTCCCGCGCTTCAAGGTCGAGCACGATGCCATGCCCGGCGAGTACCGCTACCGCGTGCTGGTGACCCAGGGCGGGCCGAAGGAGCGCGAGTTCAACGGCCGGCTGCAGTTCGTCGTCAACATGCAGCTCGGCGGGCGCGAGCTCGCCGTCCTCATCCCCGACGAGAAGGCCGACGAGGCGGCCTACCGGCTCACCTTCAAGCGCTTCTTCCGGGCGGAAGGCTCGTTTCGCGTCGACCCCAAGGCGACGGTCCGGTCGGTGCAGGTGAGGGTCATCGAGGCGGGCGCCACGCAGCCGCGCGCGACGCAGAACTACACGCTGTCCTGAAAGCGAAGGAGGTCCGCATGTTCGGAGCGAAATCCACCAAGCCGCAGACCCGCATCGACAGCCTGATCGGATCGGGCACGCGGATCGAGGGCAACATCGTCTTTTCCGGGGGCTTGCGCGTGGACGGCGAGATCCGCGGCGACGTGCGCGCGGCCGACGGCCAGGCGACCACGCTGGTGGTGAGCGAGCAGGCCCGGATCGAGGGCGAGATCCGCGTCGCCCACCTGGTGGTGAACGGCACGATCGTCGGGCCGGTGCACGCGACCGAGTTCCTCGAGCTGCAGCCGCGCTCGCGCGTGAGCGGCGACGTGCACTACAGCGCGCTCGAGATGCACCTCGGCGCGGTCGTCGAGGGGCGGCTCGTGCACGCGCCCTCGGCGGCGGAGGCGAAGCCGGTCGAACTCAAGCTCGCGAAATCGGGGTGAGCGACGCGGGGGCGCGCGCACGGCGGACGCGCGCGCGGGGCGTCGCGGCCACCTGCATCACGGCCGCCCGAGATAGAAGTAGAAACTGCCGAACCCCGCGTCGGTGCGGCCGTAGCCGAGGTAGACCGGCCCGATCGGACTGTCCAGCCCGAGAAAGGCGGCTGCCGAGAGCAGCGTGCCGGTCTGGTTTCCGGGAATGAACGGCTGCCCGACCCGGCCCGCCTCGAGCGAGAGGCCGGCGTAGATCCCGGGCACCAGGGTGAAGCGCGCGAGCCGGTTGAAGTACACGAGCCGCCCGAAGGCGATCGACTGGCCGAGCAGGGCGCCGGTCCGGTAGCCCGACTGCTGCAGGAAGCCCCCCCAGTTGAACTGGTCGTAAACCGGGATCGGGTCCGTCCCGATCTTCCCGCCGACCTTGAACCCGAAGTTGAACGTGTGTTCGCCGAACGAGTGAGCGGCAGTGCCGTCGAGCGTCCACTTGGTGTAGCTCTGGGTCGCGCCGAGCGCGGTCGCCGAGCCGAAGACGTTGGCCGATGCGACATAGCCCGAGCGCGGGAAGTTGGCGTTGTCGAGCTGGTCGAAGAAGAGCCGCGCCCGGACCGCGCCCTGGTCGACCTTGTTCGGATCGGGCTCGAGGAACGACGGGCCGGTGTCGACGGATGCCCTGACCTGCCCCCGCAGCAGCCCGAGCCGCAGCTCGCCGTAGCGCGTGAACTGGCTGCCGACGTCGAAGCCGACGCGCTCGTAGGTCACGTCGTAGATGGCGAGGCGCTGATCGTCGTTGAAGATCGGGAACTGCCGGCGCTCGCCTTCGGCGTACGGCGCCACGAAGAAGTACTGCCGCACGTCGAGCGGCTGGTAGAACTCGGTGGAGAGCCGGTTCGTGCGGCCGACCTGGAAATCGGTGCGCCATTCCGCGCCGAGGCTGTTGATCCAGGTCCGGCGGTAGCTCGCGAGCAGGTTGTAGTACGCGTCGCCCGAGAAGTCGTTCGAGAGCCCCAGGCCGAAGCGCAGGTAGTTCGGTCCCCACGACTTCTCGATCGCGTCGACCGCGAGCACCCGCTTGCTCGTCTCCTCGATGACGCGGTAGTTCACGTGCTCGAAGTCGTCGCTGCCGTAGATGCGCTGCAGGTCGCGGTCGAGCGTGCCCTGGTCGATCGGCTGCCCCGGGCGGGTCTCCATGTCGGCCGCGAGCGCCGCCGGGTTCACGCGCGTGAGCCCGGGGAAGCGGATCTCGTCGATCGGGCGGAGGTCCGGCGCCGCGACGGTGAGCTGCCGCGCGCGGAGCGCCGCGTACTCGGCCGGCGGGAGGCTGAGCGCGGCGAGCCGGTCGGCCGCTTTGCGCGCCGCCGCCGCGCCGATCGGGACGGTCGCGAGCAGGTGGTCGAAATCGCCGGCGGAGAAGTTGCCGAGCTCGGGCAGGATCAGGATGTCGGCAGGCTTGAGCGAGGCGAGCGAGCGCTGCACGTTCTGCTCGGTGAGGATGTTGATCATCTGCCCGGTGACGCCGATGATCGAGGACAGCTCGTCGCGCGTCATGAGCGGCGTGCCGAGGTTGACCGCGATCACGACGTCGGCGCCCATCGCGCGCGCGACGTCGACCGGCAGGTTGTCGGTGAGCCCCCCGTCGACGAGCAGCCTGCCGTCGATCTCCACCGGGTCGATGAGCGCCGGCACCGACATGCTCGCCCGCATCACTTTGGCGAGCTCGCCCCGGCTGAAGACGACCGGTTTGCCGGTGACGAGGTCGGTCGCGACCGCGCGAAAGGGGATCGGCAGCTCGTCGAAGTCGCGGTAACCCTCAGCCTTGGCGAGCGAGCGGAGGACCGTCTCGAGCTGCACGCCGGAGACCACCCCTTTCGGCAGCAGGAGCCGGCCGTCGCGCACGCCGATCTCGGGGGCGAGGAGGCTCGTGAAGTCGTCGGCCTTGCGGCGGATCGAGCGCTCCCGGCGGGGCGGTTTCTCGTGGAACAGCAGATCGGTGGACATCCTGCCGAGAACCCGCTCCATCTCGTCGGGCGTGATGCCGGTCGCGAAGGCGCCGCCGACGATCGAGCCCATGCTCGTGCCGGCGATGCAGTCGATGGGCACCCGCATCTCGTCCAGCACCTTGAGCACGCCGACGTGCGCGGCGCCGCGCGCGCCGCCGCCGGAGAGCACGAGGCAGACTCTCGGGCGCTTCGCCTCGGGCGACTGCGCGGCGGTAGCCTGCGCGGCGGCAGGCGGGGCGGCGGCGAGCGCCGCCGCGAAGCCGAACGCGACGAGCGCGCAAAGCGCCGCAGGACGGGGGCGGAAACGGGGGCGGAAACGGGAGCGGGAGCGCATCAGGCGGGTCCTTC
>Ga0187892_10006879_pt1 | contig 16584 bp, 18 predicted proteins | sample MA1701073metaG_FD_139345 | JGI IMG/M metagenome (GOLD analysis project Ga0187892, IMG submission 139345) | Bio-ooze microbial communities from a basaltic lava cave in the Kipuka Kanohina Cave System on the Island of Hawaii, USA - MA170107-3 metaG ... | reverse complement strand
TGGCGCGCCCGGCAGGATTTGAACCCACGACCCCCTGGTTCGTAGCCAGGTACTCTATCCAACTGAGCTACGGGCGCGAAGGACGCGCATTATAGCAACCATGAGCCGACACCTGAAGATCGCCGCCGCCCAGCTCGGGCCGCTGCATCGCTCCGATACGCGAGTTGCGTCGGTGAAACGCCTTGTTGCCCTGTTGAACGAATCCCATGCGATGGGAGCGAAGTTCGTGGTGTTCCCAGAGCTCGCGCTCACCACGTTCTTCCCGCGCTGGTGGATGGAGGACCAGGCGGAAGTCGACCGGAAGTATTTCGAAACCGCGATGCCATCCCAGGAAACGCGTTCGCTGTTCGACGAAGCCAAGCGCCTGGGAGTGGGCTTCTACCTCGGCTACGCCGAACTTACTCCACAGGGAAGGCACTACAACACCGCGATCCTGGTCGGGCCCGACGGAACCATCGTCGGCAAGTACCGCAAGGTGCACCTGCCGGGCCACGCCGACCACAAGCCCCGGGCGCCGTTCCAGCACCTGGAGAAGAAGTACTTCGAGGTCGGCGACCTCGGGTTTCGCGTCTGGCGCTTCATGGACACCATCACCGGGATGCTGATTTGCAACGACCGGCGCTGGCCCGAGGCGTTCCGCGTGCTCGCGCTGCAGGGCGCGGAGATCGTCGCGCTCGGCTACAACACGCCAGCCGAGAACCTGCACTATCCCGAGCCGCCGGCGCTGCGCGTGCACCACCACCTGATCACGGCGCAGGCGATGGCGTACCAGAACGCGACCTGGCTCGTGGAGAGCGCGAAGTGCGGCTTCGAGGACGGCTTCCGCCTCTTCGGCCACTCGGTGATCGTCGCGCCGACCGGCGAGATCGCGGTGAAGAGCCAGACCGAGGAGGACGAGGCGATCGTGTTCGACTGCGACATCGACCTCGCCGCCGACCTGAAAAAGACCATGTTCGACTTCGCGGCGCACCGCCGCCCGGAGCACTACCGGCTGATCGTCGAGCGGACCGGGGCGCAGGTCACGCCCGCCAACTAGGAGAACCCATGTTCGTTCTGGTCGTGAACCTGAGACTCAAGCCCGAGAGCGTCGACAACTTCATGAAGCGTCTCTCGGACAATGCGCGCGAGGCGCGCAAGGAGCCCGGTTGCAAGCAGTTCGATGTGCTCGTCGACCCGAGCGACAAGACGAAGGTGATGCTTTTCGAGATCTACAGCGACGAAAAGGCGTTCGAGGCGCACCAGCAGACGCCGCACTTCAAGAAGTACCTCGCCGAGGCGGTGCCGCTGCTCGCCTCGCGCGAGCGCCAGGTGTTCAGGCGAGTAGAAATCCCCCGATAGCGCCGCCCGCGGCGAGCAGCCAGAGCGGGTTCAGGCGCGAGGCGAGCATCGCGCCGGCGCTTGCCAGAGCGATCGCCCACAGCCGCCAGTCGGGCGCGCCGGGCGTGGCGAGGATGTAGCCGCCCGCGCCGATCAGGCCGACCACGATCGGCGCGATCGCGCGCTGGATCGCGGTGCGCCAGGACGATCCCTTGAAGCGGTCCCAGAGGTCGGCCACCCACCAGGCGAGCACCGCGGCCGGGCCGCACATGGCGGCGAGCGCGAGCAGCGCGCCGCCGAGGCCGGCGACCTTCCAGCCGACCAGGCTCACGATCAGCATGTTCGGCCCCGGCGCGGCCTGCCCGACCGCGAACAGCTGCATGAAATCCCCGGGCGTGACCCAGCCCTTGACGTCGACCACGTAGCGCTGCAGCTCGGGCATGATCGAGGGCATGCCGCCCACCGAGATGAGCGACAGCAGCGTGAAGTACAGCGCCATCTCGAGGAGGATCAGAGCCACCCCCTGCGCGCGCAGACCAGGGACAGCCCGAGCGCTACCGGCAGCACCAGGAACAGCGACACCCGCCCGATACCCGCCGTCAGGAAGCACGCGAAGATCAGCGCGAGCGCGGTGGGCCTGCGCGCGAGCGCGCGGCCGAGCTTGATCGCGGTGCCGAGGAACAGCCCTGCTCCGGCAGCGCCGACGCCGGTCACCACCGCCCGCAGCGTGGCGTTGGTGGCGGCGAAGTCCGCATAGAGCGCGAACAGAACCAGGACCCACACGAACGGCAGCCCGAACAGGCCGACGAAGGCGACCAGCGCGCCCGCGAGGCCGAACCAGCGCTTGCCGAGCACGATCGAGGCGTTGCCGATGTTCGGGCCCGGCAGGAACTGGCACAGGCCGATGGTCTCGGTGAAGTCGGCCTCGGTCATCCAGCGCCGCTCCTCCACCATCACGCGGTGCGCCCACGGCATCACGCCGCCGAACGAGCGCCAGCCGATCGAGAGGAAGCCGAGGAACAGCTCGGTGAGGTTGCGGGGTGGGCTGACCGGCATTTTTTCCAGCACAATACACGGTATGCGGGCGTTGATCGCCATCCTGCTTCTCGCAACCGCTTTTTGTGCAAAGGCACAGCAGCCGCTGCCGATCTTCGACGCGCACGTGCACTACAGCCACGACGCCTGGGACGTGGTGCCGGTGGAGCAGGCGATCGCGCTCATGCGCAAGGCGGGCCTGAAGCGCGCGCTCGTCTCGAGCTCGGGCGACGACGGCCAGCAGCGCCTGTTCGCCGCCGCGCCCGACCTGGTGATCCCGGAGCTGCGCGTCTACCGCACGCGCGGCGAGATCGGGACGTGGATGAGGGACGAAACTCTCATCCCATACCTCCAAGAAAGACTTTCTCGTCATAAATACGTTGGTATCGGCGAGTTCCACCTGTACGGCGCAGACGCCGACCTGCCGGTGGTGCGCCGCATGGTCGAGCTGGCGCGCAAGCACAACCTCTTCCTGCACGCGCACTCCGACGTCGACGCGGTCGAGCGCCTCTTCAAGCAATGGCCGCAGGCGCGCATCCTCTGGGCGCACGCCGGCTTCGACCGCCCCGAGCGCGTCGCCGAGATGCTGCGCAAGCACAAGAACCTCTGGGCCGACCTCGCCTTCCGCACCGACCATGCCTCGGGCGGCAAGGTCGACCCGGCGTGGCGCGCGGTATTCCTGCAGTTCCCCGACCGCTTCATGGTCGGCAGCGACACCTTCACGCCCGAGCGCTGGCACTACATCCCCGAGCACGCCGAGTGGTCGCGGCGCTGGCTCGCCGACCTGCCGCGCGACGTAGCCGAGCGCATCGCATGGAAGAACGGCGAACAGGTCTTCGGCTCGCTGCTGCAGCGGCCGGACTGATCCTCGCCAGCGTCGCCGGCGCCTGCGTTCCGCCGCTGGACGGAACGCGCCTCGAATCGCCTCGCTTCGTCCTTGCATTCAAGCCCCAGCCGATTTCCGTCGCCCGGCATTTCGCGCTGGACATCGCCGTCTGCAGCAAGTCCCCGGTACTTCCGGAATCGATCAAGGTCGACGCGCACATGCCGGAGCACAAGCACGGCATGAACTACGCCCCCGAGGTGAAGCCCCTCGGCCCCGGGCGCTGGCGCGCCGAGGGGCTGATGTTCCACATGCCGGGGAAATGGGAATTCGTGTTCGAGGTTCGCGCCGCGGGGCGGTCGGACCGGATGGCGCATCCGCTGTTGCTTTCCCAGTTTTCGAAAGAGGAAATCGCAAAAATCCTCCAGCACGGGCCTTGGCCACCGGCGAGCAGGCCTGACCCGAGCAACCGAGTGTCGGGCAAGCCCGAGGCGATCGCGCTGGGCGAGAAGCTGTTCTTCGAGCCGCGCCTCTCGGGCACCGGCTCGGTGCTGTGCGCGACCTGCCACGCGCCGTTCCGTGCCTTCCAGGACGGCCGTCCGCGCGGCTTCGGGCTGCAGCAAGTCGACCGCAACACGCCGACATTGCTCGATGTGCGCTTCACCCGCTGGTACGGCTGGGACGGCGCGCACGACAGCCTGTGGTCGCAGAGCTTCCGGCCGCTGCTCGATGCACGCGAGATGAACGCGAGCCCCGGGCATGTCGCGGCGGTGGTGCGGAAGATCTTCCGGAAGGAATACGCGGCCGCGTTCGAGCGCGCGCCGCCGGCGGATGACGAAGAAGTCCTGGTCGATGTCGGAAAGGCGCTGGCGGCGTTCCAGGAGACGCTGGTCAGCGGGCGAACGGCGTTCGATGACTTCAGGGATGCGCTGGAACGTGGCGACCAGGCTACGAGCTACCCCGCCGCAGCCCAAAGAGGACTGAAGATCTTCATCGGGAAAGGGAACTGCGGCACCTGCCATTTCGGCCCGCACTTCACCAACGGCGAGTTCGCCGATACCGGGATCGCGTTCTTCGTCGCTCCCGGCCGGGTGGATCCCGGGAGGCACGGCGGGATCCAGAAGCTGAAGGCGAGCCAGTTCAACCTGCTCGGCCGCTACAACGATGACCGCTCCAAAAGCAATGCGGTGGGAACGCGCCACGTCGAGCTGCAGCACCGCAACTTCGGCGAGTGGCGGGTGCCGGGCCTGCGCAACGTGGCGCTGACCGCTCCTTATATGCACAACGGCGCGCTGGCGACGCTGCGCGACGTGGTGAAGCACTATTCCGAGCTGAACGTGGAGCGGCTGCACGCCGACGGCGAGCGCGTGCTCAAGCCCTTGAAACTCACCCCGGCAGAGATCGATGATCTGGTGATGTTTCTTGAAACGCTGTCGCCCCTGCGCGACAAATAGTCCTACCGGACCATGCGGTGTCGTGACGCATTTGGTTCGCTGCGTCAGCACAACCGCCTAGCATTGCAGGGTTGTCATCCCCCAAGGAGTGCAACCATGCTGAGCAGGAAAGGACTAATTGCGCTCGCCGGCGCCGCCCTCGCGGCGCTGCCGCTTGCCGCGCCGGCCGAAAACCAGGAGCAGCTGGTCGAGAAGTACGCGGTGCTCGCCGGGTCGAAGCAGAACGCGACCTCGCTCGTCACCGGTCTGCGAGACGGCAAGCAGGTGAAGCTGACGAAAGGCGGGGCGACCGAGACCTTCACTCCTCCCACCGGAAAGATGGGCTACGGCAACATCGACAACGCGCTTGCCCTGGCGCAGGCTTCGCTCGAGAAGAGGGGCATCACCAGACCGACGCCCGCGCAGCTCGAGGCGAGCGTGATGGAGATCCTCAAAATGCGCGCGGACGGCATGGGATGGGGCCAGATCGCCGACGCGAAGGGCTTCAAGCTCGGCGAGGTGAAGCGCTCCGACAAGGCCGACCCGCGCGGCACGCGCCCCGACCGCGTGGCCAAAGCCGAGCGGCCGCACAAGCCGGAGCGGCCCGAGAAGCCCGAGCGGCCGGAAAAGCCCGAGCGTCCCGAGAAGCCGAGGTAACCCGTGCGCAGTCAGCTCACGGCGGCCTGCGCCGGGATGCTCGTCGCCCATTGCGCGCTCGCCGCGCCGGACGGCGAGCTCACGCTCGGCGCCGGGCTGCACCACAGCTCGGGCGAGTACGGCACCGGCACCACCACGCGCATCACCACGCTCGCGGCCACCGCTCGCTATGAGACCGGTCCCTGGGTCTACAAGGCGACGGTGCCCTACCTCGAGGTGAGCGGCGAACGGTCGGTCGTCCCGGGGTTCGGAAAAGTGCGCGCCGGCGCGGCCACCCGGCGCGAGTCCGGCCCCGGGGATGTCGTGCTGTCCGGGACCTATGCGTCGTACTACAACAGGGCAAGCACCCTCGGCATCGATCTCACCGGCAGGCTGAAGCTCGCGACCGCGGACGAGGACAAGGGGCTCGGCACGGGCGAGCACGACTTCGCCTTCCTGGTCGACGCCTACCGGACGTTCGACCGGCTGACCGCGTTCGGCGGCGTCGGCTACCACATCCTCGGCGACGCTCCCGGGGTGCCGCTGGACAACGTCTGGAGCGCGACGCTCGGCGCGAGCTACAAGCTCGACGAGCGCGACAGCGCCGGCCTGATGCTGGAGGGCAGGCAGCGCGTCGCGCCGGGCGCCTCGCCGCAGCGCGAGCTCACCGGCTTCTTCATCCGCAAGCTGGACCGCTTCTGGAAGGCGCAGATGTACGCGCTGATCGGCCTCGCCGACGGCAGTCCCGACTGGGGCCTCGGCCTATCGGCCGCGCGGCCGTTTTAGCAGCAAGCCGATCGCCGCGAGAACCGCCAGGAGTGCGAGCGCGATCCAGGCGGCGCGCCAGCCCACGGCGCCGCTCAGCAGGCCGCTCACGAAGAGCGCGCTGCCCATGCTGAGGGACTGCACCAGCGCCCAGGCGCCCTGGTAGGCGCCGCGGCGGCCCGCCGGCGCGAGCCGCGCCACCGTCGCGGGCACGGCGGAGCTGAACAGCGCCTCGGCGAAGCTGAATACCACCGTCCCCGCGAGGAGCGCCGCGGCGGCATGCGGGATGACGCCGTAGCAGGCGAGCCCGGCTGCCACCACCAGCGCCGCCCCGCCCAGGTAGCGCACGGGCCCGGCCGCCTCGATGCGCCACGCCACCGGCAGCGCGAGAACCGCGACTAGGATGCTGTTGCCTCCCAGCACGAGGCCGATGTACCCCTCGCCCACGCCTTGGTCGACCGCGAAGAGCGGCGATGCGGACACCACCAGCCCCATGCTGAACGGGAAGATGAAGGCGAACGCGGCGAACCTGAGGAACGATTGGTCCCTGAAGGCGAGGAAAGACTCCTGTTGCCCTCCGGACGCCTTTTCGAGCGGTGCACTGGAGAGAAACAGAAGGTAGAGAAGCGAGACCAGCACATACCCCGCCGCGGTGCTCGCGGCGAGGTAGCCGTAGCCGAGCTCGGCGACGTAGCCCGCCGGCATCACCGCGATGGTGTAGGCCACGCTCATCGAGGTGTAGTTGAGGGCGAGCACCGACTGGCGGCGCTCGGGCGGGGCGAGGTCGAGCAGCAGGGCATTCGCCACCGGCATGTTCACAGCGCCGGTGACGCCCATGGCGAGGCTCCACAGAAAGAGGGAAGCCGGGCCCTCCACCAGCAGAAAGCACGGCAGGATCACGGCGGTCGCGGCGCCGCCCGCGATCAGCAGGGTGCGGCGCCCGATGCGGTCGGACAGCGCGCCGAACACCGGCGCCATGGCGCCGCGCAGCAGGTGCTCGCAGAGGAACGCGAGGCCCACGACGGCGAGCGAGATGCCCGCCTCGCGCACGAACCAGATGCCGAGGAAGGTCACCAGGCTCATGCGCGCGGCGACCGCGATGAAGTTTGCCGCCAGAACGACTTTTATTCTTTTATCTAGAAGCCCCAGTAATCCAGGCCCTCCGGGAGGGGCTCGCCCAGGGTGAGCGAAGCGAGCTTGGCGTACTGGCCCTCGGAATAGAGCAGCGGCTTGCCCTTCTTGCCGAACGCCACCTGCTCGACCTCGCCGAGGAAGATGGTGTGCGTGCCGTGCACCATCCGCTTGACCACGCGGCAGTCGAACGACACCAGCGCGTCGATCAGCACCGGCGAGCCGGTGCCGAGCCGCGTCCAGTCGCGCGACTTGAAGCGCGCCTCGCCGCTCTGCGCGCCGCTGAAGCTGGTCGAGAGCTCCCAGTCCTCGGCGCGCAGCACGTTGACGCAGAACGCCTTGCTCTTCGCCACCGCGCCGTGCGTCGAGGCGAGCTTGTTGATGCACACCAGCACCGTCGGCGGCTCGGCGCTCGCCGAGCACACCGCGGTCGCGGTCATGCCGTAGCGGTGGCCGGAGTTGACGCTGGTGATGATGTTGACCGCGCCCGCGAGGGTGCGCATGCCCGCCTTGAACTGCTCGGCGTCGACGGGCCTGGATTCCATGCGAGCATTCTAACCATGGAAAACCAGAGCTTTCTGCAGCAGGCGCTGATCTATCTCGCCGCCGGCGTGATCGCGGTTCCGCTCTTCAAGAGGATCGGGCTCGGCTCGGTGCTCGGCTATCTCGCCGCCGGAATGGCGATCGGGCCCTGGGGGCTCAAGCTGATCGGCGATCCGCAGACGGTGCTGCATTTCGCGGAGTTCGGCGTGGTGATGCTGCTGTTCCTCATCGGCCTCGAGCTCGACCCGCGGCGGCTGTGGGCGCTGCGCCGGCCGATCCTCGGCATGGGCAGCGTTCAGGTCCTCGTCACCGCGGGCGTGGTGGCGGCAATTGCCTGGGCGCTCGGGCAGCCGCTCGCGGTCGCGCTGGTCGCGGGAATGGGGATCGCGATGTCCTCGACCGCGATCGCGCTCGCCTCGCTGCAGGAGAGGAACCTGCTGCCGACGCCCGGCGGGCAGGCGAGCTTCTCGGTGCTGCTGTTCCAGGACCTCGCGGTCATCCCGCTGCTGCTGGCAGTGGGTCTTTTGAATCATGAAAACACTTCACTCGACTGGCGCGCCGCCGTGACCGGCGTGGGGCTGATCGTCGCGCTGATCGCCGGCGGCCGCTTCCTCCTCAGGCCCGCCTTGCGGACCATAGCCGGAACCAAGCTAAGAGAAGTCTTCGTCGCCGCCGCGCTGCTCCTCGTGATCGGCATCGCGGTGCTGATGGAGGCCGCCGGCCTGTCGATGGCGCTCGGCGCGTTCCTCGCCGGGGTGCTGCTCGCCGACAGCGAGTACCGCCACGAGCTCGAGCTCGACATCGAGCCGTTCAAGGGCCTGCTGCTCGGCCTGTTCTTCATCGCCATCGGCATGTCGGTGGATCTCGGCCTTTTCGTCCGCTCGCCGCTCCTCGTCCTGGGCCTGGCGCTGGGCGTGGTGATTCTGAAAATCCTCATCCTCTACCCGATCGCGCAAGGCTTCGGCTATTGCGGCCGCGCCGACGCGGGGCTGTTCGCCATCGCGCTGTCGCAGGTGGGGGAATTCGCGTTCGTGCTGTTCGCCACCGCCGGCCCGCTGCTGCCGCCGGCGACGCTTTCGCTGCTGAACGCCGTGGTGGCGGTATCGATGGCGACCACACCGCTTCTCTTCATCGCCTACGAAAGACTGGCGGCGCGGCGCTTTGCGCGAGCGGAGCCCGACGTGGTCGACGAGGGCAACCCGGTGATCATCGCGGGCTTCGGCCGCTTCGGCCAGGTCGTGTCGCGCGTGCTGAACGGCCTGCGCATCAGCGCCACGCTGATCGACCACGACCCCAACCAGGTCGACCTGGTGCGCCGCTTCGGCAACCCCGCCTACTACGGCGACGCCTCGCGGCTCGATGTCCTCGCGCGCGCCGGCATTGCGCGCGCCCGGCTGCTGATCGTCGCCCTCGACGACGCGGAAGCCGCGCTGCGCACCGTGAAGCAGGTGCGCGAGCGCTACCCCGCCCTCGCCGTCATCGCCCGGGCGCACAGCCGCACCGACGGCTACGAGTACCTGGACCTGGGCGTGCCGGCGGTGCGCGAGACCTTCGGCTCCGCGCTCGACGCCGCCGAGCTCGCGCTGCGCGCGCTCGGCCACGGGCCGCTCGCCGCGCGCCGCGTCGTCACGCAGTTCCGGCGCCACGACGAGGAGATGATGGAGCAGCAGCTGCCGCACCGCGCCGAGGTGAAGCAGCTGATCGCGCTCAACCAGCAGGGACGGCGCGACCTCGAGAAGCTGCTAACGGCGGAGATTCACCAGCGCGATCCCGGCGGCGATGAGCAGCGCGGCGAAGGCGAAGCGGGCGCTCAGCGGCTCTGACAGGAACACCACCCCCGAGGCCATGCCGAAAAGCGGCGTGAGGAACGACAGCACGCTCAGCCGCGCCGCCAGGTAGCGCGTAAGGAGCGAGAACCAGGCGAGGTAGCTCGCGAAGGCGACGATCGCGCCCTGGTAGGCCAGGCTCGCGACGACCAGCGGGGTTACCGCGGTAACGCCGGGTTCGCGCAAAGCGAAGGAACCGATCAATAACACCAGGGCAGAGACGCTCAACTGGTAGAAAAGCGTCTTAGTCGCGGTCGCCTGCGCGAGGCGGGTGGCGCGGATCAGCACGGTCGTCGCGGCCCACAGGACTGCGGCAATGACTCCGCACAGGTCGCCCCAGAAAGTATTGAGATTGGAGGAAAACCCTTCCGAGAAAGCGAGCACCAGGCCGGCGAACGCGACCGCCACGCCCGCCCACTGCACGCTCCCGAGGCGCTCGCCGCGCACGAAGAAGTGCAGGCCGAGCGCGGTGAGCGGCGGCGCGAGGTACACGAACACCGACATGCGCGAGGCGTTGGTGTGGCCGAGCCCGCCGTAGATGAAGACGAACTCGAAGCCGAACAGCAGCCCCGCGGCGATGCCCGCCGCCAGAGTGCCGTCACGGCTGAAGAGGGATATCCCCCGGGCCCGCGCCCAGACGAAAAGAAGCGCCGTTGCCACGACGGAACGGATCGCGGCCTGCATCACGAGCGAGACGTCGGCGGCGATCAGCTTGATCGTCACCTGCTGGAAGCCCCACAGCGCGGTGAGCAGCACCATCATCGAGATCGCCGCCGCGTCGAGCGCTTTTCGCTCTTGACTCATCGCTCTGATTTTGGCGTAACATCGGACTCATGCAGCGGAGGAGGAAAGCGGCGGTTTCTGCGGCCGAATCGGTGCCGGGCCGCGTGCTCGAGCGCCCCGACGGCTTCTACTGGGAGTCGCGGGAGAGCAAGGAGCTGCGCGGCCCCTTCGAAACGCGCGCCGAGGCCGAGGCCGACCTGCTCGCCGGCGGCGGGGCCGATGGCGAGTTCGATCCCGCCGCCGACACCTTGCAGGAAGCCGAATCCGAAGTTGGCATTTCCGAGTGGATCGATCCCGACACCGGCGACCCCGCGGAGGACAACGTCCCCCGCATCGAAGACCACTAGCAGCTTCTTCTATTTCTTCGGCGGCTCGACGTTCAGGACGCCGAAGCGGCTTTCACGGTGGTTTCCGCACCCTCGCCCGGCTTGGTCGCCATAAGCTGATCTCCCTCCCGCGAAGAGCTTAACATCACGCCGCTTTCGCGGGATTCAGCTCCCTGCGCAGGCTCGCGCCCTGGCGCACCAGCTCGTGCTGGACTTCGCGCACGGAAACCTCGCGCGGCCGCGCCGCGCGGCGCGCTGCGATCGCCGCGGTCACGCCCGCGGCCTGGCCGGTGGCCATGACGATAGGCATCACGCGGTACGACGAGTGCGCTTCGTGCGTGCCCGAGATGCAGCGCCCGGCGACGATCAGGCCCTCGGCGTTCTGCGGCATCAGGCAGCGCAGCGGGATGTCGTAGGCCTCGCCCGGCGGCAGGCGCTTCAATACCGTTCCTGTTCCAGCAGGATTATGAATATCGACCGGGTACGCCCCCCGCGCGATCGCGTCGTCGAACTTGCGCGCCGAGAGCACGTCGGCGGCGGTGAGTTGGTAGTCGCCGAGGATGCGCCGGGTCTCGCGCACGCCGACGTTGACTCCGCTCTGCATCACGTAGGCCTTCTCGAACCCCGGCACGTAGCGCTTCAGGAACTCCGCGATCTGGCGCATCTGGCGCCGGCTCATCCACTCCGCGTAGCTCAGGTCCCAGACGTCGGTGCCGAGCACGCGCGTGACGCGCGTGCTGTTCACGCTCACCTCGCCCTCGTGCGGCGTGGCGAAAAACAGGATGTCCTCGCGCGGCAGCTTGAGCTCGCCCGCCGCGGTCGCCTTGCGCACCAGGTCCCACAGGCCGTGCACGCCGCGCCACTCCTGCGGGTTCTCCTTGACGTAGCCCTCGAACGCCGCGCGGTGGAACTCGGCCATGCGGAACATGAGCGTCATCGGCTGCACCAGGCCGTCGCCGCGCCCGACCTCGGTCGGCGTGCCGGCCTGCACCGCGACGTCGGCGTCGCCGGTGCAGTCGACCGTGACCTTTGCGCGGATGGCGAGCGGCCCGGATTTGGTTTCAAAGACGACTCCTTCCACCGCAGCATCGCCCAAGACACCGCTTGCAAAAGCGTGGAACAGGAGCTGTATGCCCGCCTCGTCGAGAAGATCGAGCGCCACGATCTTGAACCACTCGGGGTCGAACGGCACGACGTAGCCGGTGGCCAGTGTGGGAGGGATGGCCCCTCCCACGCTTACCAGGCGCGCGAGCAGCTTCGCCAGCACGCCGCCCACCACCGCCTCGCCCGGACCGTGGTCGGTCGGCAGCAGGGTAGTGGCGCCGCGGCGTTCCTTGGTCGGCGTCTGGGTATGGAAGGACATGAGCGGCATCACGAGAGCCGCGGTGGCGTTGCCGCCGAGGAAGCCGTAGCGCTCGGCGAGGATCACGCGCGCGCCGGCCTGCACCGCGCCGAGCGCCGCGCCGAGCCCCGCCGGGCCGCCGCCGACCACCAGCACGTCGGTGTCGCCGGCGAGCAGCGCCTGGCGCGGCGGCAGCTCTACGCTCGGCGCGCCTTCAGGCCGCTTTAACGTGGGCATGGCGGGAGGTTTGCCCGGTGAGCAGCGCCAGCGCCATGCGGTGCGTTTCGCGCGCGCGCTCCTGGAGCGGCGGCAGCGTCTCGGCGATGCGCGTGCGCATCGAGCGCCGGCGATCCCAGGACTCGTCGACGTAGGCGATCAGGCGGCCGGGGTTCACCAGGTTGAGCGGCGGCGCGACCAGGTCGAGCGCCTCGATGAACCCGCTCACCTTCCCGGCGTAAGGGAGCGCGACGAACGGGGTGCCCTGGATCGCGGCGAAGATCAGGAAGTGCAGCCGCATGCCGAGCGCGAAGTCGAACTTGCCCATCCACGACAGGATCTGTCCCGGGGTGTACTCGCCTTTCAGCACCGTGGCGCGCTGCGCGCGCAGCATCTTGGCGATCACCGCGTGGCTGTGCTGGGTGTCGAGCACCGAGCGCTCCATCGGCACGAACACCACGCTCGCGTCGAAGCGATCGACCATGAAGTCGGCCGCGTTGGCGAGGAGGCCGTGGTAGACCTTCTCGTCCATGCCCGGCGCGGCCACCCCGGGCTCGCGCACCGACATGCCGATCAGGCGCCGGCGGCCTTCCAGCCCCTCGCGGCTGAGCAAGCCGCGCGGCAGCGGCTCGGGCTTGATCAGCAGCGCGGGGTCGGCGGTGACCACGATCTCGCGGTGCACCCCGGCGTTCTCGAGCACGCGCTGGGCGCGCTTCTCGCGCACGGTGACGAGCGCCGCCGGCTCGAGGCATTCGCGCACCGCGGTCTGCACCGCCGGGTCGTCGAGCGGGCCCGCGCCGATCGCGTACACCATCACCGGGACGTGCTTCTCGTGGGCGAGGCCGACTTCGCGCAGGTAGATGCGCGCGTCCGCGTCGTAAAGGATGCCGCCGCCGCCGAGGATCAGGAGATCGAGCCGCTCGACCTCGGGCGCGATCTCGGCGCGCGAGAGCTTGCGCACCGGCAGCGCGCGCTCCACCTGGTGGCGGCGCTTGGTGTCGTCGGCGTCGCGCGAGAACACCGTGATCTCGACCGACGGCAGGTCCTTGCGCAATTGGCCGATGATCGACTGCAGGATCGCCTCGTCGCCGAGGTTGAGCCCGCCGTACGACCCCGTAATTCCTACCCTGTAGACATCCTTGCCCATTGGCATATCGGCAAGGCCGAGCAAATTTGGTTCCCGGCGCCCGTGCCGGAAGGATCACGCGCCTTGCAGCTTTGCGTCCGACAGCGTCCTGAAGAAGGGCTCGTGGTCACGCAGGTCGAGCAGGAAGGCCATCTCCGCCTCCGGGACCTCGAGCTTGCGACGCAGCTTGAGCGACTGCAGGCGGTCGAGCACCTCGCGGATGCGCTCGAGGCTCGACTGCTCCACGAAGGTCCTGACCTGGCTGCGGGTCATCGGCGGAAGGTCTGGCGGAGAGAGAGGGATTCGAACCCTCGATACCGGTTTAAGCCGGTATAACGCCTTAGCAGGGCGCCCCCTTCGGCCACTCGGGCATCTCTCCGGAGGAAGGGCGGATCTTACTCCTGGTCCAGCTCGAAAGCCTTGTGCAGAACGCGAACTGCGAGCTCGGTGTATTTCTCCTCGATAACGACGGTGATCTTGATCTCTGACGTGGAGATCATCTGGATGTTGATGCCCTCCTCCGCCAGCGTGCGGAACATCTGCGCGGCGATGCCGGCGTGCGAGCGCATGCCCATGCCGACCACCGACACCTTGGCGATGCGCTCGTCGCCGGAGACATCCCGGCACTTGATGTGCGGCTGCACCTGCCCCTTCAGGATCCTGAGCGCCCTGGCGTAGTCGTTGCGATGCACGGTGAAGGACAGGTCGGTCATGCCGTCGTGGCCGACGTTTTGCACGATCACGTCGACGTCGATGCTGGCGTCGGCGATCGGCCCGAGGATCGCGTAGGCGATGCCCGGGCGGTCGGGAACGTCGTGCACCGTGATCTTGGCCTCGTCGCGGTTGAAGGCGACGCCGCTGATGACTGCCTTTTCCATGGCCATGTGGGGATCTTCCTCGAAAGTGATCAGCGTGCCCGAGCGCGCCTCCTCGCCCACCGGCAGCTCCGGGTCGGTGAGGCTGGAGAGCACGCGCGTCGGCACCTTGTACTTGCCGGCGAACTCGACCGAGCGGATCTGCAGCACCTTCGAGCCGGCGCCGGCCATCTCGAGCATCTCTTCGAAGGTGATGGTGTGCAGCCTGCGCGCCTCGGGCACGAGCCTCGGGTCGGTGGTGTAGATGCCGTCCACGTCGGTGTAGATCTGGCATTCGTCGGCCTTGAGGGCCGCCGCCAGCGCCACCGCGGAGGTGTCCGAGCCGCCGCGGCCGAGCGTGGTGACGTTGCCGCTTTCGTCGATACCCTGGTAGCCGGCCACGACCACGACGCAGCCGTTTTTCAGGTCGGTTCTTATCCTTCCATCCTCGATGCGCAGGATGCGCGCCTTGTTGAAGGCCGAGTCGGTGACGATCTTCACCTGCCAGCCGGCGTAGCTGCGCGCCTTGACGCCGAGGCCGATCAGCGCCGTCGCGAGCAGCCCGATCGTCACCTGCTCGCCGGTGGCGGCGACCACGTCGAGCTCGCGCGCCTCGGGGTGCGGGTGGACCGACTCGGCGAGCCCGATCAGGCGGTTGGTCTCGCCGGCCATCGCCGAGGGCACCACCACCAGGTCGTGCCCCGCGGCCTTCCACTTCGCGACGCGGCGCGCGACGTTGCGGATGCGCTCGACCGAGCCCACCGAGGTGCCGCCGAATTTCTGCACGATCAGCGCCATTGAAGGCGCTGGATTTTACAGGACGCGGTTAAACCAAAACAAAGAAAGCGTCGAGGATAAAAGCACCGCGAGGGCGGCGAGCGCGGCGAACAGCGCGGTGATCTCGGTCTCCTTCTGCTCCATCACCAGGCGCGACTTGAGCGACTCGTAGATCTTCTTGAGATCTACCGCGGTCCCGGCGAAGAAGTACTCGGCGCGCGTGAGATCCGCGATCACCTTCAGCGGCTCCTCGTCCAGGCGCACGCGCATCGACCAGCCCTCGCCGGTCACGATGGTGCCGTGCGGCGTGCCCACGCCGACGGTGAACACGCGCACCCCGCGCTCCGCGGCGAGGCGCGCCGCGTCCACCGGGTCGGGGCCGGTGGTCGTCTGGCCGTCGGTCAGCAGGATGATCGCGGCCGAGCCGTACGAGCCCGGCGGCACCACCGGCCGCGCCGCGGACTTGTTCTGCAGGTCGAAGTCGGCGTCGGGAAAGATCGCCTTGAGCGAGACCAGGATGCCGCTGCCGACCGCGGTCGCGTGCTGAAGCTGGAGCTGGTCGATCGCCGCCAGGATCTCGGTTCGGTTCGCCGTCGGCGGCTGCACCAGCGCGGCGCTGCCGGCGAACGCGACCACGCCGATGCGCGTGCTGCGCGGCTGGCCGGCGACGAAGGCGCGCGCCGCCGCCTGCGCGGCCTCGAGGCGCGTCGGCTCGACGTCGTTCGCGCGCATGCTGCCCGAAACGTCGAGCGCCAGGATCACGGTCTCGTGCTGCGAGGGCAGCGTGATCACGGTGGCCGGGCGCGCGATGGCGGCGACCATCGCGGCGAGCGCCACCAGCAGGATCGCCGGCGGCACGTGCCGGCGCCAGGCGCCGCCGGCGGCGAGCTTGAGAAGGCCGAGGTTCGGGTATCGCAGCGCGGTCTTTTTCTTCAGTCTCGAGACAAAGACGTAACCCGCCACGCAGGCCGGCAGCACCAGCAGCAGCCACAGCAGATCGGGCCAGAGGAAGGTCATCTAGAAGGGCGGCATGCCGGCGGCTTGCGACGCGGTTTCCACCGGCACCGCGAAGCCGATGCCGGCGAAGCCGCCGCCGCCGGGGTCGAGCATCGCGGTGACGATGCCGAGCACTTCGCCCGCCGCGTTCACCAGCGGCCCGCCCGAGCTGCCGGGATTCACTGCGGCGTCGAACTGGATGAGATTGGAGAGCAGGCGCTCGCCCTGCGGCGAGCGGTATTCGCGCCGCAGGCCCGACACCACGCCCGCGCTCACAGAGGGGCCGATGCCGAACGGAAAGCCGATTGCGACCACCGTGTCGCCCGGCGACAGATTCTTGGTCGAGGCGAGCGTCGCGACCGCGAGGTCGTCGGGCAGCGTCGCCACCCGCAGGACCGCGAGATCGTTCTCCGGCTGCGCCGCGACGACCTGCGCTTCCGACTCCAGGCCTTCGGCGAACAGCACGCGAACGCGGCTCGCGCCCGCGACGACGTGCAGGCTGGTGAGCACCGTGCCGTCGGCGACGATCACTACGCCGGTGCCCAGCGCCTTCTGGACGTATTCGTGCGACTCCAGGTCATCGCCGATCGCCCGCACGCGCACCACGGAGCGCTGCACCGCGGCGTAGGCCTTCGCCGCCGGCGACGGCAGCGGC
>Ga0187892_10006878_pt1 | contig 16585 bp, 20 predicted proteins | sample MA1701073metaG_FD_139345 | JGI IMG/M metagenome (GOLD analysis project Ga0187892, IMG submission 139345) | Bio-ooze microbial communities from a basaltic lava cave in the Kipuka Kanohina Cave System on the Island of Hawaii, USA - MA170107-3 metaG ... | reverse complement strand
TTGGATGTTGTGAAACCGGCTCCTGCAAAGGGGCTTAGAAAGGCTTGAGCCGTATGAGGGGAAACTCTCATGTACGGTTCTTAGGGGAGGGAGCGACGGCAACGCCGCTTCCTTACCCGACTATATAACTTGAACCACTGCGGGTATCATAGCCCTACGATGCACCAAAATAAATCACTACGATCCCTTCCTTCTCGCCGCGACCATCACCTCATGATGAACCGCAACGTCCAGTGACGTGGTACAGTGTTACGGATCTTTTTTCTTGACCAGATGAAAAACGACATTTCCAACCAGAGAACTGGATAGCAGCTAGGCGATGTCTAACTGCTTGTCCTATCAGGAGAACTTCAATGGCCAAAGGCCAAAAACGCAGTAATCGTGAAGCTAAGAAACCTAAGCAATCAAAAAAGGCTGCCGTTCCAGCGTCGCCTTTTGGCGTGAATTCGGCGAAAAAGCCCGCTGCCCCCGTGCCCCAAAAAAAGAAATAACGGGCGCGAGGCAAATAGGCCGAGGTGCGGCTCGGCATCGATCCGCCCCTCGAGAAAACAAATTGTGGTCTTTAGTTAAAGAGATTGCTAAACTGGCGTCGCTCTGGTACTGCCATGCGATCTGACGACCTATGAGCAGGTGCTCATTGTTATGTTTCGTTTCGGCGCCTAAAAACCTCAAGGAGGTCTAAGTCTCATGGGCAAAAAGCTTTACGTTGGAAACCTTCCCTACTCGGCTACCGAGAGTTCGTTAACAGAATGGTTCTCGCAATCGGGAACCGTGGAATCAGCCCGACTCATCATTGATCGTGACAGCGGTCGCTCGAAGGGCTTTGGATTCGTCGAAATGTCGACGGACGAAGAGGCCGAGAAAGCCATCCAGGAATGGAATGGTAAGGAAGTTGAAGAGCGCACCTTGACTGTGAATGAAGCCAGGCCCCAAGAATCCCGCTCCGGTGGAGGAGGCGGTGGATTCGATGGTGGACGTGGTGGTGGCGGAGGCGGTCGTAACGGAGGCCGTGGCGGCTTCGGCGGTCGCGGTGGACGTGGCGGTGGCAGAGGCGGATACTAATCCGCTGACGCAACATCGCTTCTTTAGCGACTCTACATCATTCGTCAAACATCAATTAGACCTACCCGTTTGATTTGCACCAACCTTTAGGTCATGGGGGCGGGCATATACCCGCCCACTTTAGCCGACCTATTGAAGGTCGAGGGGGTTATCACCGAAACCCTTTCGGGCAGCAATTTTTCAGTCAAATTGGCCGATAGACGACAGATTCTTGCCGAGCTATCGGGAAGGTTGCGCCGCTTTCACATTCGCGTGATTGTCGGTGACAGGGTTACACCGGGGCTCTCTCCTTAGATCTCACGCATGGGTTGATCTTGAGCTGGGAAAAATTGGCGGCGGGGCCACACCGGCCCAGTTGGTAGTTCCTCAGCGGCCTTGCAACTTCCGTGGGGTCAGATCTTGTATGGTGCGCCTTTTAGGATTAGGCTATATTGGATGGCCAGACCGCTGCGTATCGAATTCCCCGGTGCCCTGTATCACATCACCTCGCGCGGCAACGCCCGGCAGGCGATCGTTGCAGACGACGGGGATCGCACGCTGTTCCTAACCGTGCTGGGGCGCGTGATCTCCCGCTTTCATCTGTGTCTGTATGCGTACTGTCTGATGGACAACCATTACCACCTTCTGATGGAGACTCCAGAAGGCAACCTGTCCCGGGCGCTCCGGCAGCTAAACGGTGTGTATACCCAGGCCTTCAACCGTCGCCATCGAAAAATCGGCCATGTGCTTCAGGGCCGCTTTAAGGCGATCCTGGTGGAGCGAGAGAGTTACCTGCTAGAGCTATGCCGCTATGTGGTTCTCAACCCGGTGCGAGCTAAGAGCACGCATACGCCTGATCTCTATCCCTGGTCAAGCTACCGAGCGACAGCCGGCCTGGACCGGAGTCCACCGTGGCTCAGCACCGATTGGTTGCTGTCTCAGTTCTCCGCCCAGGGCGCGAGGGCTCGGCGTCGCTACCAGGCGTTTGTGACCGCTGGGATCGGGCAAGCCTCGCCGTGGGAAAGGCTGAAAGCTCAGATCCTATTGGGCAGTGATGCCTATGTTCAACGCCTCAAGCCGAAGCTTCAGAGCAAGCAAACGAATAAGGGGATCCCCAAACCAAAGCGCTTTGCCGCACGACCGTCCTTGGCTCGGCTGTTCACGGCCAAGGTTCTGGCTGACTTAGGACGGCGCAACGCGGTTATCCGACAGGCCCATCTCGCGCATGCGTACAGCCAGTCGCAGATCAGCCGCGTGTTGAACCTCCACTACTCCACGATCAGCCGGGTAGTAAACCGCAACGAAGAGCCGGAAACTGATGCAAGAGGTAGGCTCTGACCCTCTACCCTCTCGTCGGTCGGTGCGACGTTTGCCCGGTGCGGCCAGTCAGGCACGCCAGCCCCTGACGACCGTCCTGATCGAGAATGTATAAAGAACGCGGTTCCCGCGCTCGAAAGACCGGCTCGTTCGCAAAAGCCGTCGTTTGGACGCTGGTTTCCATCGTGGGCGCGAGCGCTGTTGGCGGCATCGCGCTCGGCCGCGGTGAAGCGGTTAACAGCTTTTGGTTTATCGTGGCCGCCGTCTGCGTCTACGCGCTCGGCTACCGTTTCTACAGCGCCTTTGTTGCCGCCAAGGTCTTAGCCCTAGACGCCACACGCGCCACACCGGCGGAGCGCTTGAACGATGGGCGCGATTTTGTCCCCACGAATAAATGGATCGTGTTCGGGCACCATTTTGCGGCGATCTCGGGGCCCGGACCATTGATCGGGCCGACCTTGGCCGCGCAGTTCGGTTATCTGCTGGGCACCCTATGGATCCTGATCGGCGCGGTGTTGGGCGGGTGCGTGCAGGACTTCGTCATCCTGGTCTTCTCCACCCGGCGCGATGGGCGTTCGCTCGGCCAGATGGCGAGAGATGAGCTGGGCCCTGTGGGCGGGGCCGTGGCGCTGCTTGGGGTGATGGCGATCATGATCATCCTCATCGCGGTGCTGGGTTTGGTGGTGGTCAACGCCATGAAGCACAGTCCCTGGGCGACCAGCACGGTGGCGGCGACCATACCCATCGCGCTTTTGGTCGGCTTGTACATGCGTGGCATACGTCCGGGACGGATCTTGGAGGGCACGGCGATCGGCGTTGTATTGCTGCTCCTGGCGGTGGTCGGTGGCGGCTGGGTGGATCAGAACGAGGCGCTCCGCCCCTGGTTCGACTATGATGGCTCCACGCTGGCGCTGTTTGTCATCGGCTATGGTTTTGCCGCCGCGGTGCTTCCGGTGTGGTTGCTGCTCGCCCCCCGCGACTATCTCTCGACCTTCATGAAAATAGGCACCATTGTCGCCTTGGCCATCGCCATCGTGATCTTGCGCCCGGAGGTGAAAATGCCGGCACTCACCCAGTTCATCGATGGTACGGGCCCCATTTTTGGCGGCAAGCTGTTTCCCTTCGTGTTCATCACGAACGCCTGCGGGGCGATTTCAGGCTTTCACTCCCTGGTCGCCTCCGGGACCACGCCCAAGCTGCTCACCAGCGAGCGGGAGGCGCGTTTCATCGGCTACGGCGCCATGATGATGGAATCGTTTGTCGCCATCATGGCCATGGTTGCGGCCACGGTGTTGGAGCCCGGTGTCTACTTCGCCATCAACAGCCCGGCGGGCCTAGTGGGGAAAGAGGCCGCGGAGGCGGTGGCCAAGATCGCCAGCTGGGGCTTTCCGGTGACGGTGGAAAAAATGCAAGAGCTCGCCGATGAGGTGGGAGAAGCCAGCTTGTTCGCGCGCACCGGCGGCGCACCCTCACTCGCGGTGGGGATGGCGAGCATTTTCTCCAGCACCTTTGGCGGCGGATTACTCGCCCTGTGGTATCACTTCGCGATCATGTTCGAGGCGCTTTTTATCCTCACCACCCTGGATGCGGGCACGCGCGTCGCGCGCTTCATGCTGCAGGATCTCTTGGGCAATGTGATCCCGGCGCTCGGCCGCACCAGCTGGTATCCCAGCGTGTTGTTGACCAGCGCCTTGGTGGTCGGGGCCTGGGGTTATTTCTTATACATGGGCACCATCGATCCGCTGGGGGGCATCAACAGCCTGTGGCCTCTGTTCGGGATCTCGAATCAGATGCTCGCGGCCATCGCCTTGTGCGTGGCGTGCACCATTCTGGTCAAATCCGGCAAGGCGCGCTATGCATGGGTCACGGGCTTGCCTTTGGTTTGGCTCGTGATCGTGACCAGCACGGCCGCTTGGGAGAAGCTTGTTAGCTTAGAACCCCGGGTGGGATTCTTGGCCCATGCGCGCGACTTGGCCGATAGGCTCGCCGCAGGGCTTCTTCCCGCCGATCAGGCGGTGCAAGCCCCTCAGCTCATCTTCAACGACCGCCTGGATGCCGTGCTTACGGTGCTGTTTTTGGCCACCACCTGGGTGTTGGTATTCGAGACCCTGCGGGTGTGCCACTCGGTGCTGAGCGGCCGGCGCTACCCGCCCTTATCGGAATCGCCCCGCATGCCGAGCCGGATGGCCGATGACTGGGTGCGCGACTGAGATGGGCTCGTTAGCTAGATCGTTGCGTTCGCTCTGGCGCGCTTTGCGCGAGGCCAGCGGCGATGATGCCTATGAGCGTTATCTCGGCCACTGGCGGACGCGGCACAGCGGCGAGCGACCGCTGACCCGAGCCGAGTTTTTTCAAAGAGAGCAGGAGCGCAAGTGGAACCACTTCAACCGCTGCTGCTGAGCTTATGGGACTGCGACGGGGTGAGCGAATCAGCGCAGGCCCCGATGTCCGATGAGATTTAAGAACTCGCTGCGGGTGGATTCATAGTGACGGAAGATTCCATTCATAGCCGAGGTCACCATGCTTGAAGTCTGCTTCTCGACCCCCCGCATCATCATGCACAAGTGCTGGGCCTCGATGACCACCGCTACGCCTTCGGGTTGCAGAATGTCCATGAGCGCTATCGCGATCTGCTGGGTCAGCCTTTCTTGCACTTGCAAGCGTCGGGCAAACATGTCGGCGATGCGGGCGAGCTTGCTGACCCCGATGATTTGGCCTTTGGGGATATATCCGATATGGCAGCGGCCAAAGAAAGGCAGTAAGTGGTGTTCGCACAGGCTATAGATCTCAATGTCTTTGACGATGATGAGATTTGAGGAATCGCTCTCAAATAGCGCACCGTTGATGATAGCGTCTATGTTTTGGCGATAGCCTTGGGTGAGAAATCGCATCGCCTGTGCGACCCGTTCGGGGGTTCGCTTAAGGCCTTCGCGCTCGGGATCCTCCCCGAGTTGTGCCAAGATCTCCCGGTAGAGCTCTTTCATGAGCGGGATCCTCGCCACGAGAGGCGAAGGCATTGCAGCGCCTTTACTCCCCATTGGCAGGCCGGCTGCTTTGGATGAGCCTGTTTTCTCGTATTCTTTGGGGGCATAGTCTTTCGCTCAGCAGGTGCCTGAGCTTTCCGCGCCGCCGGCAAGAGGAGCATAATAGCCAATATTAAAAGAATATTAAAAGAATTTGAAAAGCCGCGGCACTTCTCGTAGAAGCTACCGTCGGCCAAGATGTCATGCTCGGCGAACGGATCAAACGGCTACAAGAAATGCCTATCTTCGGAGGCGTGAGGCGAGATATGTTGACTTATCTCCTTGAGCTTGCGCCCTCTGTTAAGAAAGTCAAGGGCGAATTTTTTTGCCGGGAGAAGGAAGAAGCAGACTCCATGTTCGTGCTCGAGCAGGGGAAGGTTGCGGTGTTGAAGAGTTGGAAAGGGGAGCAATATTTGCTGAATCAGCTGGGCGCCGGCGATTGTTTCGGTGAGATGGCGGTGATCGATCTCGGCCCGCGCACGAGCTCAGTGGTCGCGCTGCAAGACTGTGCAACGATCGAAATATCAGCGGGCGGCTTATACGCGATTTATAAGCGCGATCTCGAGCAATTTACTATCATTCAGATGAACCTTAGTCGGGAAATCAGCCGCAGGCTGCGGCTCGCCGATGAACGGCTCTTTGTGTCCAAACCTCGGGCCCGGGTGATCGCTGGGGAGTATGTCTTCTCCTCCCTCTGAACGCGCGTAGAATGACCAGGAGCTAATGGTGTCGGATAAATCGGAGCTCGTCCTCGGTGGGGATCCCAACCGTCCGATGTCGTATTCGAAACGCCGTTTTTTGGCCACGGCGGGACTGGCGGTGGGCCTGCTGTGGGGTGCAAAAGGGGACCGCGCGAAGGCCGCGGACGTGCGCTCACTCTCTTTTCATCATACGCACACCGATGAAAAACTCTCGCTGGTTTATCGTTCCGAGGGAAATTATCCGATCGAGGCCCAGCGAAGAATAAATCACCTGCTGCGGGATCACCGCACGCAGGCCATTTTCCCCATCGATCCCCGTTTGTTGGACCTGCTTTTCGATGTTTCCTTGCAAACGGGCGCCCATAACGTGTTCGAAGTGATCTGCGGATATCGCTCGCCGGCCACCAATGAAATGCTGCGCGCTCGCGGCGCGGGAGTGTCAAAGAACAGTTTGCACATGGTCGGTAGGGCGATCGATGTGCGCCTTGGGCATGTGCAGACCGCTCGTTTGCGGGACATCGCGCTGGCAATGCGCCGAGGCGGCGTGGGTTATTATCCGCAGTCGGACTTCGTGCACCTGGATGTGGGGCGGGTGCGATCCTGGTAGCTCCCGTCCTGCCTCGCTTAAAGAGGCAGGATCGCCGCTTCGAGGAACCCTCCGTGGCGCCAAGAGGCTCACAACGCAAGCTCGCTTTGGTGAGCGGGGGCGCGAGGCGGGTTGGCCGCGCGGTGGCCATGACTCTGGCGCACGCGGGCATGGATGTGGCGATCACCTGAGTGACGATATGAAGTCGAGCAGCCTGGCGGCGGGCGTGCGCCCGCGCGAAGTGTGGGCGTGGGCCTTCTACGACTTCGCCAATTCCGGTTACACCACAGTCGTCATCACCGCGGTGTTCAACGCCTACTTCGTTGCGGTGGTGGCCGGTGGCGCGCCGTGGGCGACCTTTGCCTGGACGGCGTCGCTCGCGGCCTCCTATGCGCTGATCGTGCTGAGCGCGCCGGTGATCGGCGCCTATGTCGACGCCCGCGTGGCAAAGAAACGGTTGCTCCTCTTTACAACGGCGGGCTGCGTGGTCTTCACGGCCGGATTGGCGCTCGTCGGTCGCGGAGACCTTGCTCTTGGCGTTGCGCTGGTGATCCTTTCCAATTTCTTCTTCGGCAGCGGCGAGAACCTGATCGCCGCGTTCCTGCCGGAGATCGCGCACGGCGAGGCGATGGGCAAGGTGTCGGGGTGGGGCTGGAGCCTGGGCTACTTCGGCGGCCTGGTCGCCCTCGGCGCCTCCCTCGCCTACGTTAGTTACGCCCAGGCGCAGGGCGCCACCGCGACTGAATTCGTCCCCGTCGCCATGTTGATCACCGCCGCTCTGTTTGCCATCGCGAGCCTACCCGCGTTCATCTTTCTGCGGGAACGCGCACAACCGGTTGCCGGCGCCGCCTATAGGGTGAGGAGCGCGTTTGCGCGGGTCGCGGAAACGCTCAGTCATGCGCGCCGCCATGTAGATCTGTGGCGCTTTCTGGGCTGCGTGGTGTTCTACCAAGCGGGGATCCAGACCGTGGTCGCACTCGCCGCGGTGTACGCGCAGGAGGTCATGGGGTTCACCACCCGCGACACGCTCACCCTGATCCTGGTGGTGAACGTCACCGCCGCAGCGGGCGCTTTCTCCTTCGGTTATGTGCAGGACCGGATTGGGCACGTGAGGACTCTGGTGTTTACGCTGATCGGCTGGCTGATTGCCGTCGTCCTGGCATGCATGGCCGAGGGGGTGACGACGTTCTGGGTAGTCGCCAACCTGGTCGGTTTGTGCCTCGGATCCAGCCAGTCGGCGGGCCGCGCCCTGGTTGGCTATCTCAGCCCGCCGGCGCGCAGCGCCGAGTTCTTCGGCTTGTGGGGGTTCGCGGTGAAGCTGTCGGCCATCCTCGGACCGGTGACCTACGGCCTCGTGACGTGGATAACGCATGGAGACCACCGACTTGCGATGCTGGTCACTGGCGTCTTCTTCGTGATCGGCATCGGCTTGCTGGCCGGCCTGGACGTCGCTCGCGGGCGCCGCGCCGCCCTGTACGAGTGAAGGCAGAGCCATAATTCGTGACCCGATGATGCGTGCGCAGCTAGCAGGCGTCAGTCACGCTCCACCTTGTCACGCATTGAGTATTTTCCGCAGCCAGGCGCCGATATCGTCGATCTCCTGCGGGCAGACCGAGTGCGGCATCGGATACTGGTGCCACTCGATAGAATAGCCCAGTGCGGTCAGAAAGGTCTTCGAGCCCGCGCCCATGATCAGCGGCACGACTGGATCGTAGAGGCCGTGGGCCATGAAGATGGACGTTCCCTTGTTGGCAGCCGCTGCTTCCTGCGGCAGCGAGTCGGCGAGTGGCAGGTAGGCCGATAGCGCCATCACGCCGGCGAGCTTCTCCGGGTGGCGCAGCCCGGTGTGCAGCGCGACTGCGCCGCCCTGCGAGAATCCGGCGAGCACGATCCGCGACGCGCCGACCCCGCGCTTTCCTTCGCGCTCGATCAGGGTGTTGATCTGCTCTTGCGATTCGCGGATGCCCTGCTCGTCGGTGCGCCGCGATTTGCCTTCGAGGTCGCCGAAGGAGACGTCGTACCAGGCACGCATGAGGGCGCCGCCGTTGATCGTCACCGGCCGCATCGGCGCGTGCGGGAACACGAAACGGAGTGCCGGCGCCGCATCGAGCCCGAGCTCGTTCACGATGGGCACGAAATCACTACCGTCGGCGCCCAGCCCGTGCATCCAGATCACGCTGGCCGAGGGGTTCTTCCCGGTTTCTATTTCGATGGCGTCCAGCAGTCTTTGCATATGCAGGGCGTGGGTCGTGCTTCGTGAGTTACAGACTGCCTAACCTGGAAACGCTGCCGTTTTCTCTTAGCGATAGACGTTAGATTATTGGCGCGGCACATATGCAAAGCGTGAAGCGATCTTCTGCGCCTTAACCATTCAGTAGTGTTTTAGCTCGTCGTCTGGCGTATCGATGGAGTCATACCAACCAATGATGTTGGCGTGTTCCGGGTAGGGTTTCCCATCGGCGTCAAACCCGAGATCGACATCGAATACTACGGAGGCGGGTCCCACGCCGCGACCAATTGCTGGTGTTGGTGCGAACAGGTCAAAATGCGCGGCACAAATTTCCCAAACCTGCGTATCGCTCAGGCTCTGCGAGCGGCAAACTGAAGTCTCTAGTCGGGCATTCTTATTCTTGTCTTTGCGCCTAGGCATCAGTCGCGTATGACGAATAGTATTCGTTTTCTTAATGACTTCGTTAGTTCTAAGTACGAAGGTACTTAGTGACTCGTTAGGCCGCACGTCTTGCTTTAGTGCTCGCGTAGAGCTTTTCGACGTATCTGGTAATGTCCTGAAGAGACTCTTCAAGAGTGCTGCGACTCGTCGCATCAATCGGTTGCCAGGCATGAATCCCGCCCTCCTTGCCAAGCTGACCAGCGAAGTTGATCTTGCCGTGCGCGCCAACGCTCAAGGAAAATAACCGCCCGGCATCGACCGACCAGCTGATGCAAATCTCCCCCTCAGCTTCCGGTATGAGGTCAGGCGCCGGTGTATCTCTAGGGAGCATCGTAAACAACGTTTCCACAATTTTCGCCGTAAGCCCGATCGTTTGAATACTCACGGGAATCGCTCCACTTCCGTCCCAGTCTGCAATGGTGCAGTCATCCTTTATGCTGCGAATTGCCGCCTCTAGGAGAGGAAGCCAATCTGACGCACTTCCCTGTAGGTAATTTCTTTTTTGCGCCCACGTACGTTGGATCTCACGGCTACTATCGGTAACCGGTTGATAGTCAACATCCCAAGCTAGACCTGAACCCCGAATTGCAATGGCCGAACTCATTCGTATAACTCCGCTGCTCGCTCAGTTAGACTACCGAAAAAGCATTGGTTTTTCAGCGCCCTCAGCTGCTCAAGAATCACCCAAAGCTCTACACCTCCCGGGTCCAAGTCTTTTTCAATGAACGCGTCAACATCTATAACCACCGGGGCAGGTCCCAATGTTGGGGTCGATTCGAGCGCCAGAGTCAAGTTAACAAGGGCGTTACTCTGGACATCCACCAATTGAAACCGCTGCAAAAAGGATGCTACGGCCTGTGGAGCTTCGTCTGGAACGTCCACCAACTTGTGAAGATATTCTTGAAAGGATCCTCCGAGACGCATGGGCAACTGGAGATTGTTGATAAATCGAGTGGCGACTCGAGTCACGCGTACCGGTGCTAGTCTCTCGGTATAGATCGCCCACACGTGTTTCGCCTCCCGGATCAGAGTGGACCATTCCTCATACGGTCGCAATCGACTCAGAGTGAAACCAGAAAGTCTGCACTGAGCAACGTATTTCTCGTCATGCGAATGCAGCCGTAACCCAATTTGTGAGGCCTCTGCAGTCGTCTGTGGCTGCTCGCCGTCCAACGTTAGCTTAAACGCAAACATTTCTTGGGAAATCGGATTTTTTACATAATACCCAAATTCAGGAGTGGCGATAGTTTGCTGCAATGCGGGAAACGTGAGGTCGTGACGCGGCTCTACGTGGATATCGATCAGCGCTTCGGTGATAGGCGCATGCGGTAGATGTCGTTGCCTAGCCATAAGGGTATCGTGAGCGTGACCGTTGGAACTTGTTTCGCGATCTATCACTCAGTTCTGCAATATTTCTCCATGATCCGATCACTTGCAGTCACTTGAGCCATTCTACCTCTTGTGTTTCGGCTCCGAAATCGATCGAACTAAGCCTTAAACACCTTCATCACCTCATCCCCGAAGTGGTTGATGACCTTGACGGCGATGCGCCCGGAGTTCGGTTTGGCGAAGGCGCGGGAGGTATCGCTGTTCAGAGTGGCCCAGGCTTCTTCGTTGATCTCGGCTTTCAGCGTGGTCTTGAGCGCGCTGTAGGGGTCATTCGCGCCGAGGAAGTAGGCGTGGCGTACGAAAAAGCTTTCTTCGTTGTAGTCGGTATCGATGAACCAGCAGGCGATGCCGTCGGGGCCGTCGCCGCGGACTTCTCCGGTTTGCGGGTGGAAGACATCCACGCCGTTTACCTTGACCCGGATCTTGCCGTCTTCGGCCGGCAGGATCGTGATGTCCGGTTCGCCGAAGATGACGAAAAGGTTGCCTTTGCCGGTGTTCTTCAGATCGGCGGCCATGTGGAGGTCGGCGTTCATGCGCGCCTTGAGCACGGGGATGCGGCCGAGCTTGTTGAACTCGGTGGCGCGGGCCAGTGCCAGGGCAACGCGCGAGGTGTCGATGGTGATCCAGCGCCGGCCCCATTGTTCGGCGACGTAAGCAGTAGTGCCGGAACCGCAGGTCGGGTCGAGCACCAGGTCGCCAGGATCGGTGGTCATGAGGAGGCAGCGCTGAATCAAGGTCGTCGGCGTTTGGACGACATATACCTTCGTGTCTGCGCGACTTTGGATGCCTCCGATGTCGACCCAAGCGTTGCTGATCGTGGTCACAATGAAGTCATCAAGATAGCAAACATAAGCGAGGCTATTGCCGGTCAGCTCGACTCTATCGGCGCGCAACAGCCGGTCCATTCCCGCTTCGTTCGTCTTCCACCGCACCTTGATCGAAGGCCGGACTTCCTGGCCCGCGACCCTAACGGGGAACCATGACGCTGCCCCCTCGCCCTTGTCACGCCCCACACTTTGGCTGGTCAGGTTGTCCTGCCTGTACACGCGGGCACCGTCAGGCAGTTCAACTTCTCGCGAACGCTCGGCGCCATCCTCTCCAAGCTCCTTCGATCCGAACAACGCCCGGTATTTCGCTTTCTTGTGATCTCTCGCGAACCAGAGCACATAGTCCGTTACACCGGCCAGGTACACGCCGGGTGAGCCACCAGATGTCTTCGTGGAGATCTGAGCTACGAAGTTGTCTTCCCCAAACACCTCATCCATCACCGCCCGCACCCGATGCACATTCTCATCGCCGATCTGCACGAAGATCGAACCCGACCCCGTCAACAAGTCACGAGCCACGGTCAGCCGATCGCGCAGGTACGCGAGGTAACTGTGGATGCCATCCCGCCACGTATCGCGGAACGCCTTCACCTGCTCCGGCTCGCGGGTGATGTGGTCGGCCTTGCCGTCCTTCACGTCGCGGCTGGTGGTGCTCCACTGGAAGTTGCTGTTGAATTTGATGCCGTAGGGCGGGTCGAGATAGATGCACTGCACCTTGCCGCGCAGTCCTTCACGCTCTGCCAGCGACGTCATGACTTGCAGACTGTCGCCCAGAATCATGCAGTTCGACCAGTTCTGCTCGTGCCGGTAGAACTCGGTTTTGTCCACGCCTTGAGCGATGCCATTGAAGTCGCTAAAAAGATCGATCTGCGCGCCGACTTCTTGGGCGCGCCGTTCCCGAGTCTGCTTGAGCAGGTCGTCGATGAGCACCTTGGGATGGACCTTCTCTTGGATGTAGAGCGGCAGGGCGTGGACGACGAGATCGCTCCAGTCCTGCTCATCCTTGCCGCGCCAGACGAGCTGGGGGTCGAGATCGCGGTTGCGCCTCTCATAGGCGACACGAACGAGGTTCTGCTCGTTTTTTTGCATGACCGACTGGTATTCGGCGGTCGGGATGTTTTTACGCGTGGCCTCGTCGTGCTTGAGGGTCTCAACGATCTTGGTAGTCCGTGTCTTGGCCATCAGTTTTTCTCCGCACTAGCGAGCACCACGAAATCTTGACCTGGCATCTGGTCTGGCACATCATGACAGCAATCTCTTTGCTGTCTTGATGCTATGCGAACCACCGTTACCCTCGATCCCGACGTGGAAGCGCTGCTGCGCAAAGCGATGCGCGAGCGGGGCGAGCCCTTCAAGCAGGTGTTAAACAACGCGGTGCGCGCTGGCCTTCGGAGCGCGCCGCTAAAACGACGCAAACCCTTCAAGCAGCCGACAGTCCACATGGGGAAACCGCTTGTGGATTTAACCAAGGCGCTTGCCCTGGCCGCAGAATTGGAGGACGAGGCAATCATCGCCAAGATGCGCTAAGGCCGATGAAGCTGCCGGACGTCAACGTACTGCTTTACGCCGCCAACGTCGATAGTCCGCTGCAGCCCGCGGCTAGCGCCTGGCTGGAGGCCGCATTCGAGGACCCGGGCGGCGTGGGCTTTGCCTGGGTCGTCTTGTTGGGTTTCGTGCGCGTGGGAACACGGCGAGGCATTTTGTCCGAACCGATGTCGATTGAAACCGCCCTGCGTTTCGTCCATGTGTGGTTGTCCGAGCCCGGCGCGCGCGTGCTTCACCCCACAGAACGCCATGTGCAACTGCTGGGCCGCCTGTTGATCGCCGCAGGCTCCGCCGGCAACCTCACCACCGATGCGCATCTGGCCGCGCTGGCGATCGAACATGGTGCGACGTTGAGGTCGTTCGATCGCGATTTCGAGCGCTTCAATGGGCTGGACTTCGAGCGGCTGCACGCCTAGCCCTGGGGCACGTCCGTCCGCAACCCGCGCGGCGCTCATGCGCCAACCCCGTCGTGTGCAAGCCATTCGATCAGTTCTCCCAGAGCCCTCTCGATCTCGTACACCTATTCATGCGGGCCGTTGCTTGATGGGCACGATGCTATGGCTCATCGGGTTTCTCATGAAAAACGCGACCACTAAGGCGCGACGCCTCTGGCACCGTTTCCAGCGCGGCACGAAGGCCGGCAACGAGAGCGACTAAGCCAGTCATCTGAATCAGATGAAACACCCCGTTGTGATCAAAGGTCCAGATCACGGTAAGCTCGATGTTTCGATTGGCCTGGAACGCGGCCGCTATGATCGTAATTAAAACACCAGCGACCATGAGCTTTGCGCCGGGATGGCCGCGAGTTTTAGCGCTGTGAACGTAGATGATTAGGGCAAGGAACATCGCGACGCCCTCGTAGATCAAGAACACCAAAAACGTTCCGGTAATGATCTGGGTGAGGGCGAAAAATGCCGAGCCTATCGCGATCAGGATGGGCAACAATCGACGTGCCACCCGCAATCCCCACAGGTCGTAAATGGCGCCCACCACGAAGAGCGCGATGACTAAGCCCAAAGCCATGTTAAGGGGCATCCACAGCAGGCGATGCACCGCAGGGCTCAAGGTCAATCCGTGAGCAGCCGCTCCCAACGCGCTAGCCAAGCTCAGCAGGCCGAAGGCCCACGCCCATAGCGTTGCCTTCCAAGCATCGGCCGTTCGGCGTCGGCTGACAGAGAGCGCGCAAGCAAAGGAGAGTACCGCCAGGATCAGATCTGTGATCGCGCTCGTTTGCTCCGTCGGGCTATCGCTTTCTTTTTGTTGCTTCGAGCCAGGGTATACAGCCGAGCCCAATCCTCGCCGGACAGTTGTTTCTGATCCTGGGCGATAAGGGCATCCGGGCCCACTGGGCGATAGCAAGAGAAGACCCCTCGATGGGACTCGGGATCGGACTCTAGATCGGTCGAGTACTGGCAGTCGCCGTAGAGGTATCCTTGCTGCAGCCGCTTTTCTACCCCCGGGAGAAGGTCTTTCACGGCAATAACTTCCACGATGCGCTGCACCTTGATACACGGCACCAGCCGCAATGTTACCGTAGCAATGACGCCGAACAGTCCATAGCCGCCGATGGCCAATGAAAACAGCTCCGGATCCTCGCGCCGGCTGCAGGTGTGGTGTTTACCCTGAGCGTCGATTAGGACAAATGACTCGACATCTCCGATGATCGGAGGGAAGCGCAAGCCCCGGGCGTGGATGTTGGACGCCAAAGCCCCGCCCAGGCATACGCGATCTACGCCCGTCTGGTTCTCGCGGATCGCCCAGGGACGGGGGTCGCCGGCTTGTGCGCGGTGTAAGTAATCGATCAACTCCGGCCATTGCAACCCGGTCCCGATCTCGATCTGCCCCTTGGCTTTATCGAAGCTCACCACACGGTTGATTTTCCGCGTATCGAGCAGAATAGTATCGCGGCCGAATTGCTGGCCTCCCATGGCATGTCTTCCGCCGGCCACGCTCACAGACCGTCCCTCGCGCCGGGCACTCCAGAGAGCGGCTTCGATTTCATCGATGGATTGCGGAGTAAGGATGCGATTAACCCACGTGGCGTTAAGCTGCGACTGCACGTCGTTGACTTCAATCCCGGTGGTTTCTGCCCCTCGATCCCCCAAGGCATGGTGTGGCAGTAACGCCGCCCCGCTCAGGGCGACGGTTTGCTTAAGAAATGCGCGGCGAGTCAGCATGGCAAGCTCCTGACTTAGGGGCACCTCGATCGAGTCGACGTGCCTGGCGGTATGGGGATATGTCCTTAATAATAGTACCGGTCGGGTTCGCTTGGTACGCGTTTGGCCTTGAGCGGCCAGCGTACCTCGCAGTCTTCCCGCGCATCGGCCAATTTCATCGCTGACGATATAGATGTGGCAGTGCGTGTTTCAGAAACCCTTCGAACCAGCCCTGGATCTTGGGGTTCGACTTCCGGGTCAAGCCGAAAGAGATCTCCTCGACCGTGACGACACTCAGCGAAACAGCCGAGATCGCACGGTCGCGCGAACGGTATTAAAATCGCCCTATGATAGAAGCGTTGGTCTGCTGGAAATGCGGGGCATCGATCGCCGATCAACCGCTACCGCTGTCGCGCGTGGCGGAGTGCCGCTGCGGTGCCGATCTGCACGTCTGCAGGATGTGCGAGTTTTACGACCCACGCGTGGCGGGGGCCTGCCGCGAGCCCGTTGCGGAAGAGGTCAAGGACAAGGAACGTTCCAATTTCTGTGATTACTTCAAGGCGAGAGCTGACGCCTACAGGCCGCAGAATGATACCACCGCGCGCGACGCACGGGCCAAACTCGATGCACTGTTCGGCACAGGCTCAAGCAGAGAGGAGGAAAGTGCGGACAGAGGTTCCGGACCGTCTGCTGAAGCGCAACACGCGAAGGAGAACCTTGAGCGCCTGTTCGGGTTGAAGGAGAAACCTCACGGGTAAACCGGCGAGCACACCCCAAAAGAGACTCGCCGGGCAACAGGCTGAGATACCGCTGCAAGTGTTCGTTCAGCGTGGAACCGAACGTACGGATCGGCGTCGATACACCAGGCGCGGCGTCCAGCCTGCCAAAGTACTCGGGCCAGGGACGCGCCAGGGCGCCCCCCAAAATCGAATGCTGGGAGGCTCAGGCGAGAGTGGACGGCGCTAGCCCAACAGCAGGGGCAACCGGATGCGCCGCCCGGGATCGAGCAGGCACTATCTGAAGATACATAGAGGTACCCAGGTTGTACTAAGTCGAGGCGGCAGAGGTGGGACCTATTTCAGCGCGGCGCTTACAGCCGCGATCGCTTGATCTTTCCAGTAACGGGCGTAGTTGGTTGTGGTCATGAACGTTCGGGGATCCATTAAGTCGGTATAAAGCCTGCCGTGAAGGTGGTCGATTTCGTGTTGCAGAATCCGCGCATACCAGCCCCTGGCGTTGATCTCTATGGGCTCACCACGCTCATTGAGGCACCTCACTCGAACCGTTCTCGCGCGAGGCACGAGTGCGCTAAAACCAGCTACGCTCAAG
>Ga0187892_10006876_pt1 | contig 16586 bp, 24 predicted proteins | sample MA1701073metaG_FD_139345 | JGI IMG/M metagenome (GOLD analysis project Ga0187892, IMG submission 139345) | Bio-ooze microbial communities from a basaltic lava cave in the Kipuka Kanohina Cave System on the Island of Hawaii, USA - MA170107-3 metaG ... | reverse complement strand
TACTCATAATCTAATCCTAAGAACTGCAGCATCTTTGCAATCGATAATTCGGCTCTTGATCTTAGAAGATTACCTTTTCCATCCATGTACCGCAGATCGCTGTCGCTGATTATCTTGCCCTTGCTCATGGAACAGCATATGGCGGGTTCTACTTATATAAGTTCAGATCACTACTGGCTAAATTTGCTTGCAATCTTGTATATGCCGCTGCTGAACTGCATGGCTCTCTTTTCCCTATTTGCTAGATCGTCATCTATTCCAAGAGTCTTTGCAACTTCCCGGAGAATTAACTTCCTTGCACCAGTCTTGATGTTCAACTTTAGATCAACGGGAAGATTCACTACATACTTTACCAAATCCAAAGAAGCGTATGGAAGAAGCAGCTTTGTAAACGGCGAAGATGCTAATTCGTCCCTGTAGAAATTGTCTTTGTGTGCATTCTTCACATCGTTGAACATAGCAGTGCTAACTTTTTCAGCCGAACTTCTAAGGTATTTTAGATATCTGGCATAGCCCCCAAAAAGTTCATCTGCAAGTTGACCCAGCATGAGAGCGTCTGTACCGCCATTCTTGGCAAACTTAGCCAAGAGATATACTACGCATGCTATGCTGGCATGCATTGCACCATTGAACTGCATTATTCTGCGCAGTTCCTTCATTGTATTCTCGATCAATCTTTCGTCCACAACTATCATCGTCAGGTCTATTCCCAGCCTATCTGCAATACCTTCGCATACCCTGTAATCAATAGAATCCTTCATGCATACCGCTACAGCTTCCGCCTTTGCATGTTTTGAAGCCAAGATAGATAGTATTACGCTATCTATTCCGCCAGAGAACCCCAGTATGATCTTTCTCTTTCCAGCGACTCTCCTCTTCACAGATTCATCTAATAATGCTGATATGCTATGCAGGGCATCATTGTGTTCCACTGGCTTGATATCATAATTCAGAGTGTTGAAAGAGATCTGCGTAAGCGAGTTCTGCGTTGCCCTGTATAATACTCCAGGTTCCGCCAAATGTACATCGCTGAATAATTTCTTCAAAACCTTTGCGTCCGAAGCTACACCAAAACTTGCATTACCACCAGCATAGTAGAGTGGTTTTGTGCCCAATTGATCTCTGGCGAAGATCAATGCGTCATCTAGCAGTATAACAAAAGAATAGCTGCCATCAACATCCTTGAGCAATTTTGGCAAATCATGGTCTCCACCAGAAAGGCTTCTATTGTCTGTTCCATAGAATTCTCCATGCATCGCCGAAAACTCATCACTGACGTTGTTGATCAGGCACAGCCCAAGACTGACATTTCCTTTTCTCTTTGCATCTAGGCCTGACCATGATCTGTAATCCATTATACGCAGTGCGCTTTGCAGATCTAGCGAATTGGATAGGAGTGCAGCAAAACCATTAACCTCTTGCATGTTCGATATATAAAACCAAGATCATATAATTCTGAGGTTCGCGATAATGTTCCTACTCCATGGTCTTGCGCAGTCCAACATGCAATTTGAACTTATCCCATAGAATCCCAAACGTGATCCCTAAAACAGCCCAGAATATAGCTGCCGTTATTACAGTCATAATGCGAAAGTTTGTGACAAGTTCCATAGGAATTGTAATGGCATCGGGGTTCGAAGGCATAGCAAAGTAAAACGCCGTAATGTAAGCAGCATACAAAGCAGGAATGATGAACTTTTTGGCTCTTATGGAAGACAACTTTCTATACAGGAACGCAAATCCTAGCGCTCCTAATCCAGATACTGCTATGAATGCTATGTAAAGCGCCTCTCTGTAGTAGATAGTTTCAGGATCGCCAACTACAGGAGGATTTCCAGGATACTTTATGAAAGGGATCATGAATATGGTCAGCCATACGATAGATGCAAGAAACAAACTCTTTCTCGCATCGCTCGAACCTGGTAATGACTTTCTTGAGTATCCATAAACTATCGCGTATAAAGATGCAAACGATATACCCAAGATTGCGCCAGCAACAAGTTGACCGCCCTTCTGCCATATTCTATATTGTGTTATCTCCTGCATGTCAACCTGATCTCCCTCGTTGATCTGGTTTTGAATTTCTATCTCAATTGCCTGGTCTATGAAGGGTTCAACTACAAGTAAGTTCATTGTGCCATATGCTAGGCCGCTGATCACTCCAGCAAGTAAAGCAATTCCGATGAAAGTTAGTAACTTCATGTAGCATCACTAGTGGCACGGGAAACCTGCAGCATGGCGCATGTCGTGGAACGCTTCATGCAGAAAGTTCTCTTCGTAAGCCTCCTGCCCAAATACTATCCCCAGCAAATGTCCTTGATCATACCCTACTATGAACATCCCGAAGAGTAGGATCGCCAGAAGTATCCCACCAGCAAGGATCGGAACGCGGAATTCCTCAACTGCAATTTGTTTGTTGGACATTCTTAATTGCAATTAATGCCAGAATATTTAAGGCTTGGGATAGCTTATCCAATATATAAGCAAGTAAAATATTGTACTGTCTAATCTTCGTTTGGTACACTTCCTGTAAAAAAGTGTTTGATACGCTTCAAATCGTTGCAGAGCTGCGTTCCCAGAATAGAATTATGAACTTGCAACTCCCACATATCCAAGCCCTAACATATGCGCCTTTTATTCGCGACATTCCATGTTTACCCGCCTTCTTCTTAGTAATGGTTGGAAGCACATTTCTATGTGGACCTTTCCTCCAATGTCTTGCACCACAGTTAGGACAATTAAGCTTAAGACTCACACTAGCCGGTACAATTAGCTTTCTAATAAAGATTAATTCTATGCTTTCTGATCTGTTGAATCCGTCAGTAGATGCATCTTAGATATGATCATCGTTCTGGACTGAACGGATCAGTTCTTATTGATGGAGGTAATGGTTTGTCTTTAGACACTTCATACTTGGCCAGATCCTTCATCTCCATATCGCAAAAGACATTCTTCCCGACCACCTTGATATACTTCTTAGGAATATCCCATCTCTCGCCGCCTTCGTCAGCAAAAACCACTATAACATCATCTGCCTCTCTAACCACATGCCCGATGTAGATTCTGTCCTTTACCATGGCGCCCATGTTGAATAACGTTCCTTCCCAAGGTACCTTTGCCCTCTCGGACTTTCTCTCCTTGCTCATGTCACAAATACAGCATTCTAGTTATACTATTTATGTCTTAATTGAATCCTGCATGCTTCTCGTGGCTTGCAATGGTGAATAATGCCGCGCTCTTTGTTCCAAGTTCTGCGGTTATCTTGTCTGAAGCACTTCCGATAATTATCACGTCATCTTCCTGCGGTTTTAATTTTGATACCAGTATGTTTCGCATATCTGGTTCTTTCTTCAAACAATCATAATCCGTTCTAGGCATGACGAACTTGCTGTCCTTGAACAAAAGGGTAGTAGCACCTTGCCCTCCGAACCTTATGACAGCGTCTCTTTGTTCCAGACCACTTCCAATCGCAAAAGCATAGTCCCGAAGAAGCACCGCATAGTTGTGGTTTCCTACAGTAATTGAGTTCGTAGGAATAAACAACTCGCTGGGAATTACAGACAAGAGATTTGTGCATAGTTTCTTGCCCTTGCTCGTTAGATAGCAGCCTGCCCTTGTTGTGCTGATTATAGAGTTTGCCTTGAGATGTTTTATCAGGGTCTTGATCGAGCCCTCACCCAATCCTAGATCCTTTGATAACTTGGCGCGACTGACATACGCATTATGTTGTAACAACTGAAGAGTTTTGAGCACATGCGCAGTGTTAAAGGATAGCATCTTGCTTGGACCGTATCTAGATACTATCTTTTCAAGCAGCCGAATATACATGTGCATTTTAGATATTATAGATCCTTTGCGGAATCCTTAAGCCTTTCCAAAGCAGTTGCCAGATCTTTGAACTTCCCAGGTTTGAGCTTGAATGCTTCGTATGCCGACTTTACAATCTCCCTCTCCAGAACATTGGCACCGTCTTCGAATGTAATATGCAATGCTTTGCTCACCTTTTCAGGTTCTTCGCATATCTTCTCTAATCTAGTGTCATATCGCTTTAGATAAAAGTTAATGATCTTGACAGTGGTAGGGCCGAACAGATTGCGGAAATGTTCGATTACTGCCTTGTTCACCTGTTCATTAAAAACTCTTTTGTCAAGAATCATTATGATCGCTCCTTAGTATTTACCTAGAGGATACTTTCTTACGAATGATGGAATTTACTTCGCGCTTCTGAATCTTGTACGCAAAGTCTAGCAGTGTGTATGTACCAAACATCCCTACTACGAACGGAACGACGAACGCCAAGATAATTTCCATCATTCTGAGAATTATTTGTGGAAATTTCGATATAGATACAGCTAAAATGATCATACTACAATTCAATAATATGATTTAGTTGGCTGATCCAACAGTACAGTTAGAGTCTTACTTCCCCGCCATCAACTACAATAGTCTGGCCATCTATGTAACTGGAATCGTCTGATGCCAGAAAAACAGCAACCTTTGCTACTTCAAGTGGTTTGCCGAATCTCTTCAAGGGAACTGTCTCTATGAGATCATTCATTTGATCCTTGGTGTAAGTATTCAGGTTTGCTTCTGTACCAATGCTCCCCGGAGCGATTGCATTGATACGAATATTTGGTCCCAAGACGGGTGCTAGAGACCTTACCAAGCCTCTTACCGCTGATTTGGCAAGGGTGAAGCCCAGACCCACGGCATCTCCTGCCACTCCAGGCGTGGAACTTACGAGAACAATGTTTCCATGCTTCTGCCTCTTCATGTGAGGTACAGCTGCTCTTATGCAATGATAGGAACCCTTCAGATCTACGTTCCATGGATTGTCTAATGCATCATCAGAAAGATCTAGCGGATCTGCAAACCAGTCTTCCTTACTTGCAGGATAGCCAGCATACGCAACCACAACATCTATCATGCCAAATTTCCCCGCAACAAGGTCGATCATGGACTTTACTTCCTCATAATCAGAGACATCGGCTTTTACAGTTATTCCGTTCGAGCCAAGCTTCTTGATTTCGCTCAACGTTTTCAATGCTTTGTCCTCTGATGTGGAATAATGCACCGCAATTGATTTCGCTCCCTCCTTTGCGAATTCTAATGCAGTGACCTTGCCCAGCCCTCCACTTGCCCCTGTTATGAGTACCCTCTTGCCCTTCAATCTGCCCATTCGGTTCACTTACCTTCTAGCAATAGAAAAGTATTCTGTATAGTATCTATAATTATTAGTCTTTAGCTGCTATTCTGTTGATTATGCTGGCAAGTTTGAAATCAAAGTTGCTAAGACCCCCAACATCATGAGTTACCAACTCGATCTTGACACGGTTATAGACGTTGAACCATTCTGGGTGGTGGTTCAGTTTCTCAACCTCCATGGCAACTCTAGTCATGAATCCAAAAGCCTCGTTGAAATCAGCAAATTCAAATGTCCTGTTAAGCTTTCCATCAACTATCTTCCAACCCTTTAACTTTGACATTTCTTTGTTGATCTCGTTCTCAGATAGTTTCTGATACTCTTCAGACATAGGTTCATACCTGCAAGATTACGATAAAAACTTTCCAAACTATGTCATCATATCTTTTGCTTGCTTTACGCCTATCAACTCGTTGATATTGCTGCGGATCAATGAATTGTAAAACGATTCGGAGTTTCCGCGCATTATATTGAGAAAAGCAGGGTATGTAATCACGTGCATTCCCTTGTAATGCGAATTATCTCTTACTACAAGCAGTATCTTGCCTCGGCTGCAAAACTTGGCTATGCTCTGATCAACTAGGATCTTGCCAAAATGTGTTACCTTTACGACATTTGCCTTGTTTACCTTGATCCTTGCCCTTGTCAGGGCAACTACATACAACGCATCCTTGTAGTTTGGCAATGCGTTCCAGTACTTGTCTTCCTTGATCGCATTAACTAGATCCTCGATCTCCTTCGTAGTACACCCCGGGTGAATACGCTTGTAACGTTTGATTAGATCTGCCAACTAACGATTTGACCGTGCATATCTATTAAAAATATCTAATGTCCTTCATGCTCATGCGATGAACAGCACTCACCTGTTATCATTCCTGGGTGTGAGGTGTTTTATGAGCTTGTATTCTGTTTGGAAGGACCGACCACAGATGGAGCAGAACTGCAACTCGAACTTGTCTTTTACCTCTTTTCTTTAAACTTTCTTTCTTCGAAATATAACAATTTTTTTCACTAAATCATATGGAATTGGCTTATCTAGCGGAAACTGTACTGAGCCTTTGCCTTGTTTATATGGCGATAATTCTTTTTTGAATGCTTCAATGCCTGAGGGTATCGGATAAAACCCAATATGATTTTTGAATGCCGCGAAATGTATTAAATTTTTGCCATTTAGCTTGAATGTGGGCATTTGGTAGCTAATTGCCTCTACAGCTTCAGGCGCTGCTTTTCTTATTGTCTGCCTCATTTTTTCGAGAATACTTTGAACATCCTTCGGAAAGGTTTTGATATATTCATCCATCGTTCCGAATTGTTTTCTCATGCTAGGTTCTATTTTTCTTAAGTTTATAAATATTCGAGTTTTGGTGACTTACTTTTGCTTTGCAGCTCATTTATCGAAGAATTTTATAGATGGACTGCAATGAAGATAGTATCTTGAGCGGACAATTCGATCCTGTGAGCTACAAAGAGGAAGTTAAGAGACTCTGGAGCGAAAAAGCAGAAACCTACCATGAAAAATATGCCAGCAAGAAGATCGGGCCCTTCAAGAGTTTGGAAGAATTGTTCAAGGCGGCTAATTTGCAGAAAGGCGATAGGGTTCTTGATGTTGCAACGGGAACTGGTATAGTCGCTAGCGAGGCTATTAAGAGGGTTGGAGATGGTGGCAAAGTCGTTGGCATAGATCTATCGCCTGGACCTCTGGAGATTGCCAAGCGAACTTCTGGCAAAATTAGGAATCTCCAGTTTCTGGAGATGGACGCAGAGGAACTGAAGTTTCCTGATGGATCGTTCGATGTCGTGTTGAGCGAATTTGCGCTCATGTTCTTCCCCGATTCCCAGAAAGCATTGAGAGAGATGAGAAGGGTGCTGGTTGATCATGGTAGGATCGTCTTATCTGTTCATGGATCCCCTGAAAATGTACCTTACTTCAGTGTTATCATGAGTACCCTAATGAAATACGTGCCTGATATAGTACCAGCTGGAAGACCCGGTCCACATAGATTTGGAGAACTTGGCTTGTTGCGACATGAATTTGAGACCAGCGGGTTCAAAGAGATCAAGGTCAATGCCTACACTTATCCGTACAACATAGGAACATTTGAGGAATACTGGAATGATTACATGGAGAGTGCGGCTGCATCAATCAGAACAAAGATAGAAAGTCTTGATGCGGGATTGTATGCAAAGATAAAGGAAGAGTCAAGAACAAAGTCTGAAGGATTTCTAAAGGACGGAAAGATTGATTTTCCTTGGCAGGTTCTGGTTGCGTCTGCACGATCATAAACAAATCGTTTGCAAAGACATTCCTACACGCCTGAAAAGAGTTAATTATCTGTTCGAACGATGCGTCATTGCAATAATTCGATGAAGCAGGACATTGTTAAGATAGATGGTCACAGCATAAGATACTTGGAGGACGGATCCTCGCGAACAAAGCATGTTCTACTTCTACACGGTCTTGGTGCGTCTGCTGAGCGATGGAGCAAGATAATCCCTCTGTTTGCGAAGCATTTCCATGTGGTAGCACCTGACATCATAGGGTTTGGGTACAGCGACAAGCCAGAGGTTAGCTATACTATTCCTTTCTTTCTGGATTTTGTGAAGGATTTTGCCCATAGATTTGGTATGGAGAATCTTACCCTGATCGGAGCATCATTGGGTGGACAAATAGCTGCTGAATTTGCAATAGCAAGCAAGAATATGATAGAGAATCTGGTCCTTGTTACACCTGCCGGTGTGATGAAGGAGCCTACCCCTGTATTGAACTACTACATCGCTGCTGCCATGTATCCTACCTTTGACAATGCAAAGAAGGCGTTCAAACAGATGGCTGGCGACCCCAAGGCTGTGGACGAGGTTTATGCTAGGGATTTTGTGAATAGAATGCAGCTGCCGAACGCCAAATATGCCTTTATGTCTTCGATAATGGGCAGCAAGGGGGCCCCAAACCTTTCTGGTAGACTGCGAGAGATAGATACACCAACACTGATAGTTTGGGGGGAGAAAGATGCCCTAATTCCAGTAAGATATGCACGCAAGTTCCAGAAGGAAATAAAGGGCTCACAGCTGGCAATAATAAAAAACAGCGGACATACCCCCTACTTCGAAAGGCCTGAAACATTCAGCAATATAGTGCTAGAATTTCTTACCGGTAAATGAAGGCAAAATGAGGCTTTGAATGGATTGCTAAGGTTACATACACCATTTAGCACCACAACATATATATATAATGGTGTTTAATGGTATTGTAAGGGAATCATAACCATGACAAATAACGAAAACGAAGAACAAAGTCCTGAATACGTTTTCAAGAAGAATCTAACTAGGGGCGCCGAAGCCCAGTCAGAATTTCTGAAACGCATGGCTTCAATGCAAATGGACGCTATGCAAGGATTCATGGGCATGTTGCAGAGCCTAACAAACTATAATGCGGTTTTCAAGACTACAGTTCAGAGCAACGGTCGCATCTCTATTCCAGAAGCAGAAAGAGAAGCACTGAAGATAGAAGACGGTGACCTTGTTCAGGTTATCATAGTTCCCTTAGAAAAAGGGAGGAAGAGTAAGAATGGTTAAAGATTCTTTAAAATCCAATTCAAAGGGGGAGGTGGAAAGATTGAGTGAGAAAAGACAAGATAGAGACGCGTTCGATATTTATCAGGAAACATGTGCAAACGTGATTGACGAAGTAGCAAAGTTGCAACCAGCATATACACAGTCAGTAACAAACCTACAGCAAGAATACACAGAAGCGTTCAAGAGAATTACTGAAGCAGGTATATCAGTACAGAAGGAGTTTGCTAATGCAACGTGGGGTCCAGGAAAGTTCCCAGCTGCAATGGCAAGAAACGCAGGCGAACTTGCAGAAGCATTCCTAAAGGCAGCAGTAATAAACAACAAGGCAGTAATCGCTGGTATTGATGCAGCGAGACAGAACATAAAGACCTTCAACGATAACGTAGAGACGTTTGCAAAGATAAACCTAAACCTGATAAAGACATGGCAGTCGTTCGTAGTGCCGACCCGACAGTAGGCGGCAAACCCTACATCTTTTTGTTTTAGATAGTTTTCAGTGAAGACTTTTAACTTTGTTACCAAATACCCTATGCGTGGATTACAAGGAAGTCTGCGACAAGATATTCCCAGTCAACAAGGACATTAGATTCGTGGGCATTGTAGACAAATCTGGCAAACTGGCATGTGGAGGCATGAGAGAAGGCCTTGAATCGCTTGATGACGAAATTCACCTCAAGAGATGGCTTAACCAGATCTCAATTCGTAGAGAGATGTACGAAATGTTTGACAAACTTTATGGCAAGACTCGTTTTGCCTACGTTGAAAGAGAGAAACTGAAGCAACTTACGTTCTATCTACCAGTTAGCACCGTCTTGATAACCCTGCAACCTACAGTTAGTGGCAGTAGTGTGATGAATGTAATTGAATCAGTAACCCAAATCCTCAAGTCAAGCAATATAGAATAACTTGGTTACTTGGCATGATTGTAGGATCTTTCCTTCAACCAAGCGCCGATCTCTGGTAAAATATGTTTCTGCGAATACGTGCTTGCAAGCAAGCCTATATGACCTGTGGGATAAACCTTCAACGTCTTGTCTTCGCTCGATACATGGTAGTTCAACGGTACGCTACATTCAGGCGAGACAAGGTGATCATCTTCCGCAACTACTGTAAGCAATGGCATATCGATCCTGCTCAGATCAACAAGTTTTCCTCCAACCTTCATTTGGTTCTTGACCAGCATGTTCTTCTGATAAATATCCTTGATCCACTGCCTGAACGTTTCTCCAGCAATTGCAGGTGTATCGTATAACCATTTTTCTATGCGCATAAAGTTTTCTACATAATCCTTCTCATCAGCATGCTTCACAAAGTCTATGTACTTGTTAACACCCTGCTTGAAGGGCTTGAGTATTGTAAAGCTGAGGTACATGAACTCAGGCGGGATGTTACCATAGTTGTCGACCAGCAGGTCAGCATCTATGTGCTTTGATAAATTGCCCAAAACTGTAGTATCTTTTTCAACATCTATTACCGGTGCTGTTACATACAGGTTCTTGACCTTTTCACCGTGCAGTGTGGCATACATCACGGACATAGTTCCGCCCATGCAGTATCCGTGTATCGAGACACGTTCCTGACCAGAGGCGTCTCGTACCATATCCACGAAAGTATCGATGTACCTGTTCACGTAATCGTCGAAACTCAAGTATTTGTCTATAGGTTCTGGGGAGCCCCAGTCTATGAGATAAATATCGAAACCCTGCTGGAGCATATTGCGAACCCAGCTTCTATCTGGCTGCAGATCTAAAGCATAGTATCTGTTTATGAGCGCATAAACAACGAGCAACGGTACGGGATGTGTCTTCTCGACCATGGGCTTGTAGTGCAAGAGTCTTAACTTTCTTCCCTGGTAAACAACGTCTGCGGGAGTGGTTCCTACCTCCAGATTGCCCAAATTTCTGGCATATTCAGATGCCTGCATCACACCCTGTCCAGATCTCTGCATCTGCTGCATTATTGTCAAGAATATGTCTGAATAATCTTTGAGATTCAAAATATCACCTGGACACCCTCGCAGTTTCTTTCCTGATCTTGGACAGATCTCTTATGTTGTCTGACATCTCCTTCAGTTTGTTCTTTATTCTTTCAATTTCCTTGTAGACACTGTCCATTTCACTTCTGGTTGGCATACCTATGTTCGTTGAAACGACCTCCACAAGGTTGCGTATGTGTTTGTTAAACTTCACTTCGTTTTTGAGCATCTGCCCAAATACTTGCGCAAAATCCTCAGAGTCAAACAGGGTCGTGAACTCTTGTTCAAACGTTTCTATCCAGACATTCTTAAGCTGCTCCCTAGCCTTTTCGTCCGAAATATCCATGGGACACTTTGCGATCACTTGTCTTGTTGCTTCCATCCATGCCGCACTGATCTTGGCATAGTACTGTGCAAGATGCTTGTTGAACTCTGTGAAAGACTCCGTCGCTTGGGCAAGTTCAGAACTTATCGTAACAGAGTTTCTTGCCAGACCAGCAGCTGGTCCGACAGCCGGTATGCCAGGCGTTCGATTCTGAATCCAGTTCATTGTTTCTATCCAAGAATCGAACATCTTCTTTAGCGCTTGATTATTATCCTCTTCTGATTTTGATTTTTCCTCTGTCAACAACAACCACCTTTTCTAATGCATAAACCGTATACTCGTAGTATAGATTCAAGACCAGTCACTGCAGTTACAGATTTAATCGTTGTCCCTTCGGAAAGTTCAGATCTAGAGTTGATCCAATACTTAATTTCCATACTTTGTTTATGCTTTCGTAAATTGTATATCTTTCGGTTCGATTTCTACTTGTAATTGGTGCACATCTCAGATGACACGTGCAAAAGCATCAATTTTTTAGAAAGAGAGAGGCATAGTACCGTAAAAATTTGAGATTAAGCTACTGGACTAAAAAGACCTATTAATGCTTGAGTATAAATTTCTTAGAATACTATTGAGAAATGCTAGAAAAAATCCAGTATTATTGCTACCAATTGCGATTCTTTTACTGTTTATGGGCTATATCCCAGCTTCTGCCTTACAGACGCAGTTTTCTGATGCTAACATTCATGTTGACGCTTCCCATCCTAGCACGGTGACACAGGATAGCAAGTTTGTCGTTTCTGCCGTGGTTGGAGGGAAAACTGCCGATAATCTTAATGTAACACTATCAATCACACCATCTGCAGCGTTCAGGGTCATTGGCAATAACTCCTTCTACATTCCTAAGCTTCCGCAGGACAGCAGTTTGGGATTTACGTTTGACCTAGAAACAGCTACAGATGCAAGTGAAGGAGTTCACTCCATCAACCTCTTCGTAAGTTATCAACACAAGGAAATACTTGGGGATTACAGCAAGCACTCGTTTTCAAAAGCACTTGAAATCCAGCTAAAATCATTGCCCGAAATTGTGTACTCTATACAGGCTCCAGATTCCTTGTTTGCAGGCGATAAATTCCCCGTAAAAGTAAAACTACAGAACGTTGGAAACGACGCGAATGATCTCAAAGTGAACATAATACCGCCTAGTGATCTGGAAATTGTTGGCCAGAACACACATACGTTGAGCAAACTAGAAGCTGGAGGTGAATTTAACTTTGAATTTGAGCTCGAAGTTCCAGAATCCATAGATAAAGCAGAAACTAAACTCTTGCAGATCAAGGCTACTTATTCTGACGCTGCGAATAATCTTCACGAATCCACTGAAACCTTCCAACTCCAAGTTAGACCTAGAGGGTTTCTTGAAATAGGACCAGCTGGAGGTTTCTGGTTAGGACCGGCATTCATCTCTTTTATTGTAGGTGTGGGAAGTATAGCATCAACAGTGATCGGAGTCATAATATTTGCATATCAAATAAAACGGAAAAGAAAGGAACAATACGGATCGAAGAAGAAGAAATAATCACGAGAATGTAAATCTCGAAATTAGCTGTATCTAACGCCCTTACAAAAGCTTATATTGTTGTCTGAATGGAGGTTCATTGTACAAAAGAACTATGGCAGAAGGAAGCAAGAGAAATTGTTGCTTTTTTCTTCCCTTGCTTTTGTAAAGTGAAAAAAATTGAAAGAATTCAGAGAATTAGGACTAAAGAGTGAGATACTTAGAGCACTCGAAGAAATTGGATTTACAGAACCATTTCCAATACAAGCAGAAACCATACCATTGATACTTGCAGGGAAGGATGTTGTTGGCCAAGCCCATACGGGCACTGGCAAGACAGCGGCCTTCTCGTTGCCAATACTGCACAGAATAGATCGCAACATACCGATTCAAGCGCTGATATTAACACCCACAAGGGAACTTGCGATGCAAGTTACTACAGAGATCAAGAAATTTTCCAAGTACATGCCAGTAAGGACAGTGACTATCTATGGCGGACAGAGCATAAATGTTCAATTCGATGCCTTGAGACGTGGCGCAAACATAATCGTAGCCACGCCAGGAAGGTTAATTGACCATATGAAACGACGCTCGATTTCATTGAACGACATAAAGTTTGTCGTGCTCGATGAAGCGGATAAGATGTTAGACATGGGTTTTGTTGATGATATCAGGTACATACTTGATCATGTGCCCACGAACAGACAGGTTTGTTTGTTCTCGGCCACTATGCCAAACGAGATCTTAGGACTAGCATCTAGATACATGAAGCAGCCAGAAAAGGTACTTCTGGACAGCGATGAACTAAGCCTGAATACAATCGAACAATCATATCTGGTCGTTGATGGAAGAGATAAACTTGAACATCTTTGCAACCAGATAAAGCGAAGAAACACACAGACCATAATCTTCTGCGCAACAAAATACAGAACAAGCAAGTTGGCAAGAGATCTGCAGGATAAGGGTTTCAGAGTGGATGCGATCCACGGAGATCTACCGCAGACCAAGAGAGACAAGGTCATGCAGAGATTCAGAAGCGGACAGGACGATATACTTGTTGCTACAGATTTAGCAGCAAGGGGTATTGATGTCCCGCAGGTTGGACATGTGATCAACTATGATGTGCCCAACGATCCTCTAGTGTACTTCCACAGAATAGGGAGGACTGCTAGAGCTGGCGGAAAAGGATTGGCATTTACCCTAGTATCAGATCAGGAAGGAGATGCTTTCAGAAGAATACGCGAAAGAACTGAAGTACCTTTGAAGAGATTGAATGAGGAACTTGGCATTGAAGTCAGGGCATTTACTCCGCAAAGGAATAACTATGGTTCTGCAAGAAACAGAGATAGACGAGATCGCTGGTCAGGACAGCGAAGAACACATCAGAAGAACTATTACGGACTAAAGAGCAGATGGTGAGGTTCTCACCAAAATTTTATTTTTTATACTAACGATTATATAACTAGCGCACATCCTTTCCTTGAGTTTCTAAAATGGGTAAGAGAAAAGTATTGAGCGAATCGGAACTCAAGGAACTTGTGCTTCCTCAGCAAGGTGAACTTTTGGGCAGAGTTGTAAAGATGCCAGGAGGCGATCATGTGTTGGTCAAATGCACGGATGGAAAGGTGAGAATGTGCAGGATAAGAGGCAAGATGAAGCGAAAGATGTGGGTGAGAGAGAACGATGTCGTACTTGTAGCGCCATGGGATTTTCAGAGCGATAAAGCTGACATTGTTTGGCGATACATAGGTGCACATGCAGAGTGGTTGGTAGCAAACAGCTACATAACGAGAGAATGAGCGATACCTAACAGTTATATATCATGATGAGCTAAATAGAACGGGATAAAGTTTTGCGGGTTGTTAATTCGATGCGGGGGATTTGTAATTGATTTCGTCTAAAACTATGAACCAAAAACCAGTTGAAAAAGATGCACTCGTTTCACAGTTGGCTAACTACAACATGCCTCATTTTGTGCTTGAGATGGTTGCAGCCAAGTGCAATTCCGAACTTGTTAAGAAAGGCAAGATTACTACTATTCTTTCCAGCATGAACGAATCCGCACTCTCTCTTTTGCACAAGATATTTGTGCAGTGTGAAGATGATGATACGGGCGAATTTTCTGATTTTAGATTTGGCGTTTTTGTATCCAGCAAGGTTCACGCAAAGTTGATGTTTGATCAAAATGTTACGGGTAAATCTGGAGTTGCATACAAGGTCAAGGTCGCTGTATTTGGAGATCAGGGGTTGATCGCTCTCGGTGAAAACAAACCTAAAGGCGAAAAAGTTTCCCTAGATGAATTACAGCGTTTTGCTGAAATGATCAAAGATGTGTCAAAATCCAATGATGGGCAGAACCTGCTTTACGGATTTTACGGCTCTTCTGTCGGCTATGAAAAGGGTTTCAGTAAGGCCTTTGTTGGTAGCAGACAGACAAAGACTCCAGTAAACAAGTATGGTTACAGCATACCAAAAACAATAACACTGCTCGAGTTCAAGGACAGGAATACTAATAACGTTTTTACTGCTCCGTTCTGATCATTAGTTTCTATTTCTTGAGCATATTTCTGAATTCGTTACTTAAAACATTAGTATCGAATTCAGCTATCATGAATGGAGATTTGTTAAAATCAACCTGCAGTCCAACTGCTATACTGCAAATCTTCCTTAAAGAATGAAAGTCTACTGCTTCATCTATTGATGCGGTAACAATCTCAGCGACCTTCCTGATTCTATCCTGAGAAGGGTTGTCGCAGAAACCTGCAATATTTGCCAATAGTTTTAGCAGATCGAGTGTCTTTTTGCGAATTTCGATGTATTTTATATTATCCTGATTGTTCATCTTCTCAACATCGTCAAGGAGAGCGAACAGTTCCTTTGAAACTGCAGTGAGTTTCTCTCTTTCTTCCCTTACCATATTCATCATACCAAGCTTTTGGATATGAGACATGGTGCAGATGTGTAATCTATGTTATAAAAATGTAAAACCTTGTCTATAACATATATGCGCTCATATTTTTATGCATCCAAAATTTTAATCAAAGCAATTGATGACACGCACCTTAGCCTTGATCTTGGTTCTATTCATCTTGACCAGTGTTACTTATAGAGCATTTGCACAGGAGGAATCTCTCCATACGATTGAAGTTGAAGGTGTTACGTACGACATTCCATATAGCACTGTAAAGGGTAAACTAGTAAATGCCCAAGTACAGTGGGATGCGCGTACAGTTGTATTCGAGTTCGATCCTCCGGCCAATGGAATAAATCTGCAATTCCCAAGAGACGTGATTGATGATATGGGTAACATCAATGCGTTACTCATAATGGATGATCATGGTAAGTTCGTTTCTTTTGAAGAAGAAGTAAACTGTGACTCCAGAACGATATCTGTAGGATTCGAAAATGATGTTACGAAGATGTCTGTAATAGGATCATTTTTGCGCTCTGCTGACGAACCGAAGAAGGATGCGAATTTGAAGCTTGACGTTGATGGAAAGCCGTTCAAACTCCCTACCTTTACAGATTCAAGGATTTGTGATTGGAGATTCGTAAAGGAGGAAAGGAAGTTGGAGTTTACTATCGAAAATGGTACGCATCTACAAGTTTTAACAAAAAACGAGCTCATAGGTAGGCCTTACACGGTGCTTGTGGATGGCAAAAGTGTTGATTTCAACATGATTAATGCTAGTGATACATCGACGTATATATCGACGCGTTACAATAATGCTAACACAATACAGATAATTGGCACAACTGCTATTCCAGAATTTCCTATAAGTATTTTGGTAGCAGCCGTTGGAATGATATCGACACTTGTTCTACTGCAATTAAAAACGAGAAAAATCTGATCAGATTGATCTTTTGACCTAACTGATCATGAGTTGTTCCCCGCATCTGACCCACAAGGGATCACTGGTAGCATGACGCTTTACCTCCTCCCGCACTCTCT